>WNGA01007048.1_pt1 | contig 15763 bp, 14 predicted proteins | sample 5400061 | NCBI WGS metagenome assembly WNGA01 (sample SAMN13153366, study PRJNA577476) | soil metagenome | isolation source: 100 cm soil or saprolite under grassland replicate 2 | place: USA:California | collected 2016-06-15
CGGTTGCCGTCGGGCTCGCGGACGCGGCAGGCGATGCGGCGGGCCTGGTAGTCGGTGCAGTTCGAGGTCGAGGTCAGCTCCCGGTAGGTGCCCTGGGAGGGGATCCACGCCTCGCAGTCGTACTTCTTGGCGGCGGAGCCGCCGAGGTCGCCGGCGGCGATGTTCACCACCCGGTAGGGCAGCTCGAGGGCCTGGAGGATCTCCTCCTCCCGGGCCAGCAGCAGCTCGTGCTCCTGGGCGGACGCCTCCGGGAGCACGAACGACACCATCTCCACCTTGTCGAACTGGTGGACCCGGAAGATCCCGCGGGTGTCCTTGCCGTAGGAGCCAGCCTCACGGCGGAAGCAGGACGAGAAGCCGACGTAGCGGCGGGGGAGGGTGCCGGGCTCGAGGATCTCGTCGGCGTGGTAGGAGACCAGCGGCACCTCGGAGGTGCCGGCGAGGTACAGGTCGTCGTCGGCGGTGCGGAAGATCTGCTGCTCGTCGGTGGGGAGGAAGCCGGTGCCGAACATCGCCTCGCGGCGCACCAGCACCGGCGGCACCACCGGCACGAACCCGGCCGCCGTCAGCCGGTCCATGGCGAACCGCACCAGCGCGAGCTCGAGCAGGGCGCCCGGCCCGACCAGATAGCCGAAGCGGGCACCGGAGACCTTGGCGGCCCGGACGGTGTCGATCGCGCCGAGCAGCTCGCCGAGCTCCAGGTGGTCGCGGACCGGGAAGTCGAACGCCGGCACGGTCCCCCAGCGCGACAGCTCGACCGCGTCGTCCTCGCCGCCGGCGGGCACCGACGGGTCCGGCAGGTTCGGCACCCAGGCCAGGGCCTCGGTCAGCTCGGCGTCGGCGTCGCGCAGGGCCGCCTCGGCCCGGTCGAGGCGGGCGGCCAGGTCCTTGAGGCCGGCCATGGTCTGCTCGCGCTCGCCGGGGGCGGCCTTGGCGACCTCCCGACCGCGCCGCCTCTGCTCCGCCCTGAGGCCGTCGACCTCGGTGACCAGCGCGCGGCGGCCGGCGTCCAGCCGGAGAAGGCGGTCCACCTGATCGGCGACGCCGGGGCCGCGCCGGGCGAGCGCGGCCCTGACCCGTTCGGGGTCGTCACGGACGAGCTTGAGATCGAGCACCTGCCACCTCCGGCTGGCACGGTCGGGCTGGGGCAAGGCTACCGAACCGAGCCCGCCACGCGAATCGTATTGTTCAGACGGGCTCGCGCTGGACCGGGGCCGACCGGCTCATGGCCAGCGCGATCGCGGTCCGTTCCTCGTCGGAGAGGTTGTGGTCGGAGTGACCGCCGCGGACTGGCTTGGCATACGAGCGGGTCTCCGAGCGGCCGTTGATGGCGGACAGCACGACCCCGTCCCCCGCCTCGTCCAGGAACGCGGCCGAGTAGGAGAGGTGCCCGCCGACGTCGTGGAAGGCGTCGTAGCGGGTGAAGCCGACCGTGCGGACCATGGTCGAGACGTGCTGGCGGAGCTGGGCCGTCTCGCGACCGACCAGGTTGAGCTTGCCGCGGAGGCGGTCGACCGCCTCGACCTGCCTGGCGACCGCCGCCAGGATGTCCTCGCCGGAGCCGCCGCCGGCGAGCAGCCGGGCGTAGGTGCGGCGCACCGCCCGCAGGCGGTAGGCGAGCAGGGCGACGGCCGCGAGCAGGACGAAGCTCGCGCCAAGGGCGACGTAGACGAGGAGGGTCAGCCTCTCTGCCGGCAGCGGGGACACGCGGGTAACCTCCTGCGAGGCCAGCGGGGAAGGCAGCACCGGCGATTGTACAATGCGGAAACTTTGGATGAAGGTCGGCTTCGACAGCTTCTCGGCGCCGTGGCCAGGGGCGAGCTGTCCACCGATGACGCCATGACCCGCCTGGCCCGGCTCCCGTTCGAGGATCTCGGCTTCGCGCGCGTCGACCACCACCGCGGCCTCCGCGGCGGGCCCGAGGTCGTCTACGCGCGCGGCAAGACGCCGGCGGAGACCGCCGCGATCGCCGCCGCCCTGCTCGACCAGGGCGCGGCGCCGGTCCTGGTCACCAAGGCGGGCGCCGGGCACGCCGACGCCGTGCGCGAGGTCGCTCCCGAGGCCGAGTGGCACCCCCGCTCCGAGCTGCTGGTCTGCCGGCGCGTGGCGGTGCCGGTGGACGCCGGGCTGGTCGCGGTGGTCTGTGCCGGGACCAGCGACCTGCCGGTGGCGGAGGAGGCGTGGGTGACCGCCGAGGCGTTCGGCTGCCGGGTCGACACGCTGGTCGACGTGGGCGTCGCCGGGGCCCACCGGCTGTTCGCCGACGCCGAGCGGCTGCAGGCGGCCGACGTGCTGGTGGTGGTCGCCGGCATGGAGGGCACCCTGCCCTCGCTGGTCGCCGGCATGGTCGCCGCGCCGGTCATCGCGGTCCCGACCAGCGTGGGCTACGGGGCGGCCTTCGACGGCCTCGCCGCCCTCCTGGCGATGCTGACCTCGTGCGCGGTCGGGGTGAGCGTGGTCAACATCGACAACGGGTTCGGCGCCGGCGCCCTGGCCGCCCGCATCCTCGCCGGGGCCCGCAGGCGCTCGCCACCATGACGGCCACGCCCTTCGCCTACTTCGACTGCTTCGCCGGGATCGCGGGCGACATGGTGCTCGGGGCGCTGCTGGACGCCGGCGGGTCCGCCGACGCGCTCCGAGCCGGGCTGGCCGGCGTGCCGCTCGACCAGTTCGAGCTGGAGGTGGCCGCGGTCGAGCGAGGCGGGATCGGCGCCACCCAGGTGACCGTCCGGACCGGCGAGCCTCCGGCGGCCCGCACCTGGGGGTCGCTGCGGGGCACGCTCGCCGGCGCCGACCTGCCGGCGCCGGTCCGCGAGCTGGCGCTGGGGACCTTCGCCAGGCTGGCCGAGGCCGAGGCCAGGGTCCACCGCAGGCCCGTCGACGAGGTCCACTTCCACGAGGTCGGCGCGGTGGACGCGGTCGTCGACGTCGTCGGCGCCGCCCTGCTCCTCCACGACCTCGGGGTGACCGAGGTGTGGGCGTCGCCGGTGGCGACCGGCAGCGGCCTCCAGCGGGGCGGGCACGGCGCGCTGCCGGTGCCGGCGCCCGCCGTGCTCGAGCTGCTGCGGGGCGCCCCGGTCCATGCCGGCGGGGTGGCCGCCGAGCTGACCACGCCCACCGGGGCGGCGATCCTGGCCGCGTCCGCGACCCGCTTCGCCGAGCTGCCGCCCATGCGCGTGGCCCGGGTCGGTCACGGCGCCGGCAGCCGGCGGCACGACGAGCTCCCCAACCTGCTGCGGGTGATCCTCGGCGAGCGCGTCGCGGACGCGGTGGACGGCGACGGCGGCCTGCTGCTGGAGGCCAACATCGACGACATGACGCCGGAGCTCGCCCCCTGGGTGCTCGAGCGGCTGTTCGAGGCCGGGGCGGCCGACGTCTGGTTCACCCCGATCCACATGAAGCACGGCCGGCCCGGCATCACCCTGTCGGTGCTGTGCGCGCCGGGCACCGACGCCGCCGTGCGGGCGCTGCTGTGGCGGGAGACCTCGACGCTCGGGGTGCGGGGGCTGCCGGTGCGCAAGTGGATGCTGGAGCGGCGGGTGGTCGAGGTCGAGCTGCCCGGCGGCAAGGTCCGGGTCAAGCTGGGCCTGGACGCCGGCCGGGTGGTCAACGCCGCCCCCGAGTACGCCGACTGCGCCCGGCTGGCCAGCCAGACGGGCCGGCCGCTCAAGGACGTGATGGCCCGCGCCCAGGCGGCCGCCCTGGCCGCCATCGACGCCGGCGGCTGGGAGGGGTGAACGGGGCCTACGCCACCGGCACCGCCGGGCCCGCCAGCACCGGCTCCCGCAGCTCCAGAAACTCCAGGCCTTCCATGTAGCTGCGGACGGTGCCGAGCTGGACGGCCATCTCGACGGGCATCTGGCGCTCGCCGGCGCGCGCCTCCCGCTCGGACGTGAAGTAGGTGACCTCGGTGAAGCCGACGCCGTCGGCATGCTCGGCGACGCTCACCCCGAGCACGTGCGGGGCGCGCTCACGCAGGGTCCGCTCGACCTCGGCCCGCATGGCGGCCAGGCGGACCGGGTCGACGAGCCGGCCCTGCATCACCTGGACGAAGCCGGCGTCGGCCTCGTCGCCGGCCTTCATCACGTTCACCACCGGGCAGTCGTACCAGACCGCCGGGCCGGCGAGCTGCCGCTCGACCGACGCCCGCCAGGCGACCTGCTGCGGCCGCTCGCCGCTGCGCCTGGCGGCCGCCTCGCTGTCGTAGCGGAACACCGCGACCGCCTCGCCGTCGTCGGTCACCCCGGCGGTGAGGCGCTGCCATCCGGGCGTCCCGGCGCTCAGCTCCTGGCGCCAGCGGGCCAGCTCGAACCTCGTCCTCGCCCCGTCGACGACCCGTCCCCGCATGATCCGGATGAACACGCACGACACCCCCCCGATGGATTCGAGCAGCTCAGCCTACCCATCGGTGCGAGCACGTCAAGGCGGCGCGGCCTCGCGGCGCATGCGCAGCCCGACCACGGCGAGGGCGACCCCGAAGGCGACCGAGACCAGCGCCAGCAGGGCGTGGACGGCCTTGAAGCGGAGGTCGTGCGCCGGGTCGCTGGCGATGTTCCACATGCGGGTGCCCCAGACGTACAGCGTCCACGCGGCGGCGGCCAGCAGCAGGTTCGCGCGGTTCCGGGCGGTTCGCATGGCGCCATCCTACCCGGCGTCCGCGCGCGCCTCCGCCAGGAGCAGCAGGACCAGTCCGAGCACGGTGAAGACGACGACGAACGGCGGGAGCACCCGCCAGCCGGCCGCGCCGACCGCCCAGGCGAACAGCGGCGGCCCCAACAGGGAGCCGGTGCTGCCGAGCTGCGCGACCAGGCCGTTGACCACGGCCAGGTGGTCGGGCGCCGCCGCCACCCGGGGGACCGCCGCGAACACGCCGGCGACCACGACGCCGTTCGCCGCCAGCAGGGCGGCGGCGGCCACGACGCTGCCGCCGAACGACCCGCCCGCAGCCACGACCGGCCAGCTCGCCAGCGGCATCAGCAGCCCGGCGGCCGCGAGCGCGCGCAGGCCCACGCCGCGACCGAGCAGCCAGCCGGCGACGAGGCTCCCGAGCACGCTGGAGAGCGCCACCAGGGCGGTGGCGGTCCCGCCCGCGGCGATGCCGGCGCGCCGCTCCTCCTCCAGGAACGCCGGCAGCATCCCGAGCACGGCCGCGCCGATCACCACCGCGGCGCAGAACCCGCCGGCGAGCAGCGCCGGCACGTGCAGGTCCGCGAGCCGCAGCCGCGTCCCGCCGCCCGGCTGGCCGGCCGGAGCGCCCGCCGGTGGGCCCGGCGTGCCCGCCGGAGGGGTCCGGCCGGGGGGGTCCCCCGACGGGACGGGCCCCGGTGAGTCCGACGGGACGAGGATGGCCGACGCCACGGCCGCCGGGATGGCGAGCACGCTCGGCACGGCCAGCCAGAGTCGCCAGCCGAGGGGGGCGAGCACCCCGCCGGCCGCGGCGCCGGCCGCCAGGCCGACCGGGATGCAGGTCCCCCACAACGCCAGCACCGCCGGCTGGTCCTTCCTGCCGGCCATCTCCACCAGCAGCGTCGGGGCGGCGACCACGACCAGCAGGAACCCGGCTCCCTCGGCCACGCGGGCGGCGAGCATCCAGCCGAGCCCCGGCGCCGCCGCGCCGGCCGTACCGGTCACCGCGAGGATGGCGAGGCCGGCCAGCAGGGCACGGCGGCCACCGCGCCGGCGGACCCACAGGCCGGCGGGCGTCCCCAGCAGCGCGGCCACCGCGGTGATGGCGGAGACGAGCCAACCCGCCCGGCCAAGCGACAGCCCCAGGTCGGCACGGAGCAGGGGGATGGCGGGCGCGACCTTGCCGAACGCGGCGGCGGCGAGCACACCGGTGCCGTAGACGAGCAGCACCCTCCCCAACGGGGTGGCCGGGCCTGGGCCTGGCCGGCCGCCGGGCGCCGCCGACGGACGCGGCGAGGGCTCGCTCAGGTCGCCGCCGGGGCCCTCGCCGCCTCGTCCAGGCCGAGGGTGCGGGCGATGTTGGTCTTGAGGATCTCGCTGGTGCCCTCGTACAACCGCATGGCGCGGACCATCCGCGCCCAGCGCTCCACGCCCATCTCGGTCATGTAGCCGTTGCCGCCGAACACCTGGATGGCGCGGTCGGCGACCCTGCCGACCATCTCGGTGGCGACGTACTTGGCCATGGCGGCCTCCTGGCGGCCGTCGACGCCCTGGTCCAGCCTGGCGGCCAGGTCGTAGACGAGCAGCCGGGCCTGGGTCAGCTCGGCGAGGGTGTCGACGATCATCCCCTGGACGTACTGGTTGGCGCCGATCTTGCGGCCGAACGCCTCCCGCACCTTGGCGTACTCGAGCATGCGCTCGTACAGGTGCTGGGCGATCCCGACGGCCATGGCCGCGATCGAGACGCGGCCGCCGTTGATCCAGCGCATCGCCGAGTAGAAGCCGTAGCCCTCCTTGCCGAGCACGGCGTCCTCGCCGACCCGGCAGTCGGTGAAGACCAGCTCGGCCTGGTTCACGTCGTACATGGTCCGCTGCCGGCGGCCGACCTCCAGGCCGGGGGTGTCCTTGTCGACCAGGAAGCAGGTGATGCCGCCCCTCGCGCCCTTGCCGGGGTCGGTGACCGCGAACAGGATCACGTAGTCGGCCTCGGCACCGTGGGTGATGAAGTGCTTGCGGCCGTTGACGACCCAGCCGCCGTCGACCCGCTCGGCCCTGGTGCGGATGCGGGTCGCGTCGGAGCCGGCGTCCGGCTCGGTGAGCGCGAAGCAGGCCTCCCGCTCGGCCCGCATGGTCGGGGCCAGGTAGCGCTCCCGCTGTGCCGGGGTGCCGTCGAGCAGGATGTGGGTCGGGCCCTCCACGCTGGGCAGGATGCTGCCCGGCATGGCCAGCAGCAGGCCGTGGCGGGTGCACTCCTCCTGGCAGAGGACCAGGCCGAGGTAGCCGACGCCACCGCCGCCGACCGACTCCGGCATGAACAGGGTGTAGTAGCCCTCCGCGGCGGAGCGCTTGCGCAGCGCCCGTTTCTCCTGCTGGAGGGCCTCGAAGGTGCCGGTCTCGGTGATCTCCTGGGCGTAGAGCGCCTCCTTGGGGGCGACCTCGCGCTGGATGAAGGTGCGGATCGCCTCCCGCAGGGCGACCAGCTCCTCGGGCAACTGCACCACGCTCATGGCACCCTCGCTTCCGTTTCTGCGCCTTCGTCCAGCCTAGCCAGCCGGCGCCGTCCGCGGTAGAGGCCGCCACGTCTCGCTGGACGGCCTGCGAGCAGCTGGGCAGACTGCGGGCCATGGACGTGGTGTCATTTCGCTCACGCTTGCCGACGGGCGCTCGCTCGACGTCGACGTCTCCGGCCCCGACGGCGGCACGCCGCTCGTCGTCCACCATGGCACGCCGGGGGAGCGGACCCAGTATCCGCCATTCGCCGAGGCGGCGGCCGCCCGGGGACTCCGGTATGTCTCCTCCTCGCGGCCGGGCTACGGCGGCTCGTCACGGCAGCCGGGCCGCGCGGTCGCCGACTGCGCCGCCGACACGGCCGCGGTCCTCGATCATCTGGGAGCGCGCCGCTGCTACACCGTCGGCGCCTCTGGCGGTGGGCCCCACGCGCTCGCCTGCGCTGCGCTCCTCCCCGACCGGGTCCAGGCGTGCGGGACGGTCGCGGGGTCCGCGCCCTTCGACGCCGAGGGGCTGGACTTCCTGGAGGGGATGGGCCGCGAGAACCACGAGGAGTTCGGAGCGGCGCTGGCCGGTCCGGCCCAGCTGCAGGCCTACCTGGAGCGCCAAGCCCGGACGTTCGCCGGGGTCACCGGCGAACAGCTGGCCGCGGCGCTCGGCGACCTGGTGTCGGCGGTCGACGTCGCGGCGCTTACCGGCGAGTTCGCCGCCTACCTGGCCGAGTCGGTCCATCGGGCCGTCGCCGACGGCATCTGGGGCTGGTTCGACGACGACATGGCGTTCACGCGGCCGTGGGGGTTCGGCCTCCACGACATCGGCGTGCCGGTGGTCGTCTGGCAGGGCGGGCAGGATCGGATGGTGCCGTTCGCGCACGGCCAGTGGCTGGCGGCGCACCTGCCGAGCGCGAGGGCGAGGCTGCTGCCCGGAGAAGGCCACCTGTCGATCGCCGTCGAGAAGTTCGGCGAGGTCGTGGACGAGCTGCTGGCAAGCACCCCGAGCGCCGGTGCCTGAGCGGCGCGGCGCGGCCAGCCGTCCCGACTCAGCGGACCTGGCGGCCGCCTTGGAACACGGCGGCCGGGCGCCCCAGGGCGGCGACGTCGGCGGTCACGTCGCCGTCGGCGACTAGCACGTCGGCGTGGGCTCCTGGGCGCAGGACGCCGCGGTCGGGGTCGCCGAGCAGGTCGGCCGCCTCGGCGGTGGCGGCCCGGACGGCAAGCAGCACGTCCAGGCCGGCGTCGACCATGAAGGCGACCTCGCGGGCGACCCCGCCGTGCGGGTTGTCGGGGGTGCCGGCGTCGGTCCCGGCCACGACCGGCACGCCGGCCTTCACCGCCGCCCGGAACGAGGCTCCCTGCGCCTCGGCCGCCGGCCGCGCCCGGTCCTTGATCCAACCGGGCACGCTCGGCCCGGCGAGGATCCCGTGGGGGGCGCAGAACGTCGGCGTGTAGCGGGCACCCGTGGCCAGGAACAGCTCGATCGCCGCGTCGTCCAGGAACATGCCGTGCTCGACCGAGTCCACGCCGGCCCGCAGCGCCGCCGCCACCCCGCCCTCGCCGATCGCGTGGGCGGCCACCGTCATCCCGAGCCGGTGGGCCTCGTCGACCAGGGCGTCCAGCTCCGGCTGGGTGTAGGCGGGCTCGCGCGGGTCGATCCCCATGGTGAGCACCCCGCCGGTGGCGACCACCTTGATGCAGCGGGCGCCCATCGCCAGGTTGCCGCGGACGGCGGCCCGCATCGCGTCGGGGCCGTCGGCGACCCTGCCGAGGTAGGCGATGTGGCCGCCGGTCATCGTCACCGCCGGGCCGGCGGCGAGCACCCGCGGCCCCTCGACCGTGCCGGCCTCGATCGCCCTGGCGACGGCGACCACCTCGGCCCCGGGGGCGCCGAGGTCGCGGACGAGGGTGACCCCCTGGTCGAGCTGCCGGCGGGCGTTGCGGACCGCGGCGAGGGCCCGCTCCGCCTCGCTCCTGGGGACGTCGGCGGCCAGGTCGGGGCCGGCGCTGGCGACCAGGTGGACGTGGACGTCGACCAGCCCGGGCAGCAGCGTGCAGCCGGGGAGCTCGCGGATCTCGGCCCCGGCGGCAGCGGTGGGGAGGTCGGCGGCCGGACCGGCGTGGACGATTCGACCGCCCCGGATCAGCACCGCGGCGTCGGCGACCGGCTGGGCGCCGGTCCCGTCGAGCAGGCGCCGGGCGCGCAGCACGACCGGGTCGGGGGTCGGTGATGGTGTCATGTGGGGAGTGGGCGAAGGGGGACTTGAACCCCCACGTCCTTGCGGACACAGGAACCTGAATCCTGCGCGTCTGCCAATTCCGCCACTCGCCCGGGGGAATCGAGCGAGGATTGTAGCACGGCCGTGACCACCCGGATCGTGAAAGCCGCTGGTCACCTACTAGAGTGGGTACACTGCCGAGCTGGCGAGCGATCAGGAGGGAGCGCGAAGGCCCAGCCGATGAAGATCTTGCGGGACTTCGAGCGGCGCCTGGAGGGCGCGGTGGAGGGGCTGTTCGCACGCGCCTTCCGCTCGGGCGTGCAACCGGTCGAGCTGGGCAAACGGCTGGTCCGCGAGGTCGAGGACGGGCGCACCGTCGGCGTGAACCGGGTCTACGTCCCCAACGTGTACCTCTACGAGCTGTCGCCGGGCGACCGCGAGCGGTTCGCCAACTACGAGCAGGCGCTCGGCCAGGAGCTGGCCGCGCTGGCCGTCGAGACCGCCCGGGAGCGGGGCTGGGGCATGCTCGGCCCCGCCCGGATCGAGTTCGAGACGGCCGAGGACCTGGAGCAGGGCCGCTTCCGGCTCAGCGGCAGGGTCGAGGCGGCCGGGGTGGAGGCCGGCTATGCGGCCGGGCCGGCCGGCGCGGCGGCCGCGCCGCCGGTCGGCCCGCACACCGCCATGCTCCCAGGCCAGCGCCCCAGCCAGAAGGTGCGGGCGCCGGCGACCCTGGTGCTGATCTCGGGCGGCCAGCCGGTCCGCGTCTACCCGCTTGGCGCCGCTGAGCTGTCGATCGGCCGCGCGGACCAGTCCGACATCGCGCTCTCGGACCCGGGCGTGTCGCGCAACCACGCCAGGGTCCTGCGCGAAGGCGACGACTTCATCGTCGAGGACCTCAGGTCCACCAACGGGACCGAGGTCAACGGCCAGCCGGTGCGCCGCCGCCGGCTCGCCGACGGCGACGTGATCAAGCTGGCCAGCTCCACCCTCCAGTTCCGGCGGGAGGGCTGATGCCGCCGATCTTCCTGCTCGCCGTCAAGGTCGCGTTCCTGGTGATCCTCTACCTGTTCGTTGCCAGGGCCGTGCGCGCCGTGGTCCTGGACGTGTTCGGGCCGAGGGCGTCGCGGCGCCGGCCCCGGAACCGGCCCAGCGCGCCCACCCGCCCGGTCCCGCGGACCGGGCCCGGCCGGCCAGCTCGGCGCCTGCCCAAGGAGCTGGTCGTCAGCGACGAGGGGGGCCGCCGCACCGTCCCCCTGAAGGACTCGCTGACGGTCGGACGGGCGGCCACCTGCGACGTGGTCGTCAGCGACACCTACGTGTCCAACGTCCACGCCCGCATCTTCCAGCGCGACGGGGGCTGGTGGCTGGAGGACCTCGGCTCCACCAACGGCACGTACATGAACCGGACCAGGGTGTCGTCGCCGACCGCGATCGGGCCGGGCGACGAGGTCCGGATGGGCAAGGCGACGCTGGAGCTACGGCGCTGATGCAGCTTCGATTCGGTGCCTCCACCGACGTTGGCCGGATGCGCACCAACAACGAGGACAGCTACCTGAGCGAGGCGCCGGTGGCGGCGGTCGCCGACGGCATGGGGGGCCACCGGGCAGGCGAGGTGGCCAGCGCGATCGCCATGGAGGAGCTGGCCGCCCTGCGGGGCAAGGGGCCCTGGCCCAACGATCGGGCCGCCACCGACGACCTCAAGCGGGCCATCGTCCGCGCCAACCGGCGCATCCGCGAGATGGCCGCCGGCGACCGGGAGCTGAACGGCATGGGCACCACCCTGGTCGCACTGCTGGAGGACGGCGACGCCGTGCACCTGGCCAACGTCGGCGACTCCCGCGCCTACCTGCTCCGCCAGGGCGAGCTGACCCAGGTCACGGTGGACCACACCCTGGTGCAGGAGCTGATCGACGAGGGCCGGCTCAGCCCCGAGGACGCCGAGCGGCACCCGCAGCGCAGCATGATCACCCGCGCCCTGGGCGTCGACCACCAGGTCGAGATCGACCTGTTCACCTACAAGCTCCAGCTCGGCGACCGGCTGCTGCTCTGCACCGACGGCCTCTCCGGGGTGCTCGAACCCGCCAAGATCCGCAACGTCCTGCTACGGGTGCGCGACTCCCAGAAGGCCGCCGACCGGCTGGTGGCGATGGCCAACGAGGGCGGCGGTCCGGACAACATCACCGTGATCGTGATCGACACCGAGGAGGCGACCGGCGAGCCGGACACGACCGACGACCTGGCGCCGGGGATCGGGTCGGCCACCGGCGCCATGCCGGCCGTCGACGACCCCGACGCGACCGAGGCGGGCCGGGACGGCCGCGCGGCCAGGGCCGCCAAGGACCGCTCGCTGCGGCTGCACCGGCGGCTGCAGCGCCTCCTGCTCGTCCTGCTCGTGGTCGCGCTGCTCGCCGTCGCGGTGGTCGCCGGTCGGGGCTTCCTCTACAGCCGCTACTGGGTCGGCTTCGACGGCGACGTCGTGGCGGTGTTCCAGGGGGTCCCCGGCGACGTCGCCGGGCTGCGCTTCTCGCGGATGGTCGAGCGCAGCCCCGTCGCCCGGGCGCAGGTGCCAAGCGGGTACGCGGCGCGGCTGGAGGACGGCGTGCCAGCCGACGACCTGGAAGACGCCCGCCGGATCGCCCTGTGCGCGCCGCTGGTGTTCAGCCCGGGCGGCTGCACCGGCACCGGGCCGGCGACGGCGACCACCGGACCGACCACGACCGCGCCGGCGACCACGACCACCCGGGCCAAGGGCTGACCCGTGGAGTCACGCCGCAACGTCGAGCTGTCGCTGCTCCTGCTCGCGCTGGTCCTGTCGGTGGGCGCGTACGTGATCGTCGGGCTGGCGGCCGACAACGAGGTGCCGGCCGGTAGCGCCGGCTACGGGGCCACCCTGGCCGGCCTGTTCCTCGGCGCCCACCTGGTGCTGCGCTGGCGGGCGCCCCAGGCCGACCCGATCCTGCTGCCGGGCGCCGCCCTGCTCAACGGGCTCGGCCTGGTGATGGTCAGGCGGCTCGACTATGCCGACGCCGCCAAGGAGGGCTACCGCGCCGAGGCGCCCGCCCAGGCCCTCTGGACGGTGCTCGGGGTGGCGGTGTTCGTGGCCGTGATCCTGGTGATCCGCGACCACCGCCTGCTGGACCGCTACCGCTATAGCTGGTTGCTGCTCGGCGTGGGGCTGCTGGTCCTGCCCGTGCTGCCGGTGCTCGGCCGCGAGATCAACGGCGCGCGCCTGTGGGTCCGGGTCGGGCCGTTCTCCGGCCAGCCGGCCGAGGCCGCCAAGATCGCGCTGGTGGTGTTCCTGGCCGCCTACCTGGCGGAGCGCAAGGAGCTGCTGGCGACCGCGACCTACCGGGCCGGGCCGTTCCTGCTGCCGGAGATCAAGTACTTCATGCCGCTGCTGCTGGCCTGGGCGGCGAGCCTGTTCGTGCTGTTCTTCGAGAAGGACCTCGGCTCCAGCCTGCTGTTCTTCGGGGTGTTCGTGGCCCTGCTGTACGCGGCGACCGGCCGGTTCTCCTACGTGGCCGCCGGGCTCGGGCTGTTCCTCACCGGGGCGGTGGTCGCCTACAACCTGTTCGCCCACGTCCAGGTGCGGGTGGCGACCTGGATGGACCCCTGGCGCTTCTACGCCAGCCGCGGGTACCAGCTCGCCCAGGGACTGTTCGCGCTGGCCACCGGCGGGATCCTCGGGCAGGGCTGGAACCAGGGCCGCCCCGACTTCATCCCCTTCGCCTCCACCGACTTCATCTTCGCCGCCTTCGGCGAGGAGCTCGGCCTGCTCGGCGTCACCGCCATGCTGCTGGTCTACCTGCTGATGGTGTTCCGCGGGCTGCGGATCGCCCTGGCCGCCGGCGACGACTTCGGCAAGCTGCTCGCCCTCGGCCTGGTCACCAGCTTCGCCCTGCAGGTGTTCGTGATCGTCGGCGGGGTCACCCGGCTGATCCCGCTCACCGGCATCACCCTGCCGTTCGTGAGCTTCGGCGGGTCGAGCCTGCTGGCCAACTACGCGCTCGTCGCGCTGCTGTGCAGGATCTCGAGCGAGTCGACGCCGGCGCCAGCCGGACGTGCCGCGCCAGCCCCCGCCGACGCCGGGGAGGTGACGGTCGTCAGGTGAACGCTCAGGTGCGCAAGGTGGCCGCGGTGATCCTGGTCGCCTTCCTGCTGCTGCTGGCGGCGCCCTTCTACTGGCAGGTGGTGGCGGCCGACCGGCTGGCCAACGACTCGCGCAACACGCGCGTGCTGATCAAGGAGTACGCGATCGAGCGCGGCCCGATCGTGCTGGCCGACCGCACCCAGGTCGCCGAGTCGGTGCGGGCACGCGACCGCAACGACCCGCTCAAGTACGTCCGGCGCTACCCGGACGGCCCTCGCTACGGCATGGTCACCGGCTTCTACTCGCTGGTGTTCGGCCGCACCCTGGCGGAGCAGCAGTTCAACTCGTTCCTGCTCGGCAAGGCGCCCGAGCAGTTCGCCCAGAGCGTCACCGACCTGCTCACCGCCCGCAGCTCTCCGGGCGGCACGCTGGTGCTCACCCTCGACCGGGCCACCCAGCAGGCCGCGGAAGGCGCGCTCGGCAACCGCAAGGGGGCGGTGGTCGCGCTCGACCCCAAGACCGGCGCGGTGCTGGCCATGACCACCTTCCCGCGCTACGACCCCAACCAGCTCTCCAGCCACGATCCCGAGCGGATCCGCCGCAACTGGGACAGCCTGATCAAGGACCCGGACGGGCCGCTGCTGAACCGGGCGGCCGGCGGGCTGTACCCGCCGGGCTCGACGTTCAAGGTGATCACCGCGGCGGCCGCGCTGGAGAACGGCGTGTCGCCGAACGACCGGATCCCCTCCCCGGTCCGCTTCGACGTGCCGCAGACCTCCGCCGACATCGGCAACTTCGGCGGCGGCTCCTGCGGCGGGGACACCATCACCCTGCCGGAGGCGCTGCGGATCTCCTGCAACACCGCCTTCGCCGCGCTGGGCGTGGAGCTCGGCGACCAGAAGCTGGCCGCCGAGGCGGAGAAGTTCGGCTTCAACGAGCCGAGCCCCTACGAGCTCCCGGCCGCCACCAGCTCGATCCCCAGCGACCAGGACGTGCCCGCCACCGCCCAGAGCGCCATCGGCCAGCGCGACGTGCGCGTTTCGCCGCTGCAGATGGCCAGCGTGGCCGCGACCATCGCCAACGGCGGCCGGCGGATGGCGCCGTTCGTGGTCGGCGAGGTCGTCTCGGAGAAGGGCGGGGTGGTCAAGCGCTTCGAGGGCGAGGACCTCGGGCAGGCCATCCCGGGCCGGGTGGCGAGCGACCTGACCGGCATGATGCGGCTGGTGGTGGAGCGGGGGACCGGCGTCGCGGCGCAGCTCCCCGGCGTCCAGGTGGCCGGCAAGAGCGGCACCGCCCAGCACGCCGAGGGCAAGGCGCCGCACGCCTGGTTCATCAGCTTCGCCGAGCAGGGGGACCGCAGGATCGCGGTGGCGGTGGTGATCGAGGAGGGCGGCGACGCCGGCAGCGAGGCGACCGGCGGCCGGGTCGCGGCCCCCGTCGCCCGGCAGGTCATGGAGGCCTACCTGGGGGGCGGCCGGTGACCCCCACCCTCCTCGGCAACCGGTACCGGCTCGGCGAGCGGATCGCCGCCGGCGGCATGGGCGCGGTGTACCGGGCCGTCGACGAGACGCTCGGCCGGCAGGTCGCGGTCAAGGCGCTGCGACGGGAGCTGGCCGACGACCCCACCTTCCTGGAGCGCTTCCGGCGGGAGGCGCGGGCGGCGGCGGGCCTCTCCCACCCGGGGGTGGCGGGCGTCTACGACTACGGGGAGCTCGGCGGCCAGCCGTTCATCGTGATGGAGCTGGTCGAGGGCGAGACCCTGGCCGAGCGCGTCGCGGCCAGGGGCAGGCTGCCGTGGCGGGAGGCGTTCGCGATCGGCGAGCAGGTGGCCGCGGCGCTGGCCGCGGCCCACGCCCACGGGCTCGTGCACCGGGACGTGAAGCCGGCCAACATCCTGCTCGGCCGGGACGGCCGCGCCAAGGTGACCGACTTCGGCATCGCGCAGGCGGCGCAGACGGCCACGCTCACCCGCACCGGCATGGTCCTCGGCAGCGCCAACTACGTCGCGCCCGAGCAGGCCAAGGGCGGCCACGTCGGCCCGGCCGCCGACCTGTACTCGCTGGGCTGCGTGCTGTTCGAGGCGGTCACCGGGGAAACGCCCTACCGCGGTGGCAACGCGGTCGCGATCGCCACCCAGCACGTCTCCGCGCCAGTGCCCGACCCGCGCGAGCACCGGCCTGACCTGCCGCCTGAGGCGGCCGAGCTGATCACCAGGGCGCTCCAGAAGCAGCCCGCCGGGCGCTTCCCCTCCGGCGCGGCGATGGCGGCCGCCCTGGCCGCAGCCCGGCACGAGGAGGACGCCACCCGGGTCCTCCCGGCGCTGCCCG
>WNGA01007051.1_pt1 | contig 15761 bp, 10 predicted proteins | sample 5400061 | NCBI WGS metagenome assembly WNGA01 (sample SAMN13153366, study PRJNA577476) | soil metagenome | isolation source: 100 cm soil or saprolite under grassland replicate 2 | place: USA:California | collected 2016-06-15
GGTCGCCGTAGGCGATGGAGCGCTGGAAGACGCGCGCCGGGATGCCGAGGCGTTTGATCCGCTCTTCCATCGCGGTGCGCGCCGAGTCCATGCGCGCCCGCGAGAACGTGAGCGCTCGGCCGACGGTCATGAAGGCGTGCACGCTCGCCAGCGGGAAGTAGTACTCCGAATCGGCGGCCGGCGCCGGCACGGGCGTGAGGCCGTTCAGCTGCCCGGCGAGGGTGCGGTACTCGGGATAATCAGGCCGCAGCGCCTCGTAGGCGGCCACGCTCGTGTAGGCGTACGCCCGGCTCGCCTGCGGCGGGCTGAAGATGTCGTACACCATGACCTCGGTGAGCTGGTGCACGGCCGCGTGCAGCAGCTCCGGATCCGCGGGATGCGCGCGATAGGCCCGCGGCGTGTTGGCACACCCCGCGTGCAGCAGCGATCCGCCGAGCACGAGCGTCGTCGCGAACCATCGATGGCGCATGGATTACCTCCGGGCGACGAGAGAGCGCCGCGTGGACCGGAACAGCAACGGACGGTCGTTGTTCCGCGCTACGACGAGCAGATCTCCCTGCCGGGTGCGGACCTCCGCGATGTCGCGGGCCTGCCCGGGCACGAAGAACCCGCTCCGCGCCCGCGGGACCGGCGTGAAGTGACCCGTCCCATCGCCCAGCAGCACGAGGCCATAACTCGCGTTCAGCCTGCCGATTTCCGGCTTCACGCCGTCGAAGTTCCCGGCCAGCAGCAGGTCGAGCTTGCCGTCGCCGTCGAGGTCGCGCGCCACGATCCCGTAGACGGGCGCGCGCTGCGCCTCGGGCGGCAGCGGCTCGAGGGTGAACGACCCGTCCCCGTTGTTCCGCGCCAGCGCCGTCGCGAACGTGTGCGCCTGCTTGAAAATCGCGCCTTGCAACTCGGCCGGCGAGAAGATGTCGGTCACCGTCTGCCGGGCGTAGTTCTTGTAGTTGAGGTAGCGCGCCTTGAGATATGGCAGCGCCCGGATCAGGTCGTCGCGCATCGTGATCGGGTAGCTGGCCCCCTGGTTGTAGCACGACACGATCTGCTCCATGGAACCGTTGCTGTCGAAGTCCTTCACGTACATGGTCACCGGCTCGGTCGCGCTGGCCCGCAGGCGCGCGTTGAGGCCCAGGTTGCCGACGATGAAATCGACGCGCCCGTCCCCGGTGAAATCGCCGGCCACGATGCGGTTCCACCACCCCTCGCTCTGCTCCAGGCCGGGCGTCTTCAGCCGGACGAGCTTTCCGCCCCCGGCGTTATGGAAGATCGTGATCGGCATCCACTCGCCGACCACCACGAGGTCCGGGCGGCCGTCCCCGTCCACGTCCTGCCACACTGCATCGGTCACCATCCCCACCCGCGCGAGTTCGGGCGCGAGCGTGGCGGTGACGTCGGTGAAGTGCCCGTGCCCGTCGTTGCGGAGCAGCTGGCTCGGCGGGTCGGTGCCGTAGCGCCACGGCACCACGCGCCCGCCGACGAACAGATCGACGTCCCCGTCCCCGTCGTAGTCCGCCGCCACCACGCGTGAGCCGCTCGCGTATTCGACCGGCAGGCTGCGTGTCGCTTTGTGGAACCGCCCGCGCTCGTCGTTCAGGTACAGCCGGTCCTGCAGCGCGGGGGAACGGTCGGAGAACTCGTTGCCGCCGCTGACGACGTACAAATCGGGGTGCCCGTCGCCGTCGGCATCGAAGAAGACGGCGCCGAGGTCCTCCGACACGCGGTCCTGCTCGAACAGGCCCTCGTTGCTGCTCGCGAACCGGCCGTCGGGCTGCTGGAGCAGCAGCTTCCCTGGCTGGTCCTTCGCGCCCCCGATGAACACGTCGTCGAGTCCGTCGCCGTTCACGTCGGCCACGGCCAGGAACGGCCCTTCGGTCGAGACCAGCTTGGGAATCAGCCGTTCGCGATCGAAGTCCACGAACTCGTTCTCCCGATGCACGAAGGGGAACGCGACGCGATCGGTGAGGTCGGTGAGGAGGGGCGTGGGCGGCCGCGGGCGCACGGGGCGTGCCGGCGCCGCCGCCGCCTGCCGCACCGTCAGCCGTTGGTTGGCCGCGATGCGGTCGAGCACGCTGACGCGGCCGTCCGGCCACTCGACGGTCACCGACTCCACGGTGTCGAGCGCGCCGATCCCGAAGGTGAGGACCTCGTCGACGCTGGACTGGAACCCGCGCGTCGGCTCCTGCTCCTGGAAGAACAGACGGTTGCCGCTCCGCACGGTCACCTTCGCCCCGACGGCGAAGCGGTTCGGGCCGTCCCCCTCGAGGCGGACCTGGAGGTAGCGGTTCGGGAGGAGCGTCCGGGCGTTGTTGCGATAGACGAACGCTTCGTCGTTGACGTTGTTCACGACCAGGTCGGGCGCCCCGTCGCCGTCGAGATCGCCGTAGGCCGCGCCGTTCCCGAAGCTCGGCGTGGCGAGCCCCCAGGCCGCGCTCTGGTTCGTGAAGGTCAGGTCGCCGTTGTTGCGGAACGCGTAATGCGTGAGCTTCGTGGAGGTCATCGCCTCAATCAGCCGCAGGAAATCGACGCGCCCGCCGCTCGCCGCCTCCCGCATCGTCTCCTGGTTCGCCAGGAAGGCGACGTAATCCTGTGACGTGACGTCCTTGGCGAGCCCGTTCGTCACGTAGATGTCCTTGTACCCGTCGAGATCGAAGTCCGCGACCAGCGCGCTCCAGCTCCAGTCCGTCCGCGCCACGCCCGCCTGCTGCCCGATATCCGCGAACGTGCCGTCGCCGTTGTTGAGCTGCAGCATGTTGCGCATGAACTGGTAGTGATACCCGTCGCGCAGCTTCGCCTGGTACACGTCCCAGCCCTCGAACGACGACGTCGTCTTGAGCCGGTATTCGTCCTCCGGCAGCATGTCCGTCGTGTACACGTCCGGCCAGCCGTCGTTGTTCACGTCGGCAATGTCGAGCCCCATCGAGAAATAGCTGGTGTAAGGCATCGCGCGGGCGACCGACTCGGTGAACGTGCCGTCGCCGTTGTTGAGGTAGAGGTAGTCGTTCTCGAAGAAGTCGTTGGAGACGTAGAGATCCGGCCGGCCGTCGCGGTTCACGTCGCTCACGACGACGCCTAGCCCGAAGCCGATCTCGCTCCCGTAGATGCCCGCCGCGGCGCTCACATCGACAAAGTGATTGCCGTCGTTGCGGTACAGCCGGGCGCCTCCGAGCGGGTCGCGCTCGTGCCGCGTGTTGCGTTGCCCGAAGCTCGAGACCGGCCGCGGAGAGTTATTGATGACGAACAGGTCCAGGTCGCCGTCGCCGTCGTAGTCGAAGAACGCGGCCTGGGTGGAGTAGCCGGTGTCCGCGACGCCGTAGGCCGCCGCCTGCTCGACGAAGGTCGGGACGCCGTGGGCGTTCAGTCCTTGGTTGATGTACAGCTCGTTGGCCCGGAGCTTCCCCTCCACGAGTCCGGCGTGACAGACGTAGAGATCGAGCCGGCCATCGCCGTTCACGTCGGCGAGGGTGACCCCGGTCGTCCACCCCTGGCTGTGCAGGCCGGCCTCCGCGGTGACGTCGCGGAAGTGGAACTTGCCCTCGTTGAGGTACAGCCGGGTGCCGCCGAGGTTCGCCGTGAGGACAATCTCCGGGAGCCCGTCGCCGGTCAGGTCCCCGATCGCGACGCCGCCGCCGTTGTAGTAGTTCCGGTAGGTGAAGACGTTGAGGTCGCGGGACTCGGTGAGGCGATTCTCGAAGCGGACGCCGGTATAACTCGCGGGGAGCCGGGTGAACAGCGCCCCGGCCGCCGCGGGGGCTTCACTCGCGAGCGCCGGCCCGTCCCGGCCCGAGCAGCCGGCCCCGAGGTAGATGCCCACCATCAGCAGTCCCCCCCCCGCCCACTCCCGGAGGCGACGTAGGGGCGCCGCCTGCAGCGCCCCTACGTGATCCCAGCGGTTGGTCCGCGTGCTGCTCAATATCAATAGCCCGCGTTCTGCTTGAGCAGGGGGTTCGCGTCCATCTGCGTTTGCGGAATCGCCATCAGGACGCGGGTGGGGTCCCGCACCGGCAGGTTGTGCGCGGCGATGTCATCGATGGGCCGCGCGGCGGTGTACAGGCCGAAGCGGATCAAGTCCTGACGCCGCTTGGTTTCCCCGGTGAGCTCGAACATGCGCTCGTTCAGAATCACGGTATGGTCCACCGCGATGAGGTCCTGGTCGGGGTTGAAGTCGCGCGCCCGCAGGTAGTTGAGATCGATGATCGCCTGAGCCGAGTTCCCGTTCTCGAACTCAGCTTCGGCCTTGATCAGGTAGATCTCGCCGAGCCGGAAGTAGGCGAAGTCGTTGCCGTTGTCCGGCCCGACGTGCTTCGTGTCCGGCGGCCACTTGAGCAGGCGAGGGCCTTCGTTCTCTCTGGCGGACGTCGCGTCCCCGATCGTGTCGGTGAACACCAGCCAGTTGCCGGCCCGGTCCTTGACGGAGTCGCCCGGCGTGCCCGAGCTCAGATTGTACTGCTGGCCGATGAGGAAGATGCCCCGCCGCGCGTCGGCGGCGTTGAAGGCATTGTACACGTCCGCCGTGGCCGCGAAGCCGTTCCACGGCGCGGGGGTGAACTGGTTGTAGTGCAGCGCCCGCATCACGAAGTTGAGCCCCAGGCCATCCGACGCCAGGTTTTTGACGACGAAGATATTCTCTTTCGAGGCGTGGTTGGTGGCGCGGAACGCTTTCGGGAACGAGTCCTCCAACTGGTATAGGGGGGAGTTGAGGAGCGTATCCGCCCAGGCGACGGCGGCGTCGCAGGCCGTCCCGGCGCCCACCGTGACCGTCAGGCACGAATTGTAGCCCGTGGCATTAATCCCGACGTCTTTCGTGAAGACCGCGGCGTTGAGGTACATGTTCGCTAGGATCGCCGCCGTCGCCCCCTTGGTCATGCGGCCGCGGTTGGCGTCGTCCCACGTGGCGGGCAGGTTCGCGCGGGCCGCCGTGAGCTCCGACACGATGAACTGGAACAGCTCGGCGCGCGTGGCGCGCGCATGCGGCTTGTAATCGTTGGTGGTCACGATCGGGACACCACCGAACAGATCCATCAGCTGGTAGTAGTAGTAGGCGCGCAGGGTCCGGGCCTCGGCCGCGATCGTGTCCTGCCCCGGCACGGTCACCTTCTGCATCGCCTCGAGCAGCGCGTTGGCCCGGGCGACCCCGGTGTACGCATCCGACCACGCCCCGTTGAGGTCTTCGAGCCCCGAGGGACTGCTCGCCGACCACAGCTGGCGGTGAATCTCCAGCCAGCGGCCGTTGTCGAACCAGTCCGAGCCGCGGGTCGGCACGATGAGCTCATCCGAGCTGATCTCGCTGAGGTTGTAGTAGCCCCAGAGCGTGTTCTTGAGCTCCGAGTACACCCCCGCCAGCCCCGCCAGCACTTCCGCCTGATTGCGGTAGAAGTTGCCCGGCGTGATGGCGCTGGAGGGCGTTTCATCGAGGTTGGTGCACGCCTGCGGCACCAGCGACAGCAGCAGCAGCGCGCCGATCGCCGCCGCGCGCACCGAGTACGTCACAGATGTAGTGGTCATGGGACGCTCCTCAGAACGCGATCCGCAGGCCGCCCGTGACAGTACGGGGCCGCGGATAGCTGAGATAGTCGACGCCGCGCACGCCCAGGCCTTGATACCCGGCCTGGACTTCCGGATCGTACCCTGAATAGCCGGTCAGCAAGAGCAGATTGTCGCCCGACAGGTAGGCCCGGGCGCTCCGCGCCCCCGCGAATCCGGGCAGCGTGAGCTGGTACTCCACCGTGAGGTTCTGCAGGCGCACGTACGAGCCGTTCTCGATCCACCGGGACGAGAAGATCGCCGGCTCCCGGATGTCCGTCGGGTCGTTCAGCGCCGTGGCCAGGAAATTCTTGCTCTGGAGCGCGTTGCTCTTCGTCGAGTAGACGAGGGCGGTGTTGTTGAAGATGTCCTGTCCGACTTCCGCCCGGATCAGGGCGTTGATGCTGAACTTCCCCCAGCTCACCTGCGTGTGGACGCCGAGCGTGAAGTCCGGATTGGCGTTGCCGATGATGCTGTAATCGGCGGCGGTGGGCGTCAGGGTCTTCCCCGCGGTGCACCCCACGCGCGGTTTGCAGGCGAACAGCTGTTTGCCCGCCGTATCCCACCCGACAAAGACGGGCCCGTAGAAGGTTCCCAGCGGGGACCCCGGCAGGATCCGCTGGGAGGTCTGCCCGCTCTGCCCCTGGCCGCTCACGCCGCCCGAGGTGAGGAAGGTGTAGGGGCCGAGATCGATGACCGTGTTTCGCTCCATCGCAAACACGAGGCCGGCCTGCCAGCTCAGCCCGGGACGGGACACCGCCACGGCGTCGAGCGAGAACTCGAGGCCGCGATTGCGAATCTTGCCCACGTTCTCGAGCCGCGTGGACGCGGGTGCGGGCGGCGGGATGGTCACCGTCAGCAGCAAGTCCTTCGTGTTCTTGACGTAGTACTCGAGGGTGCCGGTGATGCGGTTGTTCATGAAGCCGTAATCGAGCGCCACGTTGAGCTGCGCCGTCTGCTCCCACTTGAGGTTCGGATTGGGATCGCTCGTCGGGATGACGCCCGTGATGGGAGATTCACCGAAGATGTAGCGCGCGCCTGCCGGGGTCGCGAGGAGAATTTGGGACGCATACGGCGGCACCCCCGGATTCCCCTGCAGCCCCCAGCCGAGCCGGAGCTTCAGGTCCGACAGCGACAGCGGGGCGTTGACCATGAAGGGCTCACGGCTCAAATGCCACGAGGCCGACAGCGCCGGGAACAGCGCCCACTTGTGGTCGAGGCCGAACTGGGACGCGCCGTCGTAGCGCAGCACCCCGGTCACGTAGTACTTGTCTCGGAGGCTGTAGTTGGCTCGCGAGAAAAAGGAGACGAACACTCGATCGTTGCGGAACGAGTACGGGGGGACGAGCACCGCGGCGGCACCGAGGTTGTAAAAACTGAATTTGTCGGTGACGTAGCCGTGCCCCTCGGCGCCGAACTCCGAGGTCGTGTACTTGCTGTACTCGTACCCACCCACGACGTCCAGGGCGTTGGCGCCGAGCTGCCGGCGCACCGTCAGCAGCGTCTGCAGCGTCAGCGCGGTGTTGTCGCGGTTCACCTGGCGCGCCAGCCCGTTCCACTGGGCCCCGACCGGGCTCGACGCAGGGAGGTAGATCTGCGTCAGACCGTCGGCGCGGTCCACGCCGAAGTTCACTTGCCCCGTCACGCCGCGCAGCACGTCCACCTCGGCCGACACGTTCCCGAGGGTGCGGGTCGAGTGCCCGAACTCCTGAACCTGCTTCGCCATCGCCACCGGGTTGCGCACCGACTGCGACCCGGCGCCGATCTCGTAAAACTGCAGCCCGTTGGCACCGGAGACTTTGACCGGCTGCGTCGGATTGAACACCGCCACGTTCTGGAACACTCCGCCTTCGAAGCCGCCGCCCGTCTCATAGGGCAGGTAATCGTTGTCGACCTGGGAGGTCGTCACGTTGAGCCCCAGGCGCAGGCGATCGTCGAAGGCATTGTGCGTCGCGTTGAGGCGCCCTTGAATGCGCTTGAGACCGCTGGAGAGCGCCACGCCCTCCTGGTTCATGTAGTTCAGCGAGGCGCGATAGCGCGTGTCCTCGCTGCCGCCCGTGAACGCCACGTTCTGATTGTGCGTCACGGCGGTGCGGGTCACCGCGCGCTCCCAGTTCGTGTTCGCTGGGCCCAACTTCTTGAGAAGGAACGTGTCCAGGCCCTTCGTATTATCCACTAGCCACAACTGCACCTGTTGCTCTACGAACTGCCGGTATTGATCCCCGTTCAGCACGTTCAGATAGCGGTACGGGCTGGCCATCGCGACGTAGGCGTCGTACTCCACGCCCGCCCCGGCCACGCCCGTGCCGTGCTTCTTCGTCTCGATCAGGACGACGCCGTTGGCGGCGCGGCTGCCGTAGATCGCCGTCGCCGACGCGTCCTTGAGGACGGTGATCGAGCCGATGTCGGAGGGGTTGATCAGGTTCAACGGGCTGCGGGGGAGCGGTGGGTCGCCGCCGATGCCGAAAATCGACGCCTCGGTCTGCGAGGGGTTGATCGGCACGCCGTCGACCACGTACAGCGGATCGTTTGACGCGCTGAGCGACGTCCCGCCGCGAATGCGAATCTGGGCGCCGGCGCCCGGCTCGCCGTTGTTCTGGACGACCTCGACGCCGGCCGCGCGACCCTGGAGCATCTGGTTGACGTTCGTCGTCACGCCGACGTTCGCCGCGTTGGGATCGATCGTCGCGACCGAGCCGGTGATGGCCTCGCGGCGTTGCGTGCCGTACCCGGTCACGACCACCGCTTCGAGGATCGTCGCCGACTGATGGAGGACGAATTGCACCGACGCCGCGCCGCCAGCGGTGACGGTCACATCCTGTTCTTGCGGCAGGTACCCGATGCGCGTCGCGCGCAGCCGGCGCGCGCCGGCCGGGACGGCCCCGAGGACGAAGCCCCCGTCATAGCGCGTGACCGTCCGGAGCGACGTGCCCACGATCGATACGTTGACCCCGCTCAGGGGCTGTCGGCTCGTGCTGTCGATGACTTGTCCGGTGATGGTGCCTGTGGAGTCCTGCGCGCGGAGGGGTACTGCACACAACAGACCCCCGACGAGTACGGGAATGACGTGACGGACCAGTTGCATACGCCTGCCCTCGGAGAAGGTGAGAGTGGAACGTCTCCGCCGGCTGCGACTCTCCGCATTTATCATTCCCGCCCCCGGGAGAATGTCAAGGGACCGGGAACCGGTCATGGAAGGGGGGGTATACGCCGCCCGCTCAGTCCCGGGCGGCTGTGGCGGTGCCGCGCCGGGTGCGCCAGTAGGCGTACACCGGGATGCCGAGCGCTAGCAGCCCCGTCCCGATCGCCGCGTTCTTCGGATTGGCGCCGATCGAGCTCGCCACAACCAACGCCGCCGCCACAACGAAGAGGGCCGGCGTGTAAGGGTATCCCGGCACGCGGAAGGCTCCCGCCGGCAGGGTCACGCCCGCCCGCCGGTCGCGGGCGCGGTACACGAACAGTCCTGCCACCGTGAGCCCGAAGAAGATCCAGTCTCCAAATGCAACGTAGTCCACGAGCTGGCTGAACGTGCCACTCAGCGTCAGTACGATCGACCACGCCGCCATCAGCAGAATCGCCGCGGTCGGCGTGCGATACACGGGGTGCAGCGCCGCGAGCCGTGGGAAAAACACCCCGTCGGCGGCCATCGCCTGCAGCACCCGCGGCGTAACGAGAATCACGAGGTTCAGGAATCCAAACGTCGAGACCGCGATGCCTGCCGCGATCACCGTGCCGGCGGCGGGGCCGAGCAGCACGCGCATCACGTCCGCCGCCGGCGCCGTGCTGGCGGCGAGCCCCGCGGGCCCCAGCACACTCAAGTACGCGATGTTGGCGAGCAGATAGACCACGACGACGATCGCGACGCCCAGCACCAGCGCCCGCGGCAGGTTCTGCTCGGGCTCGACGATTTCTTCGGCGATGAAGTTGGTCTGCTGCCAGCCGCCGTAGGTGAAGAGGATGGGGACGAGCGCGGCGCCGAGAGCGATCGCGGTGCCAACGACACCAGACGGCCCCCCCGCGGACGGGGCGGTCAGGCGGTCGGGCGGTAGGGCGGTAGGAACAGCAATAAACACAGCGGCGCCGATGAGGGCGGCCAGCGCCGCGAGCTTCAGGACCGTGAAGATGTTCTGCGTGACCGCCGCGGGCTTCACGCCGACATAATTGATCCCGGCCAGCAGCGCGATCGCGGCCACCGCGAGCGGCACCGTCAGCGTCTCGGGCAGGCCGGCCAGCGCCAGCGCGTAGTTGGCGAAGGTGACCGACACGGCCGCGATGGCGCCGGTCGCGATCACGAGCAGCAGCGCCCACCCGTACAGGAACGCCGGCAGTGACCCCCACGTCTCGCGCAGGTACACGTAGCCGCCACCGGCTTTGGGCCGCCGCGCCCCCAGCTCGCCGAAGCAGAACGCGCCGATCAGCGCGATGACGCCGCCCAAGCCCCAGGCGACGAGCACCAGGCGGGTCGAGCCGACCCGTTGCGCCACGGTCGCGGGCGTCCGGAAAATCCCGCCGCCGATGATGCCCCCGGCGACGGCCATCGTGGCGGAAAACAGGCCGAGCTGGCGGGCGTAGGTGGTCACGGCCGACAAAGTATCCCATATTGCGAGGAAGCGAACCCCGGAGGCGACGCGCAGTGCCCCAGGCCGACGGCTGGATCCAGACGACGCTCGGCATCAGCCGGGCGACAGAAGGCAAGATTTTCTACAGCCTGGTGGTGCTGGTGGCCATCTGGGCGGTCCGCAGCCTGGTGCTGGGCATTCTCTGGCGCCGCACCCACGACGCCCGGCTGCGGTACCGGTGGCAGAAGGCCACCACCTACGTCACCGCGCCGATCGGCTTCCTGCTCGTCGTCAAGATCTGGTTTCCCGGCGGCCTCGGCCAGCTCGGCAACTTCCTCGGCCTGGTCTCGGCGGGCATCGCGATCGCCCTTAAGGACATCTTCCTCAACCTCGCGGGCTGGCTCTTCATCGTGTGGCGCCGGCCGTTCGCGGTGGGAGATCGCGTCCAGATCGGCGAACACGCCGGCGACGTCATCGACGTGCGGGTGTTCCAGTTCACCTTGAACGAGATCGGCAACTGGGTGGACGCCGACCAGAGCACCGGCCGCATCATTCACATCCCCAACGGCAAGGTGCTGACCGACGTCATCGCCAACTACAGCGAGGGCTTCGAGTACATCTGGAACGAGATCCCCGTCTTGATCACCTTCGAGAGCGACTGGGAGAAGGCGAAACAGCTGCTGCTCGAGATCGTGACGCACGACTCCGCGGACATCGTCAAGGCGGCCGAGGAGAGCGTGCGCCAGACGACCCGCAAGTTCATGATCTTCTACACGAACTTGACGCCGACCGTGTACACCAGCGTCGCCGAGGACGGCGTGAAGCTGACGCTGCGTTACCTTGTGCAACCCCGGCGCCGCCGCGTCACCGAGCAGAAGATCTGGGAGGACATTCTCCGCGAGGTCGCCAAGCACGACGACATCGATTTCGCCTACATCACGCGGCGCGCGTTCAACAATCTCACCGAGGGCAAGATCCCCTCCGCCGGCCAGCAGTCGGCGCGGGAAGGGGTCCGCACCACGGAATAATCCCCCTTCCCTCTTTTCCGTTTCACCGCCACGTTAGAAGAGTCGCTCTCCCGAGGTCCCGATGCCGCCCATCTCCTTCGTCGTCAACGGCCGCCGCCGCACCGCGAACGTCACGCCCGACACCCCCCTGCTCTGGGTGCTGCGCGATACGCTGCGTCTCACCGGCACGAAGTTCGGCTGCGGCATCGCGCAGTGCGGCGCCTGTACGGTCCATCTCGACGGCACCGCCATTCGCTCCTGCGTGCTCCCGGTGTCCGCCGTCGCCGGCAAGCGCGTCACGACCATCGAAGGCCTGTCCCCGAATCGCGCGCACAAAGTCCAACGCGCCTGGATCGCGGAGGACGTGCCGCAATGCGGGTACTGCCAGTCGGGCCAGATCATGGCCGCCGCCGCGCTGCTGGCGCAGCGGCCGCGCCCCAGCGACGCCGACATCGACGCCGCGATGACGAACATCTGCCGCTGCGGGACCTACCAGCGCATCCGCGCCGCCATCCATCGCGCGGCGCAGGGGGTGTGACATGGCCACCCAACTGACGCGTCGCGAGTTCCTGCACTCGGCTTCCGTCGCCGGGGCCAGTCTCGTCATCGGGTTCCACCTGCCGCTCGGTGGCCGCCGCGCACACACGCCGACGGGACCGTTCGCCCCCAACGCCTGGCTGCGGATCGGGGCCGACGGCGACGTGCGCATCATCGTGGCCCGCTCCGAGATGGGCCAGGGCGTCGCCACGTCCCTCCCCATGCTCGTCGCCGAGGAGCTCGAAGCCGATTGGTCGAAGGTCACGATCGAATTCGCTCCGGCCGACCCCGCGTACAACAATCCGCTGTTCGGCGCCCAGGCGACGGGCGGCAGCACCAGCGTGCGCGGCTCCTACGTCCCGCTCCGTCAGGCGGGGGCTGCGGCCCGCGAGATGTTGATCGCGGCCGCGGCGCAGACGTGGTCCGCGGACAAGGCCGAGTGCTTCGCCGAGCAAGGCGCGGTGGTCCACCGGCCGAGCGGCCGGCGCCTTCTGTACGGCGCGCTGGTCGCGACCGCGGCGGCGCTGCCGGTTCCCGCCGACGTGCCCCTCAAGGACCCGAAGGACTGGAAGATCCTGGGCACGCGCGTGCGGCGGCTCGACACGCCGGCGAAGGTGGACGGCAGCGCGCAGTTCGGCATCGACGTGCAGGTCCCCGGCATGCTCGTCGCGCTCATCGCCCGGTGCCCGACGTTCGGCGGCACGGTGGCGAGGTTCAACGCCACGCGGGCCAAAGCCGTGCCGGGCGTGCGCCACGTCGTCGCCGTGTCGACGGGAGTGGCGGTCGTCGCCGACGGCTATTGGGCGGCGAAGAAAGGCCGCGACGCCCTCGCCGTCACGTGGACTGAAGGGGCGAACGCCGCCGTTTCGAGCGCCACCATCGCCGCGCTCCTGCAGCAGCGCGCGGAGCAGCCCGGCGCCGTGGCGCGCCACGACGGCGACCCCGACGCGGGGATGTCCACCGCCGCCACGAAGGTCGAGGCCGCGTACGACCTGCCGTTCCTCGCGCACGCGGCGATGGAGCCGATGAACTGCACGGCCCACGTGCGGCCGGACGGCGTGGACATCTGGGCGCCGACGCAGTTCCAGACCGGCGCCCAGCAGCTCGGCGCCGCCATCGGCGGCGTGCCGGCCGGACAGGTGAAGGTCCACACCACGTACCTGGGGGGCGGGTTCGGGCGGCGCTTCGAGCTCGACTTCATCAAGGAGGCGCTCGAGACCTCCAAAGCCGTCGGCGCGCCCGTGAAGGTGATCTGGTCGCGCGAGGACGACATCCGCCAGGGGCAGTATCGCCCCGTCTCGCACCATCGGCTCCGGGCCGGACTCGATGCCGGCAGCCAGCCAATCGCCTGGACGCACCGCATCGTGGCCCCATCGATCATGGCGCGCGTGTTCCCCAACAGCGTCCAGAACGGGCTCGACGGCGAGGCGGTCGAAGGCGGCGTGGAGATGCCGTACGCGATCCCCAACGTGCACGTCGACTACGCGCTCACCGACACGGGGATTCCCGTGGGCTTCTGGCGCTCGGTGAACAACTCCTTCAACGCCTTCGCGGTGGAGACGTTCATCGACGAGCTGGCGGCCGCCGCCAAGCAGGATCCCGTCGCCTACCGCCGGTCGCTGCTGTCAAAGGCGCCGCGGCACCTGGCGGTCGTCGAGCTCGCGGCGAGCAAGGCCGGCTGGGGCACGCCGCCGCCGGCCGGTCGCGCCCGCGGCATCGCCGTGCACAAGTCGTTCGACAGCTATGTCGCCGAGGTCGCCGAGGTCTCGGTCGGCACGGACGGCACGCCGCGCGTGCACCGCGTCGTGTGCGCCGTCGATTGCGGCCCGGTGGTGAATCCGGACACCGTCGAGGCGCAGATGCAAAGCGCCATCGTGTACGGCCTGACGGCGGCGCTGTACGGCGAGATCACGATCGCCCGCGGCCAGGTGCAGCAGAGTAATTTTCACAACTACCTGATGCTGCGGATGAACGCGATGCCGGCGATCGAGGTGTACATCGTGCCGAGCACCGACGCGCAGGGCGGCGTCGGCGAGCCTGGTACACCGCCGATCGCGCCCGCGGTCTGCAACGCAATCTTCGCCCTGACCGGCAAGCGGATTCGCCGGTTGCCGATCGGGAAGGTGAGCTGACATCTTAACGGCGTGGGGTGTGGGGATGTGGGATGTGGGCCCCACACCCCACTCCCCACATCCCACGCCGTTTAGTGAACCACGATCACCGTGCCGTCCATCCCCATGTGATTCGTGCAGGTATAGCGGTAGGTGCCGACGGTGGTGAACCCGCCGACATAAGTTCCCGTCCTTCGATCCGCGGCATCCGGAGGAAATGTCCCGGGACCGTTCGTGAACGTGATGTTATGAACGTTGGGCGAGTCGTTCCACGTCCACGTCACCGAATCATTCACTTGCACGACGGCGCTGGCAGGAACGAAGCGCAGGCCAGTCAAGCTCACCGCCGCGGCCGTTGGCGGCGCCCCCGCCGTAGCGGTGAAGGTGAGGGTGGGTAGCGAAGCAATATCCGGCGTGGCGGTGATGGTCTGCGGGCTCGTCGACCCGATGCTGTCGGTCGTGCCCGCGACACCGCTCCCGTCCGTGGTGCTCTGCAGTGGACTCACCGCGCCGCCGCCCGCCGTCACCGCCCAGGTGACAACCACGCCGGGCACAGCGCGGTTGTTTGCGTCCAGCGCCTTGACGCGGACCTGCACCGGCAGCGGGTTGTTGAAGTACCAGCTCTGCGCGTCGCCGCCATTCTTGAGCAGCTGCGTGGGCGGTCCCGGCGGCTCGTTGCCGCCGCCACCCCCGCCGCACGCCGCCAATAGACCTACGAGCACCACGCCGCGCCCGGCGAGCGGGCGGCTCACTGGAACCGGAACAGCTGGCCGCGAATCTCCCCGCCCGCGTTCACCTTGGTGTGAACATTGACGTAGGTCTCGCCGCCCCGGATGAACGCCAGCACCGAATCGGGGACGGTGATGGTGTCTTCGACCATCAGCCCGCTGAAGTCCAGACCCTTCGGCACCCGCGGCGGAATGTAGAGGTTCACGCGGACCGGACCGTTGACGCCCGCCACGCCGTGATGCACGTGCGCGAGGAAGGCGCTGTCGATGTTCGACAGCTCGACCCGATAGCTGACCAGATTGCCGTCGATGGTGAGCGTGGCCAGCCCCTGCGCCGCCGTGGTGATCGGCGTCGGCTCGTTGGCGCCGCTGAGGAACGCGACGAAGCGCTCCGGAGGGGGCGGCACTGAGGTCAGTCCCACGTCGTCCTTGCAGCTGCCGACCGTCCAGACTGCGGCCGCGGTCAGCGTCAGTCCCCCAAGTACCAAACGTCCGCGCATAGCTGCCTCCTCCGTGGTGAGCGTGAACGGCACCTCCGGAAACACCGCGGGCCCCGGTGGCCGCCGTGGGGCGGCCGCCGAGGCCCGCTGGGACAACTCTATAATGAATAGTTACATGTAAAACAGAAGTGTCAAGACCGCCGGGTGGCGAGCTGGGCGGCGCGCGCGCGCAACGCCTGGTCGATCTCTCCCATGGACACGGTCGCGGGGAAAGTCCAGCCGCCGCGGCGGTTCGCGGGCACGCGCACCGCGGCGACCGCCCCATCCGCCCCGAGCTCCACGACCGCCGTCGCCGTCCCACCCTCGGCGTCGGTCGGCCCCTGGCCGACCCTGATCACCAAGGTCCACACTCCGTCATCGGCCCAGGTGCGCTTCAGGGCGTACACGCCCTCGCGAGAGGTCGCCGCGAATTCGAGCTTCACCGTGCGGCGCTCGCCGTTCACCATCCCCTCGGCCGTCCCCTCGATGGGCAGGGCGATGGGGGTCTGGTGACGGAAGGCATGCACCAGCAGGAACGCCTCCTGCATCGTGCGATCGTAGGGGTTCACCGGGAGCTCGATCGAGATCCACGGGGGTTTGGCGATGGCGGGGGCAGCGAACACGGCGCTGAACGCGGCGGCCAAGCCGACGGCGCGAAGACGGGTGAACATCGGAGCCTCCAGTGTTCTGGGTTGCTGCTTCGATGCTCGCGCGCTGGTCGGGGTTTGAAACAGGGACGGGCAGTGACGGGCGGAGTCGGGCCCGGCTGGTCTACCCGACGGAGCGATAGAGCCTCCAGAGCAAGTACCCCGCTCTCCGG
>WNGA01019971.1_pt1 | contig 15761 bp, 16 predicted proteins | sample 5400061 | NCBI WGS metagenome assembly WNGA01 (sample SAMN13153366, study PRJNA577476) | soil metagenome | isolation source: 100 cm soil or saprolite under grassland replicate 2 | place: USA:California | collected 2016-06-15
CCCTTCTAATTTTCTTTATTATTTTGTCCAGCTCCTCTTCAGAATACAAATAATTATACCACTGAGTCGAACCATGAAGTCTTAGATAGGATGTACTGTTAATTGTTACGAATTTGGTTGGAAGCAAAGGGGCATCTACAGAACAAAAAGCTAAACCTGCTTCTTTAATTAGTTTGATCGCCTTCCTATCCCACCAGGACTTGTCTCTAAATTCTATTACTGCTTTACTATCCAGCTTTGCTTTGCTCTTAAAAGTTACTAATCTTTCTATATTTCTCTCATTAAACTTGAAAGAAGACGGGGTCTGGAAAAGCCAGTAATCAATCTTTTTCTCAATAGGATCTAGAGGCTTTTTAAAGCGGTTCCATAACTTTAGGGCTTTTTCTCCAAACCTCGAGTAATGGGTTATTGCACGGTGTACTTTGATAGAAAAGACAAACACTCTTGGTGAATTTGATTTCCAGTTGGCCACCCAACTTGCTGTAGGAAAACGATAAAAACTTCCATTAATTTCTACCGAATTAAATCCCTGGTCTACATACCACTTAAATTTATTCTGTTTTCCCTTATTCCATGAATAGGTATAACCTGAAGTTCCTATTGAGACTTCCGTGGCCAAGTGATAGCCGATGTGTAATAAGGTATAAGAGGATTGGCAGTATAATCGATAGGATGCGTCTACGTAATGATCACAAACCCATACCTGGCGGGACTTTTGTAAAGTTGTTATCACGACTACGGACTACTTTATTAATAGTGGTTATAGCTATCCACTTGAATTGGCTCGAAGATATTTATCCCTAGTTCAACACTTGTCTGTGGCGGTTTTAAGATTAAGAAATTGCAAACCAATCCCTTTCTAGTTACAAATATTGACACTATTGCCCAGCTCTAAAAGATCGCTTCAAGAAAAATCTGGGGAAGCTATAGGCATAGAAAAAGCTGCTCAAAAGAACTGGTAGAATATCATAGGGATAAACAAAAATTGGGAAGGTCTTAGATGATCAAATTTTCATATTCTGTATTGCTTACTGGATCACCTGATAGACCACCAAGTTGTTCGTCGAACAACTAAAGCTAGAAAAAATTTACTACATTGAAAGATGAAGACATAAGACCGATGATCATTATTATAGCATTATGAATCAGCTTCTGGTCATAGTATCTTTATTTTTGGTGGTATTGACAGCAGGCACAACTATTGGTGTTGTATTAGGACTAAATCTAATTTCTAATCAATCAGGCAATATGAATAGCAGCACACTTACGCCAATGGGCAACTTGACGAACAAATCAAGTACAATTATGTCCAATACAACTTAAGTCTCTGGGCAATGTCTAATGACTAATTTAATTGGAATTTATCTTTCACGTCTTGGCGGGCAATGTGCCTCATTGTGGTCTGTGTCTTTGTGCCAATCAAATGCTTGTTGGGTGTGAAATATCCCACCACACAGGGAACAGGTGAAGCGTTGACTAGGTACTCCTGGCACGAAATTAATTGGCATGGGAAAGTATAAACTTTTAAGGATCATTACGATACGAGTGTCAATCCTCCGTCAACGTAAACAGTAGTACCGGTAATATAACTAGCAGAACTTGATGCCAGGAAAACAGTCACTTTAGCTATTTCAGAAGGCTCGCCTATTCTATGCATAGGGATTTTCTTTTCTTCTTCTTTCATTTTCTTTTCGTCTTCTAAAATATCGATATTCATCATGGTAGCGATCGCTCCTGGGGCTATTGCATTGATTCTAATACCCTTATCTGCTACTTCCAGGGCCATAGTTTTAGTCAACATTTCCATGCCGCCCTTTGATGCAGAGTAAGGTGCGGCGAGGGGCATGGGAGTCGATTCATGAACTGACGAAATGTTAATGATTGAATAATCTATATCTCCTCCATTTCCTTTTTGCATCAGCATTTTTTTAATTGCTTCTCGGCTACACATAAAGCACCCCTTGAGATTTATATCTAAAACTTCATCCCATTCACTAGAGGAAATGTCCGAAGACTTCTTTTCCGGTCCGTTGATACCCGCGTTATTTACCAGAACGTCAATCCTTCCGAACTCCTGGACAGCTGTTTCAATCAGCCCTATGCAGACTTCTTCTTGACTAATATCACCTGGAAAAGTAACAATCTCTGCAGCGTTGTCCTTGCTTTTTAAAATTTCTTCTTTGCTAACAGACAGCTCTTCTTGATCTCTGGAATTAATTACAATACTATAGCCTACCCTTGCAAAACCCTTTGCAATTGCTTCTCCAATTCCTCTACTTGAACCGGTTATGACGGCGACCTTGCCCCTCAAATTCCATCATAATTGAAAGAACGACAAATTATAATAATGACGAAATTTGTAGGATGGCTTACACATAGATCTGTCAAAATTAGCCCTACCTAGGAAGGTGAGCCTTTATTAAACGACCAAACATAAGGGAGATGAGATTTTTTCGATATGCCTAACACAGTGGCGACTAAGAAGGGAATGTTGGATAAAGACAAATTTTATCTTCCCAAGAACTTGGTAGAGTCTTATGACGATAACGAACTTTAGTTCAGACTAACAAAAGAAGATGCGCAAATTTACCCGCAGAGATTAGTAGTCCATCCTTGAATCAAATATGGAATCGATATATGCAATGTTGAGTCTGTAAATTTAATGGAAAAATCAATTAGGTTACCTTCTGTAAGAATGCTAACTGCTTTAGTAGTATTAGTAATTTTTTCCGTAGTGATGAGCGGCTATGTTACGCGTACTTTTAGCCAAATGATGTCAAATTCCACCAATCAAACTAATCAAAGTAGGTCGATGGGTGCTAACATTACAGGAGCAAATGCTAACAACACGAATGCAAGTGCCCCTCATGCTGCTAACATGACTACAGAAAAAGTCCTAGCTCCCAACGGTACCGTACCGAGCTAGATATATCGTATCTGACCCATCATAATTTTTTACGAGGCCAAATATTTTAGCTACCTATGTTTAGATTTCCTATGAAATGACCGGCCGCAATCGTTACTGTTCATGATGCCTGTCCGATTTATTCGAGAAAAATATTTGAATTTATAGATGCGCTAAAGAATCTGGGAATTAACTATAACATAGCAATAGTACCTTTCTTCAACGAAAAACAAGACCTACCAAGGTTTTCTAAATTTGTGGAACACATCAAGAACTGCGAAGGAGAGACGGCTTTACATGGCTTATACCACGAGAAGGCCAATGGTCAACTAGATGATTTTCATACAAGGTCGAGAGCTATCACCGAAGTCGAGATTCGCGCGGGGCTGCAAATATTTCAAGAGATAGGTATGAAGACAAATGTGTTTGTACCCCCTCGTTGGAGACTGAGTTGCATTTCAATTAAGGTATTGAAAAAGCTAGATTTTAAACTGGCTGAAATACAGGAAAAATTTATTTTTATTACTCAGAAAAAATTTAAAAAGATACATGTACCAAAAGTCTTAAGCTGGGATTCGTACGGTGACCAGGAAAAGAATATTATCAATGTGGCTAGAAATAAGAGACATTTTAGGAATTTAATGCACAACAACGTAGATTTAATTAGAATTGCATTGCACCCAAAGGATCCACGACAATCCCTAAACGATCAGAAAGAGATGTTCGTTGAGCTCCAAGATCGCGGCTATGACACACTGAAGTACAGCCAAATTATTATGGGAATGGAAAAACAAAGGCATGTCTGACTTTGATTTTTGCCAAGCCAAAAAGGAGACTGAAGATTCTGAGTCTAATTTACAGTATACATACTAGTTCGTTGCAACTGAAATCGGTATCATATCCTACACCTGATTATCCAAAAGGATAATATCGCAAACTCGCTCATTAGAATGTCTAGGCGGTTTATGAAGTACAAGATACGCGAGGTAGAAGAAGATGATATTGAAAGCGGGGGCTTGTTAGACGTATTGGAGAGTGTTGCTGCAGTCGGGCCACTCAGTAAGTCAACTGCGAAGGGTATATAAAACAGATTCAATCAAATCCACTTCATAGGATATTTGTTGCAGTTATACAAGGAGAAAAAAACAGGGGCCTGGTAATAGGAACGACGACGCTTTTCGTCGAACCAAAATTCATCTTTACGGGAGGACGTGTGGGACATATAGAAGATGTAGCAGTTAGGCCGGAATATCAGAAGCAAGGGATTGGAGCCAAGCTAGTTAGATATGCCACAGAACAAGCCGCGTCCATGGGTTGCGTGAGGACCATATTGGACTGTTCGAATGAAAATGTTCCATTTTATAAAAAGATAGGTTATTCTCTTTTTGGAAATTGCATGAAAATTCAGCATGAGTGATTATAATCACAAAATTATAGGTAATAGAGGTTAGATATGACTATCCAAAGGCAGGCAGGAGGCGTTGACTTCATATTTGCATTACATGGAGGAGCAGTTACCGCAGCTCTCTGATCTTATGACTTCCAGACAATCACATATTCTTCTATTTCACCTTAACCTTCTCATAAACGAAAAGAACAATTAGAAGTAAAAACTAAGTGATATCGTCAAGGAAGGGGAAGAAAGAAATGAGGATAGAACGCGGTAGCCTATTTGTGTTCTCCAGTTGTCTGGTCTCTGCCACAGTACTTTCTTTATTTGTGTCAACAACCAATTTTCAAGTGGAGGCAGCCGACAATAATAATAGAATTTCACTCACGCTAGTAAATTCGAGTTTTGCACCTATGACGACTGTCCATGGAAATCAGGTCGTAGTCTCGGTGAGATACCAAATTAACGATAAATCATTAGAAAATGAGAAAATAAATGGGCTCATGAAGATATTTTCTAGTAATGGAAGCTTGTTAGATTCATCATCATTTCCAAATGGCTTTGTTGCCAAGAAAAAAGGCTGAACTGAAGACTTTAAAAACACTATTAGAGATCCAAATATTCTAAGCGTCATTGCAAATGTGTCATTGACGGACTTGAAGAAAACGGAGACTCTTTCAAATGTCGTTTCACCTAAAATCTTACTTAGGCCACTAACTACTAAAGGAACGATGAGGGTTGCGAGTAACAATACAGGTGGAGAGGAGTAAATAGGTATTAGACCGATGTCTATCCTCATGGAGCGTAGTGGATTCGAAGAATATAGAAAAACTTGCTCGATAATATTTGGAAACGCCACAGCGTCACAATTAAGGTATCTACATGCCACCATAGATTTGAAACAAACCGCGCTTACTTCTTGCGATGGGATAGTTGCGAATCAGTTAAAATGGCTTGAAAATTATGTCGACAAGAATAAATCAGTCAGCTCGGGGTTAGACGAATATCTAAGAAATTATACTAGTATTATCAATCTGTGCGTGAATTTTTTCTCGTTATTATACGAGTTTGGGACAATAAATATGCAGTCATACACAAAATATCTGGAAGTTTTCAATCAAAATTATTTTGGAATTAAGAATGAGCAAAGCGAACTACATGGCGCTCCCCTATCCGAGGGTTAATTGCAAGTGCCACAATACCCAATGCTGATGATTTTGCAGTGGTAAGTTGGGCAAACTAGGTAAGCTCCGATAAAGCATTGACCGCCCTTTCGGAGCTATCGAACATATAGGGTGGCAGAGAATACTAAAAAATTATTTAATCGTTAGATCTTTGAACGTAAAAATAACTTTCATTACCTTAAATAGTATTGAAGCATCGTACAGAGCGGAAGTGCTAGCCGGCATTGTAGAGTCAGCGTCAGCCCGCAGCATATCATTTACTAGAATTTTATGTAATATTTCTAAGTCATCACGTTGCCAAACCTTACTTGAACCTGTTGGTAGAGCATAACCTGCTTGACTACGCTGAGGTAACTAAACATTTAGAATAACCAAATAAGGTCTTAGGTTCTTGGAAATTTTCAACTAACTTAATGAACTTACGGGTGGAAAATAGGAACCAATTAGTGCAATAAGTACCAGCGTAACTATTACTCTGGGTCGCCAGTTGTTCCCTGATTTTGACTACAAATATTTTGATTTATCCAATTTACATCGTTCAATACCCATAGGAGTTGGCCTAATTAACTTGTTGTCTATTTCGATAATGCCTTTTTGTACCTCTTTCTTCAAGACTTCTAACGTCGCATTCGGATCAAGTTCGCTATACTGTTTATGGAATTCGTCTAGGTCTACATGCAGTTTTCCGTTATTACTAGCCTCCTTAAAGGCTTCGCACAGTTTTTGCATTAGTTCTTCACTCTGGGATTCCATAATTAATTATAGCAGTCTTTATATTTGAAACTTTATTGTTAAATCTCCAAACTAGGAGCATTTGACAGTATATAATGTACTTAAGGAGATTTGTAAACATCCAGGTCTTTCAACACTTTTATCACATCGGGAATCTCGATATCAAGCTGCATAGCGATAAATTCTTCACCTATGCCCGAAAGATAGAGATTCCTGATTACTTCTTTCTTTTCCGAAGAGATGATCTCATTGTGTGCCATTTAGTTCAATTATACATATTCTCACATAGGACAAAAGGGTTTCACGATAATGTATATTCTAAAATCCAATAATTTGGAATACATGTTTAGTTATGATATTTCATTCTCAATTTAGTAAATTAGATTTAGAGTTGACGCGTAACACTCTATCTACTTCCCTCCGAAACCTTCCAAGCGCAGGAAACTTTTCATAAAGCTTCAACCTATTTATTGACATTCCTTTTTGTCGTTCATTATATGAAACAAAGCTACTCTCTTGGTGATAAGCTGTGGTACCATTTTCAAATACTAGCATAGTACCATTTTCGGACAGCCGCTGGCCGAATTCTATATCTTCATATCCATAATTTCCGTTAAAATCTTCATCCCATAACCCAACATCAATAGCGTCGTCGCGCCAATATGCCACATTTCCTCCGTGAAAACAATTAGCTGGAAAAGGGTGACGACTAATATTCTGGAGCTCGAGAATTCTCTTGTCTCTACGACTGCCTACTACGGTATTTGAAATACTGCGGATTTCTGGAAGGGAAGTTACCAATTGGAAGTCACGAGTGACATCCTCGGGTCGAATTCTATTAGCTCTTACAAATTTTCGAAGTCCAATGGTCGCAATCCTGGCAGATTTATGAAACCAGTCCATGTGCGACTCAAGAAAAGTAGGCGAACAAATCATATCCGAGTCGAGGGATACAATAACATCACCTTTCGCGACTTGTATTCCCGCATTTCTAGAACTTGCTGCGCCGCAGCTTTTGTTAAAAAGAGTTACCAACTTGATGACTAAATGTTTATTGTACCTGTCAGAGATCAATTCTGCGTCCGAATGATTTGCATCAGCAACAATAATCACTTCAAACAAATCCTTTGGATAGCATTGTATAGTCAAGCTTGCAATAGTCTTTTCTAGTAAATCATAGCCTTTATGAAATGGAATTACTACACTAGCACATAATTCGTTTTTCCCTGATTTTTTCTTACTCTGTAATCCAGCAAGATCATTATGTAGAGTCACTTGAAGAAACCTCAATCATACTTTCTCAATTATAATATATATGAGATGCAGCTTCCACGTCTTGCTGTTGGAAGCAAAATTGTCCAGAAACCGCAGAAAAATACTAAAACGATTATCGATGCAGGAACTAGCAAGAACTAACTAGATACCGTCCACTATATGCTGGACAAGGCACTAGTTTTAGGAGTACTAGTCATCCAGTTCCCCATCGTAGCTTTAGTCATTTGTTCGATCGAATCAATGTTGACCATTGTTAAGTTATTTGCCAATTTACTAACCGCAGTAGCACTTTCTGCAAAAGAATTCACCACTCTACCGTAATATTCAATCATTAGCCTGGGCGACATCCATGGGAAGTACAGGTTGCACATCTGTTCAAGATAAGGAATTACTGAGTTTATTTCTATTGAACCAGGTGATTTTTCAATAGGGACTTCCCCTTCCCTTTCATTTTTTGTATTTTCCTTCTTGTCCAACTTGATTCCTTCATGATCCTTGGATTGCTTCTGCTCAACTAAATTATTAGTAGCTCGATATTTTTTTCGACCTTTAGATCTCATGTTCTTAATATATTTCAGCATAATAGATAACTTTTCATCTCTATTTCATCATATCTAGTAAGCTCAAGATCAGAGAATTCTGAACCATTATTGATAGATTGCAGTTGGGTGGATGCGATTAAGGTCTGTGATTTAATATGTGCGATTACGAGCTAGCACCAATAAATAAATTAAAAGGTTCAGATCTCCAAAATCGATAGGTGCTTTTATACTATTCAAGCTAATATGGAGACCATTGTGTACTTCAGTGTTACCTTTTGTTCTGATTCAGGCTTTGTCACAATAGGCCTCCCTTTACTTTTTGCTTCTATTAAGCCAGCCAACATTAGCAAAGTCGATATTTTTACAAAGATGTCATGTGAAGACCCGTGTATGTGACTGGATCTCAAAGCCGAAATATGTAAACTAGGTTTAATTATTACTAAGTGTTTTTACACAGTGGTCCAGCAATCAGATAGATCAGCCTTCCAAGAATAGAGCCTTACCTACCGGGCGTAACTCTGCAGCCCGATATTGGGTCATCTGGGCCTTGATTAAATTCTGCATTGCAACTGGGAATCGGTGGGCCTGGTCTAAAGTCGTTTGGATTGCCAACTAACCCAATTGGCGGAGTTTGTGCATTAACGAGAGACAACGATATTGATACCACTAGTACTTGGGTTAACAGTATCGTAAACAAGGTCGTGGACAAAGCGGGATTTGAATTCATACACATCTTTCTCATACATGAAAGTTAAGGACACTAGGCAAATCTTAATGAAAGTTCCTCTTTTTGGCTGTCGAATTGACTTAAGATCATATATTATGGACTGAATAGAACCTGTGGCGCAGGAGCTCTCGCATTTGGACCATCAGATTGCAAAGCATCCCTTAGTGTTTAAAGACTGTGTAAATTATAGTTATTATACAGGAATGGGTTGCAAAGGCATCTGTATTCACCACAAAGCATATCTGGCTGTAGGTCAAGCCCAATACAACAACGGACAGAAACGATGTCAAGTATGTTCTATCTTTATCGTTTGCATGGGGCAAAGATGCCCTTGTTGTGGGGTCAGATTAAGGACAAAATCTCGCAATTATAGACATAAAAGCAAATCGCATCTAAGTCGAATTTAGCTTGTTTAAAACAATTAACCGGTTAGCAGTTCTTATCCCCTATCGTAGTCAACGGCTAATTGGATTCGAATGACTTTAAAACCTGAGACTCTTTTCCTTATTTTATTATATGACTTCCCTAGGTACTCTTTTTTAAGTAGAGTACTCATTCCCCTTTATTGAAAAATACTCTTTTTTTGGCCATTTTTTGTGTATTCTTAATATCAACATTAGTCCTCACTAACCACTCTCACTATTCTGTAGCAGCAAATACAAACGGTACCTCCCTTATTATTGAATCAACGGGATCACCAGGACATCCACCAGTGGCAAATGCTGCAGGAGATAAGACGGTGAAAGCAGGCGATAAAGTTACGCTCGATGCATCTCAAAGCAACGACATCGACAAAGATTCATTAAAATTTAGCTGGAAACTGTTATCGCCTAAAAAAGTAAAATTAGACCTCGGTGATCGCGAGCAGGCGGCCATCACCTTCTTAGCCCCTTCAACTGGCACTAAGAAAGAGATTGTATTGGTCTTCAAATTGACTGTAAGCGACGGTAAATTTCTCAACTCTGATATTGCAAAAGTCCGTGTTGTAACTGACGCCACTGCAGGTAATATATCTCCTATAGGCACGAGGACAGTTACTGTTACCGACTCAGGAGAGACCGCAATCGATCCAACAAATAGTCACATGGATGCAACTCTAGCAAAGGGTTCCATCAGAAAAGTGTTTTCCACCTATGATGCACAAATAAATCCGACCATTACCAACTTTAAGGAGGCCGCAACATTTAGTTCAGCTCAAATTAAAATAAGCTGGCGTGCAATGGACGGTCCTTATGGCCAACTAGGATATACAAGCTACTCGTATAGGCTCGACACTAAAGCATTATTATCTGCTACTATTTATTTTGACAGTGGCGATAGGTTCTTCGCTTTCCCAACAGAAAGATGCAGTGCATCAGGGACATATTTTGATCTGCAGAATATTGCTACACATGAAATAGGACATGCGATGAATATGGGCCATGTAAGCGACAGACTTCAGTCTATGTATCCAACATCATATGCTGGTGAGACTTTAAAGAGAAGCTTAGGTAATGGAGACAAGCAGGGAATAAAGTCACTTTACGGCTAGAACTATTCCTCAGAAAATAAGTTAAATCATTAGGGGCCTTACTCAACCGGCGAGGCGGGTTACCAGGCCATCAGAGAATATTTATTGTCCGGCAGACAAAACTTGCAAGTCAACTGTCTCTGATCTCTAACGTAAAAGAACTACATTTCAGTCGTGAATTTTTTAATTTGTGAAGCATAGAATTTCAATACGGTAAGTGTCCTCCTATCATTAATCGCGAATTATTTTACTTAAGGGTGCTCCGTGCTCCTCAACGGCATTGCAATATCCGAAGTACCAGTTAACGCCAGACTGACTTTTTAAAATTAGTTATATCTCTTTCAACTTATTAATCATACAATAAACCTTCGTGTTAAAACCAAACTCCTTAACAAGAAAAGGGTTATAATAATTAAAATGAATAAATTTGTAGTGAACAATAAGAAGCCTGGTCTAGTTTACCTTTGTTCAGTATCTAACATACATAAAGGGAGCTCAAAGGTTTTCTCGTTCTTTGATCAGAAAGGTCTCAAGAGGGAGGTAGCTTTATTCAATTTAAACGGAAATTTTTATGCAATATCTAATGTATGCCAACATAAGGGCGGCCCGCTCAGTCAAGGGATTTTAGAAAAAAATATAGTAACGTGTCCGTGGCATGGATGGAAATATAATGTGCGGACTGGTAAGCCGCCGCATAAAGGAGGAGATAGTGTGGATAGCTTTGAGGTAAAGTCTATCGGGAATAAACTGTACTTAGATCCCATTCCTAAAACCGTAGGCACAAGAGTGTATAAACCGCATAAAGCATATGCCAAATTGCAGGGTTCGGTTAAAGATTACTTATCACATAAGGACAAAGACTCCGTAGTTCAAGTAGATAAAAAAATACATGTCTTGGGTATTTCAACGACTAATACTAATGACAAGATCGCTCCAAGGAAGAGTACCTCAGAAGAATCATTGAAATATGCATTAGACTATGCCAAAAACAAACTTGGTACTGCTTGTCATATGATAAAACTAAGAGATTTGAAGTTTAGGCATTGTGAAGGCTACTATTCTAAAAACGCAAAAGCCTGCATTTTTCCATGTTCAATTTCAGAAATGGATAAAGAAGATCAGATGTTAGAAGTATATGAAAGGATTATACTTTGGTCAGATGTTGTCCTCGTCTCTACACCGATAAGGTGGGGGAATGCAAGCTCCTTATATTATCAAATGGTTCAAAGAATGAATTGTGTGCAAAATCAATCAGTTACTAATCAACAATATCTAATTAGGGACAAGTCGGCAGGTTTTATTATAACTGGAGGTCAGGACAACATTCAACATGTCGCTGGTGAAATGCTAACATTTTGGTCTGAGCTGGGATTTGTGTTTGGCAAATTTCCATTCGTAGGATGGAGTAGAGGATGGTATGCTGAAGACACTGAGAATAATTATAATAATATGATTTCAGCTTACGGGTCAGTAATGAGAGCTGACATTGAACGAACTGTTTTAGGAGCAGTGGAAATATCCAAGCTTGTAAGAGAAAATAAGTACGATGAACGCGTGATGAGAATTTAGTGCTATTTGCCCTTTAGAAATAGTAGCTCGGAAGGTGATAAGCCAGCTCCATATTTGGCTTTCCCTTCCGACAGTCAGTCTTCGGTGAACGGAGCAGAAACCCGAACACCCAGTATTTAGTAATAGCCAATATCGTTTAAAGGGATTATAAGTTATAGATCGATTATTGTAAAACGGCTAATAGATATCTAACTGGCAAACTCTTCCATTTCAATCTGATGGATAACTGAAATGTCAGCATAGTATGGAATATTCAAACTAGACTTCTAATGGTTAACCAACCTCAATGTAAATTTAAGTTTCGGTATGAATGTGGATTGGCATCAAATGTTTCCTTATTATATTTACGAACTCATCAATATGAATTGGCTTTCTAACAAATTCATCCATTCGAACCTTTTTCAGCTTATTGTCATACATTTCAAATGCAGACATACTAATGATCTTGATTTCCTTGTCCATTGGATTAACTAGTTTTGCCAATTGAAATCCATCAATTGCAGGCATCCTAACATCGGTTAAAATTAACAGGAACTCCTGATGGTGACTGTACAAATAGCTAACTGCTTTTAATGGATCGTCAAACCCTATTGCTTCAAAACCATGATATTTTAGTGCATCACAAAACAATTCCATCAAATCGTGCTCGTCATCCACAATACCGATGTATCGTCTGGGTGCCCATCAAACTGAACATGCTGAACAATCCCTTTGTGTCCTCGGCATCTTCATGGGCTGGCTTTTTTCGTTCTGTTTTTAATCTCAGGACCATAATTGTACATAGAAAATATAGGCATCGGTGCTTAAAAATCGTACGGTAAAGTGCTTGATGAGTCAAGCAAGCAGACATACACGGTTGCCATATCAGACGCAAGATAAACTGGAATTAATGGCGGACCATTACGTGGACCCAAATTTCCCAGTACGTATCCCCCGCCCAAACCGCCTAGTAGACCTAAGGTGGCTCCTATGACACCTATCAACAAGGCTTCGATCAGAAATAAGAAGAGGATATTTTTACTTTCAGTGCCTATCGCCTTTAAAGTACCAATTTCCCGGGTTCTTTCTATTACAGAGGTGTACAAAGTTGTAATGATGCCAACTCCTCCAACTATCAAAGATATTACAGCAATACTGAGCAAAAATGAGTTTATACCTGCGGTAAATTCCCTTACCGTCTTCAAAAGGGCTTCTAGAGTGGTTATTCCAATGTCATTCCCATATAAGGACCTAATCTCTTTTTCAACCTGTCCCACAAACTGACCAGACCTTGCCACTGTAAAAAGAGTATCATATTTGTTTGATTTTTGCAGCAGTATGTTACCACTATTCAGATTAATTATGACTGCGTTATCGATGGTTGGATTTCCAGTCTGCTTGCCAATGGCAGTTACTACAAAATTCTTAGATTCTTCTTTTTGTTTCCCCGTGTCAGGATCTACAAATGAGTACGTTGCCCGTATGGTCTGACCCAATGATATGAAGGCAGTATTTTTTCCTGGCGGATTGGCAACGTCATGTGCCACAATAATTGCAGACGGATCATTCGGTCTAATCGTAGACCCAGGTTCATACTCCAAAGTTGGAGAAATTATTTTCAGTTTTTCAGGATCTACCGAGAATACTGAAACAGTTCTAGTATCTGATTTGGAATGAATTTCTATCTGGCTCTGGTAGGTCGGTACGACATCATCAACGAACGGAAGTGAGTTTATTCTGTTTATGACGGCTGCATTCAATGTTATCTTTGCTGGAGGTGGGGGTGCAGAAGCTGGCCCACCTCTTCCCTCTTGCTGCTGTGAGCTAGTAACGAACATGACATTGGGAGCAAGATTGCTAAACTGCTTGTTGAATAACTCCGTGAATCCAGCTCCAAATCCGTTTACAGAGTTCAGAAGACTGCTTCCTGCCATGACCATCAAAATAGTCAATATGGATCTTAGTTTTCTACTCATCAGAGCCTCAAAGGAGAATTGGAAGATTTCAAGTAAATTCATTTTCTATGCAAGATGGCTCCTATTTTCGTAAGTTGGATCGATCTTTTTCCTTCTTCAAATCGTCGTGGGGTTCTGCTCCCAGGCCTGCCCTCAGAGGGCTGCTACCTTCTGCAAAAGAGGTATTTGTGTCCAACTCCGACGAGAGATCATCACTTTCAGATTGTTCTAATTGAGTCTTGAGTCTATTCCTTCTTCGCCTTCTCAATATCATCATCAGAATAATGGCAACAACTGCTATGGCTGCTATCACTCCTGGTAGCAAAGCTGAATTACTAGGCCCAGAACCAAATAGCCCGCCAGAAGAGGCTTCTCCTTGCACCTTGGGCTGGTAAAATACAGTCCCATTTAAAATGGCAGAATGCTCTATTCGCAAATCATCTTTATACGTTACTTTAAGCGATACCGGATATGACCCTGCATGATTGCTCTCGGGAATACTCAAAGGAATGGTAACGGGGAGAGGGGAATTTTCATCCAAGTCACCCAAATATTGTGGGGGTGGTAGAGAATCAACGAGCTTCTTTGACTGTGATGGGTCATTAATCATTTCTACCGTAGTAAACATTGCCAAGGAATTGCCCTCGTTCAGTAGATTTGCGACCAAATTTGGAACGCCACCTATATCAGTGACGTTAAAATCGTACGCCCTAATTTTGAACTGTCCTGTTACATATGCCCCAAGATTGAGAGTATCCGTTTTAGTATCGCCATTAAAAATGTAGTTGAGCCCCAAGTTGAAAAGCATGGGACTACCTACTACAGTTTTAGCAGCAAATACTTTAGTATCAAATATTTGTTGGGCTTGTGGGCGCAACGCATTCAAGGTCCATTTTGAATCACCAACTATTTTGACTGTATCCAGTGGAGAATTTAGAGTCATCACGAGATTGGAGACAGGGCTACTTGAATTGTTAGATATCACAAATTTCAAGTCTTGAATCTGACCTGCAGTTATAATGAGGGCATCTCGATTAGCATTATCATTGTTCTCCTTAATACTATCGATGTTATTGGAGACAAGACTACTCCTAGTTGCTCCCGGTCCTGTTAAGTTAGGGTTAGGGTTAATAATACTTGCATTGGTTATCGTTTTAACTGTTATGACAGACTCTGGAAGTTTAGGAGCTACTACAAGGCCAACCAGTGAGCTTACCTGTTTTCTATTGCCATAAGCATCTCCGTAAGATATCTGTAAATTAAGATTTTGCACTTTACCACTCCCTTCAAATCCAGGGTAAATTATGGAATTAATTTTCTGTGACTCATTCTGAGAGAGGGTACCCAAATCAAAGGTGGTACTGCCAAGGTTGACCGATGATGATGAGGCTATATCAGAAGACGTTGAAAGAGAATCACTTGAAGATGTGTTGCCACGACTTATATCCTTTATAGTGACAATGATGCCATTGGCGCTTGCACTACCAAGATTTTTTATCGATATGGGGACCTTGTTTATTGTGCCTGGGATCAGTGGGTCTGTAGAAACAATGTTTGAATCTAAAATGACTTTTCCTGGAACTCGAAATTGAATAGGTATATTAATTTCTAGATTCCCCAAATCCAGCACTTTGGAATACAAAAGTTTCAGATTGGTTGAGTACTGTCTCACGTTTGCCCCTTGCAAGACATTGACATCAAAGTATAGGGTAAAGGTATCGCCAGCCTTGACTACAGATCTCAGACTTGCCTCGGCAATCTGGCCATCAGTGCCACTAGTATTGGTTAGGCTAGTGTTACCTGGTTGATCTCTGGGAGAGCTAACTGCCTCAAACCCCTCCGGTAGAGTCAAAGCCCCTCTAACGCCGGTAATATCCTGTCTGGCTTTATTCACAAGAACTATTGCAAGTGTCGAAGATCCTTCTCCAGGTCCTACCTCCACCTTTGTTTGTCGAGCCCCAGGGATAGAACTTAAATTATCAGTCCAATAAGA
>WNGA01007058.1_pt1 | contig 15747 bp, 15 predicted proteins | sample 5400061 | NCBI WGS metagenome assembly WNGA01 (sample SAMN13153366, study PRJNA577476) | soil metagenome | isolation source: 100 cm soil or saprolite under grassland replicate 2 | place: USA:California | collected 2016-06-15
CCGGCCAGTAAAAGCCGAAACCGTTGTTCTCTGGTTGTGTGTCGCACTTGTTGCGATTGCCGGCTTGGCGCCCATTGCGGCGATCGCTGTGGAAAGTTTTCGGCACAACGGGCACTTCAGTCTCAATTACTATCGCGAGTTGATCTTCGCGGCCCGCTTCTGGCCGTTGCTTGGCAATAGCATTCGGTTAGCGCTGGCAACCACGGCAGTTTGTGGATTGATCGGCGTCCCTGCGGGAATCCTTTTCGCGAAGTCCGACCTGCCACTGCGTTCCGGATTCATCTGGCTGCTCACAGTGCCATTCGTGTTGCCGCCATATTTCGTCGCCCTCGGCTGGGCTCGCCTCGTCGCACGCATCGGACAAGGCGCGTCTGACTGGCTGTTCGGATTCGGCGGCTGCGTCCTCGTGCTTTCGTCAGTCTTCCTTCCAATCATCGTGCTCTTGACGTTTGCGTCGTCGTCCAATGTCGATCGCCGTCTGGAGGAGGCGGCTCGTCTCGTATCGGGATGGCCGGGAGTTCTTCGGCGAGTCACACTGCCTCTGAGCGCTCCGGGGATCGTGTTTTCCCTCGTGCTTGTGTTTCTTCTTGTGATGGGCGAGTTGAGCGTTCCGAGCTTTCTGCGTTACCCGATATTGCCGGCGCTGAGTTTTACTCAATTTACGGCCTCGTATAACTTTGGTGCTGCTACCGCAGCGGCTGTTCCACTCGCTGCCATTGCGTTCGTAGGAGTTCTCGTGGAGTCCGCTTTTCTCCGTGACCGCGACTACAGATTTCGAAGCACTGGCCAGACTCTGCTCATCCCACTGTCCCGAAAGCGTTCGGGATTGGCGGCTCTAGTGGCGACGCTTTGCTTCGCGCTGGTCATTCTTCCTTTGAGTGCCCTGTTCGCCGACGCGTTCTCGCCGGCCGCAATGCACCAAGCGATGCAACGCGCCGGGGCCAGCGTCGTCAGAAGTGTGATGTATTCGGCTGTAGCCGCAACGATCCTGATGGCTCTTGGATTTCTGCTCGGCCACGCGATGCGCGGTGGCCAGCAACGAATCCTGAACTTCCTAACGCTCGCGCTGTTTGCGATTCCGGGAACCGTGCTATCGATCGGACTAATCCGCCTTTGGAATACTCCGAGCACATGGTTCATCTACGCGACACCAGCGCTGTTGATTCTCGGGTACACGGCACAATACTGCGCCGTGACAACGAGGTTATCGCTGGCGGGACTGATGCTGATTCCAATATCGTTGGATGAAGCGGGGCGCCTCAGTGGTGCGATGTGGGCGCGGAGACTGTTCCGGATTTCGATTCCGCTCTCAGCCAGGACGCTCGTTTGCGCGTGGCTCGCTGCATACATTTTGTGTCTGCGTGATGTTCCCATTGCTCTCATGACAGCGCCACCGGGCGCTGATCCGCTATCCGCGCGTATTCTGACCCTTATGGCCAATGGCGCTCCACCCATGATCGCCAGTCTCTGCCTGATCATGGCGATTGCATCGCTAATTCCGCTCGCGATCCTGGCACGAGTGATTCCGTCCCGAGGCATGGCGAGGTGAGCTACATCGACGTTGATCGCGTATCGAAGAGCTTCGGCGAACGCGTCGCGATCAATCAACTATCGCTTCACATTGAGAGATCGGAGCGTCTTGTGCTGTTCGGGCCATCGGGGTGCGGAAAGACAACGGTTCTGCGCCTTCTCGCCGGATTGGAAGTTCCGGAGCAAGGATCAATCCGAATCGATGGTCGAGTCGTTGCAAGCGCAGGAAAAAACCTCGTTCCCCCGGAGAGACGGGATCTGGGAATGGTGTTTCAAGATCTTGCGCTCTGGCCTCATATGACCGTGCAGCAAAACCTGATGTTTGGTCTCAATGCTCGAAGGGTTCAAAAACGCGAAGCTCACGTTCGCACCCGAGAGATGCTACAGCGCGTTGGCCTCGAGCACCGAATCGACGCCAAGCCTAATCAGCTTTCAGGAGGCGAGCAGCAGCGAGTCGCGCTGGTGCGCGCTTTGGTCTCGCGGCCGTCGATCCTCCTCATGGACGAACCCCTCTCCAGTCTCGACGAAGAACGTAAGCGCGCGATCGCCTCTGATTTGTTAGGCCTACAGAGCCAGTTTGGCTTTACATTAATCTACGTGACGCATGACCGCAGCGAAGCAGAAATGCTGGCATTACGAGTGTGTCAGTTGTGCGATGGGCGGGTCACTGACGCGGCCAAATGAAGCCTTTTCTTCTCCACAGCGCCTTCCTTGTGGCATTTTGCTTTTGCATGACTGTCGCGCGAGCTGAGGAGGGAACGTTTCACCTAAAGCAGACGATCTCGCTGCCGGGAGTCGAGGGACGCATCGATCATTTCGCACTCGATGCCTCAGGGGAGCGATTATTCGTTTGCGCGCTCGGCAATAAAACCGTTGAGGTTCTCGATCTGCACAAGGGCGAGCGAATTCACTCGATTAGCGGTCTCGGTGCCCCGCAGGGAATCGCCTACATTGCGGAATTCAATCGGCTCTTCGTCGCCAATGATAAAGGTGGAATTTGCAAAATTTACGATGCAAAACCTTCCAACCAGTAGGCGAACTTAACTTGAAGGACGATGCGGACAATGTTCGCTATGACAGTGCCACGAAACGGATCTACGTCGGGTTTGGCAGCGGTGGAATTGCCATCATCAATTCGGCGGACGGCAAACAGATTGGCTCGATCAAACTGGCCGCTCATCCCGAAGCTTTCGAGTTGGAAAAAAATGGGCGCCGAATTTTTGTCAACGTTCCAAATTCTCGTCATGTGGCGGTGATCGATCGCGAAAAAGAGGAGGTGATTGCAAAGTGGGGGACAGATCTGGCTTTTGGAAACTTTCCAATGGCACTTGATGAAGCGAATCATCGATTGTTTGTCGGGTGCCGTCTTCCGTCCAAGCTCGTCGTGCTCAACACAGACTCGGGTGATGTCGTTGCAAAGATCGACATTTCCGGTGATCCCGATGATGTTTTTTATGATGCGAAGCGCCATCGCATATATGCGATCTGCGGCGCGGGAAAGATTGACGTCGTCGAGCAGAAAGATCCAAACACCTTTAAGACCTCAACCAAGATCGATACGCCAGAGGGTGCTCGCACGGGACTGTTTGTGCCTGAGCGAGACGCGTTGTTTGTTGCAGTTCCACATCGTGGTTCACAACAAGCCGAGATTCGCTGGTATGCGATCGAATGATTCAGCCTGTCAAGCGCCAGCAACATTGTTGTGAAGATCCGGCGTGCGCTCGTTCTTCTGGCCTGCTGTTTCACTACCTTTTCCACACAAGCTGGTCCTCCATTTGTAACCGATGATCCGGAGCCGCCTCCACCCGACGGATGGGAAATCAACGTTCCGTTCATTCTCGAGCACGCGTCAGGCGCTACGGAGATGGACGCGCCGCTGTTCGATTTGAATTACGGCCTACCCGGTATCCAGCTCAAGCTTGAGATTCCCGTCGAAATCATTCACGACAACAGCGATGGCACCGTCAGCGGCGCAGGTGATCTGCTGCTCGGGGTGAAGTGGCGCTTTTTGAATAATGAGCAGTCGAAATTTCAAGTTGGTGTCTACCCGCAGCTGTTGGTACCAACAGGCGATCACACGCGTGGCCTCGGCGAGGGTCAACCTGGCTTCGTCTTACCGCTCCTTGCACAGAAAAGTTGGGACAAGTGGACGCTTTACGGAAATGTGGGCTTCTGGTGGCGAAGCGCTCCTGAATCGCGCGACTACTTTTACGCGGGGGCAGTGCTCGAACGTGAAATCAGCGAACAACTTGAGCTAGGCGTGGAATTGTTCGGCAATTCGCCAAGAGAACGTGGCGGCCGTTCCGAGTTGGCGTTCAATGTCGGTGGCACTTGGAAATTGAGCAAGCATCTGAACCTGCTCTTCTCTGGCGGACGCGACATTGTCGGCGACACACACGCCATGGCTTACGTTGGCTTGCAGCTTCTTACGAAGTGAATCCGGATTTATTTGCGCAGCAAAAACAAACCAACGATCGCAAACGCAACGCCGACGATTCGCTGCCACGACGGTGCTTCGTGGAAAAACATGATGCCGGCGAGCGCCATGATGGCGGCGCCGCCAGCAAGAATTGCCGGAACGGCGGAAAGCGGACCACCTTTTTGGAAAAGAAGGAAAAACGCGATAGTGCCGGCACCGACGCAGACACCGGTAAGCAGGGAATAATTAAAACCACCTCCACTGAATTTCTGATTCCATCTTCCCGCAAACCAGAGGATCGCCAGGTAGATCAGGATCGACAATGCCGCGGCGGCTTCGACAACGAAACCGCCGAGACCTTCACCAATGCGGTCGGCAGCAAGACGGGTAAAGATTTGGTGCGCGCCGTAAAGCACGGCAGCAACCACCGCGTACCAAAACCAGGCTGCCACAAAACAGGAGTGTAGCTTATGAAATGGATCACCCGCGAGAAAATTAAGGTGGATCGAGGTGCCTGCCCATGGCTCATCAAAAAATTCGTTGACCCAGACGCCGAGTTTGTGTTCCTGCCACACGACACCGACTGGGCCAAGATTAGCAATGGAATCGTATTCGATGTGCCTGATTGCGAGCTGGGGCATCACGGCGAAGACGTTTCGTTCAATTCGATTCTGAAAAAATACAAGCTCACCGATCCCGCGCTCATCTTGCTGGGCGAGATTGTACGCGCGGCTGATTCGCATCCCGCCAATCCGCATGCTGCTGGAGAAGGTCTGCGCTGGATTGCCGGTGGCTTCGGCGCTCTCGGACTGAGCGATCACGAAATTCTCGAACGCGAATTTATCGTTTACGATGCGCTCTACGCAGAATGCAAACGCCGGGTCAGCCGCGGTTTAGTCGTCGAAGTAAGCTAGCGAATTTCTTCGGCCTCAAACGCAATCTCGTCATCCTGCTCATCGCCATTTTTGTGATTGGCGCAGGCGAAGAGCTTTGGATGCGTTTTGTGCCGAAGTATCTGCAAGCGATCGGCGCGACGGTTTTCGTTATCGGCCTTTACGATGCACTGCGCACTCTGCTTGGTGCGATCTATGCCTACCCTGGCGGCGTAATCGCGGATCGCTGGGGACATCGGCACGCGTTCGTCATCTTCAACGTGGTCTCAATCGTTGGCTACGCGCTCGTCCTGCTCATTCCAAATTGGGGCGGCGTGATCGTTGGAATGTTTTTCTTTCTTTCATGGAGCTGTTTTTCTTTGCCGGCAACGTTTTCGCTTATCGGCGCTGCTCTCGAAGCAAATCGCCACTCGATGGGTGTAGGTGTTCAATCAGTGATCAAGCGGTTGCCGATCATGATTTCGCCGATTTTCGGCGGGATGCTGATCGATCACTTCGGGATCATCCCCGGCGTGCGACTTGCGCTCGTTGTCTCGATTTTTCTCTCTGCTCTCACGATTTTTGTCCAACGCCAATTGCGCGGAGACTCCATCGATGAATCGCGAGTCGCCGCGGCTCCCACGCCGGCGGCGGAGCGCTGGAGTCTCTGGCGGAGCTTGCGTCAATTCAATCCGCCGATGAGGCGTTTGCTGTTAAGCGACATTTTGATTCGTTTTTGCGAGCGAGTTCCCTATGCGTGGGTCGTAATTTTTGCGATGGACTACATAGGCATGAGCGCCCAGCAAGTGGGCATTCTTACGACAATAGAAATGCTCGCCGCCACATTGTGTATCATTCCCACCTCGCATTACGCCGATCGATATCGCCGCGAGCCCTTCGTAATCGTGACCTTCATCATGTTCGCGCTTTTTCCGATCAGCTTATTGATGTCGCGCAGTTTTTCCGCCCTGGCCATCGCGTTTGCGATCCGCGGATTGAAAGAATTCGGCGATACGTCACGTAAAGCGCTAATCATCGGCTACTCTGACCAAGAACGCCGCGGGCAAATGATTGGGGCGTACTATCTGGTCCGCGACTTGGTTGTGAGCACCGGTGCAATCCTTGGCGCGTATTTGTGGAACCTCGGACCAGCGCTGAATTTTCTCGGAGCAGCGGCCCTTGGAGTGGCGGGAACGATTTTCTATGTCAGAACGACTCGGCGAAGCCGACAATCAGCCCTGAGCGATTTGAAAAAGGAGTTGGAGATGCGGCGAACTCGCTGGAATTAGCAACATGTCGATTTTGCTTTTTCGAATCGCAGCTGCGCTTTGCTTCCTGGCAGTCGCGTTGGGAGCGTTTGGTGCGCATGCTATGAGATCGACCCTTGAAGGGCGAGGGATGGTCGATGTCTGGAACAAGGCCGTGTTTTACCAGTTCATACATGCAATTGCGCTCCTCGTGCTTGCGCTCTACGGGACCATCAACCGCGGCGCGTGCTTGCTGCTGCTTATGGGGATTTTCTTGTTTAGTGGGAGCTTGTATCTGCTTGCGCTGACAAATTTCCGTTGGCTGGGTGCAGTTACTCCCTTGGGCGGTCTTTGTTTTCTTGCGGGATGGGCGTGGTTAGTTTTCGCACCGCCAAAATAGACTCCTGGTCAGCCCTTAACCCTGGCGCAGGAGCCAGTTCGCCTTTTAAACGTAGCGCAGAAAAACTATTCCGCCGGTCTGGTTCTGGTATACTATTGCCTCGATGTTCAATGCGGTGACCGAAGCGCAGCGGGACGCGATCACGGTAGTCGTGTTTATCGTGACGTTTTTTGTCGCCCTTGGAACTGGGCGATTCTTAAAGCGTCGCGCCGGTGTTCAGCTTGGACTGTTCTTTCGCCTTTTCTGTTTAATCCTCGCCTTCTACGCCGCGATCACAATTTACGGAGTTCATGCGCCCTGGCGTTTTCATGTCGGCGCAGCAGCGATCTTGTTGAGTACTGCTCTGATCGTCGCTCTGGTTAATCGCTACGTTTGGGATTTCTATTTCGAAAAGAAACGACAGACAGCCATTCCGCATTTTCTGCGTGAGGTAGTCGGCGGAGTCATTTTCCTGATCGTTCTGCTCCTTATTCTGAGTTACGGCTACCACGCCGAGACGCAATTGAAAGGACTGCTGGCGGGATCCGGGGTGGTCGCAATCATTGTCGGCTTTGCTGGACAGAATCTGTTCGCCGGAATCATTGGTGGCATATCGATCCAAATCAATCGGCCATTTAAGGTCGGTGATTGGTTGAAGGTGGGCGACACCTACGGCGAAGTACGTGAGATCAACTGGCGTTCCACGCGGCTCTGCACGAACGACGACATTTATCTGGACATCCCAAACAACGAGATGGTGAGCCACCAAATCGTTAATCTGCACTATCCGACTGAAGTCCACGCCATGCGGATTCGTGTTGGAGTCGAATATAAAAATCCACCTAATCTGGTGAAGGACGCGCTGTTTCGAGCCACGTCTACGGCCAAAGGCGTGCTGGCGGAGCCGAAAACAAAGATTTTTTTGGTCGATTTTGGGGAATCAGCCTGCGTCTACGAAATCAAATTTTACATGGGCAACCATTCCAAGATCAACGAGATCAACGATGCGGTTCGTACAAACGTTTGGTATGAACTAAAGCGCCGAGGCATAACAATTCCATTTCCCATTCGCACGTTGCAAGTGCAGCGCAAAGCAGGGCTCCCAGCACAGGAAGAGCAGGCCGAGGCATTTTCTATTCTACGCGGGGAACCACTTTTCGAGTGTTTGTCCGAAGAACAACTTAATCAGATGGTCAACCAGGCTCGCCTCAAACTTTTCGGTCGTGGCGAACCAGTGATCGAGGAAGGCGCCGCGGGCGATTCCATGTTCGTGATGCTGCGCGGAGCAGCGAACGTTTTCGTGTCAAAAAATGGATCGAAAATCCAAGTCGCAACGCTGGGCGCGGGCGATTGTTTCGGCGAAATGTCGCTGCTCACTGGCGAACCGCGGAGCGCCACCGTCCGCGCAGACGGCGATTGCTACGTGATGGAAATCGGAAAACCCGTAATGGCCGAAGTGCTGAGCGACGCCCCAAGCTGCATGGAGCAGTTGAGTCAGTTGCTTGCGCAGCGAAAAATGGAAACCGAAGGGATCCTGAAAGAAGCTACAAGCACGGACGAGCATGCATTAACAGAACGCCGATACACGGCCAACTTCCTGCACCGGCTCCGGACGTTTTTCCAACTCTGAGATTTCGCTTTGGGCAGACCGTTTGAACTCATCCCATAAATGCCCCTGTCATGTCCGCCACGGCGGATTCGTCCGGTGGCGAATTGAGCGAAGCGAAACATCTCGGTCTAGACCGCTGCATTTAATCCGAGATTCTTCGCTTCGCTCAGAATGACATGACCAGCGAACGTGTACCCAAATTCGGTGGACGCGGCACGAAATCCGATTATAGGACTTCGGGGGTTTGGAAGAGATGAGCGAGGACCGATCAAGGGCTGAGTATAATTCGGGCAAGAGTTTGCGCATCCTTGTCGTAGAGGATCACAGCGACACGCTCCAGGCGTTATCCCGGCTTCTGAATCATTTCGGCCACGACATTTCCACGGCTGATGACGCCAGGAGCGCGCTGGACATGATCAACACCAAAGAGTTCGACGTTGTGCTGTGTGATATCGCGCTGCCAGATGGGAATGGCTACGATGTTATTGTGGAAGCGAAACGAAAAGGAGCCGTGAAAGCCGTGGCGATATCTGGCTTTGGAGCGAGTGACGATATCGAGCGCGGCAGAAAAGCTGGATTCGATTTCTATCTGGCGAAGCCGGTGGATTTTCACGAGCTGCGCACCGTTCTCGGCCAGATCGCGGCGTGAACGTTGTGTTCCGGATTTTGTTCAATGCGCGGCTTCGCTTTGACTTTGCCCACTTGACACATTATGTTGTGTCAACTGAACCAAGCCACATAACTCATGAAAACGGCAGCTCTTGAAAAGAATGCGGTAGGTGGAAAGTCAACGCACACAACTGAACTCATTCAAAGAATTCAGAAAGGCCTGCGCTTTTCTGAGCTGAAGACTTTGCAAGACACCCTCGATCTCCCATTTGAGAAGCTCGCGGCGAAACTTTGCATTTCACGATCTACTCTGCAGCGGCGCAAAGCGGCGGGGCGGCTGTCTCCGGATGAATCGGACAAGGTCATTCGTTATTCGCGACTGGTTCAACAAGCTGCAGACTTTTTCGGTGATATCGGAAAGGCACGTGCTTGGCTGAAGCACCCCCAATACGGTCTTGGTGGCGCTGTTCCGCTAGATTATGCGAAGACGGAGGCAGGTGCGCGGGAAGTCGAAAACTTGTTAGGGCGAATGAAGTACGGGGTCTATTCCTAAGACCTCATGGGTTCAGCTTGGCGTATTGTCGTTCACAGCGAAGCCGCAACGGCTTTTTCCGGTGAAGGCGCCTGGCGCTACGGCGGACGATGGAACTCGCGCAATGTTCGCGTCATTTACGCGAGCGAACATCAATCGACTGCAGCGCTCGAGGTTTTTGTGCATAACAAGCCCTTTAGCCCGAATGAAAAGTACAGGGCTTTTCGCTTGGAATGGTCTGATAATCTCTTGGAACGATTCCCTGCAGAAAAACTACCCACGAATTGGCGAGTCCATCCGCCGCCAATCGAGACGAAGGAAATCGGCGACCGTTGGGTTCAAGAGCGGCGTTCCGCGGTGTTGGCGTTACCAAGTGCAATTAGTCCCGCCGACACAAATTTTCTCCTCAATCCTGAGCATCCTGATTTCAAGCGAATACGTATCGCGGTGCCACTCGATTATGAGTTCGATTCGCGCCTGTTGAATCGCTGACGATGAGGGAAAGCAGGGTCGTGACGCAGGCAAGCCTGTCTGCTTGTTTTGAGCGCCGCAACCCTGAGCAGGCAAGATTGCCTGCTTCACGTCGGCGGGCCTTTAAAGTAGAACAAAACAAAACGACTCGCGTCGAAGAGCCCATGTCCAATGATCACGGACCAAAGATTGCGCCCCGACGCCAGAACCAGCAGTCCCATCAAAATGCCGAGTGTGCCGGTAATAGCGATTCCCAGCGAATTCTGGTAAGCGTGCGCTAGCCCGAAAAGCGCCCCCTGCAAAACACAGGCGCCAATCCACGCGCCGCGGCTTCCACCAAACAACATTGCCAGGCCCTGCATGAGAAATCCACGAAAGGTGAATTCCTCATAAAACCCGGCGCCGATTAATGCATATAAAACGGCTACGAATGCGAGTTCCGGATTCCCCTGCACATCCTTGAACTTGCTGAGGTCGCGACGGAACCCCGCCTTTTCCGAAAGATACATGGCGACGAAAACAATTGCGGCCAGCCCAACGCCGATGATCAGTGTGCGCGTCCAACTCTCTGGCCTTTTCAATCCGATGTCGGCCAATCTCTCGCCGCGTAACAAAACCAGTCCGCACCCAACGCCGACCAGCAGCACTTTAACAATTGCATCCAAGACAAACCCTTTCTCCAAATCGATCGGCATTTGAACAAAAGCACCCAGAGCGGCATCGAGAAGGAACGTCACCGCCAGGAGTACGATGATGTCGATCAAATAACGCCACCGCCGAGGTCCGCGACTTCCTTCGGTTGCCTCAACGCGGTGTTCTGCCATTCGCTAGAAATAATTATTTCGGCGCAGAACCGGAAGGTTAATCTGATCTCAGCGATCCCGGCGGGAATGGAGCCGATGGGAATCGAGCGACATGGACGAAGCCCGCAGGGTGAGCTTTCGAGAGAAAGCGAATCAATCGAAGCCCAAGCAATCTCAGCAAAGCCGGCTGGAGTTCGGGCTGCGTCTCAGCGATTGATTCCAACGGGCGAACGATCTGGATTGCAGACGCACATCGCGACGGGAAACGTTACGTTGTGCGTGCAGATGAATTGCGGACTGCGCTTCTGGAACTACAGCGGCGATTCATCGTCAGCCCGCATCGTCACAAAGGCCGATTGCGCAGCCCCCCGATTCTCAACTCAGCGCGCCGGCATTGCACCTCCCCACGCCGAGGGCGAGGGGTTGAGTGGAGCAACCAGCGACCGGGAATCGAACGCCTTCTTTTCCGTTCCCGCCGGAGTTGCTGGCGGTGTGCCTCTGACGCGAGCCAGGAATCCGTGGGCAATGCCGGAAGCATCGACGTAACGACCACAGATAATCCCCTGCGCATTGATTCCGTTAAGCGATGTAAAGGTTGACCCGGGATAATCGAAAGTGAAGAAGTTGTTTGGCGGGACAAAGAAGAGTCCATGAGTCGCGCCTGAGCTGTCGCCATATCTGCCCACCACCCAGTTCCTGTCGTTAAGTCCAAACAGGATTGTCGCAGTGGAGCCGGAAGGATCGATCGGGAAGTGCAGCGCCCCATTGGCGTCCCGGTAGTAGCCGTGAAGAATTCCTGAGCCGTCTATAAAGTATCCCACTACCAACTGCTGTGAATTATTCATCTCGTAAGCAAAGGTCGAGATGGCTCCCGGAACGCTAAACGACGTTATGGTTCCGCCAACACTGACGAACCCCTGGAAGATCCCGCTGCCGTCAGGATCAAACCCGCCGGTAAAGTCACCGGCATCGTTTATACTAAGCAGATTGGTCTGGATCGCGCCGGGAACATCGTATTCTGTGAAGGTGCCGCCGGACAGGAAAAACGAGTGAATGGTACCGTCGCTGATAGCGTAGTCACCGTTGACTGTGCGTGAGTTATTGATGCCCCGTCCTTCGGTAAAACCCTCGGTATCGTTAGGGTCGACGATCGGGTCGCTATAGCTACCATCGCTGAACCGGACAAACGCTCGCGTCACCCCGTTCAAATCGATGAAAACGCCAACGACGTCGCCTCTTTCGTTAATCTTTTGGGGCAAGGTCGAATTTCCGGTCCCGGGATAATCAAAAGTCGTGATTACTTCGATAGAGCCCGAGTTCGGTGCTTGCTGAGCGAACGTCCCCATCAATGGGAACACGAATAGAACTGCCAGAATGCTGATAAATATCTGTTTTGGTTTCATGATGCTTATTGCCTCCTTAGTTGAATTTTCCTGAGCAAATTTCTGGAGCTGGTGTGGGCCGGACAAGAGCCACTTGGTATTTTTGGTACAGACCAGTTTCTTCCCGAGAAGTTCCAAGCGCGTTCGTGGCGGCAATATCCCAGCAACGCTTTCGGTCCTTCTGACGTTGTTCGTTCCGATTTTCGAGTATCACCGGCGCTTTTACCTTAGAAGAACGTTCCCGGCGGGAATGGAGCCGACGGACCTCGATCGATCGACCTAGCCAAAGCTGTACGCTTACCTTTCGAGAGAAAGCCCGCCAATCAAAGTGCTTAACTCACGCATCCTCTCAGCGAGTCTCAAGCTCAGAAAGGTACATACGATGTTCCAGTTGTGGAACTCTAACCGCCGATTTGCGTTGACCGGCTGGCGAGATTTTTCCAAATTCGACGTTGCTAAAGCGGATCTGAATCAGGGCGCAGGACATTTCCCCGCCAGGTTCTTTCGCCTCTCCGGACCCGCAACCAACACAACCAACGTTGGCGGGGAAGGAAAGGGAGAACATGAATCCATTCATAGAGATCCAAAAAGCAACCCCAGTATTGCTCGTGGCCGTCCTGCTTGCCTGCTTTGGGCTTTCGCCCTCAGCACACGCAGTTGTTCCCGCGCCGGACGGGTGCTATCCGGGGTTCACGACGGCGGAAGGATGCGCTGCGCTCAATTCCCTCACGACCGGTGCTGGAAACACAGGAGTCGGTTGGCGCTCGCTCTTTTTGAATACGACTGGCAGCTTCAATACCGCTCTTGGCACTGGAGCGCTGCTTCTCAATAACGGGGATTCCAATACGGCCACCGGTGCTGCGGCGCTTTTGCTCAACACCACCGGTCACGACAACACGGCCGCTGGCGTCAATGCGCTCGCTAGCAATACCACTGGGCCTAACAACACGGCGATGGGTGTTGGCGCGCTCTCCAGCAACACCTTCGGAGGCGGTAGCACGGCTGTCGGTTATCAAGCGCTCGCAAGCCAAACCGGCCGCGGCGGCAGCACGGCTTTTGGTTCCAGAGCACTCGCAACCCAAACCGACGGAGAAGCCAACACTGCCACTGGCGCTGCAGCGCTCGAAAACACCAGCGGCAGCGGCAACACGGCCGACGGTTTTACAGCGCTCCGCGACAGCACTGGCAACGACAACACCGCCTTGGGCGCCGGAGCCGGTGGAAATGTCACCACGGCTAGTAACGTTATCTGTATCGGCGCGGGAGTCTTCGGTGCGAACGTGGACGACAGCTGCTTTATCGGAAATATATTCGGCTCGACGTCTGCCAATGGCGTTGGAGTCCTCGTCAATTCAAACGGGAGGCTCGGAACGATGACTTCCTCGGCTCGCTACAAAGACGAGATCAAACCCATGGCCAGGGCGAGCGAGACGCTCTTTGCACTTAGACCGGTTACGTTCCGCTACAAGAAGGAGATCGATTCGGCAGGCATTCAGCAGCTAGGCCTGGTCGCAGAGGAGGTGGAAAAGCTGAATCCTGACCTGATTGTGCGTGACAAAGAAGGAAAACCCTACGGCGTCCGCTACGATCAAGTAAACGCGATGTTGCTCAACGAGTTTCTCAAAGAGCACAAAGCATTCGTCGAAGAACAGCGCAAAGTGCAGGAGCAAGGCGCAACTATTGCGCGTTTAGAACAGCAAATCGAAGCACTCACTATGGGACTACAGAAAGTGACCGCAAAGCTCGGCGCAGCAAGTCCGTCCGATGGCGGACTTGAATTGAGCAAATTCGCCACAGAACGAATCCGCCGTGGCGGACCCGCGCCGCAAACCGTCCTGAATAATCGCTAGAGTCGGTCAATTAACCGAAGCAATGAGCCGTCGTGCTTCACCGCATGACGGATTTTGTTTGTCGCGTAACGCTCACCAATCTTTGAACTCGCCCGTCCTCGTGTGTCTCGATTAGGTTGCCGGCTTCATCGCATGCACGAATCAGAGCATCGCGTGAGCGGTTCCGAACCTTCGGGTGCCTGAGTGCGTTGGCCGCTGGTTTCGATCTGTCCCTTCGGATCGAAAGCGAACAGTAGAATGATCAAAAAAAAGACGATCGCAGTTATGCTCATGGCGTTTTCGGGTCACCGGCAAACAATCGCCGCGGCGAGAAGGCCGAGGAAAACACCGACGAAAGGACTTGAGATGGCGAACCAGAAAGAAAAACCCCAGCCTGAATCTTGGGCAATTGAATTTGTCTTCACGTTATTATCTAAAGGATTTCAAGTTCGACATTTCACAAATGCGTGAAATTTCTTACGCAATGAAGTGATGATGCGCACATTCGAAAAGAGTCTCAGACGCGCAAATCTATAGAAGAACGTTCCCGGCGGGAATGAAGCCGATGGGAATCGAGCGACATAGACGAAGCCCGCAGGGTGAGCAAGCGGGAGCCAGCGAATGGAGCCAGCGGGAAGCGGTGCGACATAGACGCAGCAAAGCGGAGGTCGCAGACCGAGAACTGGGAAGTTCGAGTCAATCAATCGAAGCCCAAGCTAAAGCACGTACCCCAGTGTCAAAGACTCACAGGATTAAAGAACCGTTCCCGGCGGGAATCGAACCCACATTTAAGGTTTAGGAAACCTCCGTTCTATCCGTTGAACTACGGGAACAATAACTCGCAAAGAATAAACGGCTTGATTTGCAATGGGCAAGAGCGGCGGTTTAATGCGTAGTGGGTTTTGCGCTCGACTATCGGCAATTGAGTCGCAATGATTTCGGGAGCTCCCGTTTCGCCAGTTAATATGCCCCCCGAGTTAAAAAAAGAGATCGAGCTAGAAATTGGGCACGTTCTCTTTATCGACATTGTCGCTTACTCCAAGCTCTCCGTTAACGAGCAACACGCGAGAATTGAGGAACTCAACGAGATTGTTCGTTCATCCGAGCAATTCCGAAAGGCTGAAGCTGCAGACCGAATTTTAAAGATACCAACCGGAGACGGCATGGCGCTGGTCTTTTATACCAGTCCGGAAGCGCCTGCGCAATGCGCGGTGGAGATCAGGCGCGCGCTCAAAGAACATTCTGGCTTGCACCTTCGGATGGGAATCCACAGCGGACCAGTCAGCGGGGTTGTCGATGTAAACGATAGGGCCAGTCTCGCAGGCCCCGGGATCAACATGGCGCAACGGGTGATGGATTGTGGCGACGCTGGCCACATTCTTCTTTCCAAACGCGCCGCTGAAGACCTGGAGGAATATAAGCAGTGGCGACCGCTCCTGCACGATCTTGGTTCGTGCGAAGTGAAGCATGGTGTGCGCGTCTCGGTCGTGAACCTTTACACCGGTCAAGTAGGCAATTCGAAGCTGCCGCGGAAATTCGAGGCCCTGCGGAAACGCCAGACGCGTCTGCGCTGGGCGGCAGTGACGGCAGTGTTGCTCATGATCGCGGCAATTGTCGGCGGTATCATAATGTTTTCCCGCAATCGCGTCGGATCGACGCTGGCTGCGCCCGAAAAAAGCATTGCCGTGCTTCCATTCGAAAACCGGAGCGAAGACGAAGCCAACGCCTATTTTGCCGACGGCATCCAGGACGAAATCCTGACGCGCTTATCCAAGATCGCTGATCTGAAAGTTATCTCGCGCACGTCGACGCAACAATACAAGAGCGCGCCGCCAAACCTGCCTGAAATCGCCAGGCAACTTGGCGTTGCGCACATTGTTGAAGGCAGTGTGCAGAAGAGCGGCAGCGCCGTGCGGGTGAACGTGCAGCTAATCAAAGCAGCCAATGATTCCCATCTTTGGGCCGATACCTTTGATCGTAAACTCACCGACATCTTTTCGGTTGAGAGTGACATCGCAAAAGCCATCGCCGATCAATTGCAAGCGAAACTCACCGGTCGTGAAGA
>WNGA01012370.1_pt1 | contig 15747 bp, 12 predicted proteins | sample 5400061 | NCBI WGS metagenome assembly WNGA01 (sample SAMN13153366, study PRJNA577476) | soil metagenome | isolation source: 100 cm soil or saprolite under grassland replicate 2 | place: USA:California | collected 2016-06-15
GCGGGGCGCGCCGTGAGGACGACCATCGACACCCGGCTTCAGGAGGCCGCGGTGATAGGCCTCGCCGGACGCCTCGGCGGCGTCGCGGCGCTCGACCCGCGCAACGGCGAGGTGCGCGCGCTCGCCGGCATCGCCTTCTCCGCCCCCCAGCCGCCTGGCTCGACCTTCAAGATCGTGACCACGACGGCCGCGCTCGAGCGCGGCGTCGTGAAGCCGTCGACCGAATTCCCGGTCGAGACCCAGGCGATCATCGACGGCGTCGAGCTCGAGAACGCAGGCGGCGAGGCCTGCGGCGGCACCTTCCGCAACTCGTTCGCGCACTCGTGCAACTCGGTGTTCGCGCCGCTCGGGCTGAAGATCGAGGCCGGCCCGCTCGTGGACGCCGCCGAGCGCTACGGCTGGAACGCACGCGCGACGATCCCCGGCGAGGTGCCGAGCACGCTCCCGCCGGCCGCGCAGATCGACACCCCGCTCGAGCTCGCGTCGACGGCGATAGGCCAGTTCGAGACGCTCGCCACGCCGCTTCAGATGGCGTCGGTCGCACAGACGATCGCCATGCGCGGCGTGCGCTATCCACCCACGCTCTCCCCCGCCCGCAGGCCGCGCGGAGTGCGCGTGACATCGCGCCGCGTGGCGCGCACGATCGGCTCGCTGATGGTCGACGTGGTGGCGTACGGCACGGGCACCGCCGCCGCCCTCCCGGACGCGCGCGTGGCCGGCAAGACCGGCACCGCGGAGCTCGAGGACACGCGCGATCCCGAGACCGGCGAGACACTGCCGCCGGACCCGACCAACACGGACGCCTGGTTCACGTCGTACGCGCCGGCGGGGCGGCCGCGGATCGTCGTCGCGGTCATGCTGGTCCGCGCCGGAGCCGGCGGCGCTACCGCGGCCCCCGCGGCACGCGTCGTGCTGGATGCCGCGCTGCCCTGAGCGCCCGGGTCAGATGTCCAGCTTGTAGGTGAGGTGCTTGCCGCCGTCGCCCTCGATCTCGAGCTCGAGCGGGCGGTACTCCGTGTTGGCGAGCGGAATACGGAACAGCAGCATCGCGCCGGCGCTCGGCCCGAGCTGGGCCACGCTGCCGGCCTCCGGGATGCACTCCGTCGGCTCGAGCTCCAGCGCGCGGTAGGCGAACTGGTTGTCCTCGGGGAGCTCCTCGGGCTCGAACTCGTTCCCCTGGTTGTCGACGATCTTGAACTTGTCGACGCTCTGATGGGTCTCGTGGGTCCGGTTGCACGCCTGGAGGAAGACGCCGTAGAGGGTCTCGCCCTGGCGAGGCTCCGTGCCCGCGGCGACGTACGCGCGGTCGGGCGTGATCTTCGGGTTCAGCTCGCGCGTGATGAAGACGTTGTACTCGATGCCCTGGAGCTCGAGCGCCAGGCCCTCGCGCGCGGGCTCCTCGACGCCCTGCTTGACGTCCGACTCGCCACACGCGACGGCGCCCGCGGCCAGGACGGCCAGGCAGAGCAGCATCACGAGTCGGCGCGGCATGCGGGCGGGCATATTAGCTCCGGCCTTCAGAGCTTCGATCGGCGGGCCGGGTCCATGCCGGCATAGGCGCCGAAGCGCGCGGCCTTCTCCGGCTCGTAGCCCGCGATCGTGGCGCGCTTCAGCTCGGCGCGCTCCGGCTCCTCGAAGATCGTCCGCAACCGTTCGAGCGACTTCCTGGTCTTCCGCCGGATCCACCCGGCGGCGCCGATCTCCTTGAGGCGGTCGATCATGGTGGCCGGCTCGCTGAAGGTGGTGAGCTCCACGCGCGTGACGGTCGCCGACTCGCGCGTGAAGTCGTAGACCGCGACCGAGCGGTTGCGGCCGCGGCGGCCCACGCGGATCTCCTCGACGATCTGCCGCGGGCGGTCGGCCTTCGTGATCGTCAGCTCCGCGTACTCGTTCGCGAGCGGGGCGTCGAGCTTGAAGCGGGCCGCCGCGCCGACGCCGACGGGCTGCACGCGCGCGAGGCGGTAGTCGTCCATGTAGTGGTCGGTGAACGAGGGCCGCGCTGCGAGGTCGCAGACGAAGTCGAAGACGTCCTCGCGCGGCGCCGAGATGATGGCCGAGACGGTGACCTCGCGCATGCGCGGGGATCGTACCGGCCGCGGGCGGTGGCCTCGGCGCGTGGCCTAGGCGGCGCGCCGCACGACCGCGAGGCGGCGCTCGCTCGCGTGCACGCGCTCGGTGCGAACCGCGAGCCGGCGCTCCTCGGGCAGACCCGCGAAGCAGAGGTCGCAGAGCGTCCGGCCGCCCTCGAGCTCGTGCACGCGCTCGCCCGCGAGCGGCGTGCGACGGCAATCGCCGCACGAGGCGGCGCTCGGCGGCAGCGTTCCGATGCTGCTGCGCACGAGCATGGAGGCGAGCTCTGGCACGGAGACCCTTTTCTCGACTTTCCGGGAAAACCCTCCAAAAAGCCCGCTATTAGCGCGTCTTTCACTTGGCAGGCTCGTATCCATCGATACCATCCGTTGTCCCCACCCCCCTTGAGGAGAGAAATCCGATGGAAGCCTTCAACTCCGGCACGCTGGCTGGTGCCGGTTCCTTCCGGTGCGACTCCTGCGGATTTGCCATTGCCCTGCACGAGCGCGACCCCGTACCCGAGTGCCCCGAGTGCGGCGGCGAGAGCTTCCGCCGCTCATCGCTGTTCGGCGAGTCAGTCCGCCCGCCGATGCGGCACGAGGTGGAGGGAGCGCCCGACTGGCTCGCGGAGGCGCGCGACGCGCTGGTCCGGGAGGGCGACTACCTCGCCTTCGAGGACGACGACCGCGTGCGCGTCTTCCCGCTGCAGGACGGCTGGACACGGATCGGGCGGAGCCTCTCGGCGCACGTTCGCTTCGACGACCCGACGGTGTCGCGCCGCCACGCGCTGCTCTACCGGGACGAGGAGGGCGCCCGCATCCTGGACGACCGCAGCCTCAACGGCGTGTTCCGCAACGGCGAGCGGGTGGAGCTCGCGGAGCTCGAGGATGGCGACGAGCTCTCGATCGGCCGCTTCAGCCTCTTCTTCGTGAGCCTCGTCCGGGCGACGACGGCTACGACCTGAGCTCCGCCAGGCCGTCCTCGCGGGAGGTCACCGGGCGGTAGCCCAGCTCGCGCTCCGCGCGCGAGATGTCGATCGTGCACTCCTGCGAGGAGACCCACACCGCGAAGCGGGTGAGCGGCGGGTTGCCCGGCCGCCGCAGACCGCGCCAGATCGCCTCCGCCGCCCGCGCCGCCGCGCCCGCCATGCCGGGTGGCACCGACTTGTCCGGGATCTCGACGCCCTGCGTCCCGACCAGCGCCGTGAGGAAGTCGCGGAACACGACCGGCTCGCCATCGGTCACGAAGTAGACGCCGCCGGCGGGCGCCCTGGTCGCCCCCAGCAAGAGGCCCTCGACCGTGTTGTCGATGTGCGTGGTGGCGGTGAGGTGGCGCCCACCCCCGACCCAGCGGAAGCGGCCCGAGCGCACCATCTCGACGATCTGCGGGAGCAGCGTGCTGTCGCCGCGACCCCAGACGAAGCGCGGCCTGACCACCACCGTCTCGAGGTCTTCGCCGTTCGCTGCGCGCACGAGCTGCTCGGCCTTCGCCTTCGACGACGAGTAGAGCGCCGGCGAGTCAGGCCGGAGCGGTGCGCTCTCATCCACGTTCACGAGCGGCTGCCCCGCCATCAGCGCGGCCTCGGTGCCCACGTGCACGAGCCGCCGCACGCCGGCCTCGCGGCAGGCGTCGATCACGTTCCGTGTGCCCTGCACGTTGAGGCGCTCGAAGTCGGCGGGGTCGCCCCAGTCCTCGACCTTCGCGGCGGCGTGGAAGCACACCTCGCAGCCCTCGGCGCCCGCGCGCAGCGACTCGCGGTCGTCGAGATCGCCGCTCACCGGCTCGGCCCCGAGCTCGCGCACGCGCTCCGCCGCGCGCTCGGAGCGGGCGAGCGCGCGCACGTCCCGGCCCTCGCTGCGCAGGCGCTCGATGAGCGCGCCGCCGACGAAGCCCGAACCGCCGGTTACGAACGCGGTCGGCATCTCAGCGCTCATCGCGCGGGCCGGTCCAGAACGCGTCGCCCACCGTGACGGTGCGCGCGATCTCGGCCTGGTGGCGGAGCGAGTGGGGGTCGCCGTCCTCGTACGCGAACATCGCCTCGGCGCTGATCCGGCGGACCTCGCCCGAGCCGCCGAGGTACTGGTCGACCACGCGGGCGCAGCGGCGGCCCTCCGCAATCGCGGTGACCACGAGCGACTGGCCGGTGCGGGCGTCGCCGCAGGCGAACACGCCCTCGACCTTCGTGCCGTACACGGGCGCCTTGACGTTCCCGCGCCTGTCGAGCTCCAGCCCGAGCTGCTCGACGGCGCCCTCGTGCTCGGGGTGGTCGAACCCGATCGCGACCAGCACGAGCTCGGCGCGCTCCTCGAAGTCCGTGCCCGGGACCGCGTGCAGATCGCGCGAGGAGGTGCCCTCGACGCGCCGCCCGACCACCCCGGTGACGCCGCCGTCGACGCCGCGCAGGCCCGTGACCTGGGTGCCGAAGCGGCGGTCGCCGCCCTCGTCGAGCGCGTAGGTCGTCGGCGTGCGCTTCGGCGGGAGCGGCCAGGGCGTGCCGGGCGGGCGGCCGCCGGGCGGCAGCGGCGGGTAGACGTCGAGCAGCAGGACGTCCTCGGCGCCCTCGCGCAGGGCGTTCGAGATGCAGTCCATGCCGGTGTCGCCGCCGCCTACGACGACGACGCGCTTGCCCTTCGCGCTGATCACCTGGCCGGGCGGGGTCTGCCGGAACGGGCGGTCCGCCATCGCGGCCACGGCGCGGTTCCGCTGGTAGAGGTAGTCCATCGCGAGGTGCACCCCCGCAAGCTCGCGGCCGGGCACGTCGAGCTCGCGGTGCACTCGGGAGCCGATCGCCACGACGACCGCGTCGTGCTCGCGGCTGAGCTCCTCCGCGGACAGGTCGCGGCCCACGTCGACGTCGCAGCGGAACTCGATCCCCTCGTCCTCGAGCAGCTTCACGCGCCTGTCGATGATCCACTTCTCGAGCTTCGCGTCAGGCACTCCGAAGCGGAGCAGCCCGCCCGCCGCCTCGTCGCGCTCGAAGACGGTCACCCGGTGCCCGAGCTTGTTCAGCTCCGCCGCGACCGCGAGGCCGGCCGGCCCCGAGCCGATCACGGCCACCGTCCGGCCGGTGCGCGCCTCCGGCGGCTCGGGCTCGATCCAGCCCTCGTCGAAGCCTCGCGTGACGATCGCCAGCTCGATCTGCTCGATCGTCACGGCGTCGTCGTTGATGTCGAGCACGCAGGCGGACTCGCACGGCGCCGGGCAGATCAGCCCGGTGAACTCGGGGAAGTTGTTGGTCGCGTGCAGCTTCACCAGCGCGTCGCGCCAGCGGTCGCGGTAGACGAGGTCGTTCCAGTCCGGGATCAGGTTGCCGAGCGGGCAGCCCTCGTGGCAGAACGGGATGCCGCAGTCCATGCAGCGCGCGCCCTGGTCGCGGAGCGTGCCGTCGTCCGGCAGCTGGAAGTACTGCCGGTAGTCGTGTACGCGCTCGCCGGGGTCGCGCTTCTCGAAGCCGACCCGCTCGAGGCGGAGGAAGGCGCCCAGCTCGCCCATTCCCTAGATCGGTCCCCCGGCCGCGTAGCCCGGCGTGGCGGCGGGGCCGGCCGCGGCGGCCGCGACCTCCGCCTCGCCCTCGGCGGCGAGCTGCTCGGCGAGTGCGCGCTTGTAGTCGTGCGGCATCACCTTCACGACCTTGTTGAGCGTGCCCTGCCAGTCGTCGAGAAGGCGCGCCGCGACGGTCGAGCCCGTGCGCTCGCGGTGCTCCTCGACCCAGCCGCGCAGCTCCTCGCTCTCGTCGGGAGTGATCGCGTCGAAGCCGACCAGCTCGGTGTTGCAGCGCCCGCGGAAGCCGCCGTCGGCGTCGTACACGTAGGCGATCCCGCCACTCATGCCGGCGGCGAAGTTGAGTCCGGTCGGGCCGAGCACGACGACGCGGCCGCCGGTCATGTACTCGCACCCGTGGTCGCGCGAGCCAGGCACCGAAGCTCTGGCCGGCGGAGCCGGTGAGCGAGACCTCGATGCTGCCGTCCGGCAGGCCCTCCTCGCCGTGCGCGCGCGCTATCTCGCCCGACAGGAGGCCGCCCACGGCGCGGTTCTTGTTCTCGATGCGGCGCTCGAGCCGGACGGGGCGGCCCTCCTCGACGGCGGGGCGGCAGAGCTGCAGGAGGTCCACGTCGATCGAGTCGTAGAGGACCGGGTCGGGGCGGCGCACGCAGCAGCGCGGCGCGCCGGGCTCGACGTTGTCCGGCACCGCCAGCAGCGCGCGCAGGTCGATGTCCTGCGCCTTCCAGTGGTCGACGGCGTGGTCCTGGTCGAGCAGGTCCGTGCGGCCGATCAGCTCCGCCATGCTCCGCACGCCGAGGCGGGCCATGAGCCGGCGCGCCTCCTCGGCCACCATGAACAGGTAGTTCACGACGTGCTCCGGCTGGCCCTCGAAGCGCTCCCGCAGCACCGGGTCCTGGGTCGCCACGCCGACCGGACAGGTGTTGAGGTGGCAGACGCGCATCATCACGCAGCCGAGCGCGATCAGCGGGGCGGTCGAGAAGCCGTACTCGTCGGCGCCGAGGATCGCCGCCACGACCACGTCGCGGCCGGTGCGCATCTGGCCGTCGGCCTCCACGAGGAGGCGCGAGCGGAGGTCGTTGCGGAGCAGCGTCTGCTGCGTCTCGGCGATGCCGATCTCCCACGGGATGCCCGCGTGCTGGATCGAGGCCTGGGGCGAGGCGCCCGTGCCGCCGTCGTGTCCCGCGATCACGACGTGGTCGGCGTTCGCCTTCGCCACGCCGGCGGCGACCGTGCCCACGCCGACCTCGGACACGAGCTTCACCGACACACGCGCACGCGGGTTCGCGCAGCGCAGGTCGTAGATCAGCTGCTTCAGGTCCTCGATCGAGTAGATGTCGTGGTGCGGCGGCGGTGAGATCAGGCCGACGCCCGGCGTCGAGTGGCGCAGGCGCGCGATGTAGCGGTCGACCTTGTGCCCGGGGAGCTGGCCGCCCTCGCCCGGCTTCGCGCCCTGGGCGACCTTGATCTGGAGCTCGTCGGCGTTCACCAGGTAGTTGACGGTGACGCCGAAGCGCCCGGAGGCCACCTGCTTGATCGAGGAGCGGCGCTCGTCGGCGAAGCGGGCGGGGTCCTCCCCGCCCTCGCCGGTGTTCGACTTCCCGCCGAGGCGATTCATGCCGGCGGCGAGCGTCTCGTGGGCCTCGGGCGAGAGCGCGCCGAGCGACATCCCGCCGGACTTGAAGCGCTTCACGACCTCGACGGCGGGCTCGACCTCCTCGAGCGGCACGGGCTCGACGGCTTCGTTGAAGCGCAGGAGGCCGCGCAGCGACGACCTCGGCACCGCCACCTCGTTCACGTAGGTCGCGAAGCGCTCGTAGGCGTCGGCGCCGCCGTCCTCGCGAGCCGCCTGCTGGAGCGTGGCGATCGTCTCCGGGTTCCAGCCGTGGAACTCCCCGTCGCGGCGCCAGGCGTACACGCCGCCCGCGGGGAGGAGCTCGGAGCTCGCGGCGGGATAGGCGCGCGCGTGGCGGTCGAGGCACTCCCACGCGAGCACGTTGATGCCCACGCCGCCGACGCGCGACGGCGTGCCCGTGAAGTGGCGGTCCACCAGCTCCTTCTCGAGGCCGATCGCCTCGAAGATCTGCGCGCCCGTGTAGGAGCGGATCGTCGAGATCCCCATCTTCGAGAGGACCTTCAGGAGTCCCTTGCCGATCGCCTTGATCGTCCGCGCAACCGCCTCGTCCGGCGCCATGCCCTCGGGCAGCCGGCCCTCACGGTGGAGCGCGTACAGCGACTCGAACATCACGTACGGGTTCACCGCCGACGCGCCGTAGCCGATCAGGCAGGCCACGTGGTGGATCTCCTTGGCCTGGCCGGTCTCCACGATCAGGCCGCTCTGGAGTCGCGTGCCCTCCCGGACGAGGTGGTGGTGCACCGCGGCGGTGGCGAGCAGCGCCGGCATGGCCACCCGCTCGGCCCCGAGGTTGCGGTCCGAGAGGATCAGGATGTTCACGCCGCGGCCGACGAGCTCGGACGCCTCCGCGCACATCTCCTCGAGCCGCCGCTCCATGCCCTGGGCGCCCTCCGACGCGGGCCAGGTCATGTCGATCGTGCGCGCCTCGAAGACGCTGTGGTCGACCTGGCGGAGCTTCTCGAGCTCGGTGCTGCGGAGGAGCGGCTGCGGCATCACGAGCTGGTGGCAGTGGTCGGGCGTCTCGCCGAGCAGGTTGATCTCCGGGCCGATGACCGCCTCGAGGCTCATCACGATCGACTCGCGGATCGAGTCGATGGCGGGATTCGTGACCTGCGCGAACAGCTGCTTGAAGTAGGAGAAGAGCGGCGGGCGCATGTCCGACATGACCGCCAGCGCGGTGTCGTTGCCCATCGAGCCGGTCGGCTCGGCGCCGTCGCGCGCCATCGGCACGAGCGTCACGCGCAGGTCCTCCTCGGTCCAGCCGAAGGCGAGCTGCTTCGCGCGCAGCGGCTCCACGCGCGGCACGCGCGGGGTCTTCTCCGGGAGGTCCTCGATGCGGACGACGCGGTCGGCCAGCCACTTTCCGTAGGGCCGGCGCGCGGCCAGCTCCCGCTTGATCTGCGTGTCGGGGACGATCGCGTCGCGCTCGAGGTCGACGAGGAACAGCTTGCCGGGGAGGAGCCGGCCCTTGGACGCCACCTGGTCGCCGGGCACGTCGATCACGCCGGCCTCCGAGGCGAAGACGACCCAGCCGTCCTTCGTCACGAGCCAGCGCCCGGGGCGCAGGCCGTTGCGGTCGAGCGTGGCGCCGATGACGCGGCCGTCCGAGAACGCCACCGCGGCCGGGCCGTCCCACGGCTCCACGAGCGAGGAGTGGTACGCGTAGAAGTCGCGGACCTCCTCGGGCAGCTCGGGACGGCCGCGGTGCGCCTCGGGGATGAGCATCGACATCGCGTGCTCGGGCGAGCGGCCGCCGAGCACGAGCAGCTCCATCAGGCCGTCGAGCGACGCGGAGTCCGAGATGTCGTCGCGCAGCAGCGGGTGGATCTTCTCGATGTCGTCGCCGAACAGCGGCGAGGCGAGCTGGAGCTCGCGGGCGCGCATCCAGTTGCGGTTGCCGCGCAGCGTGTTGATCTCGCCGTTGTGGGCGAGCATGTGGTACGGGTGCGCCAGCTCCCAGCTGGGGAAGGTGTTGGTGGAGAAGCGCGAGTGGACGAGCGCGATGCGGCTCACCACACGCCCGTCGCGGAGGTCGGGGAAGTAGCGCGGGAGCTGAGGCGCCGTGAGCATCCCCTTCAGCACCATGGTGCGGCTCGAGAGGCTCGGGATGGCGAGCTGCTCGAGGTCCTCGTGCTCGACGCGGCGGCGGATCACGTAGAGCTTGCGCTCGAAGGCGTCCTGGTCCTCCGTGTCGTCGCCGGCGCCGACGAACAGCTGGGCGATCCGCGGCGCGACCGCGCGCGACGCGCTGCCGCAGGCGCCCTCGTTCACGGGGACCTCGCGCCAGCCCAGCACCTGCTGGCCCTCGGCCTCGACCCGCTCCTCGAGCAGGCGCATGGCCTCCGCCGGGTTGCCGCGCGGGAGGAAGCAGACGGCCACGCCGTAGCGGCCGGCCTCGGGGAGCTCGAAGGCCGCCTCGGCGCGGAGGAACGCGTCGGGGAGCTGGATCAGGATGCCGGCGCCGTCCCCGGTGTCGGGGTCCGCGCCCTCGGCGCCGCGGTGCTCGAGGCGCTCGAGCGCGTGCAGCGCGCGTGCCACGACCTCGTGCGAGGCGGGCGCGCGAACCCGCGCGACGAAGGCGACACCGCAGGCGTCGTGCTCGTAGCTCGGGTCGTACAGGCCACGCGATGCCTGCAGTGGGTCACCTCCTGTTTGCGTGGCCTGCTCGGCTCAGGCGCACGACGCGGATCCGAGCGCGAAACTATAAAGCCATGGCGATGCTGCCTACGGCAGAAACGATCACCGTGCTCTCGCAGAAGGGCGGCACCGGAAAGACCACGACAGTCCGCACGCTGGCGGACGCCTTCCGGCGCGTCGGCCTCGACGTGCTCGCGGCGGACATGGACCCGCAGGGGAACCTCTCCGACTACTACGACGTGCCCGCCGACGCAACGCCGACGGTCGCCGAGGTGCTGGCCGGCTCGGCCAAGGCGGCGGACGCGATCCACGACGGCGTGCTGCCCGCGAACCTCGGGCTGGCGGAGGCCGAGCTGGTGCTGGCGGGGAAGATGGGCCGGGAGCTGACGCTGAAGCGGGCGCTGCGCGACCTGCGCCGCCACTACGACCTGATCCTGATCGACTGCCCGCCGGCGCTCGGGCTCCTGACGGTGAACGCGCTGGTGGCCGCCGATTACGCGGTGATCTCCACGGAGGCCGAGTACTTCTCGCTCCAGGGCGTCGAGCAGGCCCTGGAGGTCATCGAGCTGGCCAAGGAGTCGCTGCACCCGGACCTGGAGTGGCTCGGCATCGTGCTGAACATCGCCGACATGAGGCTGGTGCACGCGCGCGAGGCGCAGACCCAGCTGAAGGAGCGCTTCGGCGAGCGGGTCTTCGAGACCGTCGTGCGGCGCAGCGTGCGCTACGCGGAGTCGGCCGAGCGCGCGGTGTCGATCCTCGACTACGCGCCCGACCTGGGCGCCGACTACGTGGCGCTCGCCGACGAGATCCTGGCCCGCCTGGGCGGCGAGTACGACGAGGCCCGCGGCCAGCTGTCCACGCTGACGCCGGCGTGAGCGAGGTCGCCGAGTACCTCCTCTTCCGCATCGAGCGCCTCACTCGTAAGGCGCATCGTGCGTAGCCCGGCACGCCACAGTCTCCGGTCCCGCAATCGATCGGCATTGAAGGCGGCGCGCGTGTCGTGCGCGTCAACCCCGTCGAGCTCGACCACCAGCCCCACGCGCGTCCACACGAAATCCACCATGTAACCCTCGATCCAGACTCCGGAGTCCGGCTCCTCCACGCCGTAGCGGTCCAGGAATCTCAGAAACCGGTCCTCCAGCGGCGACCGCGTCCGGTGGCGCTTCCCCTCGACCGCCTTCATCAGCTTTGCGCCGCGGCGGCCCGGGTTGTTTTCAACGACGGCATTGATGGAGGGCAGGTCGAAGCGGTTTATGTACTCCGCCTCCGTCACCGCCCGTCGTAGCGCCTGCGGGTCGAGCGCGTCCGCGAGGTCCAGCAGCGTGCGCGCGAGGGTCGTGACCGGAATCCCGCCGCGTACGGTGACCTCCTCCGCCGCGAGCCGACCGCTGCGATGGACCCGGAGGCCTTTGCGCCTGATGCGCCCCGCCCTGGACGGCACCGTTACATCGATCAGCGCCGAGTTGCTCTGCCGCAACTCCCACAGCTGCGCCGCATCCCGATGGGACAACACCGCCCCCGGCCCACACGCCATCACGGCCGCCAACCAGCGGCCCTCCACCCTGAGCCGGTCATGGCCGTAGGCGTAAACACCGCGGTAAAGGCGGTGCAGCCGACCGCCCCGAACCCAATCGGAGATCCCGCGCGTGCTCATGCCGCGCTCGATCAGCTGCTCCCTCGTGACGACTCCCCATTGCCGCCGCGCAACCTCCCCGACCGAGGGTTGGGCGTTTTCCGTTTCCATCTCGCAACGGAAAGCGCCCCACCCGGAAAGGTCGCCCCCGGGCGGCGCGACCGAATAGGCTCCGCCCGCCGTGCCGAACGACCTTCTCTTCAAGCCCGCCACCGAGCTCGCCACGCTGGTTCACACCGGACAGGTCAGCTCGACCGAGCTGGTCACCGCCGCGCTGGAGCGCATCGAGCAACTTCAACCCACCCTCAATGCCTTTGTCCATATCGATGCCGACGGCGCCCTCAAAGCGGCGGCGGGTATCGAGCGGGACGACCCGCGCCCCTTCGCCGGCGTTCCGATCGCCATCAAGGACACCACCTCGGTCGCGGGGATGCCGTACACGATGGCGTCGGACATCTTCGGCGACTTCGTCCCAGGCCATGACTCGTTCGTCACGCGACGGATTCGCGAGGCCGGCTTCGTCCTCGTCGGCAAGACGAACATGCCGGAGTTCGGGATCCTGCCGGTCTCCGAGCCGCGCCGCTACGGGCCGACACGCAACCCCTGGGACACCGACCGCACCCCGGGCGGCTCGAGCGGCGGCTCCGCCGCGGCGGTCGCCGCCGGCATGGTCCCGCTCGCCCACGGCAGCGACGGCGGCGGCTCGATCCGGATTCCCGCGGCGTGCACGGGGCTGGTCGGCCTGAAGCCAACGCGCGGCCGGATCTCGAGGGGCCCCGAGCTCGGCGACGACTACCTCGTGCAGGACGGAAGCCTGACCCGCACCGTCGCGGAGACCGCCGTGATGCTCGACCTGCTGAGCGGCTACGAGGTGGGCGACACCACCTGGGCGCCGCCCCCGTCCGAGCCCTTCGCCGACGCGGCGAAGCGCGACCCCGGCCGCCTCCGCATCGGCTACACGATGACGGCCGCGATCGAGGCGCCGCTCGACCCCGAGTGCGAGAGCGCGACCCTCAATGCCGCGCAGTTGATGTCGGAGCTGGGCCACGACGTCGAGGAGGTAGAGGCCCCCTGGGCCGGGCAGGAGCTCCTCGAGATATTCACCATGGCCTTCGCCACGCCCATCGCCATGGGCATGCACTTCGGCGGGATGGTCACCGGCCGCGAGCCGACGGCCGAGCTCGTGGAGCCGCTGTCGTGGACGATGTGGAACGGCATCCGCGAGCGGAGCGCCCTCGACTATCTCCTCGCCCGCACGCAGCTGGGCGCGGTTTCGAGGGACATCATCGCGCTCTGGGAGACCTACGACGTGATCCTCACGCCGGCGCTCGCGGAGCGGCCCGTCGCGATCGGCGAGATCGACGCCTGCAGCGACGACCCCTGGGAGGACTTCCGGCGCAGCGGGCTCTTCACCCCCTACACGGCGATCTACAACGTCTCGGGTCAGCCCGCCATCTCGGTGCCGCTCTTCCACGGCGACGACGGCCTCCCCACCGCGGTTCAGCTGGGCGGCCGTCCCGCCGGCGAGGGAACCCTGCTCAGCCTCGCGGCGCAGCTCGAGGCCGCCCGGCCCTGGGCCGACCGCCGGCCCGAGCTCGTCACCGCCTAGAACCGGCGCATACCGGAAAGGCGGTATGGGAGGCTGCTGCCCCATGCGTGGGATGGCAGGGGCGCTGGCGGTCGCGTTCGCACTCGCGCTCGCAACGGGCGTGTCGTACGCGGAGCCGCTCGGGCACACGTCCGAGGAGCAGACGCTCGGGGCGGGGCCGCCGATCTTCCCCGGCTCGAAGTTCGAGCAGGTGGTCGAGGGCCCGGGGCAGCCGCGCGTAGTGCGCACGCTGGCGAACGCGTCCGCTCTCGCAGGCCGGGCCGACCGGCGACACTCGCTGGCCTACTTCGCCCAGCTCACCGACTTCCAGCTCGTCGACGAGGAGTCGCCGGCGCGCGTGGAGCTCGCCGACAAGGGCGCGAACGCCGCGTTCCGCCCGCAGGAGGCGTTCCACCCCTGGGCGATCGACCACAGCTTCCGCCAGCTCAACCAATTCACCGCGGCGAGCCCGGTCACGCAGGCCGGCGGCGCGCGGGCGCCCATGGACCTCGCCCTGCTGACCGGCGACCACTCGGACAACCAGCAGCAGAACGAGGCCCTGTGGGTGCGCGAGCTGATCGAGGGCGGCACGCCGCTCACGCCGAACAGCGGCGTCAGGAGCGACTACTCCCGCTGCCGGCCCGAGAACAGGACCGAGCTCCAGACGCGCGAGGCGGCCGGTCAGATCCCCGACGAGCCGACCTACATGGGGGTGCAGGACTACGACGACCTCGGCTACCAGGCGCCGGACTACTACGACCCGGACGACCCTCACGGCGACGACTACGGCACCTTCCCGAAGTGGCCGGGGCTGATGGACCGCGCGCAGGCGCTCACCTTCACGCCGGTTGGCCTGCGCCGCGGCGGCACACCGGTCCCGACCTATATCGCAAACGGCAACCACGACGGCCTGGTGCAGGGCAACGAGGACGCCATCGGGCCGTTCGAGGACATCGCGACCGGCTGCTTCAAGGCCGCGCAGAGCACATCCACGCCGCCGATCGGCGCGAACCCCGACCCGAGCCTGCTCTTCTCGCCCGCGATCGGCTTCGCCGTCCGCCCGGACGACGGCCGGCACTTCCTCGACCGCGTGCAGCTCAAGCGGGTCTACTCCGCCGGGATCCAGGGGGACGGTCACGGCTTCGGCTATGTCGATCCCGCCGAGCTCCAGGCGTCCGGCTACGCCGCCACCTACTGGGCGCACGACCTGAAGCCGGGGATTCGCTTCATCTCGATCGACACGGTGTCGGAGGGCGGCGTCGTCCAGGAGTCCGCCGACGGCAACATCGACGATCCGCAGTTCCGGTGGCTGACGCGCGAGCTGGAGCGGGCAGAGGCGGACCGCAAGCTCGTGATCGCGCTCGCCCACCACCCGATCCGCAGCCTGACCGCGGACGGGCCCGACGAGGCCGCGCAGCCCTGCAGCGGCCACTACGACTCGAGCGGCCACTACAGCAACCCGAACGAGTACGGGCACGACGCGAACCCGGGCTGCGACCTCGACCCGCGCGACTCGAGCCCGGTCCATCTGGGGAACGACCTGCGCGCGCTCTTCGACAGTCACCCGAACGTGATCGCCTACGTGGCCGGCCATACGCACGAGAACAAGGTGCTCGCCTGCGGCAGCGAGGACGGGTGCCCGAGCGGCGCGAACTGGTGGGAGATCAACACGTCCGCGATTGCGGACTGGCCGGAGCAGAGCCGCCTGATCGAGCTGATGGACAACGGCGACGGCACGCTCTCGATCTTCGGCACGCTCGTGAACACCGCCGCGCCGCTGGGCGTGCCGGCCTCCGACACACCGGCCTCGGGATTCGGGAACGACGAGCTCGGCTCGGTCAGCCGCGCGGTGACCATGAACGACCCGCAGCTCGGCGACGGCACGGCCGAGGGCGAGGCGAAGGACCAGAACGTGGAGCTGCTGGTGGACGACCCGCGGACCGTCGCCCGTCCGCGGCACGGCCGGAAGCGGCGGTAGGCGTCAGATCGCCGCCGCCAGCACCTCGCGGTCGCGCTCGTACGTGAGGAGGGCTCGGGCCTCTTCCGGGGCTGCCCAGCGGAGGTCGTCGGTCTCGTCGTTCGGCACGAAGGGCGCCTCGGCCTGCGCGCTCATCAGCCAATAGCGCACCAGCTTCGGACGTTCGCCGACCTGGTAGCGCGCGGCCGGCAGCTCACGCCCGAGGCTGCAGCGAAGTCCGGTCTCCTCCTCGACCTCCCGCAGCGCGGCGTCCTCGAACGACTCGCCCGGGTCGAGCTTGCCCTTGGGAAACGTCCAGTCGTCGTAGCGCGGCCGGTGGACCAGCAGCACCCGGCCGTCCTGCACGACCACACCGCCCGCCGCGTCGACACGCTCGCTCACCGCCGCCACGGTAGCGGGGGGCGAGTTTGGCCGCCGCACGACTTGGACGTGCATGCACACAGCACTTATCGCGGCCGTCTGCTGCGTACTCACCGGCGCCCAGCCTCCGTTCGTCCAAAGCTGGTCCGACACCGGCCTGATCACGGTGGACGACGATTGGTCGCACGTCCCCGCCGTCATCGGCTACCGCGGCGACGGCCTCGCCGCGGAGCCCGGCATCGACCCGCGAACGATCCTGGCGGACGGCTCGGCGACACCCGTCGACGTCACGGCGAACCGCACGGATCCGGGCGCCATCGGGCTGGCGTCGGGTGTGGCGGAGT
>WNGA01014787.1_pt1 | contig 15747 bp, 7 predicted proteins | sample 5400061 | NCBI WGS metagenome assembly WNGA01 (sample SAMN13153366, study PRJNA577476) | soil metagenome | isolation source: 100 cm soil or saprolite under grassland replicate 2 | place: USA:California | collected 2016-06-15
TCGACTTCACTGTCAGCGATCAGTAGTCTATTGGTGAGCGGCCAGTAGTCGATGCCAGCAGGGTCTGGTGCGGAGGGATTCCAGGCAGCATTCGAAGTGTCAATGATATGCACCAATGTGGCGGGCAGGAGAGTAGTTCCAGGCGGAAGTGAGGCTGCCGCCTGGAGAGACAACTCCACGATCTGACCTGTGCTTTGAAGGGGGAATGTCGATTTTTGTTGGATTGTGGTGGAAGAGCCGGTGTCCGCCAGATATAGGCTCATCTGCGCTGGATCATCTGTTTGATCGCCGCTGGGCGCAAAGACTAAGCCCTGGACATCTTTCAAATTGAACTGAGACAAGTCGCGTGAAGCCAGTACCTCACCAGTTTGACTTAGCTCATACAACTTTTGCTGAGTGGGACTGAGTACTTGTAAATGACCAGTAGATGGATCAAAGGCAATCCCATGCGGAGCAACGATGCCGCTCGAAGCAAAATTGATAGAAGAAATGCCCCCACCCTCCAGACCGCCTGAAATACGGACCATTCTGGGATCCGCAGCATCGAGAATAAACAAATCTCCGCTTGACGGATCGATTGTCAAACCTTGTGGATCCTGGAGGCCATAGCTACTGATATTGTAGCGAGTTAAGGTGCTGGCATCCAGTTGACCATTTGTATCGGCGGGCACTTCCAGTAATTGATTGGCCTGCAAGATCAGAAGACGATTGACCTTATTATCAAAAGCCATGTTGACTGGATCTTGAACGGCGGTTGCAATCCGAGCTGAACTAGCGCGCACCTCGGTCGGGGTCACTTCAATGAATTCTGTCATAGGCGAGGCTTGTTTCCAGTTCCTGGCATCCAGGAGATAGAAAGCATTAAGCTTGGAGGAGAAAACGAGACCGACTGGCTGGTTGATCCCGGTTTGATCGGCTTGCATGGTCCGTACCTGCCAGACTGGAGGCGGAGCTTCTTGAGCAAAGGTCTTGGTACTATCGATAAAGGAGAAGGAAGAGAACGAGATAGCTAAGACCAGCAAAGCAGAGTAAAGCTGTCGGTTCAAACGAGGGGTCTTCATAAATAATTCCTTTTGGGTCCTACCACTTACTCTTCCAAAATCAACTTTATGCCAACAACCACACTATAGCCTTAAGGCAGATCAAATGTCTGAGCTAAAAAGACAGCCATCCGGGCACGCGTGACTGTGTTATCCGGGCAGTATCTAGATCTGATAAATACTGAGTTGCTCCTAAAGTGATTCATTTTGTTAAGCATATGGTGCATTACATATCATTGTATAGGATTCTGCTTTCGTTAACTGATACTGGCTGAAAAAGAAAGCCCGCCTGCCTACATATCATTATGGAGGCAAGCGGGGATGTAGTCTTTATTCAATAATTAGGAACGTGATGTATCAATGGACTGGCAAATATTGTCATATCCTGTTTCACCTTTTAAAATGCCTCTTTAGGAAGTGCTGAACAGCCCAAGAATCAAACATCACCAGTAAGTTAGTATTCTGGCCAAAGAATATTACTATTCTATTCAAATCTTCATGATAATTTCTAGATATTTTCTTATAATGTTCTTAATAATTTTCATCGAAGCCAAGCACAAACTATAGCAAGTCAAAAATATGCCCTTTATCAAGTAGTCATGAAGTAAACACAGTTACATTGATTGCACGAATTGTAATGGGACTGCGATGCCTCGTATGTTCAAGTGAACCCCGCTCCTTATCCGTTATTTATATAAAAATAGAGCTGGACAAGTGAAGTTTCCTGTCCAGCTCTATCTGCAAGAACCATACCGAAAGATTAAGGCAAATTGAAAGTTCTCACTAAAAACACCGCCATCTGGTCGCGTGTAACAGAACTAGTTGGGCAGTAAACGCCTGTACCGCATCCACCTGTGATGCCTTCGGCTGCCAATCGTTCAATCCACGAGGCTGCCCAATAAGAAGTCGGAACATCGCTGAAGACTGTGCCGGTGGCGGCAGGCGGCACATAGCCGCTGCCATGCTCGGCACGCAATAGGAAAACTGCCATCTGATCGCGCGTGACGATGGTATTAGGGCAGTAGATACCAGTACCACAACCACCCGTGATGCCTTCGGCTGCCAATCGTTCAATCCACGAAGCTGCCCAATAAGAAGTCGGAACATCGCTGAAGACTGTGCCGGTGGCGGCAGGAGGCGTATAGGTTTTGCCGTGGATGCCGCGCAGGAGGAAAACAGCCATCTGATCTCGGGTAACCGATGAAGTCGGGCAGTAGACAAGCGGATTAGTGCCACACCCACCGGTGATGCCTGCGTTATAAAGGCGCTCGATCCAGTCATGTGACCAATAGGAGAACGGGACATCTACAAAAGTAGAAGGTATCTGGGCTGTCCAAGTGCCAGACTGTGTGAGGAGACCGCACCCAGGAAGGTTATGGTTGACGAAGGAATAGGTGCCGCTAGCCGTGCCTGGAGTGCTGAACTGGCCAGTAAAAGAGAAGGTACTACTAGAAAAGCCAAACTGGTTATTTGTAATGTTGTCAGGACCGAAAACGGTCATTTCTAAGGTTCCGTAGCAAGAGCCGAAATTAAAATCGGTCTTCACCTTAAAAGTGTCCCATTGTGTTCCTGATGATAAAACCAAAAAGGAGACTGGATACCCCCGACTCGTTGTCCCGGTCCATGTTCCGTCAACAGGTGCAGCCAGGACAGAGGTTGGATTCACGGTCCACCCTGATACCGACAGCGCAAGTAAGATGATTAAAAACGTAAAACTGAAACGGATGAGCAAATTGCGTTTCATGGTTACCTCCTGAAAGACTATTGAAACAAACATTTCCTCTGGTTATGAGGAAATCCAACCCTGCGAACAGTCAATTTAACTAGAAAATAATGTCAATTGGATGGTACATATCATAGGCAAATCCCTCGTGCTTTCTATGCAGCCGTTTATAGACTCCCGTTGAACGACGGTGAAATACAGCTACATTGTAGCAATTCTGAGGCCTAAATTCAACTAGCAAAGTTTCAACTTAGCAAACGGATTATTAAAAGATTCAACTGCCGAACATGCTTGGTATAAAAAAGAGTCTTCGCAAACGAAGACTCTTTTTTGTTTTATTCGCGTACTCTTATGGCAGATTGAACGTCCTTACTAAAAACACCGCCATTTGGGCGCGCGTAACCGGGCTTTCGGGGCAATATACATTCGTTCCACATCCACCAGTGATCCCTTCCGCTGCCAACTGCGTGATCCACGCAGCCGCCCAATAGTCGGTAGAGACATCTTTGAAGCCCGTGCTCGACCCTACAGCAGGCGGAGTGTACGCCGAACCATATTTGCTCTTGAGCAGGAAGATCGCCATTTGGGCGCGCGTGACTGGATAATCAGGACAATAGTTGCCCGCGCCACAGCCAGTAGTGATACCATCCGCAGCCAGTTGTTTGATCCAGGCAGCTGCCCAGTAGGTGCGCGGCACATCGCCAAAGCCTGTGCTCCCTACCACCGGAGGAGGAGTGTAAGAGGAGCCATGGATGCTACGTTCAAGGAGGACTGCCATCTGAGCACGAGTAACTAATGAATCGGGGCAAAACAGTCGGGGAACAATAGAACAGCCGCCAGTAATACCGGTGTTGTATAACGGCTCGATAGAATCAAAAGCCCAATAATAGTCAGGTACATCCAGAAATGTCTCCAAGCCTATGCAAGATGTGCTTCCTGAATCGGTAAAAGTTTTTCCTGCCTCCGGAATAAACTTCCAGTCGTAACTAGTGGAATGTAAGGTCAGCTTGAGTACTCCATAGGTATTGGAATTCCGCACTTCACTGTTCGCAATGGGTGAGCCAAGACTGTAATGGCTCGCGCCTCCACTGCCAACAACAAATTCACGAATTCCTCTCACCGGATCAGCGTGTCCAGTTGGATCTTGTAGTGCGAATCGCTCATAATTATGCTCGTGCCCATTCAGTACCACATCAGCGCCATAATCATACAATGCTAGCCAGAGTGGCTGCATTGAAGAATCGCTGCCATGTTCGACTCCGGAACTAAAACGCGGGCGGTGCCAGTATGCCGCTGTGCAACCAACCGGGTGCGCGGCAAGATCTGCTCGAAGCCACTGTTCTTGCGGCGAGCCAACATTAGCCGGAATTTCGCTGTTAAGTACAATGATATGCCAGGCACCTAGGTCATAACTGTAATAACCCTTCGTAGGATCACCTGCAGCCGCGCCGAAGTAACTAAAATAACCTGCCGCGCCTATCGTTTGATAATCGTGGTTTCCTACAGAGGGAAAAGTGCGTGCTTTATGGCGGCCCCAGGTTGGATCATAGCAGTTTAAAAAATCGACATATGCTCCATCGGGGTACACATTGTCACCGGTAGTGAACACAGTACCGTCTATGCCATCGAGCAGTTTGGCGGTAGCTTCATCACCGTTACCGGTACAAGTTGAAATGTCGCCCGCGCCAACAAATACTGGGTCACTGCCAAGCTGCATTCTAGCCAAACCATAATTGGTGTTGGGAGATTTTGAGACTGCCGTCTCTACCATAGAAGTCAAAAAAGCGGATGGACCAGCCGCAACTGTGAGAAGCGGCGTGAGTAACACAAATATAACCAGCAATAAAGCTGTTGCCCTAAAAAAGAGATTTTTGAATAACATAGTTCCTTCTCTGTGTACTATATTTAATAACAATTCACAAGTTGCGCCGTACCAGGGATGACCTGGCGGAGCAAGTGATCAAAGCTACACAAGGCTAAACAAAGTGTAGGTGACGAGCAGAACATTCTTAATACTCGCAATGCCTTGACAAAAGCTAAGGTAGATTGAACGTCCTCACCAAAAACACTGCCATCTGGGCACGCGTAACCGGGCTTCCGGGGCAATATACATTCGTCCCACATCCACCCGTAATCCCCTCTGCTGCCAACTGCTTAATCCAAGCAGCCGCCCAATAGTCGGTAAGTACATCGTTAAAGCTGGTACCCGACTCAACCGCAGGTGGAGTATAGGACGAGCCATATTTGGCTTTGAGCAGGAAGACGGCCATCTGGTCACGGGTAACAGGATCGTCAGGACAATAGTTACCTGAGCCACACCCGCTCGTGAGGCCATCTGTTGCCAACGCTTCAATCCACTTGGCGGCCCAGTAGTCGCTGGTCACATCTGTGAACATCACCCCAGTGGCAGCAGGCGGGTTGTAGGTGGATGTATGCAGTCCTCTCTCAACGAAAACCGCCATTTGCGCGCGCGTTACCGTGTCATCTGGACAATACTTGAGAGGGCTAATGGAGCAGCCGCCAGTGATCCCCGCTACGTAAAGACGCTCGATGTACTGCCAGGCCCAATAAGAGATTGATACATCTTCAAAAGTGATGTCCTTAAGGATCGTGTACGTCTCGCCGCTTATATAATCCCCATTGCCATCACCAATCCCGCCTAATGGATTGTTGAAGGCATCCTTGATGCTGTCATCATCCACTATATCTAGACGTATTGTCCCATTGCCGGAACCTGTGTCAATTGTGACCGTGTATGTATCACCAGCCCCTGTAAGCTTAGTAATAGTAGCGCCCGTTATACTTGTGGTTGTAAGGACAAAGTCACCAGCGTTCACACCGGTTACTGGTTCCATGAAGAAGACCGTGAAGTCGACACTGGTCGCATCGGTTGGATTTGCATTCTCTCGATTGATACTTTTTACCAAAAAACCATAGGGAATTGCCACCACTCCATCCAAAACGTTACTATCAATCTCTAGGGGTAAGTTTCCCCAATTTTCATTGTGCGACCCTTCATATTGTCGAACACGCTGATGATCTGCCCACACATCGTTTGGTATACAACTTCCAAGGTCCCAAACATTGGCATTAGGATCATAGTAACCTGATCCAGGGTTGTGATACCATCTGGCAGGCCAAATGACATCCGGTATATTTGCGATATTAAGAAAATCGCTCAGACCTGTATTACATAGTGTAGAACCATAGACGCCTGCTAAATTTCCGCGCGCGTGGATTTGTGATACCCAACCATTCATAAAAGAATTAACAGCATTTCGACAGTTGGCATTTGTGCCATAATACTCAATATCATAATAGATGACGGAGCCCGTTTTATCCGGATATGTCAGGCCAAGTTCTGCTAGGCGTTCCACGGCAGAGTTGGCTTGAGTAACTCCCTGGTTATATGCAGTAGTTACATCATTACTTATGCGCGAGGCATAACCTGTACAGGGAGCCTGAGGTCCTACCCAAGTGGGAATGAACTTCCAACCTTGACGATACAACTGTTTAAGATAGGATGAGGTTAACGTGCTGTTCTCGCAAGCGCGCGCGGAACCGCCGACATAAAGATTCACTACTTTATAAGGACTGTGACCCCACCAAGCCTGCAGTTGTGAAAGAGTGGGTATTTCGCATTTATCAAATCCGTGTCCAATGAATACTTGTGTGTTTCCTAAAGATGAAAGGGAATTCATCGTTGTTGCATCATCGTTGCTGAAAATACCAAGGGGAGCCGCATCAGATTGAACGAGTGGAAGTACAATGCTTTGCCAGGTGATGCCGCCATCTATCGTGCGAAGTAAACGGGTAGTGGATGAGCAGAAAACGGAGACAGCTTCATTGTCCGAGGAGGGTGCGGTGGCACAACTTGAATCGACCGATTTCGCCCATCCAACATCCAACGAAACCATATCCAGTTCAACAATGGAGGTAGAAAGACCATCTTCATTATCAAGTACATTGAGTTCTCCATCCATCATGCGCACAATAGACCTTGTCCCCGGAATCGTAGCCACAAAGTTTTGCGCATCAAGAATGGAAAGTGCAATAGCCCCGGGCTGAACATCTAGTGTCAATCGATTGACAGGCAACCATTTTTCTGAAGGATTCTTGAGAGAATAAACTTCCAGGCTATTATCCAAACCGAGATGGGTCATTATCAATAGACCCTGTCCACCCGAATAAAATGGCATGTAGGCTACGGCAAGAGTCTTCTCCGGAACGTCATCAGGTCTGAGCGTTTGCCAAGTGGTGCCACCATCTGGTGTTTTGAATATCTGGTCACCGGTTGGTCCTCCAATGGCCCAGCCGATTTGTGGGTCGTTAAAATATATATGATCTGCGACCGGCAAAGTGGAACGCCTCCATGTGCCTCCACCATCTGATGTTATAAAAAGTGTACCGAGGCTAAAGTTAGAACTACTGATTTGTTTAACAGATATCCAGCCAGTCTGTGTATCAAACCAGCCTATCTCTGCTTTTTCAGTATGGGAAGCAATCTCACCTGACTCAAAAAGAGACAGCGAATCAATAACCCAAGTTACCCCGTGATCCGTCGTATGGGCAAGTTGAAACAGCGAACTTCCATCGGGAGCGATCATAGTCCACAACATCCAACCCGTATTAGAGTCAATGAATTGAACATCCTGTACTGATGAGCCTGATGGAAGGGACGGGCTGACTTCATCCCAAGTTTGTCCCGCGTCAGAAGTCCAGAACAAACGTTGGTTAAACAAAATCCAACCCGACGTAGTGGTCAACATATTAAATTGATCAAGGTGGACTTCGTTTTGTCTCTGTTTTTGGATTGGTTGTGCAAGGTTTATTTCAGAGAAAAGTGGGGCGAAAAACAAGGTGAAAATCAAGCCGTAAAATTGTGCAACCGATATACGGGAATACATGCTTACTCCAAGTTTAAAAATGTTGAGTAGGGAAGAAACCTTGTTGGAATTGCAACGCGAACTTGGATTGTGTTCAATAACACACAAAACGCTTCTTCTAGTAAGTTTTACCAGTGTTTTGGTATTAAGCTCATAGCCCAAAAATCCTACCCTCCCATGAGCATTTTCCAGTCATTCTTGTATAGAAAAAGAGCTGGACCAGAGACTTTTCTTGTCCAGCTCTATCATCCCATTCTTATTATTAAGAAGTTAGCGTTATGCCGATAGCTACGCTGAAAGATCAAGGCAGATTGAAAGTCCGCACCAAGAACACTGCCATCTGAGCACGCGTCACCGGGCTTTCCGGGCAATAAAGATTCGTCCCGCATCCTCCGGTAATCCCTTCCGCGGCCAATTGCTTGATCCAGGCTGCTGCCCAGTAATTTGTTGGAACATCGCTAAAGCCAGTGCTCGCTCCCACCGCAGGCGGAGTGTAACCTGCTCCATATTTGGCACGCAAGAGGAACACAGCCATTTCGGCGCGTGTTGTGGAATTTTCTGGGCAATAATTGCCTGACCCACAACCGGCGGTGATACCATCGTTGTTCAAGGCTTCGATCCAATATTGTGCCCAATGACCGGTCGTATCGCCAAAGCTGATGGGTACAGCAGGAGGCAAGAAGCTGGAGTCATGCATCCCTTTTTCAAGGAAAATCGCCATCTGCGCGCGGGTGACTTCGTTATCAGGGCAATAGTTGCCATTACCACAACCTCCAGTGATACCAGCTGCATAAAGGCGTTGTATCCATTCCCCTGACCAATAATCGGGAGGCACATCTGCAAAGGTAATAGTAGTAAAACTCCAAGTTTGATTAAGTTGACTTTCGCCACGTTGAACAGTAATGCTGGCTATATAAGTCATACCAGGAGATAACAAGGTATCAGGCTTGACGGAGACCATGTTGAAGTAGTCGCCTTCCTGAGGTGAAGTTGTCGTAATAGCTACTGGGTGCCCAGACGAATCTTGCAGCGATGCACTTTTAAGTACAACCGTTGGCTCCCAGAGAAACTGCCAAGTGAGGATGATATCGGTATTGACCCCTTTTTGATTTAATCCTGGATAGAAAACCCCATTTGGCCTAGGAGTACTGTCCCAAACCAAACCGCGAATAACGTTTAGGCCACCGCCACAAATTTGATTATCACAGCCAAATGCAAAACCGGTTGTGATAAGGTCAGGATTTAGCATCCCGAAGCGGTGGTGAATACTGCCCATCCACATATCAATGGACATGGCGGGTGTAGCATAAGCTCCAAAAAACCAAACGAGGTTACTCTCAGCGGCTGCTTGGGCACCCTCTGCCGTATATCCAAGATGCCCGAGTGTTTCCCCATGCCAAAGTCCTTCCGTAGGAACGTTCAATAGCATGTAGTTCACATGCTTGGCAAGGTCGGCCGAATAAATGGAGGACTCTATCACAGGGGGCAAACCTGCGGCTTGTCGGTAGTAATTGAAACGCTCCAACCAGTTTTGTGATAACTGAATACTGTTTGTTTTTACCCCGATTTGGGCTAAATGATACAAATTGGCTGCGGCTACTGTTTGAGGATTACCGACTAGATTGCGTTGAATTGATAATGTAAAAACCATGAATAATGCTGTAACTATTTTCCAAATTTGTTTTTTCATTTTTCCTCCGCTTAATCGATGAAGGGCATTATCTTGACTCTTCAAACTCCACAACAGTAACTATGATCAAGGCAAATTGAATGTCCTGACCAAGAACACTGCCATCTGCGCACGCGTGACCGGGCTTTCGGGGCAATACAGATTCGTCCCACACCCTCCAGTGATCCCCTCCGCCGCCAGTTGCTTGATCCAGGATGCTGCCCAATAATCTGTTGTAACATCGCTAAAACCCGTACTCGACCCAACAGCAGGAGGGATATAAGAAGAACCGTATTTGGATTTAAGTAGAAAGACAGCCATCTGAGCACGAGTGACAGGATCGTCAGGGCAGTAGTTGCTACCGCCACAGCCAGCGGTAATGCCGTCGGCTGCTAGTTGTTTGATCCAGGCAGCTGCCCAATAGGTAGAGGGCACATCCGCAAAAGCAGTGCCTGTGGCTGTTGGTACTGACGAAGTCATACCAATGGACATCAGTGTCCCAGGTATTTAGAGCAGCATATTTCTTTGTGCCAGTCGTGTCATCATAGCCAAAAGCGGTGATGAAATGATCTGTATGACCGTCCGCATTTATATCCACAAGCATACCTACTGGCCGACCAGCGTCAATTTCACTTCGGAAGAGATCCCAGTTGAATGAGCCGTTGTACATGTAATAATTTGAAGTTGTTACATGGTATGAAGAACCATAGGTTACATTAGCATAATTTACATATCCTTGTAGCGCTGGCCCGAAATCTGAAAACCAACTCCAGCCATAGTAATTGCCATTAGCGCTGAAGGATGTATGCATAAAATCGGCCAGGCTGTTGCTTATGTGTTCATCTCCAGCAGGAGGTTCGGATCGGTCTGGTATAAGATAAGGAAAGCTATCCAGTGGCAATGCATAATCATTGTAGTGATTCAACATACCCTGAGACGATGCGATCATCTCACTAACCTCCAAAGATTGAGAGTGAGCATCACCGGGGACGAGTTTTCCAAACCATTTGGTATCCCAATAACCAATTATCATCCCGGCTGCAGTTGGGCCACATCCATGCGTCCATATATAAGCAGGAACGGGACTTAATTGCCCGGTCGTGTTAGGTGCAACTCGAATGCCCTGTATATTTACGTATCTTGGTGGAATTGGGCCGGTGGTACTCTGTGCATCAACAGGCGGTTGTGGTGCCTGGGCCAGAGCTGTCCTAAAACTCAATAGCAAGCTTGCCAAGACCAAGATCGCCAAGTATTTTTGTTTCATGTTTCCCTCCCGAGAATGAAATAAACAAATGTTAGGGTGTTAGTGAATAATCAATCCACCTACGCAACATCATATCTTATCGCCAGATTAAATTGCAAGTGATAAACCTCAGGCTTATGAAAGCTATTTATAACATCAAAGCCCATCCATCCAATAATCGGCTTTACCTGAATATCATTTCTAACGGCCTCAGGGCAGATTAAACGTCCTCACCAAAAACACCGCCATCTGGGCACGTGTGACTGGGCTTTCCGGGCAATAAAGATTCGTCCCACACCCTCCGGTAATCCCTTCGGTGGCCAATTCCTTGATCCAAGCTGCCACCCAATAATTTGTGGATACATCGCTAAAGCCGGTACTAGTCCCAACATCCGGGGGTATGTAGAAAGAACCATATTTGGCTTTGAGTAGGAATACTGCCATCTGCGCCCGGGTGACAGGATAATCGGGACAATAGTTGCCTGCCCCACAACCGGTAGTGATGCCATCAGCGGCCAGTTGTTTTATCCAGGCAGCGGACCAGTAGTTGCTGGGAACATCATTGAAGCCAGTGCTAGCTCCTACGGCAGGTGGAGTATAGGACGAGCCATGGATTCCGCGTTCAAGAAAGACCGCCATCTGCGCGCGCGTGACCACACTTTCAGGACAATACATGAGCGGACTGGTTGCACATCCACCTGTGATGCCTGCACTGTAGAGTTGCTCAACATATTGCCATGCCCAATAAGAGTCGGGAACATCCTTAAAAATCCAGGGCATCAGATCTGCTGTATCAACGGCTTCAAAATCATTCCCGGTGAGGATATCCAATTCATGGAGAACATCGTTATCCCAGTTTTCACTGGGTGCGCCGCTCACATACCATGGAGAACCATTATCTGCATTGACTATCCCATACGTTTTCATGGTTTGCAGGATGATCTGAGCCTGTAGAGAAAAACCGGTAATGTTGTAATTCGCTTTTAAACGAAAGCGCGCGCCGAAAGGAACAGGGGTGGCGCAGCTTCCAGAGGGTGCAGTATGCCTGGCAGGCCAGATGTAATAATTGGCGCTGCAATTGACGGTAAACCGCAGGGCATGGTTAATTACACCTGCCGCCACCTCTTCATATCTTACGAGCCCAGGCAGGATAGGAAGGCCGGCTGCATCGGCAGAGGTCCAGCCCTGAGGGCGTAAGGCGTTGGAATTTAGATCCCAAATCGCGCCAGAACCTGCATACCATTGTCCATTTATCTTTTCAGCATCATAAATTTCATAAAGTTTACAGTCGTCTGTGTCTACAGTAAGAATATGATGGTCTGAACCATATTCAATATTTGGGTTTAGTGGAAGCGGGTATGGTCCGCTATCTGATTCATCTGGATAATAAAAGTCCACATAATATTTGGTTGTAAAGGCACCTGAAACAATATTGAATGGAATGCCGATTGGGCCTCCATCCCAGGTGCCCGATCCAAAGTCCATATGAAAATTTCTGGTTGATCCAATCGAATTTATCCATGCGGCAGAGAGAGTATGAATCGGAAGATTATTAACAGGTGTATTCCAATAGTTATTTCGTGGGAATATCTGACAGGATCCAATCGTTGGAGCAGCATTCTGAGCAAGGATGTTTTTATTTTGACGTAGAATTCCAGGAGCACCATCCACCCGAGTTGCGTGAACAAATATAAATGAGACCAGGACAATTATTATGGTAAAAAAACTATGATACAGAATTTTATTTTTCACATTTTGTATTTTAATTCTATGGTTGATAATTGTGGAATGGTACCAACGCGCGCAAACTTAACAATTATGTAATATGATTTGGGTAAACTTATAAGAAAGGGATGTGTTATCGAAAATGAAGGATACAAAAAGAGTCCCACCCATAGGGGACTCTTTTTGTATCCTATTCGCACTCTTATGGTAGATTGAACGTTCTCACTAAAAACACCGCCATCTGGGCACGTGTAACCGGGCTTTCGGGACAATAAAGATTCGTCCCGCATTCCCCGTAATCTCTTCCGCCAGTTGCTTGATCCAAGCCACAGACCAGTAGTTGATAGGAACATCGTTGAAATTAATGCTAGCTCGGAGTATGAGAAGAGCCATGTATCCCGCGGTCGAGAAAAATCGTCATCCAAGCGCGCGACAGTGACATCGTAATAGTAAATGTAGCAGGGGTGCTGGACGACAATTGAGCGCAACCCAGATTGGAGCAGGATAACGAACTTTTTATGGCTAAGTCATAGCAATTCCTAGTGAGCCGAAAGGGAACAAACGACACTAAATCAACGTTGTATTATAATGATTCAGTGGGCGTTTTATAGGTAATAGAAAGTAGATATTTTGTGTAAGAATATGATAAATCTCCAAATGAAAGGAAAAAGTTGGTAATGAACAAACCGAAATGCATCAACAAGTTTCTCAATCTGCTGATGGTCTTTGGAGTTATCGCTCTGCTACTTATCCAACCAGCAGTAACAGTTCAGGCGCAAGATAATCCGACTTCTGCGCCTTTGATTTCTTCATTGACATGGAATAATCTCGGCAATGGGGAGCGAGCTATTCTCGTGAATGGAGACACTATCAGCATCCTGGGAACTGCCTATAAAGCGAGTGAAAAATTCAATCTGGAGGTGTCTGAAGACATCGCTACATACTACTCCAGTACAAATTTTGCCAAGCTAGGATGGCAGCAGTTAAGTACAACCCATAATCCAAATGGAGTATCCTCACTATACTTCCATAGCGGCGGTATTTTTGCCCTGATAGAGTTTGTCGGCTGTAAGGGAGATCCTTCCCTTTCGTGTTTGACCGTTTGGCAGAGCTTTCCTACTGACATTGTCCCAGCACAAGTTCCCCAACATGATCTTGCACCTCAAGCTGTGGGTACATTCAATAAGAGTTCTCCTACGAACGGTGCTACCAACGTCAATACGAGCGTCATTTTGGACTGGACAGCTTACTCCGGAACGGATTTGAATCACTACCGTTATTGTTTCGATAAAACCAACAACTCTACATGCGACATAGCAGGCAATTGGACATCGGTTTGGAGCGGTACCAGTATTGACATCAGTTCGTTAGAAAACAACACCACTTACTACTGGCAGATGCAAGCCGTTCTAAATGATACTACTAAGGTAGATGCCGATGCGGGAATTTGGTGGTCATTCACTACAAAAGCAGCGAGTCTTCCTCCTGGCGCGTTTAGTAAGTCCTTTCCGACGAATGGAGCAACTGGCCAATCTACAACACCTACATTGGTCTGGCAGGCCAGTTCAAATGCAACGGCCTATGCATACTGCATTGATACAACGAATAACAACATATGCGATAACAATTGGGTTAGTACCGGAGCTAATAGGTATGTCACTCTATTAAGTGGGATTGGTGCCAATATTACCTATTATTGGCAGATACGCGCTACGAACGACTATGGGCTTGTCTATGGTGATAGCGGTACATGGACATCTTTTACTACGTCAGCAGGACCTGTTAACGACACGATTGATAGTGCGAGCGTTATATCTATCCCCTCTGAGAATATACTAAGCACAGTCTCTGCTACGGTTGATGGTGATACAACGAACGCATGTAGCCCAGGATTAGGTTTTTCATCGGTTTGGTATAAATATATCGCCACCTCAAATCGAAAAATTTATCTTGACACTTTTAATTCATCCTACGATAGCTTTATCGCCATTTGGACAAGAAATGTCAATGGAACATTAAATGCGGTAACTTGCAACGATAATTCATCTGGTTTTACCCAATCTAGCATTAACCTGCCTGTAAGCAACGGCACAACTTACTACATTCAAGTAGCACAGAAAAACCTTAGTACGACTCCAACTGCAGTTCCTGGGGGCAGTCTACACTTTAATGTGAAAACCTTCGGAGATGTTGCCGCAAATAGTGGATTCTGGAAATATATAGAAGGCATCTATGCCAACGGAATCACTAGTGGTTGTTCTGTAAGCCCAGATCTACTTTATTGTCCCTTGTCAAATGTATCACGCGCTCAAATGGCAGTGTTTCTCCTCAGGTCAATACATGGGTCTTCCTATACTCCACCATCCGTGGGTTTGAGTACAGGCTTTGCTGATGTGCCTGTAAATTATTGGGCTGCAGCGTGGATCAAGCAACTAGTCGCGGAAGGGATTACCAGTGGTTGTGGGGGAGGCCTTTATTGTCCTGACTATCCTGTAACCCGGGCACAAATGGCAGTCTTTTTATTACGTGGTGAGCACGGTTCAGCTTACGTACCACCTATTGTTGGTGCGAGTACCGGTTTTACCGATGTGCCTATTAGTTATTGGGCTGCAGCGTGGATCAAGCAACTGGCCGTTGAAGGGATTACCAGTGGTTGTGGCGGAGGCCTTTATTGTCCTGAAAGCAATTTGACTAGAGAGCAGATGGCGGTACTCTTAAGCAAAACGTTCGGGATCCCGTTGCTTCCATAGCAGTCTATTCTGTTGTCAATGTGGTGGGGCTGTCCCAAAAGGGCAGCCCCTTTTTTAGACGTAGTGCAGATAGGTGGAGGGCATTGGAAAGAAATCGCAACGAGTGACTCTTTACGGGCTTCGTTTCAAAGAGTCACTCGCCTTTATCTCAAAATGTATGGCCTTCGGTTTCGTGTGGTGTTTGTTTCGTAATCGCTTCACCATGAAAAAAACTCTGCAGAGCCCGCTACAACTTTGACAAATCACTAGAACAGAAAGTGCAAAGATGGTGCTGATTATTTTACAGATAAGAGTCAACCCGCTCTGCTCATATGCATCTACCAGAGAAGGCAGCAAATAGATCGATCTCCCCAACACGAGGTCCCCTTTACGAGAGGATAAGAATTCTATGGGAGTGGGATCTTAAAAGCCCTGTCGATGAAGACGGCCATTTCACCGCGGGTAACATAGTTCTGCGGACAATACCTGAGAGGAGATTGACTACAACCAACCGTGATGCCATCCAGATAGAACTGTTCAATCCAAGGTGTGAAAGGCTCAATACCAGGATAGTTGAGATCTGTATACATGCCGGTCTGTGCAGGGTTAGGGTGATAGCTACTACCATTTACTGCGCTCTCGATAAAGACGGCCATTTCACCGCGGGTAACATAGTTCTGCGGACAATACCTGAGAGGAGATTGACTACAACCAACCGTGATGCCTTCGTTA
>WNGA01015235.1_pt1 | contig 15746 bp, 16 predicted proteins | sample 5400061 | NCBI WGS metagenome assembly WNGA01 (sample SAMN13153366, study PRJNA577476) | soil metagenome | isolation source: 100 cm soil or saprolite under grassland replicate 2 | place: USA:California | collected 2016-06-15
GCGTTGGGCTGGCGGACAAGGCTCGAAGCTATCCGCACCAGCTGTCCGGTGGACAGCAGCAGCGCGTCGCGATTGCCCGTGCGTTGATGATGCGCCCGCACGTGATGCTGTTCGACGAGGTCACGTCGGCGCTCGACCCGGAGCTCGTCGGCGAGGTGCTCGTCGTGATGCGCGACCTCGCGCGCGACGGAATGACGATGCTCGTCGTCACGCACGAGATGCAGTTCGCGCGTGACGTCGGTGACCGCCTGATCTTCATGGACGACGGCAAGATCGTCGAGCAAGGCGATCCCGTCGACGTCCTCGACCAACCGAAGGCGGAGCGGACGAAGCGCTTCCTGCGCCGGACGCTCCAGCTTGCCGACTCCCTGGAAGAGCTCACAATCGAAGAAGGAGGGGTTGAATGAGACGCATCACGATCGTCGTCGCCGCGCTGCTCATCGCGGGCGCGGCGTTCACGGCTCTGGGCGTAGCCGCACCCGGCGGAAGGTTTGCCACGGTTGCGGGGCCCGCAGCCAAGCCGAAGAAGAAGCCGGCGAAACCAAAGCTCCCCGCGTTGCCACCGGACGTCAAGAAGCGCAAGAAGTGGGAGATCGGCGTCAAGTGCGATTTCCCGCCGTTCGGATTCATCGACGTGCGCGGGAACAACGACGGCTACGACGTGCAGGTCGCTCGGCGCTTTGCGCAGCTCGCGTTCGGCAGCAAGAAGAAGGTGAGCCTCACCTGCGTGACGACGCCGAGCCGCATCCCGACGCTCATATCGAGACGCGTCGACATCATCATCTCGACGCTCACCTGGACGCAGGCTCGTGCGGACCAGATCGACTTCTCGATCCCGTACTACTCGGCGACTGGTCGTCTGCTCGTTCCGAACAACTCGACGGTGACGATCGGCGGACTTGCCGGCAAGACCGTGGTCACGACCCGCGGCGCTCTCTACGCGGCCTGGATGCGGAACTGCTTCAAGAATTCGAAGCTGCTCGAGGTCGACTCGCCGTCGCTGGCGGTCGCGGCGGTGAAGGACGGACGCGCGGACACGTTCATGTTCGACGACGCGTTCCTCCTCGGCGTCGCGACGCAGGACCGTGACGTCCGGCTCACGGGCGACAAGTTCCTGAACGTCCCCTGGGGCATCGGCATCCGCAAGGGAGACACGGCGATGGCGCGCTGGGTCAACGCCGCTCTGCGCTACATGAAGAAGAAGGACGAGTTCGTGAAGATCCTCAAGGCGAACGCGCCGGCGCGGCTCGTCCCGAGCTTCCTGAGCAACGTTCCCCGGCCGAAGAACACCTTCGCGTACCCGGTCGGCAAGGACGTCACGACGATCTGCCCGTAGGCGATTGAAGGGAGCGGCCGCGATCCCAGCGGCCGCTCCTGACCTTCCTGGCCATGACCCTCCTCGCGAGCTTCAACTGGCAGTTCATCTGGGACCATCTTCCGGATTTCCTGGAGGGTCTGAAGGCGACGCTGAAGGTCGCCGGAATCGGGATCGCCGGGTCGCTCGCCGTCGGCGTCGTGCTGGGCGCCGCGCGTGCGCACCGCATTCCGATCGTCAGCTGGCTGGCCGCGATCTACGTCGAGGTGATCCGGAACACGCCCATCCTCGTCCAGATCTTCTTCATCTTCCGTGCGCTGCCGCACTTCCCGGGTCACCCGATCCGGCTCGAGCCGTTCACGGTCGCGTGGCTGAGCTTGATGATCTGGGGTGGCGCGTTCAACACGGAGAACTTCCGCGCCGGCTTCGAGGCCGTTCCATTCCGCTACCGAGAGGCGGGGCTCGCTCTCGGCTTCTCGCGGCTGAAGACGTTCCTGAACATCACATTGCCGATCGGCGGTCGAATCGCGCTGCCGTCGTCGATCAACACCTACATCTCCGTCGTCAAGAACACGGCTCTGTTGACCGTGGTCGGATTCGCCGAGATGACCAACACGGCCTACAACCTCGAGAGCGAGTCGTTCAAGCCCACCGAGATCTACCTGACGCTCGGCGTCATCTACCTGGTCGTCGTGTGGAGTCTCTCGGCGCTCGTTCGCCTGATCGAGTCGCGGCTCGCGCTTCCGGAGCGGGGCTGAGCGATGCCGGACTGGGTCTCGCCTGTGGCGGACTACATGTTCCACGAAGGGTTGAAGAACACCGCCCGAATCGCCGTCTTCGCGGTCCTCGGGAGCACGGTCGTCGGCGTGATCCTCGGCACGCTCCTGACGATTCGCTTCCTGCCGCTGCAAGCCCTGATCCGCTTCTACATCGAAGTCTGGAGAGGGCTTCCGATCCTCGTGACGCTCTTCCTCGTCTACTACGCGCTCCCTTCGGCCCCGTACGTCCAGCACAGGCTGACGCTGGGCGCAATCAGCGGCGCGGTCGTGGCGTTGACGCTCTGGGGCAGCGCCCAGGTGGCGGAGGCGACCCGCGGCGCCGTGCAGTCGATCCCGCGTGAGCAACACGAGGCTGCGGCGGCGCTCGGCTTCGGCTGGCTCGGCCGCCACCGCAGCATCATCCTGCCGCAGGCTCTCCGTCGTCTGCTGCCGCCGCTCGTCAGCCTGCTGGCGAACGTGATCCAGAACACGACAATCGCCTCGTTGATCGGCGTGACGGAATTACTAGCGACGGGACAGCGCTCGGTGGAGCGTCTGCAATTCGAGGCCGGAGCCCAGTCTCATGACTTTGCCATCTACGGAGGAGTGATGGCGGCGTTCTTCTGCATCTCGTTTCCGCTGACGCGGCTGGCGATCTTCCTGGAGCGACGGCTCGTCTAGCGATGGCGCGTCTCTACGCCGCGACCGGGGACGCCGTCGCTCGACTCGACGAGGACGGGGGCGGCTGGACGGTGACGCTGTCGCTGCCGGGAAGCGGGGCACAATGCCTTGCGCTCGATCCCACGGACGCGGACACGGTCTTCGCCGGCCTGCGCGAGGGCGGCGTGCGCAAGACGACGGACGGAGGCCGGGCCTGGAAGGACTGCGCCCTGCCCCAACCCGGCGTCTTCTCGCTGGCGGTCAGCGCGGCGGACGGGGCCGTGTACGCGGGAACCGAGCCGAGCGCCCTTTACCGCAGCGACGACGGCGGCGAGACGTGGAGAGAGCTCGGCGGACTGCTCATGCTGCCCTCGCGCCCGACGTGGAGCTTTCCTCCGCGCCCGTGGACGTCGCACGTCCGCTGGATCGCACCCAGCCCACAGGATGCCGACCTCGTGCTCGTCGGGATCGAGCTCGGCGGGCTGATGCGCTCCACCGACGGCGGCGAGACGTGGGAGGACCACCGTCCGGGCGCCCAGCGCGACGTCCACTCCCTTGCCTGGCATCCGCAAGTCGAAGGCCGCGCTTACGAGGCCGGCGGCGGCGGCGCCGCATTCAGCGACGACGCCGGCGAGACCTGGCAACCCGCGGACGAAGGACGCGACCGCCACTACACATGGTCGGTGGCCGTCGATCCCAACGACGCCGACCTCTGGTACGTCTCCGCGAGCACCGGGCCCTTCGCCGCCCACGGAGGCAGCGACCCGCAGGCGCGGATCTATCGCCGCGGCAATGGAGTTTGGCGCGTCCTCGGAGGTGGACTTCCCGAGCCGATCCCTGCGATGCCATACGCGCTCGTGTCGGCGAGAGGGCGACTCTTCGCCGGCCTTGCGGACGGGCAGATCTGGGAGAGCGCCGATCGGGGCGACACCTGGAACGCATGCGTGCTCGAAGGCGACGCGCTCAACGAGCTGCACGCGCTCGCGTTCGCGAGCGACTGACGTCGGCGCAGTTCAGCGTTCGCTCGACGCGGCCCAGATGTTGATGCCGCTGTCCGTTGCATGGCGCTCGATCTCCTCGAGCTCCTCGCTCGTGAAGTCGAGGCGCTCGACCGCCGCGATGTTCGCCTCGAGCTGCGCGACGCTGCTGACACCGATCAGCGCCGAGGTCACGCGCCGGTCGCGCAGAGTCCACGCCAGCGCCATCTGGGCAAGCGACTGACCGCGGCGCCCGGCGACCTCGTTCAGGGCGCGGATCTTGGCGATCGTCTCGTCGGTGATCAGGCGGGGCGAGAAGGAGCCGTCACGGCTCGCGCGCGAGCCCTCGGGGATGCCTCGCAGGTACTTGTCGGTGAGCAGCCCCTGGGCGAGGGGAGAGAAGACGATGCAGCCGACTCCCTCGTCCTCGAGCGTGTCGAGGAGCTCGTCCTCGATCCAGCGGTTCAGAAGCGAGTACGAGGGCTGGTGGATGAGCAGAGGTGTGCCGAGGTCGCGGAGAATGGCGGCGGCCTGCGCCGTGTGCTTCGCCGAGTAGGAAGAGATGCCGGCGTAGAGGGCCTTCCCCTGGCGGACCGCGCTGTCGAGTGCGCCCATCGTCTCCTCGAGCGGCGTCTCCGGGTCGAAGCGGTGCGAGTAGAAGATGTCGACGTAGTCGAGACCGAGGCGTCCCAGGCTTTGCTCGAGGCTCGCCAGCAGGTACTTGCGCGATCCCCAGTCGCCGTAGGGACCGGGCCACATGTCGTAGCCGGCCTTCGTCGAGATGACGAGCTCGTCGCGGAACGGCGCGAGGTCGCCGCGCATGAGCCGGCCGAAGTTCTCCTCCGCGGAGCCGTACGGCGGGCCGTAGTTGTTGGCGAGGTCGAAATGGGTGACCCCGAGGTCGAACGCCCGCCGGACGATCGCTCGGCTGATGTCGAGCGGCCGGTCGTGTCCGAAGTTCTGCCAGAACCCGAGCGAGATCGTCGGCAGCAGCAGACCGCTGTGGCCGCAGCGGTTGTAGGTCATCCCCTCGTAGCGATCGGCTGCGGGTGCGTACGTCGGAAGCCTCCGGTTCGACAGAAGATCCTTTCAGACAGGCGCCCGACGTTCTATGCTCGCGGCGTGCAGCAAACGCGGGCCCGCGCCGGCAGCCAGACGAAGTTCCTCCTCGAGGAATCCCAGCTCCCGCGGCAGTGGTACAACATCCGGCCCGACATGCCCACCGGGCTGCAGCCGGTGCTGCATCCGGGCACCGGGCAGCCCGTCGGACCCGAGGACCTCGCGCCGCTCTTCCCGATGGAGCTCATCGGACAGGAGGTGAGCGAGGAGGCCGAGATCGCGATTCCCGACGAGGTGCTGGAGCTCTACAGTCTCTGGCGTCCGACGCCTCTCTTCCGCGCGTGGCGGCTCGAGGAGGCAATCGGCACGCGCTCGCGCATCTTCTACAAGTACGAGGGCGTCAGCCCGCCGGGAAGCCACAAGCCGAACACGGCCGTCGCGCAGGCGTTCTACAACAAGCAGGAGGGACGGACGCGTCTCGCGACCGAGACCGGCGCGGGGCAGTGGGGAAGCGCGCTCGCGTTCGCGTGCAAGCTGATCGGGCTCGAGTGCAAGGTCTACATGGTCAAGATCTCGTACGAGCAGAAGCCGAACCGGCGCTCGATGATCCAGGCCTGGGGCGCGGAGATCGTGCCGAGCCCTTCCGAAGACACCCAGTGCGGTCGCGCGATCCTCGAGCAGCACCCGGACTCGCCGGGAAGCCTTGGGATCGCGATCTCGGAGGCGGTCGAGGACGCGGCCGGACGTGACGACACCGCGTATTCGCTCGGGAGCGTGCTCAACCACGTCCTCCTCCACCAGACCGTGATCGGCCAGGAGGCGTTGGCGCAGATGGAGCTCGCCGGAGCCTTTCCCGACGTCGTCATCGGCTGTGTCGGCGGCGGCTCCAACTTCGCCGGCCTCGCGTTCCCGTTCCTGCGCGAGAAGATCGCCGGACGCGAGATCGACGTGCTCGCCTGCGAGCCGGCGGCCTGCCCGACCCTGACACGCGGCCTGTTCGCGTACGACTTCGGCGACACCTCGAAGCTCACGCCGCTCGTACCGATGCACACGCTCGGGCACGACTTCGTCCCGGCTCCGATCCACGCCGGCGGGCTCCGGTATCACGGCGTCGCACCGCTGATCTCGCAGCTCGTTCGCGACGGGCTGATTCGCGCCGAGGCTTATCTCCAGAACGACGTCTTCGCGTCGGCTGTCCTGTTCGCGGGGAGCGAAGGGATCCTGCCCGCCCCCGAAGCCGCGCATGCGATTCACGGAACGCTCCGGGTTGCGAAGGAAGCGGACGAGGCGGGTGAAGAGCGCACAATCCTGTTCAACCTTTCCGGCCACGGCCACTTCGACATGGCCGCTTACGACAACTACTTCGCCGGCAAGCTCGAGGACGTCGCGCTCGACGAGGACGAGATGAAACGCGCGCTCCACGCGATCGAGGGCCTGCCGGTCCCCGCTTAGTTCTTAGGAAGACGAGCCGTCTCGGCTCCGTCTAGTACACGTCACTGCGGCGAAGGAGGAGCGATGGCATCCGATGACGACTGGACGGAACTTCGACGAGGTCTTGCGGGTGATCGACTCGCTGCAGCTCACCGCCAAGCACAAGGTTGCGACGCCGGTGAACTGGCGGCAGGGCGAGGACGTGATCATCGCCGGCTCGGTCTCCGACGAGGAGGCCAAGGAGACCTATCCAGAAGGCTGGAAGGCGCCGCGGCCCTACATCCGCATCGTTCCGCAGCCGCGCTAGCGGGCCTACCTCACGAGTTCGGCGAGGTTCCGGACGGTATTCCAGTTCCGGGTGGTGGCGGCGACGCCCAGCTGCTTCTCGAAGTGAGCGTTGCTGAGCTTCGATCTGCCGTAACCGTTTGGGCAGTGCAGGTAGACGTCTCTGCCGACGAGCCGAAACTCGTCGGGCGGGAACTGCTTTGCCTCGAGTGCGCGGACGCGGGCGCGGCTCGGCGTCTCGGCCAGGAACGTGACGTGCAGCTTCTTGCTATCGCTCTCGCTCGCGGCGAACGGGTTGCCGGCGGCGACTTTGGCGAGCTGCACCTTCGTGCGTAGCACGACAGTGAGGTCGAGGTCGAGGTCACGGCTGATTCGCCTTTCGATCGCCTCGGTCAGCGTGCCCGCGTCGCCGACGGGATTCCTGAAGACGACGTTGCCGCTCTGGACGTACGTGACCACGTCTTCGCTCCCGAGGGCGACGAACAGGGCGCGCAGATCCGCCATCGACACCTTGTTTCGCGCGCCGAGGTTGATGCCGCGCAGCAGCGCGACGTACGTGCGGAGGCTGTCTCCTGACCTGCTGCTGCGCGGCACTCCGTAAGTCTTACGCGGCCAGGTCGAGCACCGCCTCTTGCTCCGGAACCTGCTCGAGCTCCGCGCGGCGGATCAGGGTCAGGGCGGCGGCGATGCCGAGACCTGCGATCACGACGCCCGCGAGGAACGCGCCCCGGAAGCCGTCCACCAGCGCCACGGGAAGCGCCGTTCCGGCGGCGACCGCATCGTCGGTGCGTGAGGTCGCGATCGTCGACAACGCTGCGATGCCGAGCGCCCCGCCGATCTGCTGCGACGTGTTGATCAGGCCGGAGGCGAGACCCGCCTCCGCCGGCTGAACGCCGGCCAGCGCCGCGATCGAGATCGGGACGAAGGAGAAGCCGAGGCCGACTCCGATCAGGAGAAAGCCGGGCAGAAGGTCGCCGACGTAGGAGCCGTGGACGGAGACCTGCGTGAAGTACACGAGGCCTGCCGTGAGCGTTGTCATGCCGATCAGCAGCACCGGCTTGACGCCGATGCGTGTCACGAGCTGCGCCGCCACCGCCGACCAGAGGATGGCCGTTCCCGCGACCGCGAGATAGGCGAGGCCGGTCTTCATCGGCGAGTAGCCCAGGACCTGCTGCATGTACAGGGTCAGCATCAGGAACATCGCGAACGTTGCGGTGCCGAGGATCAGGCCGGCCACGTTTGCACCGCTCAGTGTCCGCGTCCGCAGGATGCCGAACCGCATCAGCGGCTCCGAGTGCCGAAGCTCCCAGGCGACGAAGCTCGCCAGCAAGACCAGCGCCGTGGCGAAGAAGGCCAGCGTCCTGCCGGCGACCCAGCCCTCTTGGCCCGCCTGCGTGATCGCGTAGACGAGTGAGGAAAGCCCGCTCGTCACGAGCACTGCACCCGGTGCGTCGAACCGCTTCACGCGGGCGTCGCGGCTTTCGGCGAGCAAGAACGGCGCGAGCACGAACGCGGTCACGCCGACGGGAACGTTGACGAAGAAGATCCACTCCCAGCTCAGCGCGTCGGTGAGGATCCCGCCCAGCAGCACGCCGGCTGCTGCGCCAAAGCCGCCGACCGCGCCCCAGGCGCCGAGGGCGATGTTGCGCTCGCGCCCTTCGACGAACGTCGTCGAGAGGATCGAGAGTGCCGCTGGCGTGATGATCGCGGCACCGAGCCCTTGGAGAGCGCGCGCCGCGATCAACGACGTCTCGGACCAGGCCAGGCCGGCAAAGAGGGAGGAGAGGGTGAACACCACGAGCGCGACCAGAAAGAGGCGCCTGCGTCCGAGCAGGTCGGAGGCCCGTCCTCCGAGGAGCAGGAAGCCGCCGAAGACGAGCGCGTAGGCGCTGATCACCCACTGGAGGTTCTCCTGCGAGAACCCGAGGTCGACCTTGATCGAGGGCAGCGCGACGTTCACGATCGCGATGTCCAGGACGACCATGAACTGGACCACGCACAGGAGTGCGAGGGCCAGCCACTTGCGTCGTTCAGAAGTCACCATGTCGTCCGCTTTCCTTTCGCTTGTGTAGGGTAGGCTTGCAACTTAACAGGAACTGCTTGCAGAATGCAAGTTCTTACTTCACAACAGCAAGCCAGCGCGCTACACTGAGGCCGTGAGCAGGCGCTACGACCAGTACTGCCCCATCGCACACGCCCTGGAGCTGATCGGGGAGCGGTGGTCGCTGCTGATCGTGCGAGAGCTCCTGCAGGGGCCGAAGCGCTACACGGACCTCGCCGCCAACCTTCCAGGGATCGGCACGAACATCCTCGCCGCCCGCCTCAAGGATCTCGAGGGCTGCGGCATCGTGGCGAAGCGGCGGCTCGATCCGCCGGCCGCCTCGCGGGTCTACGAGCTGACGCCGTACGGGCTGGGCATCAAGCCGGTCATGCGCGAGCTCGCGCTCTGGGGACTCCGCTCGCTGCACGCACCGACCGACGAGGACGAGCTCGCTCCCGGCTGGCTCTACGGCACGCTCGACACGGTCTTTGCCCCTGTTGCCCCGGCCGGATCGTTCGTGTTCCGGATCGGCACCGAGGTGGCGTCGCTCGTGGACGGCGAGGCCCGGCACGGAGCAGTCGAGCAGCCGGACGTCCTCGTCGAAGCCGACGATCCCGCGGGCTTCTACTACCTGTTCGTCGAGCGGAGTTGGGCCGGCGTGACGGTCGAAGGAGATCGCACGCTGCTCGAGCGACTCTTCGACGCGGCCGGGGCTCCGATGGAGCCGGCCCCCATAGCCGCCTAGGACTGGCGCCGTACGCTGGTTTGAGGTCGGCCGGAATGTGGGCAGGCCCACAGGCGTTGATCGTGGGAGTGGGCAGCCGGTCTCTGAAAGGACGACCGTGACCATCGACGCGCGCCAGCGCTGGCTCGCGCTCTACGTCCTCTGTCTCGGGGACCTGATGATCGTGCTCGATACGACGATCGTGAATGTGGCGCTCCCGTCGATCCGAACCGACCTGGGCTTCACCGAGGCCTCACTCGCCTGGGTCGTGAACGCCTATCTGCTGACCTTCGGCGGCTTCCTGCTCCTCGCGGGCCGCCTGGGCGACCTCTACGGCCAGCGGCGCCTGTTCCTGATCGGGATCGCCGGCTTCACGGTCGCGTCTCTTGCCTGCGGTCTCGCGAACTCGAAGGGGTTGCTCGTCGGAGCGCGCGCCGTCCAGGGTCTCGGCGGCGCGATCGTCTCGGCGATCGCCCTCTCGCTCCTCATGATCCTCTTCACGGAGCCCGCCGAGCGCGCGAAGGCGATGGGCGTGGTCGGGTTCGTCCTCTCCGGCGGCGGCACAGCCGGCGTGCTCCTGGGCGGCGTCCTGACGGACGTGCTCAGCTGGCACTGGATCTTTCTCGTCAACCTGCCGGTCGGAGTTGCGGTCTTCGCGCTCTGCCTCGCCCTGCTGCCGTCGGACCGCCCGACGCGAACGGGGCGACTCGACATCGCCGGCGCGGTCACCGTCACCGCCTCGCTCATGCTCGCTGTCTACGCGATCGTGAACGGAAACCAGGAGGGCTGGACGTCGGGTCAGACGCTCGGCATGCTCGCCGGCGCAGTCGTCTTGCTCGCCGTGTTCCTCGCGATCGAGGCGCGCGTCAGCGCGCCGCTGATGCCGCTCGGGATCTTCCGGATCGGCAACGTCGCGAGTGCGAACGTGACCGGAATCCTCCTGGCCGGCGCCATGTTCGCCTGGTTCTTCCTCTCCGCCCTCTACCTACAGCGCGTGCTTGGCTACAGCCCCCTCGAGGTCGGGCTCGGCTTTCTTCCCGGGACGCTCGTCTGGGGAGCGGCCTCGCTCTTCCTCTCGGACAAGCTCGTGATGCGGTACGGGATCAAGGTGCCGCTGATCAGCGGCCTCCTGCTCTACACGGCCGTGCTGCTGCTGTTCGCGCGGGCGCCCGTGGACGGGAACTTCTTCGTGGACGTCCTGCCCGGCATGCTGCTGATCGGCCTCGGCGGCGGCATCACCTTCAACCCGATCCTGCTCGCCGCCATGGGCAGCGTCGAGCCGAGCGAGTCAGGGCTTGCCTCGGGCGTAGTGAACACGGCCTTCATGATGGGCGGCGCGCTCGGCCTGGCCGTCCTCGCGAGCGTTGCGGCGTCGCGGACGGACAGTCTCGCCGCCTCCGGGCACGCCCCGCTCGCCGCCCTCACCGGCGGCTACCACGTCGCGTTCATCGTCGGCGCCCTCTTCGCCGTGGCCGCGGCTGCAGTCGCCGGTGCGCTCATCCACGCGCCTGCGCACGGCGGCGAAGAAGCGAGTGGCTTCCCCGCCGCCGAAGTGGAGTAGGTCCTAGGAGCACTCGTAGGCGGGAGCGCCGACGGCGTCGTCGTTCCCCTGCGCCTGGGCGTGCGCTCCGGTACGCAGCAGGGCTGCCCCGAGCGCCGCGGCCGCGACCGCGAAGACCGCCCCGACGAGGAAGGCGACGTGGTAGCCGCCGGTGAGCGCAACCAGTCGGCTGTCGCCTGACGCCGTCAGGCTCTCGGTGCGGGAGGCGGCGATGCTGGCGAGCGCTGCCAGGCCGAGCGCGCCGCCCATCATGAACGACGTGTTCACGAAACCCGACGCGAGTCCCGCCTCCGCGGGATCGACGTCGCTCATCGCGGCCAGGAGCACCGGGTTGAAGGCCATCCCCGCTCCGAAGCCGAGCAGAATCATGCTCGGGAGGACGTCGACCACGAAGCTCCCGTCAACCGGTGCGCGCACGAACAGCGCGAGACCGGTCGCGGCGAGCAACAGGCCGGTCGCCAGCGGCGCCTTGATCCCGTAGCGCATCACGAGCTTGGCCGAGAGCCCGATCGAGAGCGCGCCCATGATCAGGTTCGCCGGCAGGAACGCGAGCCCGACCTGCAGCGGGCTGTAACCGAGCACGAGCTGGAGGTAGAGCGCGGACATGAAGAACCACGCGAACATCGCGGCGGCCCAGAGGACGCCGACGACGTTCGCCGTCGCGATGTTGCGCAGCCGGAAGAGGCGGAGCGGCATCAACGGCACGCGCACGCGCGACTCGATCGTCAGGAACGCGGCGAGCAACGCCGTCGCCGCGCCGAGCACGCCGAGCGTCCGCGCCGACGTCCAGCCTTCCTGGTTTCCGTTCACGATCGCGTAGACCGCGAGCATCAGCGAGCTCGTCACCGTCACCGCGCCGGCGACGTCGAGGCGTCCACCGATCGCGCCGGCAGGCGGGGCGGGGAGCAACCGCAGCGTCAGCAGGACGACGAGCACGCCGATCGGGAAGTTGACGAGGAAGATCCAGTGCCAGTTGAGCGTGTCCGTCAGGACGCCGCCGAGCAGCACGCCGATGCTGCCGCCGCCGGACGCGACGAAGCCGAAGATGCCCATCGCCTTCGCGCGCTCGGCCGGCTCCGTGAAGAGGCTCATCATCAGGGACAGCGACACGGCCGACGCAACGGCGCCGCCGAGACCCTGCACCGACCGCGCGCCGACGAGGAACCACTGCGTCGTCGCGAGCCCGCAGGCGAGCGAGGCGACCGTGAAGAGGCCGATGCCGGCGAGGAACAAGCGGCGGTGCCCGAAGATGTCGCCGAGCCGGCCACCCAGCAGGAGGAAGCCGCCGTAGGTGAGCAGGTAACCGTTCACCACCCAGGCGAGCGAGGTCTCGGAGAAACCGAGGTCCTGTCTGATGGACGGGAGCGCGACGCCCACGATCGTGACGTCGAGCACGATCATCAGGCTCGCCAGGCAGAGAACGTAGAGCGCAAGCCAGCGCCTGCGGCTGTCGGTGATCTCACTCATGCTGTCGGCCTCCTTGGAGCTCGTGGTCATATCGCGTAGACCGGACGCCGTCCTGAAACTCATCGGTAGGCTCAGGTAGGTGACGATCGCCGCCTCCCCAGCCGAGCTCGAGCGACGGCTCGAGGACCATCGCCGGGAGCTGACGGGCTACTGCTACCGGATGCTGGGCTCGGCCTTCGAGGCCGAGGACGCCGTCCAGGAGACGATGCTGCGGGCCTGGCGCAGCCTCGACCGCTTCGAGGGGCGTGCGGCGCTCAAGTCATGGCTGTACCGGATCGCGACCAACGTCTGCCTCGACATGCTGAACGGGAAGGAGCGGCGGATCCGGCCGCTCGAGCTCGGGCCCCCGGGCACCATCGACTCGCCCCTCACGACGCGCTCCGAAGCGACCTGGCTCGAACCGGTCCCCGACGGCCGCGTCCTGCCGAGCGACGGCGATCCCGCGCAGGTGGCGGAGGAGCGCGAGACGCTTCGGCTCGCCTTCGTGGCAGCGCTCCAGCATCTGCCGCCGCAACAGCGGGCGGTCCTGATTTTGCGGGAGGTGCTGCGCTGGCGCGCGAACGAGGTGGCCGAGCTGCTCGAGACGAGCGTTGCTTCGGTCAACAGCTCGCTACAGCGAGCGCGGGCGGCGCTCGAAGCCACAGAGATCACGCCCAGCGAGCCGCTCGAGCCGCTGGACGAGGAGCAGCAGCAGCTGCTGCAGCGGTACGTCGACGCCTTCCAGAGGTACGACATGGACGCGCTCACCGCTCTGCTGCACGAGGACGCGAAGCAGACGATGCCGCCGTACGAGATGTGGCTGCTCGGCAGCGAGGAGATCCTGCGCTTCTGGACCGGGCCCGGAGCGGCGTGCCGCGGGTCGCTCCTGATCCCGACGGTTGCGAACGGACTGCCGGCCTTCGGCCAGTACCGGCCGAGCGGTCCCGGGGGGAGCTTCGAGCCGTGGGCGCTCCAGGTGCTCGAGCTCTCAGACGGGCGAATCGTCGGCTTCAACGCGTTCCTCGACACGGCCCGGCTGTTCCCGCTCTTCGGCCTGCCCGCCCGGCCGCCCGAGTCGTAAGCCTGCATCCAGCGGCAGGACGTCTGCGAGGCCGGCAAAGTCGCGGAGCTGTTGGAGCTCTGTCGATGCGCGACGTAGCCGAATCCGGCGTCCGAGCCGCCGAGCCGTGAGCTGGAGGCGCGCCAGCGCAGAGATCGTGCAGAGGTCCGGGTCGACGATGGCGCCGACGTCGCAGACGACGAGCTCGGCGTCACTCCCCTCCAGCAGGATCCGCACGCGCTCGCAAAGCCCGGGGACCTCGGCAGGTGTGATCGAGCCGCCGATGACCAGGACCGGCGACGACGGCTCGGCAAGCGGTCGCAACGACAGCGGAGCTCCTTTGCGTGGTTCCCCACTACAGACCGGTCGAGCGACCAGAACTCATCGCGTGCTCGCGATGACCTGGTCAGACCACTAGTCTCGGCAGCTTGGGAAACGTTCTCTCAGACGACAGCCTGGACGAGCTGCGACGGTCGCTGGCCGGCGTCGTCCTCGGGCCCACGGATGCCGAGTACGACGCGGCACGCCGCTGCTTCAATGCCCTCGTCGACCGCCGCCCGGCCGTGATCGCGCGTTGCGTCGGCACCGGCGACGTCGCTACCGCCTTCGATTTCGCGCGCGCGCACGAGCTGGAGGTTGCCGTACGCGGAGGCGGCCACAATCCCGCCGGACATTGCGTCTGTGACGGCGGGCTCGTGATCGATCTCACCTTGATGCGCACGGTCGAGGTGAACGGCGACGCTCGGATTGCCCGGGCAGACGGCGGCGCGACCTGGCTCGATTTCGATGCGGCGACTCAGGCTTTCGGCCTCGTCACGCCCGGCGGCGTCATCGGCTCCACCGGCGTGTGCGGGCTCACCCTCGGCGGCGGAATCGGCCACCTGACGGCGCAGTACGGCCTCACGTGCGACAACCTCGTGGGAGCGGAGGTCGTCACTCCCGACGGTTCAGTGGTTCGCGCAAGCTCCGACGAGAACGCGGATCTCCTCTGGGCGCTCCGCGGCGGAGGCGGCAACTTCGGCGTGGCAACTCGACTCGAGTTCCGGCTGCACCCGCTCGAGACCGTCGTAGGCGGTCTGCTCGCGTACGGAGGAGAAGGCGTCCGCGAGGCTCTGCGGCGCTTTCGCGACGTCGGCTCGCGTTCTCCGCGGGACCTCAGCTGCCAGGCGGTGCTCGCGATGGACGAGTTGCTGGAGCCGGTGCTCGTCGTCGCGCCCTGCTACACGGGCTCGGCCGCGGATCCCGAGGAGCTGCGGGCACTGCGCTCGGAACCTGCGCTCGTCGACGACGGCCTGCGCGCACGGTCGTTCATGGACCAGCAGCGTGTGTACGACTCCGCCTACGGAGAGAACCGGCACTACTGGAAGGGTCACTTCGTGCGCGAGCTCCCGGACGAGCTCCTCGACGAGCTGCTCCGGCACATCGTCGCGCTGGGCCGGCCGCCCGGCAGCATCCTGATCGAGTCTCTGCACGGGGCGCCGAAGGAGGCCGAGGCGACCGCCGGCGTCGTCGGCTTCCGCCGCGCAGCGTTCAACGTCAGCGTGATGGCGACCTGGCAGGACGCCGGCCTCGACGAGGAATACGTCGAGTGGGCGCGCGACACGGCGGCGGCGATCGAGCCCTGGTCCTTCAGCGGCGGGGGCTACGTCAACTACATGCAGGCCGACGAGCCGATCGAGCGTGTGCGTGCCGCATTCGGTGACGAAGCGTTCGAGCGCCTCCAGGCGCTGAAGAGCCGGTACGACCCGAACAACGTCCTGCGCCGCAACCAGAACATCCCGCCACTCTAGGTACGTCGTTACGCGGTCAGGAGCCCGATGCCGAGGGCGAGCACGCCCGCGGTGAGGGCGGCTGCGCCTGCATAGAGTAGGAAGATCAGACGGTTCGGTTGGGTTGCCGCCCTGCCGGCGGAGGAGAGGAAGAAACCGGCGGGGAAGAGGATCGCCGCCGCCCAGATCCCGTCGCGCGCGAGAACATTGGTGACGCCGTTCAGGTCCGCGCCGTCGGCCAGGAGCTGCGCGACGAGCGCAAAGACCACGAAGACCCCTGCGTGGCCGTGTCCGGCGCGTGCGAAGGTCTTCTGAAACTCGGTCGCGGGTTGGCCTCCGCGAACGAGGCGGAGCACCGTGAGGCCGCCGTACTCGACGACGACGACGGTGAGCAGGAGGATGCCGGCGGTGGTCCGCGTGTCCGAGGAGAGCGTGAGTGCGGAGACCATGAACGCTCCTTTCTCAGTAACGGTCGATTTCGATCAGGCGCTCGTCGCTGATTCCGAAGTGGTGGGCGACCTCATGGAGAACGACCCTTCTCACCTGTCGCCGAAGCGTCTCAGAGTCTTGCCCGTAGAGACGTGTGAGCGGGCCGCGGTAGATCGTGATCTTGTCCGGCAGCACCCCGCCGTAGCTGCTGCCGCGTCTGGTCAGCGGTAT
>WNGA01011543.1_pt1 | contig 15740 bp, 11 predicted proteins | sample 5400061 | NCBI WGS metagenome assembly WNGA01 (sample SAMN13153366, study PRJNA577476) | soil metagenome | isolation source: 100 cm soil or saprolite under grassland replicate 2 | place: USA:California | collected 2016-06-15
CGGCCCCGGCCTGGGCGGCCGCGGGCTGCGGGGCACCCTGCGCCTGAGCCCCGGCGGGTACGGGCTGGCCCGGCTTCGCCGCCCCCTGCGCCTGCGCGCCCGCCGGTACGGGCTGCCCGGGCTGGACGGCCGCCTGAGGCTGGGCCTGGACGCGTCCGGGCACCACCTGCTGCCCGGGCATGTCGGCCGCGCGCTCCGGCGCTCTGCCTGCCCATTCGCGCAGGCGCTTCACGTCTCGCGCCTGCGAGAAGTAGAGAACTGAGAGGACGGCGAGTCCGGCCACCGCGGCCAGACCGGCGACCGCCCCGATTTCCTGGACGATTTCCGGCAAGGGTTCGAACTGTAGATTGGCGGGCGGCCTGGACGTTAGCCGCCCTGAACGGCGAGCGCGCGCTCAACCGACAGCTCGGCGACGGCGGCCGCCAGGGCAGCGGCGTCGCCCGCGTAGGTGACTTCCTCGATCCGCGCGAACGCGCTCTCCACCCAACCCGGGTCTAGCGGCGGGCGCACGGCGCACACGATCTTGTCGGCCGGCGTGGGCTCCGGCCGCTCTCCCGGATTGAACAACTCCTCGTGGATCTTCTCGCCGGGCCGGCGGCCGATGATCTCGACCCCGATGTCCACCTCCGGCTCGAGCCCGGCCAGCCGGATCATGTTGCGCGCGAGCTCGATGATCCTGACGGGATCCCCCATCTCCAGCACGAAGACCTCGCCGCCGGTGGAGAGCTCTCCCGAGCGGATGATCAGCTGGACCGCCTCGGGGATGGTCATGAAGTAGCGCGTCATCTTCTGGTCGGTCACCGTGACCGGGCCGCCCTGCGCGATCTGGTGGCGGAAGATCGGCACCACCGAGCCCGACGAGCCCAGCACGTTGCCGAACCGCACCGACGCGTAGCGCGTGCCCCTCCAGCGGTTCTGGGCCGCCTCGACGGCCCACTCCGCGAGCGCCTTCGAGGCGCCCATGACGGTCGCGGGGCTCACGGCCTTGTCGGTTGACACCAGCACGAAGCGCTCGGTCCCGGCCTCGCCCGCCGCGGCGGCGACGATGCGCGTTGCCACCGCGTTGTTGCGCACCGCCTCGACCGGGTTCTCCTCCATGAGCGGCACGTGCTTGTACGCGGCCGCATGGAACACCACCGAGGGCCGATGCTCGGCGAACACCTCGCGCATGCGCGTGGCGTCCTTGCAGTCGCCGAGCACGGCGGCGGCGCGCACGAAGTGGCGCTCCTCCTCGAGCTCGCGCCGGATCTCGAACAGCGCGTTCTCCGAGTGGTCGACCAGCACGAGGCTGCGGGCGCCGACCCGGGCGATCTGGCGGGAGAGCTCGGCGCCGATCGACCCGCCCGCGCCCGTCACGAGCACGGTGCGGCCGCGCAGGTACGCGCCGACCCTGTGGATCTCGACCCGCACGGGGTCGCGCCCCAGCACGTCCTCCACCCGCACCTCGCGCACCTGCCGCATCAGGTTCACGCCGCCCGACAGCAGCTCGAACGTGGTCGGCAGCGTGCGCACCGGGATCCCGCGCTCGCGGCAAGCCGTGACCACCTGCTGCCGCAGCGTTCCCGGCGCCGACGGGATCGCGATGATCACCTCCTCCGGCTGCACCCCGTCGAGGATGCGCGGCAGGTTGCTCGTCGGCCCGAGCACCTTGATGCCGGCGATGCGCATGCCCTGCTTGCGCGGGTCGTCGTCCACGAAACCGGCCGGCGCGCTCCGCAGCTCGGGGTTGCGGCGCAGCTCGAAGGCCACCTGCTGGCCGCCGTTCCCGGCGCCCACGATCAGCACCTCGTTCGGCGCGCGCTCGAGGATGGCGCCGCGCGAGGGGCGCTCCACCACGGCGCGCACGGTGAAGCGCGCGCCGCTCACGAACACGAGCGAGAGCAGGAAGTCGAGCGCGAGCACCCCGCGCGGCGGGTCGTGGCGCCCGATCGAGAACAGGAACAGCACCACGATCAGCCCGATCGTCGAGACGATGACCGCCTTCAGGATCGACTCGAAGTCCTTCTGGTCGACGAACCGCCAAAGCTTCGAGTAGAGGCCGAACATGGCGAAGATCACCAGCTTCATCGCGACCGTCAGGACGATCGTGTCCCAGAGCAGGTCCTCGTAGCGGTGCGGGATGCCCTCGTCGAAGCGGAGGACGTAGGCGAGGTAGTACGCGAGCGCGAGCAGGCAGGCGTCGATGCCGACCTGTCCCAGGCGGCGGACGTTCACGGAGGTGGTCAGCGAGCTCATGCGTCGGTGGCGGAGAGGAGCAGTGTGACGAGTTCGCGCGGGTCTCGCCGGACCCGCAAGCCGCCATGCCCAGGGCGGCCGCCTGGCGAACACGTGGGGCTGTTCGTCAGGTCGACCCGGACACGCAGTCCACGACCTGGCGCAGCTGCTCCTCGCTGAGGTCGGTGCCCATCGGCAGGGCATGGTTTGTGCGCGCCGCCTCCTCGGTCCCCGGCAGCTCGACGCCGGAGGCGATCGCGGGCTGCCTGTGCACCGGGGTTCGGTAGTAGCCGCGGCCGACCGGCAGCTCGCGGCCTGAGCGGACGACGTACAGGTGGTAGACGTGCCGGCCGCCCTCCGTCTCGCGCGGCAGCTCCACGTGCTCGCCGAGGCCGAGCCGCTCGTACGCGGCGGCAACCGCGCGGCGGCGCTCGTTCCACCCGTCGAGCTCCGGCAGCAGCACCCGCAGCGCCGCCGCCTGAAGCTCGTCGAGCCGCGAGTTCCAGCCCACGGCGGTGAACGTCGTCTTGTCCCTCGAGCCGTGGAAGCGCAGGATGCGCATGAGCTCCGCGAGCTCGCCGTCGTCGGTCACGATCGCCCCGCCGTCGCCCAGGCACGGGAGGTTCTTCGAGGGGAAGAAGGAGAAGGTCGCGGCGTCACCGAGCGAGCCCGCCTTCGCGCCGTCCAGGGCCGCGCCGACCGCCTGCGCCGTATCCTCCACCACCGGCACGCCGAGGTCGCGCAGCTCCGTGACCGGCGCCACGTTGCCGAAGAGGTGGACGGGCACGATCGCTTTCGTGCGCGGCGTCAGCGCCGCCTCGACCGTCTCGCGGGTGACGCAGAACGTCCGCGGGTCGATGTCGCAGAACGCCGGCTCGGCGCCCAGGACGAGCGCCGCCTCCGCGGTCGCGTAGAACGTGAACGACGGCATCACGACCTCGTCGCCCGGACCCACGCCGAGCGCCCTGAGAGCGATCGTGAGCGCGTCCGTGCCGTTCGCGACGCCGATGCAGTGGCGCACTCCGAGGTAGCGCGCGAACTCCTCCTCGAACGCCTCGACCTCCGGCCCGAGCACGTATCGGCCGCTGCGCGCGACGCGGTCGAGCGCCTCGCTCAGGCGGTCGTGATAGGGCGCGAGACTGCTTGCGAACAGGGGAACGTCGGCCATGGGCGGCTAGCTACCCTACTTTGCCCTCATGCCCCTCCTGCCCCTGTTGGCCTCGATCACGGATCCGATCGTGGGGGTCGCGGTCGACGTGGTGGATGCCATGGGCCTTCCGGGCGTGTTCGTCCTGATGGTCCTCGAGAGCGCGTGCATCCCCGTGCCCAGCGAGGCCACCATGCTGTTCGCCGGCTTCAACGTCTCGAACGGCGAGTACAGCCTGCTCGCCGCGACGATGACGGGCGCGGTCGCGAACCTGGTCGGGTCGTGGCTCGCCTACTGGGTCGGGCGGGCCGGCCGCGTGGACGTCCTCGAGAAGCACGGCCGGAAGCTGCACATCAAGAAGTCACAGCTCGCGTGGGCCGACCGCTGGTTCGAGCGTCACGGCGGGGCGACCGTCTTCTTCACCCGGCTGATACCGATTGTCCGGACCTTCATCTCGCTTCCCGCCGGAGTCGCCCGCATGCCGTTCTGGCGCTTCAGCCTGCTGACGCTCGCGGGCTGCCTGCCGTGGGTGCTGCTGCTCACGTTCATAGGCAAGGAGGCCGGCGACAACTGGGAGGACTGGAAGGACAGCCTCCACTACGTGGACTACGCCGTGGTGGCGGCGATAGCGATCGGCATCGTCTGGCTGGTGGTCCGCAACCGGCGGCGGCGGGCCGAGGCGCTGCTGGCGAAACCGCCCTAGCGGACCTATTCTGAAAACAGGAGCGGGGGCCATCATGACCCAGCCGACGACGGCTCCGCCGACCACCCCTGCGCATGCACCGAGCGCCCCCTGGCGCGAGCGCACGCTCGCTCGTCTCGTGCAGCACGTGCGCACCGTCCTGCCCGTCTCCGCGGTCGCTTTCCTGACCGACGACACGAGCGAGACGGAGCCAGCCGGATGGTTCGCGGACGACGACCTGCGGGCCGCGATGGTGGCCTCGATGCCGCGGCTCGCGCGCGGCCGCCCGCTCCTCCTGCCGCGGGTGGAGGCCTGGCAGGCCGCGCCCGAGCTGATGGATGCGATCGCGGGTGGAGGCGCTGGCCGACCTGGCCGCGATCTCGCTGGAGCGCACCAAGCTGCTCGAGGCCGAGGGGCAGCGCGCCCGCGAGGAGCTGAAGCTGAAGCGCGCCGCCGAGGAGATCTCGGGCACCCTCGATCCCGCCGAGGTGTACGTCCGCGTCGTGCAGCACGCCGCGGCGATCACCGGCGCGACCTGCGCGCTGCTCACGCGGCTGAACGGGCGCGCCGGCGAGGTGCGGACCGCCGCGACGGTCGACTGCTCCGACGAGCTCGCCGCCCAGGTCTCGTCGCTCGACAGCGCCTCCTTCGGGCACGTGGCGCGCACCCGGACGCCGCTCGCGCGGAGCGGCCCGGAGGCCGCTCCGCTCGGCTCCGTGATGCACGTCCCGATCGAGCTCGGGCCGCGTCTGTTCGGCGTGCTGACCGCCGGCCACGACGAGCCGGACCGCTTCGGGGACGACGACCTGGAGCTGCTCGTGAAGCTGGCGCGCTCGTCCGCCGCCGCGATCGCCAACGCGATCGACTTCCAGCGCGAGCGGCGCATCGCCCGCGCACTGACGCTCGGCTTCGTGCCCCAGTCGCTGCCCGAGCTGCCGGGCTATGAGACCGGCCTGCTGTACGCGCCGGCTGCGAACGAGGCGACCGGTGGCGACGTCTACGGGGCATGGCCCGTGGGCGGCGGCGACAACGTGGCCGTGCTCGTCGGCGACGTGGCTGGGAAGGGCGTCGAGACCGCGGCGCTGAGCGCGATGGTCCGCTTCTTCATCGAGGCGCGCAGCTGGGACACGCTCTGCACCGCGCAGGTGCTCGACCAGGCGAACGCGATGCTCCTGGGACGCCTGCCACACGACGCGTTCGTGACCGCGTTCCTGGGCATCCTCTCGGGCGACACGCTCCGGTACACGAACGCCGGCCATCTCCCCCCGCTGCACGTGCGCGCCGGCTCGGCCCGCCCGCTCGACGGCCACGGGCTGCCGCTGGGCGTGCTGGAAAGCCAGCGCTACTCGTGGAGCGAGCTGAAGCTCGAGCCGGGCGACGTCGTCTTCGCGCACACGGACGGGCTGATCGAGGCCCGCCGGGCCGGCGAGATGTACGGCGCCGCCCGGCTCGCGCAGCTGGTCGTGGGCGCGGCAGCCGGCCTGCCTCCGAAGGAGCTCGTGCGCGCCGTGCACGAGGACGTGATGGCCTTCGCCGACGGCATCGCGGACGATGCCGTGGCGCTCGCGCTGCGCCGCACCGCCTGACTTCGCTTGAATGGATGCCGTGGCTGAGGGCGCATACGCACGTGCCGGCGTCGACCAGCTGCTGTCGGGAAACGCGGTGGCGGCGCTCGTCGGAGTCCTGGCCGGGATCCGGACGGGGCGGCCGTCGCGTGCCGCGCTGGCGAGCGGCCACTACGCGAACGTCCTGAAGCTCGACGAACGGCGCGGGCTCGCCCTGTCCTGCGACAGCGTCGGCTCGAAGGTGATCGTCTGCGAGCAGCTCGGCCGCTACGACACGATCGGGATCGACCTGTTCGGGATGAACGCCAATGACGTGATCTGCGTCGGCGCCGATCCGATCGCGCTGCTCGATTACATCGCGGTCGAGGAGGCCAACCCGGAGGTGCTCGAGCAGATCGGGGTCGGCCTGCGCGCCGGCGCCGAGCAGGCGGGGGTGGAGATTCCCGGCGGGGAGCTCGCGGTCCTGCCCGACGTCGTGCGCGGCCACCCCTCGCCGCACGGGTTCGACCTGGTCGGCTTCTGCGTCGGGCTGGTGGAGCTCGACGCGGTGGTGACGGGCGCCCGCATCGAGCCCGGCGACGCGATCGTCGGCATCCCGTCCAGCGGCATCCACTCGAACGGGCTGAGCCTCGCCCGCAGCGTGCTCTCCGACCTGGACGAGGAGCTCGATACCCAAGTCGGGGCTGGCGCCCCTCCGGGCACAGGCGGCAAGACCGTCGGCGATCTGCTCCTCGAGCCGACCGTGATCTACGTGAAGGCGGTCCGCGAGCTGCTCGAATCGGATCTCGACGTGCGCGGGCTCGCGCACATCACGGGCGACGGCTTCCTCAACCTGCTGCGCCTCGAGGCGCACGCGGGCTACCGCATCGACTCGCCGCTTCCGGTTCCGCCGGTGTTCGTGCACATCGCCGAGCGCGGCGGCGTCGAGGACGCCGAGCTCTACGAGGTGTTCAACATGGGCTGCGGGTTCTGCGTCGTGCTGCCGCGCGACGAGGCCGGCGCTGCGATCGAGCTGCTCGAGCGACGTCACCCCGGGTCGGCGGTGATCGGACAGACCACGACGGCGACTGGCGTCGTCGAGCTCCCGAGCCAGGGCCTGATCGGCCGTCGTGGCGAGGGCTTCCGGCAGGCTTCGTAGCGCGGTCGCGCTGCTCGCGGCGGTGCTCGCCGGCGCCTCTGCCCCGGCCGCGGGGGCGAATCCGGTCGTACACGGGGACCATCCCGACCCGTCGCTCCTGCGGGCGGGCGGCGGCTGGTACGCGACCTCTACCTCGGACGACTGGCTCCCTGCGTTCCCGATCCTGTACTCGACGGACCTCGCGCACTGGCGCCGGGTCGGCGCGGTGCTCCCGCGGCGCCCGTACTGGGCGGCAGGGGACTTCTGGGCGCCCGAGCTGGTGCGCCGAAGCGGACGCGTGCTCGCCTACTACGCGGCGCGGGCGCGCGACGGACGGCGCTGCGTCGCCGTCGCGTCGGCGGCGGGCGTACGCGGCCCCTACCGCGACCACGGTCCGCTCCTGTGCAGCCGCGTCGGCGAGATCGACCCGCTGCCGGTGACCGACGAGCAGGGCGCGCACTGGCTCGTGTGGAAGCGCGACGGCAACAGCCGCCACCGCCCGACGCCGATCCTCGCGGCGCCGCTCGCGCCGGGCGGGCTGTCGCTGGCCTCGCCGCCGCGCGAGCTGTTTCGCGCGGACGCGCCCTGGGAGCGCGGGAACGTCGAGGCGCCCGCGCTGCTCCGCCACAACGGCGCGTTCTACCTCCTCTACTCGGCGGGGCACTGCTGCGGCCGCAACTGCACCTACGCGACAGGCGTGGCGCGCTCGCCCTCGCTGCTCGGCCCGTGGGAGAAGCGCCCGGAGCCGATCCTCACGGGCGGCGCCGAGATCCGCTGCCCCGGGCACGTGGGGATCGCGCGCGGGCCGGCGGACGAGCCCATGCTCGCCTATCACGCCTACGTGCGCGGCGACCCGTCCAACCGCCAGCTCCTGATGGCGCCGATCGGGTTCGACGCGGCCGGCTGGCCGCGCGTCGAGCGCGAGCGCGCCCCGGACCCGCGGCCTCCCGCCGCCCGGTTCGACTTCGGAGCAGCGCTCGATGCCCGTTGGGAGTGGCCCGTGGGCCAGAGGCCTGCGGCCCGCGTGGCGAGCGGCAGGCTGGTGCTCGGCCGCGGCGCGCTTGCCCGGCAGGCGGGCACGACGCGCTTCACCGCGACCGCCGTGGTGACGCCCGTCCGCGGCGGCGCGCGACCCGGCCTTGCCGTGATGGGCTCCGGGGGGAATGCCGTAGGGATCGAGCTCCGCGGAGCGCGGGCGACCGCCTGGCGCATGGACGAGGGCCGGCGCACGGCCACCGGCAGGATTCGCCTACGCCGGGGGCGGGCCGTGCTGCGCGTGACGGCCGGCGCACGCGTGAGGCTGGCGGTGAGGACGGGCGGGTCCTGGCGTGCCGTGGGCCGCCCGCAGCCGCCGCCGCGCTGGGCGGGCGGCGCGCGCGTGGCGCTGACAGCCCGCGGCGGCGCGGGGGCGCGGGTCGACTCGCTGGCGGTGGAGCCGCGCTAGCGGTGTGCGCCGGCTAGGCCGCCTCCCAGAGCTCGCCGGTGAGAACCGGCATGCGCTTGACGCGCCACTCGGCCGCAAGCCGCCACAGCTCCGCGCCGGCGCGCGGGCCGGGCAGGTCGCAGACGGCCTCGACCTCGACCGTCGCGAGCCGGCCGAAGCGGCGCAGCGCGCCGGGCACGTCGGGGCGCGGGTCGGGGTCCGGCCACGCGCCCGCCGCCACGGCCGCCGCGTGCCAGTCCTCGTACGCATGCCCGCTCCCGATCCAGCCCTCCCGCCCGCCGCCGGCCGGGAGGAACCGCAGCGCCGGCAGCCCCAGCCGCTCCACCTCGGGTTCCCCGCGCGACTCCTCGAGGTCGTTCCCGAACGCCTCCAGGGTGGCGTTCGACTCGAGGTCGATCCGGAAGCGCTGCGCGTCGAGGCCCGTCCGGCGGGCCTCCTCGACGAGCGCCTCCGGCGCGTCGAGCTTCCGCCGCCGGCACATGAAGCCCTCGCGCAGAGCGCGCAGGTAGCGCTCCGCCGCGCCGGAGCCCTGCTCGGCGGCCGCGCGGAAGGCGATGCACGCGGGGTAGCTCGACCGGGGCGAGCCGTTCGCCCAGATCCGGGGGTCGACCGGCATTCCCGAGCGAGCCGCGTCGTCGAGCCAGCGCATCACGAGCCCCGGCAGGTCGGTGAACTCGCGGGCGAGGCCGCCCATCACGTAGGTGATCTCGACCTCGGTGCCGAAGTCCACAATCAGCCGCCGGAGGCGCGGCTCGGCCGCCCAGGACGCGGAGCAGGCGGGATCGGTGTGGTAGCGCACGCGTACAGCCACCGGGAAGCGGAAAATAGATGACGGTGATCGGCACGCTCATCAGCGAGCGCTACCGCCTGGACGAGAAGATCGGCTCCGGGGGCATGTCCAGCGTCTACCGGGCGTTCGACCCGATGCTCGAGCGCTGGGTCGCGATCAAGCTGATGCACCGCGACATCTCACACGACCCGGACCAGCTCGAGCGCTTCCGCCGCGAGGCGCGCGCGGTGGCTCAGCTGAACCACCCGCACGTCGTGACCGTGATCGACGCCGGGGAGGACGACGGCGCCCCCTACATCGTGTTCGAGTACGTCGAGGGCGAGACGCTCAAGGACCGCATCAGGCGGCTCGGCCGCCTGCCGGTGTCGGAGGCCGTGGCCTACGCGATCGAGATCGGCCGCGCGCTCGAGGCCGCGCACGCGAGCCGGCTCGTGCACCGCGACGTGAAGCCGCAGAACGTGCTGATCGATCCGGACGGGCGCGCGAAGGTCACCGACTTCGGCATCGCTCGCTCGCTCGAGGCGCAGGGCCTCACCGCAACGGGCCGTGTGCTCGGCACGACCGACTACGTCTCGCCCGAGCAGGCGCTCGGCCACGAGGTGACCGGGCAGTCCGACATCTACTCGCTCGGGATCGTGCTCTACGAGATGCTCACGGGCGAGGTGCCCTACAAGGCGGACACGCAGGTGGCCGTCGCCATGAAGCACGTCCGCGACACGCTGCCCGACGTGCAGCGCCGCCGCCCCGAGATCTCGGCCTCGCTGGCGGCCGTGGTCGAGCGCGCCACGGCGAAGGAGACGCAGAACCGCTATCAGGACGTCTCCCAGATGGTGCACGACCTCGAGGAGGTGCTCGCCATCGAGGCCGCTCGCACGGGCCAGGCGACCGGCGAGGCGACCACGGTGCTCCAATCGCTCTCGGGCGACACGGCGGACTTCGCGCCGATTCGCATGCGCCGGCCGAAACGGGCGCTGGCGTTCACCCTGCTCGTGCTGGCGCTGCTGGCCGCGACCGCCTACTTCCTCGCGACCCGGACCGAGAAGGGCACGGGCGTCGCGGTCGTGAAGAAGCCGGACGAGCTGAGCCAGGTCCGGCTGGCCCGCGGCGCTGCGAGCGACTACGACCCGGAGGGCGACAACAGGGAGTCGCCCGACTCCGCGCGCAACGCGATCGACGGCAACGTGAGCACCGACTGGAGCACGGAGACCTACCAGGGCGGGTTCGAGGGAAGCAACAAGTCGGGCGTCGGCCTCTACGTCGACGCCGGCGGCCTGATCCGCGGCCGTGGGCTCACGCTGTCCACCGCCACGCCCGGCTTCAGGGCGGCCGTGTACGCGTCGGAGACGGTCCCGGCGGACCTGCGCGGCTGGACGCGAGTTAGCCCGGATGCCGAGGTGACCCAGGACCACACCTTCCGGCTCAGCACGCGCGGGCGGAAGTACCGCTACTACCTGCTCTGGATAACGGGGCTGCCCGAGGGCGGCAACGCGAAGATTCAGGAGCTCTCGCTGCTGCGCTAGCCGGGAGCCCGCCTCAGGGCGACGCAGGCGGTGCGGGCTCGAGCGTGTCGTCCTTCTTGAGCACGCCGACCACGATCACGACCTGGTGGCCCTTGTCCACCTCCGTCCCGGAGCCCGGACGCTGCTCCAAGACGATCCCGTCCTGGGTGGGGTCCGTAACCTGGCGCTCCTGGCGCACCGGCGTGAGGCCCGCCGCGCCGAGCCGCGCCGTCGCCTTGGCCTCGGTCATCCCGACGACGTCCGGCACGTCCACCTTCGGGCGCCCGGTGGAGACCGTGATCGTCACCCTGTCGCCGCGAGTCAGCCGGGTGCCGGCACCGGGGCTCTCGGAGACGACGTCGCCCTCAGGCTCGTCGGATTCCTGTTCCTGAATGCCCACCTCGAACCCCTCGTCGCGCAGGCGCGCCTCGGCTGACTCGCGCGACAGGCCGGTCACGTCCGGCACGGTGATCTGCTCAGGCCCCTTGCTCACCAGCAGCCGCACGCGTGTGCCCTTCGTGACCTCGGTGCCCTCCGGCGGCACCGTGCGGATCGCGAAGTCCTTCTTCACCTTGTCCGAGAACTCGCGGTCGATCGTCACCTCGAGGTCCGCTTTGTCGAGCTCGTCGACCGCCTGGCCCTGGGAGAGGTTCTCGACGGCCGGCACGAGCACGTCCCCGGGGCCGCCCGAGACCTCGAGCGTGACCGTCGAGCCCCGCTCGGCCTCCTCGCCGCCGTTCGGGTCCTGGTCCACGACCTGGTCGAACGGCTGCGAGCTCTGCACCCGCTCTGTCTGGACCGCGAAGCCGGCGCGCTCCATCACGGCACGCGCCTCGACGAGCTGCTTGCCGGTCACGCGCGGAACGTCCCGCTTCTCCGCGGCGAGCGCGCCGCTCAGAATCAGGTAGAGCAGCACGCCAACGAGCGCAAGCGCGAGCGCGCCAATCGCGTACCAGGGCCAGCGCCTTTCCCTGTCTCCCACGCGCTCGGGCGCGGGCTCGGTAACCGGCGCGACAAAGCTGGGCGGCACGCCGGCCCGCTGCGTCGAGCCGGTCTCGTCGGCGACCGGGATCGGTATCGCCGCGAACGCAGCCGTGTCCTGGCCGCCGTTCGGGCCCGCCTCGATCTGCGTGCGCGCGGCCTCGAGGCCGGCAGCGAGGTCCTCGGCGGACTGCCAGCGCTGCGCGGGGTCCTTCGCGAGCGCGGCCATCACGACGGCCTCCAGCGCCGGGTGCACGTCCGGGCGCCACTGGGAGATCGGCGCGGGCGGCTCGGAGAGGTGCTTCAGCGCCACCGCCACCGCGCTGTCGCCCTCGAACGGCAGCCGCCCGGCCAGCATCTCGTAGAGCATCACGCCGATCGAGTAGATGTCGGACGTGGCCGTGACCGCATGCCCCTGCGCCTGCTCAGGGGAGAGGTACTGCGCGGTCCCCATGATCGAGCCCGTCTCCGTCATCTCGGACGCCCCGGCGCGCGCGATCCCGAAATCGGTGACCTTCGCGTGCCCGAGCGAGTCGACGATCACGTTGTGCGGCTTGAAGTCCCTGTGGATCACGCCGTGGCTGTGCGCGAAGCCCGCCGCCTGGAGGATCTGCAGCCCGAGGTCGATCACCCGTTCCTGCGGGAGCGGTGCCTCGGCGGTCGCGATGTCCTTCAGGGTCTGGCCGTCGAGCAGCTCCATCGCGATGTAGTAGGTGCCCTCGTGCTCCCCGCGGTCGAAGACGCCGACCACGTTCGGGTGGCTCAGCCCCGCCGCCGACTTCGCCTCGCGCCGGAAGCGCTCGACGAACTCCTGGTCCTGCGCGAAGCGCCGGTGGAGCACCTTGATGGCGACCTGGCGGCCGAGGTGCGTGTCCTCCGCGCAGTAGACGTCGGCCATTCCGCCCGAGCCGATGCGGCGAAGCACGCGGTAGCGGCCGTCGACGAGCGTGTTGCCGGTCACCTCGGTCATCCGGCCCCTCCGCCCAGCAGGGCCTCGAGCACCGACTTGGCGATCGGCGCCGCCACGGTCCCGCCCTGACCGGTGGTGCGCTCGACAGTCACGGCGACCGCCATCCTCGGATCCTCGACGGGCGCGAAGCAGATGAACCAGGGCTGCGTGAACTCGCGGTTGGCGCCGACCTCCGCCGTGCCGGTCTTGCCCGCCACGCGCACACCCGACAACGCTGCCGCCGTTCCGGTGCCCTCCTCGACCACCCGGCTCATCATGTTGGCGAGCTGGTCGGCCGTCTCGGGCTTCATCACCACCGACTGGAGGTCCGGCTGGATCACCTCCTTGACGCGACCGTCCTTACGCAGGATCCGGTCGGTCAGATGCGGCTTCATCAGCCTTCCCTTGTTGCCCACGGCGGCGGCCACCTCGGCCATCTGGAGCGGACCGGCGCGGATCTCGCCCTCGAGGCCGCCCTGGCCGATCGCGACGCGCCCGGCGTCGAAGCCGTCGTCGACGTAGGTGCCCTTGCCGTTGATGATCCCGCTGGGAATCATCTGCGCGCCGGGATAATCGAGCTGCGGGTCCTCGTAGAAGCCGAAGCGCCGCATGTACTCCACGAGCGTGTCGCGGCCGACCTTCTCCCCGACCTGCGCCCACACCGTGTTCACGGAGTTGGTGAGAGCGTCCGTGATCGAGATCGGCCCGAAGCTCTCGCCACCCGCGTTCTCGAGCGGAACGCCCGAGATCTCCTTCGGCGAGGAGCCGTCGATCACCGTGTCGGGGGTGATCGCGCCGCTGTCGAGCCCGGCGGTCGCCGTCACGACCTTGAAGGTCGAGCCGGGCGGGTAGAGCTCCTGCGTCGTCCGGTTGAGCAGCGGCTGGTTCGTGCGATCGCGGTTCAGCTGACCGATCTGCGACGGGATCAGGTTCGGGTCGTACTCCGGCAGCGAGACCATCACGCGGACCTTCCCGGTCTTCGGCTCGATCGCCACGACCGCGCCCTTGCGGCCTGCCAGCCCCGCGACGGCCGCCTGCGTGCCGCGGACGTCGAGGGTCGTGACGACGTCGTTGCCCTCCTGGTCGCGGCTCTCGAGGCCCGACAGGATCGAGGCGAACTCGTCCTCCTTGCCGACGAGGTCGTCGTTGCGGCTCGATTCGAGACCGCGGCGGCCGTTCCTGATGTACGAGAAGCCCACCGGATGAGCGAACAGCCCGCGCGTCGGATAGGTGCGCGTGTAGATCCGGTTCTCGCCCCGCCCGTGTCCGCGGCTGCGGGCGAGCACGGTGCGCGCGTCGGACGCGAGGATCAGGCCACGCGGGATCTTCTGCTCCTCGATCAGCGGGCGGCGGTTGTACTGGTTGTCCTCGAGCGAGCTCGCCTCGAAGACCGTCCAGCGCGAGGTGAAGAAGAGCAGCACCGCGAACAGCAGCGTGATGAGCCCGAACAGCTGGACGATCTGGCGATTCACGGCGTCACACCAGGCCCCCGCGCCGGCGCGCCTCGGAGCGCGCGTGGTCGGAGACGATCAGCAGCAGGGCGAGCAGCACCATGTTCGCCACGATCGAGCTGCCGCCGTAGGAGACGAACGGGAGCGTCACGCCCGTGAGCGGGATCACGCGCGTGACGCCGCCCACGATCACGAACACCTGGATCGCGAGCACCCCGGTCAAGCCCGTGGCGAGCAGCTTGGAGAAGCCGTCGGCCGCCGACAGCGCGGTCCGCAGGCCGCGGTACACGAACAGGAGGTAGAGACCGATCAGCCCGGCCGCGCCGAACAGTCCCGCCTCGTTGGCGAGCACGGCGTAGATCAGGTCGGTGTGGGCGGCGGGCAGGATCGTGCCGCCTCCGGGCAGCTCCAGCAGCGCCCGTCCGAACCCCTGTCCGAAGAGGCCGCCGTCGGCCTGCGCGAACAGCGACTGGGCGAGCTGGTAGCCCTCGTCGTTCACGACGTTCCGCGCGAACGGGTCTAGCCAGATGTCCACGCGCTCCTTCACGTGCGAGACGTTCTGCGAGAGGTAGAACGACCCGCCGAAGAACATGGTCGCCCCGACGCCGATCAGCGACAGTCGCGCGGTCGCGACCCAGAGCAGGCCGAGGAAGCCGCCGAAGAACATCAGCGAGCTGCCGAGGTCGCGAATGACGATCAGCATCAGCATGGCGAGGCCCCAAACGAGCAGGAGCGGGCCGAAGTGCTTCGGCGAGGGGCGGTCGCGCACCACCGCGGCGAAGGAGAACAGGAACACGCCGAGCAGAACCGACCCCGCCGGGGCGAGGCCGAGCACGGCGACGCCGAGGAGCGTCAGTAGCGCCGGGATGCCCCAGAGGAGGAGCTGGCGCTGGTAGGGGAGCGGCCGCAGGCGCGGTCGCACCAGGATGTCGCCGGTCTCGCGCAGGTAGCTCGCGAGGAAGACGATGATGCCGAGCTTCGCGAACTCCGCCGGCTGGAACTGGATCGGACCGACCTTGATCGCCAGGAACGCGCCGTTCACCTGCGCCCCGATGCCGGGCAGGCGCGGCATCATGAGCAGCCCGATGCTGGCCGCCGCGATCGTGTAGCGGTAGCGCTCGAGCACGTGGTGGTCGTCGACCAGCAGGATGGTCACGCAGAAGAACGCGAGCCCGACCACGAACCACTGCGCCTGCTCGCGCGCGAGCTCGGCGTCGATCCGGTAGATCAGGACCAGCCCGATCCCGGCGAGCCCCGCGGCGAGCGGGAACATGTACGGGTCGGCGTCCGGCAGGCGCGCGCGGATGAACAGGTGCGCCAGCACGCAGAGGCCGAGGAAGAACGCGCCGTAGGTCAGCGTCGCGTCGGAGACGTTCTCGGTCCGCGTCGACAGCACCGCCGCGAAGCCCGCTGCCACCAGGAGGGACACGGGCAGGAGCCCGAACAGCTCACGCGTGCGCGCGGACATCAGTCGGGGGCCCCGGCGTCGAGCTGGCCGCGCTCGAGCGCCCTCACCAGGTCGACCGCGTCCTCGCGGCTGCGCCACTCGTGGTCGAGCACGCGCTCGCGGCGACGGGTCGGGATCGCCCTCGCGGGCATCCCGCTCGCGTAATGCTCCTTGTAGAGGTCGATACCGAGCGGGAGCTCGTACGGAATGCCCTGGTAGACGGTCACGAGCCCGGCGTCGTTGGTCCCGACGAAGTAGACCTGACGGCTGAGGGCGTACAGGCCGCCGAGCAGCGCGGCCACGAGGAGGAGCCCGAGCGCGACGCTCAGGCCGAAGCGGCCCCGGCGGCGGCGGGCGGCGGGCCGCGGCGCGAGCGGCTCGGCCGGCCGGTGGATGACCGTCGCGTCCGGCGCGCCGGGCTCGGCGGCCGCGGCGGCGGGCTCGGGCGCGGCCA
>WNGA01016696.1_pt1 | contig 15731 bp, 18 predicted proteins | sample 5400061 | NCBI WGS metagenome assembly WNGA01 (sample SAMN13153366, study PRJNA577476) | soil metagenome | isolation source: 100 cm soil or saprolite under grassland replicate 2 | place: USA:California | collected 2016-06-15
CCTCCGCGATCACCGCACGCGCCGCTTGCAGCGCGGCAGCGAGGAACTCGACGCCCAGCCCCAGGCTGTACTCGCCGCGCCCGTTCGGCGGGCTGACCTGGAGCATCACGACGTCGCATTTGATTTTCCGGGCCTCGATCAGTAGTCCGAGCTGGGAGTAGGGCGCCGGATTGATGTCGAGCACCCCGGCTTCGGCGAGCGCGCGGTTGGTCCCGGTGCCGCAGTAGGACGAGAGCCTCAGGTGATCGGCATGCTCGGGTCTGACGAGGCCGGAGTAGCTCGAGCCGAGGAAGACGCTGCAGCCCGGGAATGACGCGCGCTGCGCGACCAGCGCTTCGACCAGGGTTTGCGGCTCGGCGCAGGCCTGGCCCCAGATGATTCCGTCACCCGGACGAATTACACTACCGAGATCCACCATCGGGAAGATTATGACCGACGAAAGAACTCTCGATCTGCTGCTTCTGAAGGCACGCACGCACAACGATTTCCAGGACCAGCCGGTGCCCGAAGATCTGCTGCGCAAGGCTCACGACATCATGAAATGGGGTCCGACCAGCGCCAACAGCCAGCCGGCGCGCCTGGTTTATTTGCGTTCCAGAGAATCGAGGGAAAAGCTGCGCCCCGCTCTCAGCGCGACCAACCTTGAGAAGACCATGAAGGCGCCGCTGGCGGCGATCGTCGCCTACGACACGCGCTTCTGGGAGCACCTGCCGCGCATGTTCCACAACCCCGAGGCGATCAACTGGTTCAGGGACAAGGGCGCGCATACCGAGGTCACGGCGTTTCGCAACGGCACGCTGCAGGGTGGCTACTACCTGCTTGCGTTACGCGCAGTCGGATTGGATTGCGGCGCCATGTCCGGCTTCGACAACGCCAAGGTCGACGCGGCGTTCTTCCCGGACGGCCGTTTGAAGTCGAATTTCCTCGTCAACATCGGCTACGGCTCGGGCAAGAACATGGCGCCGCGCAACCCGCGCCTCACTTTCGAGGAGCAGTGCCGGATTCTGTAAAGTCGTAGTGCAGGATCAGCTGCTCGCGCAGCGGGCCGGAGATCCTGAGCTTCACCGCCCATTCGCCGCGCATCTCCAGGTCGAGCCGCGCCCGGTATTCCCCGGGCGCCTTGCCCGGTGCGGCCTTCACCGGCTTGATGTTGTGCGCCATCGGCATCGATGGCATCTCGGCGCCTACCGTGATGCGCGCGCCGGAAAGCGGTGGGGTGAGACGAATGATGCAGTCGTAAATGAAATCAGTGCCGGCGAATTTGCATTCGAGGGCTGCCTGCAGGCGCTGCGCCTGTGCAGGCGCGGCGACCAGCAGCGCGATCAGGAAAAGCGCGCTCTTAGCCAATGCACCATCCGCTCATCGAGCAGCCCGCGCGGCCGGAACACCAGCAGCAGCGCGACCAGGCCGCCGAACACGATCATGCGATAGCCATGCAGGCACCTGGTGCCCTCGAGCAGGCCGAGGTCGAGCGCGACGCCGAGCAGCGGACCCAGGATGCTTCCAAGCCCGCCGATCAGCGCGTACGCCAGGCTGTGCACGCCGAGCATGATGTCGAAGTTGCGCGGCTCGATGTAGGTATTGTGGTGCGCGAACAGCGCGCCGCCGAGCGCCGCGAGCGCGCCGGCCGCGGCCACCGCGACCAGCTTGATCCGGTACACATCGACGCCGAGCGCGCCGGCGAGCTCGGGGTCTTCGCCGAGCGCCCGCAGGGTCAAGCCGAGCTTTGATCTCTCGACCATGACAAAGCCGGCCATGACCACTCCGACCAGCAGCCACACGATCGCAAGGAAGTCCGCGGGCTCGACGCCGCGCTCGAACATCCAGCGGATGCCGCGGAAGCCCTGCGTGCCGTCCGGGCCCACCGCCTCGCCCGCAACCTCGACCTGCCAGTGGAACAGCTCGAGCAGGATCCTCACCATTTCCGCCGCGGCGAGCGTCGCCATGGCGAAGTACAGGCCGCGCAGCCGCAGCGTCGGCAGCCCGACCAGCAGCGCGGCGAGCGCGCCGAGCGCCATGGCCGCGAGCGCCGCGAGCGGCAGCGGCCAGCCGAGCATCGCGGTGCCGATGCCGGCGGCGTAGGCACCGACGCCGAAGAACGCCTGCTGCCCGAACGACAGCTCGCCGGCGATGAGCAGCAGGTAGGCCGACGCCGCGACGAACATGAACAGCCCCATGTTCGTCAGTACGCCGAGCGCGTATTCATCCATGGCGGGCGCAGGGAGAGCAGCACGAAGAGCAGCAGATAGGACACGAAATCGCGGCATTGAGGGCCGAAGTACCACTGGCTGTGCGCCTCGATGAGACCGAGCGCCAGGCCGCCTACCACCGCCCCGGGCAGCGAGCCGAGACCGCCGAGCATCATCGCCAGCATCCCCTTAAGGGTCGACCACATGCCGAGCATCGGCGTCACCTGCTCCTGGCTCGAGACGATCAGGAAGCCGGCCACGCCGCCGATCGACGAAGCGAGTGCAAAAACCAATATCGAAGTCCTGGGCAGGTTTACCCCGGATAGTTCGGCCGCCCTCGGGTTGTCGATGACTGCGCGCACCGCGATGCCGAAGCGCGAGCGATAGAGCAGCGCCCAGAGCGCGGCGCAAACGACCACTGCCGCGAGGAGCATGACGAGCGACTCCACTCTCAGGTAAAAGCCCCCAAAGCGCAAAGGCCCGCCCTCGTAGAGCGCAGGAAAGGCATAAAGGTGCCTCGGCAGCACGAGCGTCGCCAGCTCCTCGAGCTGCATCCACAGCGCGAAGCTCGCGACCATCGCCGCTGCGGCAGAACCCGCGCGGTGCGGGGCAAAGCACAGCCGCTCCACGTATGCCCCGGCGAGGACCGAGCCGAGGATCACGATCGCGGCGAGCACCATCAGGCCGAGCCGGAAGTTCAGGCTCGCCCAGGTCGCGAGATAGGCGCCGAACATGATCGCCGGGCCGTAGCACAGGTTGGCGCGCCTGAGCACGCCGAAGATCAGGGTGAAGCCCACCGCGAGCAGGGCGTAGGAGGCGCCGAGCGTCAGCCCGTCGAGCGTGTTCTGCAGGAGATCGATCAAGCCTTGCCTTTTAGCCCTTGCTGGAGCCGAGGTAGGCGCGGCGGATCACCTCGTCCTCCGCCAGCGAGCCGGGATCGCCGCTGAACGTGACCCGGCCCTGTTCCATGAGATAGAAATGCTGCGCCAGCTTGAGCGCCAGGTGCGCGTTCTGCTCGACCAGGAAGATGGTCGTGCCGTCGCGGTGCAGCTCGGCGATGATGCGGAAGATCTCCTCCACCACCATCGGAGCGAGCCCGAGCGAGGGCTCGTCCATGAGCAGCAGCGTCGGACGCGACATGAGCGCACGCGCCACCGCGAGCATCTGCTGCTCGCCGCCCGAGAGCGTACCCGCCTGCTGCGAGGAACGCTCCTTCAGGTGCGGAAACCTGGCGTACAGGCGTTCGATATCCTCGGCGATCGCGTCTTTTCTCTGGTAGCCGCCGGCCTGCAGGTTCTCGAGCACGCTCATGTTCGGGAATACCAGCCGGTTTTCCGGCACCAGCGCGATGCCCCGGGCGACGATGGCATGCGGCTGCAGGGACGAAATGTCTTTTCCCGCAAAGCGAATGCAGCCCTTCCTGCACCTCAGAACGCCCGCGACGGTCATCATCAGGGTGGTCTTGCCGGCGCCGTTGGGCCCGAGCAGGCAGGTGATCGAGCCTGCGGCGACATCGAGCGATACCCCTTTCAGGGCTTCGATCTTGCCGTAGGCGGTGACCAGATCGCGCACGCTCAGCATCGGGCTAGCCGCCGAGGTAGGCCTTCTTCACCACCGCATCGGCCTGCACCCGGGCCGGCGTTCCCTCGGCGATCTTCTGGCCGAAGTTGAGCACCGCGATGCGGTCGGCGACCTCCATGACGAGCTCCATGACGTGCTCGATCAAGACGATGGTGACGCCGCGCGCGCGCAGCTTGAAGATCCGCTCGCGCAGCTGCCCGATCTCCTCGCTGTTCATGCCCGCGGCGGGCTCATCGAGCAGCAGGAGCTTCGGCCGCGCCGCCAGGGCGCGGGCCAGCTCGAGCCTGCGCTGCTCGCCGAAGGCGAGGTTGGCGGCAAGCTCGTCCTGCCTGTGGGCGAGGCCGCTGAACTGCAGCAACTCGGCGATTTCGGCGCGCGCGCCGCGCTGGCCGCCGAGCCAGCGCGCGAGGAAGCTGCGGCGCGCGCGGTCTTCTGGCGCGTTCTGCGCCACCCACAGGTTCTGCCACACGCTGAGCTGGCCGAACAGGCGGATGTTCTGGAAGGTGCGCGCGATGCCGAGTTGCAGGCGTTTGTGCGTCGGCAGCTTTTCCAGGTTCGTATTTCTGAAAACAATCTCTCCGGAGGTGGCGGGGAGCAGCCCGGCGATGAGGTTCACGGTGGTGCTCTTGCCCGAACCGTTCGGCCCGATCAGCCCGACGATCTCGCCCTCGGTGACGGAAAGATCGAGACGCTCCACGGCCTTGACGCCGCCGAAATGGCGCGACACGCCTCTCAGCTCAAGCACGCTTTCTCCCGAACAGGCCGTGCGGCCGCAGGTTCATCGCCAGCACGATCAGCGCGCCGAACAGCAGGTTCCTCCAGTCGCCGAGGAAGCGCAGCCCCTCGATGAGGAACGCCTGCACGAAAATTACCGCGGCAAGGGTGCCGAAGACGCTCTTCAGCCCGCCGACGATCGGATAGGCGAGCGCGAAGGTGGCCATCAGGACGTTGAAATTGGCGTGCTCGATATGCGTCGTGTAGTGCGCGTACAGGCCGCCGCCGATGCCGGCGATCGCGCCGCCAACGGTCATCGCGCTTACCTTGATCGCCGTGAGATTGATGCCGCAGGACTGCGCCGCCACCTCGTCTTCGCCCACGGCGCGCAGCACCGCGCCGTAGCGCGAGCGATCGAACCACCACAGGGCTGCCATGACGAGCAGCACCAGCAGCCACATGAAGAGCATGACCTCGGCGGTGGTCCAGCCGTGCTCGGGGAAGAAGCGGATCTGGCGGAATCCCTCGCCGCCGAGCGGCCCGATGCGGATATCGCCCTTGGCGATCTGGTAGTCGAAGTTGAAGAAGAAAAGCCGCACCCCTTCGCCGAAGGCGAGCGTCGCGACCACCAGCATCAGGCCCTTGACGCGCAGCGCCGGGAAGCCGACCGCGCACGCGGTCGCGGCGCCTGCGGCGGCGCCGGCGCCGAGCGCGGGCACGATATGCCATCCGCCGAGCACCGTCAGCATCCCGGCGGCATACGCGCCGACGGCGAAGAACCCCGCCTGCGCCAGGCTCACCTGCCCGGTGAGGAGCACGATGTAGGCCGACAGGCCGAGGAGGGTATGCACCCCGACGGTTTGCGCCAGCCCGAAGTAGAAGTCCATCAGGGTTTGACCCCCTGACAAGGGGGTCGCGAGCTTGCGAGCGGGGGGTTGAGTTTAGAGAAGCAGAACCGAAACCCCCCGGCGCTCCGCGCCACCCCCCTTATCAGGGGGGCGAAACACCAAAGGCGCATCAGTGTCTCCCGTCTTTACCGGTGAACAATCCGCCCGGTCTGAAAATCAAGAAAGCAAAAAGCAAAAGCATCACGTACAGGTCTCGCTCGGTGACGCCGCGGAACTGCTGGAACACGTTCTCGAAGCCGCCGACGAGCAGCCCGGCAAGGATGGCGCCGGGAACGCTGCCCAGGCCGCCGATCACCGTGACGATCAGCCCTTTGACCGTGAGGGGCGCGGCGAGCAGCGGCGAAAGCGCGCCGACCGAGGCGCCGATGAGCGCACCCGCGAGGCCGCCGAGCAGCCCGGTGATGACGAAGGTCATCGCGTTCACCCGGGCGACGCGAATGCCGCAGAGCTGGGCGGCAACGGCATGCTGCGATACCGCGCGCGTCGCGAGGCCGAGCCGGGTGCGGTAGAGCAGCGCCAGCAGCGCGGCCATGCACAGCACCGCGACCCCGAACACGAGCAGCAGATCGCCGCGCACGCTGATCCCGCCCACGCGCAGCATCACGTCGTCGAACACCGCCGGATAGTTCTGCGGCATGCCGTTGGTGGCGTGGACGATGACCTCGTCGATGAGCAGCAGCATGCCCATGGTCGACATGAGCGGCGCGAGCGGATTGCTCAGCGGGATGAAGTGGAAGCAGGTGACGTACACCAGCCAGCCGAGCGCGCCGCCGGCGAGGAAGGCGGCCGCGAACACCACGCCCGCGGGGGCGCCGGCCGCGACCTTGAGGACCAGCAGCCCGCAGTAGGCGCCGCCGATGGAAGCGGCGGCGTACGCCAGGTTCAGCTTGTGCATCACGCCGAACACCAGCGTGAAGCCGATGCCGATCAGCGCGTAGGTGGCGCCGAAAAGGACCCCGTCGGCGACCGCCTGAAGGAAATCAAGCACCCCTACAGCGGGTTATAGAGAACTTTCCATTCGCCCTTGCTGGCATGCACGAAGAGATAGGGCTTGTCGGCCTCGCGGTCCTCGGTGCGCTTCGTCACGCCCATCAATCCCTTCGTCTCCTTCAGCTTCGCCAGACCGTCGCGAATCTTGCGCCGGTCGGCCTGCACCTGGCTTTTGTCGCCGGAGATTTTCTCCGATTCCATCACCTGCCTGAGGATGAACATGTTCTCCCACGCGGCCATCGAATGCAGGTCGGCGGCGCCCTTGAACCTGGCGGTGATTTCCGCAGCGGCCTTGCCTTCCTTGGTGACGGGGGCGAAGGAGGTCGGAATGATGATGCCCTCGGCCTGCTTGGCGCAGCCCTGCAGCGTCTCGAGGCTAGAGGAGCTGGTGAGGCCGACCAGCAGCTTGGGCTTGACGCCCTGGCGCTGCATTTCCTTCAGCACGCCGCAGGTGGTGAATGGATGCGCCGAGATCGCAACGATGTCGGCGTTCGCGTTCTTCATCTCGCGCACCTGGGTGGCGAAGTTGGCATCGTTGAGCAGCCATTTGGAGTTGCCGAGCACTTTGTAGCCGTTCGCCTCGGCGCGCTCCTTCATCACCGCGTACCACGAGGCACGCGAATGCGCGAAGTCCTCTTCCACGCCGCCGTAGACCGTTTGCGCGTTCGGGTACTTGGTCTTCAGCCAGTAGAACAGCGACGAGTACATCGTGGCCTCGTTCGGCACGTTGCGGAATGCCCATTCCGAGATGCGCGCGAGGCCCACCTTGATCGCGACGTCGGTGAACACCGGCATCTGCAGCCCGGAGTCGCTGTTGTCGTCGACCTTCTTCTGCAGGATGCCGAACAGCGGCTCGGCGACGTTCGAACAGGTCGGGCCGACGGCGACCAGCGCCTCGGTGCCGTAGATGCGGCGGATCACCGAGATGCCTTCTTCGCCGCTGCAGCGGTCGTCGAGGAACTCGACCGTGAATTTCGCTTTTGACCCATCTGCGAGCGTGACGCCGCCCTGCTTGTTGATGAGGTCGGCGGCGGCGAGCATCGCCGCCTCGCTGTTGACGCCGAACGAGCGCACCACGCCCGACTTGGCGCCAAAGCCGGTGATCTTGATGGTTTTCTCCTGCGCGAACGCGGTGCCGGCGACGAGCGCATATGCGGCGGCCGCAGCAATGGCGATGGGCTTCACGGGATCCTCCTCCCTGGGGTAGATTGTTCAGTGTAAAGCGGGGAGGCGGCGATGGGAAACACCGGCAAGAAAAAGTCGAATGGCAGCGCTTCAGGAAGGCGTGTTGTTGCAGCGCGGAAATCGCCTTGGGCAACCCTGCGTCCCGGGCCCGGGAATTACAGCGCGTTGTCGCCGATCGTGTTCCTGCCGCGTGCCGCCGAAATCTTTCCCGAGCGCGTCGCGGTCATCGACGGCGAGCGGCGCATCACCTACCGCGAGTTCTTCGAACGCGCCCGGCGGCTTGCCTCGGCGCTGCAGCGGAAAGGCATTCGCCGCGGCGACGTCGTCTCGGCGATGCTGCCGAATCTGCCGCCGATGCTCGAAGCGCATTACGGCGTGCCGATGCTGGGCGCGGTCCTCAACACCATCAATACGCGGCTGGACGCCGATAGCGTCGCCTACATCCTGGAACATAGCGGGGCGAGGGCGCTTCTCACCGACCGGATGTTCGCGGCGGTGGTCGATCCCGCCTTGAAAAAACTGCAGCGCCGCATCCTGGTCATCGAGATCGATGCGCAATACGAAGCTTTCCTGAAAACCGGCAACGCCGAGTTCGCCTGGTCGCTGCCGGGCGCGGAAACCGACCCGATCGCGCTCAACTACACCTCGGGCACGACCGGCCGGCCGAAGGGCGTGGTGTATCACCACCGCGGCACCTTTCTCGAGGCGGCAGGCAACATCATGGCCTGGGCGATGCCGGCGAGACCGGTCTACCTCTGGACGCTGCCGATGTTCCATTGCAACGGCTGGTGCTTCCCGTGGTCGGTTACCGCCATGGGCGGCACGCATGTCTGCCTGCGCGCCGTGGAGCCGAAGCGCATCTTCGAGCTGATCGTCGAGCACGGCGTCACGCACATGTGCGGCGCTCCGACCGTGCTCGCGATGCTGATCGGCGCGTCCGAGGCGGACCAGCGCAAATTCCCGCACCCAGTGCACATCCAGACCGGTGGCTCGCCGCCTCCCGCCAAGGTGATCAAGAGCATGGAGGAGCTCGGCTTCCAGGTGCTGCACATCTACGGCATGACCGAGCTGCAGGGACCGTCGACGTTCTGTGCCCCGCAAGAGGCCTGGAAGGATTTTTCTCTCGAAAACAGAACCAATCAAATGGCGCGGCAGGGCGTGCGCTACCCGGTGGTGGAGGGCCACATCGTCGCCGACCCGAAGAGCTGCAAGCCGGTGCCGAAGGACGGAAAGACCGTCGGCGAAATCCTGGTGCGCGGCAACACCGTGATGCTCGGCTACCTCAAGGACGCCAAAGCCACCGCCGAGGCGTTTGCCGGGGGCTGGATGCACACCGGCGATCTCGCGGTCTGGCATCCAACGAACTACGTCGAGATCAAGGACCGCAAGAAGGACATCATCATTTCGGGCGGCGAGAACATCTCGTCGGTCGAGGTCGAGATCGCGCTCTACAAGCACCCGGCGACGCAGAAATACGTGCTGCGCGAACGCGCAAAGGCGCTCTGAACCCATGGAAGAAAAAACCAGAGTCACGATTTTCACCGCGACCTACCGGGTCAAGGGCTACATCGACCTCCTCCCCGGGGCGCGGATTACCGACTTCATGGCCGAGGCGAAGGATTTCATCGCGGTGGTCAACGCCGAAGTCTGGGAGCTGCAGCCTGGCGGGCGCCAGGTCGCCTCGGCGGCTTTCATCAACGTCAGCCGCGATCACATCGAGATCATCCTCCCCGGGCATTGACCCTAAAAGTAGCGAAGCAGCCCGCTTAAATTCAGCGGTCGAGCTCCTGGTCCTCGTAGGAGGCCGGGTCGGAAATCGGTTCGATGTGCGTGATGATCGAGGCGTTGGGCACCATCGAGCGCATGCGCGCCTCGATCTCCTCCGACAGCCGATGCGCCTGGGCGACGCTCCAGGCGTCGGGCACCAGGAGATGGAACGAGACGAAACGGCGCGCACCGGCTTGGCGCGTGCGCAGCGCATGGAAGGTCACGCCGTAGCGCTTCGAGTATTCGGCGAAAAGCTTGGTCACCTCGCGCTGGTCGTCGCGCGGGATCGCCGCGTCGAGCAGCCCGGAGACGGAGCGCCGCACCAGGCCGATCCCGGTCCAGACGATATGCGCCGCGACGGCGAGCGCCACCAGCGCATCGAGCTGCAGCCAGCCGGTGACGAACACCAGCCCGACGCCGAGGATGACGCCCGCCGATGTCCAGACATCGGTCATGAGGTGCCTGCCGTCGGCTTCCAAGGTGATGCTGTGGTGCTCGTGGCCGGCCTTGATCAAAATCCGCGCCACGACCAGGTTGATCAGCGAGGCGGCGACGCTCAAACCCAGGCCGAGCGCGGGCGTCTCGAGAGGCTGCGGCGCGATCAGACGTGGAATCGCGGTGAACAGGATTCCCGCCGCCGCCAGCACGATCAGCGCGCCCTCGATGCCGGCAGAAAGGTATTCGGCTTTCGAGAAGCCGTAAGGATGCGCCTCGTCCGGCGGCGTCGCGGCAAGCCGCAGCATCGACAGCGCGAGCAGGGCGGCCGCCAGGTTGACCAGGGATTCGAGCGCGTCGGACAGCAGGCCGACCGAGCCCGTGAGCCACCAGGCGAGCGTCTTCAGGGCGATCGTCGCGACGGCCGCCGCCACCGACAGCAAGGCAAAACGCTCAAGTACCATAGGCGCTATAGCTGCCCGGGACCGGTTGTGCAAGCTCGCAAAGGACGATGTCGCGCGGGTCGCCGGAGGCGCGAAAGCGCCGCGTCTGCAGGACGCCGCTGAGGCCGGGAGGAACCGATTGGAACGTGAAAAGCAAAGCCTGCGCAGTGGAATGCGGGTCGGCATCGCCGGGATCGATTTGCTCGCAGACCCAGCGCTTGAACACCGCCGTCTTGCCCAGGCAGCGCTTGCTCCAGGGAGTCTGGTTCTGGAAGCGGGCGAGGTAGGCTGGCGAATGCAGGATTTTCAGGGAATCCAGCTCGTAGGTCGCGAGGTATTTGCCTTCGCCGGGTGCGACATCGGCGACCCAGCGGCGCGCCGAGCGGAAGCCCGGGATCGCCAGCCGCTCGGCCATGTGCTCGGTGTCGTACCAGGCGTTGAATTCTTCCTCCATGGCCGCGGGCGGCTCGGTCATCGTCAGCAGCAGCCCGCGGCGCGTCATACCGGCAACGCCTGCTCCCGCAGCTCCCCGTTTTCGATCAGGTAGCCGCGGTCCGCGACGCGGCGCGCGAAGCGCGCGTTCTGCTCGCATAGCAGCACCGCCATGCCCGCGCGCTTGAGCCCCACGATGGTCTCGGCGATCTGCCGGGCGAGCACCGGCGCAATACCCTCCGAGGGCTCATCGAGCAGGATCGCGGCCGGATTTCCCATCAGTGTGCGGGCGATGGCGAGCATTTTCTGCTCGCCGCCCGAGATGCGGGCTGCCGGATGCTGTGCCGTGGCAGCGAGATTCGGAAACAGCTCGAACAGCTTCTCCGCTGTCCAGGCGGGCAGGCCGCGGCGCGGCGCCTGCCGGCCGACCTCGAGGTTTTCCGCCACCGAGAGATCGGTGAAGATGCGCCGGTCCTCCGGCACGTAGCCGAGCCCCAGGCGGGCAATCTCGAAGGGCTCGAGCCGCTCGATGCGCCGGCCGCGCCAGCACACCTCACCCGAAACCGCGCGCACCAGTCCCATGATGGCTTTCAGGGTAGTCGATTTTCCCGCGCCATTGCGTCCGAGAAGGACCACGACTTCGCCAGGACGCAGCTCGAGGCTGACCCCGAAGAGCACTTGCGCGCGCCCGTAACCTGCGTCGAGGCGCCGGAGCTCAAGCATCGTCGAGGTAGAGTTGCCGCACGCGGGCATCGGCGCGCACTTCGGCGGGCGCGCCGGCGGCGATCACCTCGCCTGAATCAAGCACGACGACGCGGCTTGCATAGTTGAACACGACGTCCATGTCATGCTCGGTGAAGAGTACCGCGATGCCCTCGCTGCCTGCGAGGCCCGATGCGAGCTCCATCAGGGCGCCGCGCTCGGCGGGCGCCATGCCCGCGGTCGGCTCGTCCATCAGCAGGAGGCGCGGCCGGTTCGCAAGCGCAATTGCCAGCTCCACGCGCTTCAAATCGCCATAAGCGAGCACGGCGCAAGGGCGCGCCGCCTGGTCGAGCATCCCCACCTGCGCAAGCAGTGCATCCGCGGGCAAGATTTCGAGCTTCGAGGCGACCGACCAGAAGGAGTGAAGGCGGCCGTGGTGCGACAGCAGCGCCAGCTGCACGTTTTCGCGCACGCTCATCGAGCCGAAGGTCGCCGTGACCTGGAAAGTGCGTCCCACGCCCAGCCGCCAGACATGGTGGGGCCGCAGGCCGGCCAGGCTGCGGCCGTCCAACAGGATCTCGCCGGCATCCGGCGCGAGCTGGCCGTTGAGCAGGTTGAAGCAGGTCGTCTTGCCGGCGCCGTTCGGGCCGATCAAGGCGACGAGTTCTCCCGCAGCCACGGAGAACGATATGCCACGCAGCGCCTGCACGCCGCCATAGGCCTTTGAGAGATTTCGCACCGCGAGCCTCATCGCCCGAACCTTTCCTTCAGGAAGCCGGCGAGGCCCTGCGGGAATGCGAGCGCCAGGAGGAGAATTACCGCCCCCATCACGCCGCGCCAGTATTCGAAGCCGCGCGACAACGAGTCTTCGAGCCAGATTAAGAGCGCGGCGCCCCAGGCCGGACCGGTGAGCGTTTGCACGCCGCCGAGCAGCACCATCACCAGGCCGTCCACCGAGCGGGGCATCGACAGCGTCTCGGGTGAGATCGATCCCTTCGAGAAGGCATAAAGGCCCCCGGCCAGGCCGGAAAACACCCCGGCTACGACGAAGCCGCGCCACTGGATCCCCCGCAGATCGATGCCGATGGCATCGGCACGCAGCGGCGAATCGCGCACCGCGCGCAAGGCGTAGCCGAAGGGCGAGTAAAGCATGCGCCAGAGCAATGCGATCCCGGCGAGGCATAGAACGAGCGTCAGGTAGTAGTACGCCGGCCGCGACGAGAGCCAGGCGGCCGGCCAGATTCCCACCAGCCCATTCGAGCCGCCGGTGAGCGCATCCCACTGGAAGGCGAGCGACCAGACGATCTGTGCGAAGGCGAGAGTCAGCATGGCGAGGTAGACCCCCGAGAGGCGCACGCAGAACCAGCCGAACGCCACTGCGCCCGCGAGGGCGGCGAGCGGCGCGCACGCCAGCGCGAACTCCATCGGCAGGCCCAGGCGCAGCAGCGCAAGCCCGGCGCCATACGCACCGAGGCCAAAGTAGGCCGCGTGGCCGAACGAGAGCATGCCGCCGGGACCCATGATGAAATGCAGGCTCACTGCGAACAGCGCGAACACCAGGACGTCGGTGAGCAGCACCACGCTGTAATCGTCCGCAGCCAGCGGAAACGCGGCCAGGGCGAGGGCGAGCGCCGCAAGGGTAAGCGCGCCCCTGGAAGACAGGGCGCCCAGCGGCGGCTCCACGCTGGCCGGTCCGCGCGCCGGCACGCTCGGCCGCCCGAGCAGTCCCCAGGGGCGCAGCACCAGCACCACAGCCATCACCATGAATTCCACGGCAAGCGTGATCTTGGAATAGCCGAGACCGATGCAGAACGCCTTGACCTCGCCGATCACCAGCGCCGCGAGAAACGCGCCTGGAATCGAACCCAGGCCGCCCACCACCACGACCACGAAGGCGTCGGAGATCACCGCCAGGTCGATCTCGAGGCTCGCCGGCTCGCGCGGGATGGCGAGCGCGCCGCCCAGCCCCGCAAGCGCGGCGCCCAGGGCGAACACTCCGGTGAACAGCCAGCGCTGATTGACGCCGAGCGCGCCGGCCATTTCCCGGTCCTGCGTCGCGGCCCGGATCAGCATCCCCCAGCGGGTCTTTCTGAGAAGGAGGTGAAGCGCAACGAACACCGGTGGCCCGAGGGCGATCAGCAGCAGGTCGTAGTCGGGGAACTGGCTTCCGGCAATGGAGCTCGCGCCGCCGAATCCCGGTGCGCGCGGGCCGAGCATGTCCTCGGCGCCCCAGACCCAGAGCGCGAAATCCTTGACGATCAGCAGCACCGCAAAGGTGGCGAGAAGCTGCAGCAGCTCCGGCGCCTTGTAGATCCTCCTCAGGAGTGCGATCTCGGTCAGAGCGCCGAACGCCGCCACGGCGGCGGCGGCGGCCGGCACGGCCGCCCAGAAACCGAGCTTCGCGGACAGCGACAGCGCGACGTACATGCCGAGCATGTACAGCGAGCCATGCGCGAAATTGACGATGCGCGTGACGCCGAAGATGAGCGACAGCCCGGCCGCGATGAGGAACAAGGTGGCTGCGCCGGCGAGGCCGTTGAGAAACTGCAGCAGGATCGCGGATCCGCTCACGCGACCGGCGTCCTACTCCCTGCGGAGCTTGCGGATTTCCTCGTCGGGCGGCTGGACGCTTGCGCCGTCGACGTAACGCCAGTTGACCATCACGCCCCTGCCGTCTTTCCTCGCCAGCTGGCCGACGTAGGCGCCCATGGTGGATTGATGGTCGAGCGGCCGCCAGACGATCCGGCCGAAGGGCGATTCCATCTGCAGGCCGCGAAGCGCAGCGATCAGCTTCTCGGCGTCGGCCGAGTTGGCCTTGCGCAGGGCATTGGCCACGGCGTACAGGGCGGTGTAGCCGACCACCGAGCCGACGCGCGGGTAATCCTGCCAGCGCTTCGCGTAGGCGTCGCGAAATTTCCTGTGCTCCGGCGTGCCGACCTCGCTCCATGGATAGCCGGTGACCCACCAGCCCTCCGGCGTCTCGTCCTTGAGCGTGTCGAGGTACTCGGGCTCGCCGCCGAGGAGATTGAAAACGGCCACGTTCCTGAACAGCCCGCGCGTATTGCCCTCGCGCACAAACTTCTGCAGGTCGACCGCAAACAGCGCGCTGAAGATGGCGTCGGGCTTCTGATCGGCGAGCGCCTGCACCACCGCCCCGGCATCGATCTTGCCGAGCGGCGGCGCCTGCTCGGCGACGAATTCGACGTCGGGCTGGGCCTTCGCAAGCAGTACCTTGAACGAGGCCATGGCGGACTGACCGTACTCGTAGTTGGGATAGACGATCGCCCAGCGTTTCTTCTTCAGCTTCGCCGCTTCGGGAACCAGCATGGCGACCTGCATGTAGGTCGACGGCCGCAGGCGGAAGGTGTAGCGGTTGCCGTCTTGCCAGACCATCTTGTCGGTGAGAGGTTCGGCGGCCATGAACAGCACCTTGCGCTGCTTCGCGAGATTGGCCACGGCAAGACCGACATTCGACGCGAACGTGCCCATCAGCAGCGCCGCGCGCTCACGCGAGATCAGCTCCTCGGCGACGCGCACGGCATCCCCCGGCGTGCCGCCGTCGTCGCGCGAAACCACCTCGAGCTTGCGCCCCATGACGCCGCCCGAGCGGTTGATCTCCTCCAGCGCGAGCTCCCAGCCCTTCTTGTAGGGCTCGAGGAAGGCCGGAAACACCTTGTAGCTGTTCAGCTCGCCGATCTTGATGCTCTGGGCTTGCCCAAAGGCATTGTTAATGACTGAAACAAATACTAGATATATCAAAACCTTGTAATTCATGCTTCACTTTCCACTTTAGCTCCCTGGTCGGGCCTGATCTTATTGGTGCCCCCGGGGAAGACTCTCCAGAACTCCCTGCGCACTAGGCTCGCGATGGTCGCGCTCTTGTTCAGCCCGTGATAGCGCGCCACCGCATCGAGCATCGCCAGATCGCGGGGCGTGGCTGAGAAGGTACTGACCTTCGCTTTCTGCATGGGTCGTCGGGGCGAGCCCAAGAATTATGTAAACCTTATATATCGACCGGCGGCAGCTGTCAAGGCGCCGACTGACGGCCGAGGCGTTGCGAGCTACTTCGAAGCGAAGAAAAACTTGACGATGTCGGCGCCCGAGGGCGACTGACCGAATCTTGGGGCGAGCGCGATGGCGCCGCTCCCCTGGAGGGGCATGCGGTCGGCGCAGGGCTGCGGTGTTCCGCCGGCGCTGTCGAACTGGATGCAACAGCCGTTCTGGCTGAGATTCACGAGCACCGGCCCTTCGCTTTCCCAGACGATCTTGGCGTGCTTGCGCGAGACGTGTATCACCGGCACGTTGATGTGATTATCCAATGCCCGGCCGAGCCCAATCTCGCCGTCGGCGGGCGTGAACCGCCGGGTCTGGCCTGCATAGGTCAA
>WNGA01008694.1_pt1 | contig 15730 bp, 12 predicted proteins | sample 5400061 | NCBI WGS metagenome assembly WNGA01 (sample SAMN13153366, study PRJNA577476) | soil metagenome | isolation source: 100 cm soil or saprolite under grassland replicate 2 | place: USA:California | collected 2016-06-15
TGGCGCTGGGGGAGGTGTGGGTCTACGACCCGCTCGGCCTGTCCGGCGTGCCTGGGGCGCAGTGGACCCCGCTGGCGCACTGCGGCACCTACACCCAGGCGCGCAAGGTCGCCCGCACCCTGGCCGAGGCCGCCGACGTCTCCGGCCTGCGGGAGCAGGATGCCAACTACTGGACGCTGCTGGGCGCCAAGCTCCTGGGGGTGCTGCTGTTCGCCGCGGCCCGGTCGGATCGGACGATGGCCGAGGTGGCCCGCTGGGTTGACGTCCAGGACCGCGACGAAGTCAGCGAGGCCCTGGAGCAGGTCGGCGACCCGATGGCGCTGGATGCCTGGTCGGCCTGCACCGCAAGGCCCGACAACACCCTCGGCAGCGTGTACGGGACCGCCGAGACGCTGCTGGACGTGTTCGCCGACCCCGTCATCGCCGCCAGCGCCGACGGGTGCGACCTGGACGTCGACGCGCTCCTGCACGGCGCCAACACGCTGTACCTGTACGCGCCCGCCAACGAGCAAGGCCGCCTGCGCCCGCTGTTTGAGCTGCTGGTCGCCACCATCATCACCACGGCGGAGGAGCTGGCCGCCCACCACCCCGACGGGATGCTGGAGCCGCGGCTGCTGGTGTGCCTGGACGAGGCCGGCAACTGCGCCGCCCTGGCCAAGCTCCCAGAACTGGCCACCACCGCCCGCGGGCAGGGCATCCAGCTCGTCACCATCTGGCACGACCTCGGCCAGCTCCAACACCGCTACGGCCGCCGCGCCACCACCGTGCTCAACGGCCACCGCGCCAAGCTGTTCCTCTCCGGCCAGGCCGACGTCGACTCCCTCGAGCTGGCTTCGAAGCTGATCGGCGACCAGGCCGTCACCCACACGAGCCATACGGCCGCCGCCGACGGGCGGGCCTCCACCACCGCCTCGCTGACCTGGCGGCGGATGGTGCCGATGGAGGTGCTGCGGCAGCTCCGCCCCCGCGAAGGCGTCCTGCTGTACGGGCACCTGCCGCCGGCGCGGGTGCGGCTGCGCGCCTGGTTCCGCAACCCCCGCCTCCGCCGCCTCGCCCTGCGGGCCGCGCCGGCCTACCCGGCGGTCCCGCAGCACGCCCACACCGGTTACCCGCCTCCCGAGCCGGTGCCGGTGCCGGCCTCGGAGGCCGACACGCGGGAGGTGGCCTAGATGACCGCCACCCCTCCCACCCCTGACGCCGAGCGGGATGGGACGTTGTACTGCGCCGACGCGTGTGATCTCAACCATGCAGCCGTCCCGCATCCGCCGTGGGACTGCAACGCTCCCGACGACACGCCGACCCTGACCGCCGCCCAGCGCGCGGCCATGCCGGACGGGGAGCTGCCGTGGGTGCGGCACGCGACCCCGCTGGTGCTCAGCGCCGGCGAGCTGGACCGGCTGCGCTCCCCGATCGGCAGCGCCGTGCACGCCCTGGAGGTCGACGAGATCGACCGGGAACTCCCCGAGGCCCAGCGGTTCAGCCCGCGGCTGGAGGCGGTCGATCACCGGCTGATCCGCGCGAGGCTGGATGCCGAGCGGGCCTCCACCCGCCTGGACGTGCCGGCCCGGTTCTCCTGCACCGACGCCAACCAGCTCCGCCAGGCGATGAGTGAGGCGACTCTGCGGCTGGACGATCTCATCCGCCGCCGAAGCTGTTCGCCAAGACGGCCGAGGGACTGCGCGGCTGGTCCAAAGCCACGCTCCAGCGGCAGCAGCAACGCACCACCGCGCGGTCTGAGCCCGCGATCACCGCCAGCCTCCAGCTCACCGACCGCGACCACAAGCACCTTCGCGAAGAGGCCGACCACCGCCGCCAGACCATCACCAAGGCCGTGCGGCAGTGGCCGATGGGACGGGGAGGCGCCGGTGAGCGCTGAGCCCACCTCCCCCAACCCTGGCAGGGTCCCGTCCGGCTCGCCGGCCCCGGCGAGCCAGAGGCCGGCGGCCAACGGGCATGCTCCGCGTGGAACGGTGTACCTGCTGCACTTCGACCAGCGCTACCAGCACGCGGGCCACTACACCGGCTGGGCCGATGACCTCGACCGGCGCCTGGCGGCACATCATCGGCTTCCGGCTCGCGCGGATCTGGCCCGGCGCCTCCCGGGCGCGCGAGCGGTCGTTGAAGAACAGCGGTGGGGCCAGCCGCTACTGCCCGATCTGCCAGGACGAGCGCAAGGCACGCGGCCAGTTCCGCCGCCCACCCCGCAGCGACCGCCACCGCGATCAGGCCGCTGACGCTGCCACGCCGCAGCTTGAGCGGGACCGCGGGCACCGGCCCGGCGCGGCGGCGGTGCCCACTCGTGGGGTGCGTCCCGGCCAGGCGCGCGAGTTCATGCGGCTCAACCCGGCCTTCGCGCGGCCGGTCAGCGCCTCCCTCGCGCAGCAGTGGGGCCGGGTCCGCGGCCGGGAAGAGATCGAGGCGCTCACGCCCAGGGTGACCGGCGCCCGATTCGAGGAAAACCAGCAGCTCTCCCAACAGCGCGCCGCCGCCGTCACCAAACGGGCCGTCCAAGCCCGGGTCCAAGCCCGCCAGCGCCAGCTCGCCAACCAGGCCGAGCAGGACCACAACCGCTCGGTCGCCGCACGCACCCACCAGCGCCTTGCCACCAGCCAGGGCGAGCGGGCCGGCCGGCAGACACACCAGCGCGGCCACCGCCAGCCAACCAGCAACCGAAGGGAGGGCGGCCATGAGCGCTGACCAGCAGCACGACACCTCCAACCCCGAGCCCCGCACCGATCAGCAACACGAGCTGCCAAAGCATCGGTTCACCGCGGCACTGGAGACCTGGGACGCCTGGTCGATGGCCGACACGATGCACCAGGCGCTCCAGCAAGCTCGCGAGCAAGGCAACCAGGATGCTCTCGCGCGATTCGAGCGCTACCCCGAGTGGACCAAGGGGCCAGGACCCCTGGAGGCGCTGGCGGCCAACCGCGAGCTGGTCGAGGACCTGACCGGCTGGCGCTGGCTGGCGATGCGCGACGCCCGCGAACAAGGTCACGGCTGGAGTGAGATCGGCCGGATGCTGGGCCAGTCCGCTGATCAGGCCAGGGTGTTCTACCTGGACAAGGTCGACGCGCAGCGCCGGCTGGCGCAGGAGATCCCCGAGCTTGGCTACGACCCCCACTGGCTGGAGCTGGCCGAGCCCAACGACGCCGACCGCGCCACCGACCGGCCCGCTCCCCATGCACCAAGGGAGGACGGCCATGAGCGCTGAGCCCTCGCCCGTCGCCGACAGCACCGCGCCGGCTCCGTCATCCCAACTGACCAAGGGAGGAACCACCATGCTCCAACCATCCCACCAGCGCCCGCCAGTGGAGATCCACTACGTCCACGAGTCCCAGCCGGCCCGTGTTCCGGCGTCGGTGCTGGCGCTGGAGACCCTGGGCCGCATGCACCCCGCCACCGCCATCACCCTGGTGCTCACCGTCGCCGGCATGGCCGCCGGCACGGTCGTGGCCATCGTCGCCCTGGTCGCCACGCTGTTGGCCACCGTGGCCGCCATCGTCGGCACGGTCGCCATCGCCGGGCTGGGCCTGACCGTCGCCGCCATCGCGCTCGGCGGCCGTTCCCCTTCGACGCCGACCCGCTGACCCAAGGAGCGCCAGCCCGATGCCCACCACCAGCCGGGCCGCCTCGCCGGCGGCCGAACCCAACCGGAGGCCGACGATGAGCACCAACTCGCAACCGATGCCGAGCATCGTTGACCCCAGTGTCCAAGCCGCGGATGCGTGGCTGCGACGCTTCCAAGCCGCGGTGGTCACCATCATGGCCGCCGTGGCGGTCGGGGTCGGTGCGGTCGCGTTCTTCACCAGCTTCGAGGCCATCCGCGCCTACGCCAAGACCTCCGGCGGGATCACCCCGCAGCACGCCTGGGCGATCCCGCTGCTGGTCGACTCCTTCATCGTGATTGCCACCGGCGCGGAGCTGTGGCTTGGCGTCCAACCCGCCCGGCGGGCCTGGTGGGAGCTGGCCTGGCCCCGAGCCCTCCTTGCTGGGGCGGCGGCGGTCAGCTTCGTGCTCAACGTCGCCCACGCCCAGGCCGGCGACTGGCCCGCCCGCGGCGTGGCCGCGATCCCACCCGCGGCGCTGGTGCTCAGCGTGGAGCTGCTGGTGATGATCGCCCGCCGCGCCGCCATCGCCCGCACCGCCCGCCTTGCCACCGCCGCCCGCACCAACCGCAGAGAGGCGACCGTGGTCGTCCGGGGCGACCAGACGACCACCATGGTCGCCCCGGACGGCGACCAACCGGCGCTCGAAGCGACCAGCACCGACCGCCAGACCGCGTGGGCGAACGACCACCGGGCCGGCGCGGCCGGCGACCAGCCCCCAACCGGACCGACGGCCAAGGCGACCTCGGACGCCCAGGCAAACGGTGGGGCGACCTACCGGCGGGCCCTCGACCTCTACCAGGGTGGGATGACGGTGGCGGCCGAGATCGCCCGCGAGCTGGGCGTCTCCGCCAGCTACGCGCAGCGCACCCTGCGACGGGTCAAGGCCGACCTCGCCCGCCAGCAGGACACGCCGACCACCGGTCCGGGCCGTGCGACCACACCGGAGCGCACCTTGGACGCGACCAGCGACCAGCAGCAGCCAGGCGACGGTCAGCCGCCGGAGGCGGAACGGTCATCCGACCACCACCCGACCATCCCCAACCAGAAGAACCGCGAGGCGACCAGGGACGGCGATGGTCGCACGACCAGCGACCGGCACCTGGCGCTGGTCGCACCCCACCGCGACCACGACGACAGGGATGCGGAGCGGTGAGCACCGCGTCCTACCCGTCGCCCGGGGAGTTGCGCGGTGCCACCCTGGAGTACGCCTCCCGCGGGGTGCCGGTGCTGCCGTTGCGCGGCAAGCTCCCGGTGATCGCTGCGGCCCATGGGCCGGGTGATCCCCTGTACCAGCAGTGCCACGGCCAATGCGGTAGCCAAGGCCATGGGGTCCACGACGCCACCACCAACCCCGACCAGCTCCTGGCCTGGTGGGACCGCTGGCCCCGCGCCAACGTCGGCCTGCGCACCGGGATCGGGTTCGACGTGATCGACGTCGACGGCGCCCACGGCCGCCACAGCCTGGAGCGGTGGCTTGCCGAGCATGGCGGCGGGGTGCCGATCGGTGGGCCGCGGGTGCGGACCGGGTCGGGCGGCTGGCACCTGTACGTGGCACCGACCGGGCTGCCCGACCGGATCGGCGTGCTCCCAAGCGTCGACTACCGCGCCGCCGACCGCTACGTCGTCGCGCCACCCTCCCACCATCCGACCACCGGGCGGCGCTACCAGTGGGTGCCTGGCCGCGGGCTGGACACCCCCCTCGGCGAGGTTCCGGCGGCGCTACGCGAGCGGCTCACCCCCCAACCCCTCGACCGGCAGCACGAGCCGGCACCGACCCGGCCGGCCGAGCCGGGCCACCCCTACGGCCGGGCGGTGCTGGAGGCCGAGGCCGCCCGGATCGCCAGTGCCCGTGGGCCGGGCCAGGGGCGGGGTGGGGAGCGCAACCAGGTGCTGTGGGAGGCCGCCCGCAACCTCTACAACCTGGTCGCCGGCGGCGTCCTGGACGAGGCCACCGTCGCCGGCGAGCTGGAGCGCGCCGCCGGCGCGTGCGGGCTGCTGCGCGACGAGCCCCGCCAAACCCAGCGAACCTTGGCGTCGGCCCGGCAGGTCGGCATGGCCCACCCCCGCGGCGTCCCCGAACGACCCGCCAGCCCTGGCGCCGGCGGCCAGGACCGCACCCCGCAGCGATGCTTCGCACCACCCGCCGTTCCACCCCGCAGCGACCCCAACCGCGCCGGCGAGCGCTGACCGCCCCGGCGCCCGAACAGGAGGTGATCGCCAACAGCAGCGCAGGCAGGCAGGGCGGTGGCGCTCGATCCCGGCCAGGAACCGCGCCACCGCCCCCGACCCCACAGCCCAGACCACCCGAAACAGGAGGCAGACCGTGGGACCAACCCCAACCCTACCGCCCTACCAGCAACCCCCACCCTCAAGCCACCAGCGGCGGAGCCAGCGTCTCGGCTCGGATGGCGACCGGGACCTGGTGCTCGGCGTCGACGTCGACCAGCCACCAGTCACCCACGCCGTGCCGGCGGCCGAGCCCGAGCGTGACGGCGACCTGGTGCTGGAGGAGACCGGCGTGCGGCTGCACCGCGAGCTGGCGGAGGCCGACCCCACCATCCGGACCGCAGGGGAGCCGGAGCCGCTGGGGCGGCGGCTTCCCCAGCCCCTGGACGCCAGCCGCCAGGGGGTGGAGCGGTGACCAGCCAGCAAGAGCTGCACGACTTCCTGGCGCTCAACCCCGACTTCGGCGAGCGGCGCGACCCGGAGGCCAGCGTGCGGGAGTGGGAGGCGATGCGGTCGCTGGGCCGGCGGGTGTTCTTCGACCTGTTGGACGAAAACGAAGAGTATCCCGCACAGTCCCGCGCCGACATTGCCCATCGTGCTGAGCTGGCCCGCCAGCAAGGGGAGGCCCGTGAGGCGCGGCTCGAGGAGCGATTCGCTGCGCTGAACCCGGAGTTCGGGGTGCTGCCAAGCCGGACCGACGCCGACCAGCACCGGTTCGCGCAGGGCCGTGAGCCTGCCTTGGCGCTGGGCAGCCGGGTTCACCTGGCGGAGGCGCGCGAGAACAGCGGCAGCCCGGAGCTAGCGGCATGGCAGATCCGCGAGCGTGCCCTGCGGGCCGGGCGACTGGCCCGGGACCAACGGCCCGTCGAGCGGCGCCCGGCCGAGCGGGCGCGGGCAGGGGTGGAGCGCTGACCATGGCCAAGGCGACCGCGGCGAACCGCCATCCCGGTGGCGGCCGGCGGGTGCCGGTCGACCGGCGCCGGCTCCCGGCCGCGCCGCTGCTGGCGGCCGTCGACGCCTCCGCGGAACGCCGCCAACAGCCCGTGGAGGAGCTGCTCGGCGAGGGGCTGGAGCGGGTGCTGCGCGACGCTGCACGGTCCGGGACGGTGACGGTTGGCTCTGGGGAGCGCTGCTGCGACCAGTTGGGCTGGCACCCCCGCATGGTGTGGGGCGACCTGTACGACCGCACCATCGCCGACGACACGCCCCACACCGCCACCGCGGCGCCCGGGACTTCGACCGCCTGGCGCCAAGGCTGCCGGTGCCTGGACTGCCGCGACGCCAACCGCGCCGCGATCAACCGGGCCAAGGCCGCCCGCGGCGGCGGGCACCAGCGCGACCCGCCCAGCACCCCACCAGCAGGCCACCCCACCGATACAAGCGCCGAAGTACAGGAGGAACCGATGCCAAGCGACAACTTCACCGTCCAGGTCGGCAACCTCACCGACGACCCCGAGCTGCGCTTCACCCAAAACGGCACCCCCGTCACCAACTTCCGCCTGGCGGTCAACCAGCGCGTCAAGCAGGACGACGGGTCGTGGCGGGACGGGGAGGCGTCCTTCTTCAAGGTCAACGTCTGGCGCGACCAGGCCGAGAACGTCGCCGAGTCCCTCGGCAAGGGCAACCGGGCAGTCGTCCTCGGGCGGCTGCGGTCGCGCTCGTGGGAGACCCCGGAGGGGGAGAAGCGGACCTCGACCGAGATCGACGCGGACGAGGTCGCCCCAAGCCTGAAATGGGCGATCGCCAAGCCGGAGCGGGCAGACCGCAGCCGCAACGGCGAGCGGGGCGCCGAGCGCAGCCAGTTCAACGACCCCCCACCGTTCTGAGCACAGCCCAAGCGAGGTCATGGTGAAGATCCGACTGGAGGGAACCCGCGAAGAGTGCGTGCAGGTCGCGCTGAGGCTGGCGGAGGTGTTCGACGTCGTCTCGGTTAGCGACCTCTATCCCAACCGCGGTCGAAGCCTGCTGGTCCGGGTCTATGTCGAGGTATGCCTCGGCCGCGAGCGTCAGGTCGAGCACGACGATGCGACCGGTCCGCCGCCGCGGGCCAGGATCTCCCGGGCCGGGCGGGAGCTGCCCGCACCCTGACCTTCACTCCTCAGGACTCACCAGGAGCGCTCCCGGCGAGCAACCGGGGGCGCTCCGTTGTTCTCTAGGATGCCCCTCAGACCCGAAACATTCGTGCTGATCACGTATTGACTCGTAACAGCCTGTTTCACAAGCCAGTGAGCGTGACTCTCGCCCTGGTAGGTGAGCACAGCCGCCGGCTGGACCTGCCGACGGTAGGCGACCCGAGGGGGAGGCACTACCCTCTGCACGGCTTGGCACCGCTCAATTCCGCTTGCGGTCGACGAGTGCCGTGCGGTTGGCTTGTTGATGCCGGCGAGCCGTCCAACAAGCCTTAGGGGGTGGAGCACCTGCATCTTGAGACGCTGGAACTCACGAACTTCCGCGCGTACCGCACGGCGGAGTTCACGCTTCCGCCCACGGGGCTGGTATTGCTCGCTGGGGCGAACAATACCGGCAAGAGCGTGCTGCTCTCGGCGCTTGACCTCGTTATTCGTGGCGGCACCCCAACCATGGCCCGCCACGCCGCCAGCTCGGACCCAGCGCGGGTGCGGGCCCGGTTTGTTCTCTCAGAGGAGGAGCGTGCGCGGCTACTCGCTGAGGCGAGCGACCAGACGATCATCGACGGTGGGGCGTTCTCTTGGTTTGAGTTGGTTTATGCGGAAGCGCCGGACCAGGCCATGCACGCATCTGAGCTCTACACCGCCTGGCCAGGTCGGCCGTCCTTGCTGCTGGCCAGGCTGGATGTTGCTGCCAGCGGCGACTCGGAGCTCCAAGTCGTTGAGGCCGTGAACGCCGTTCTCAACGGTCAGTCAGTGGGCGGTCTCGTCGGTGTCGGTGACGATGACCCTCTGGCGCGCCTAGACCTCAGGGTCTCAGGCGGCATCCCTGATCTTCCGGATTACCTGTCGCCTTACATGCCAAAGCTGAGCCCCTTCGTGGAGCTCCTGGCGGCATGGCGGGGGCGCTACTACCACTTTGGCGCTTTGCGGCAAGGAACCTCGTGGACTCATCCACTGCGGTCGACCCCGGCCCTCGACCCAACGGGCAGCAACCTGCCTGCCGTCCTGGTGGACCTGCAGCACAACCGCCCTGCGGCGTGGGCACGCGTGCAGGAGCTCATCGAGCAGATCGTTCCCGATGTCGGCCGGCTTGAGACACGCACTGACAATGAACAGGTGGAGGTGGTCTTCGCCGACCCGACGGTGCCCGGCTATCGGCCCAACCTCAAGAATCTCGGTACCGGCGTGGAACAGGTGCTAATGACCATCGTGGTGGGTGTCACCCAACCGGCACCCTCGATCGTGGTCATCGAGGAGCCCGAGACCAATCTGCACCACGGCGCGCAACGAGCTTTGCTTGCCCAGCTTCGTGAGTGGAGCGCCGATCGGCTGTTTGTGCTGTCGACCCACTCGCCGGTGTTCCTCGACCGGGCCTCCACAACCTCAACGGTGTTCTTGGTGGAACGTGCGCAGGGTACGTCCGCGGTGCGTCGGCTCACCCGAGGGGTTTCTGAGGCGCTGACGGCGCTTGGTGTCCAGCTCAGTGAGGCGTTGAGCGCCGACCGGCTCTTGCTGGTTGAAGGGGAGCCCGATCGGGAGGTCCTGACGGTCTGGTTCCCTGAGCTGCTGAGCGATCCTCGAGTCGAGGTCGTCATCGGCCACGGCGGCGACAACGCACGCTTCGCCGGCATGCTGGAGGGATGGCTCCAGGCCCTGGACCGCCAGGACGCGCGGCGGGTGCTGTACCTGCGTGACCGTGACGAGCTCGCCAGCGCGGTTCTTGACCGGCTCGAGGCCGATCCGGCGGTGTATGTCCTACGACGACGAGAGCTGGAGAACTACCTTCTGGATGCTGATGCGGTCACTGCGGCGCTGCTAGACCGTGGAGTCCTGGATAGTGCGCCTGCGGACCCTCAAGCGGTGGCGCAGCTACTGCGGGAGGGCGCTGACCGGCTCAAGCCCGTGGTGGTCCTCAAGCGGATCGCCGGTGAGGTGGCGTCGCGCCGACTGGTGGACCGCAAGCTGGTGGCCGAGCTGGTCCAACAAGGCCCGACCCTTGAGCAGTTCCGCGAAACGATCCGCGGGCGTCTACCGTCTGCGTACGCCTTGGATGAGATCGCCGAGCAATGGCTGGCTACCGAGAAGGACCTCGAGGCTGCCTGGGAGGAGCGCTGGCAGGACTTCGCACCCGGCAGCGACGTCCTGGCGCACCTGTGGCGGACCCGTGGCCGCACCTACGACAAGCTGAGCGACGGCATCGCCATCGCCAGACACATGGACCCCCCGACGGAACTCGTGGAGGTTATTCGGCGCTTTCTTGCCGGCTGACCGGGACCGGTCCATGAATCCCACGGCAGGCCACAACCCGTAGTGGACCGTGGTACGAGTCAGCTAGCCGCCGAGCAGCATTCAGGTCGCTGGAGGATCTGTCGGCTGCGTCATCGGAGCGATAGTACCGGCAGCTACTCCCGCTCGTACATGACTTGGTACTTTGAGCCGTCTTCACTGGTGATCCGAAGCATCACACAGAAAGGTTTGCCACCAGGAAATTTCTCATTCAGTTGGCGCCAGCGGGTCGCAAGGAAGCGCACAGCCCCTGTCGTACCACGGCTCGATATGCCAGCCACATAAAACGCCTGCTGCTTTGCATTCCCAGCTCGCTGTACAAAGGCGTAGTGGTCACCGGAGAGCGCAGGTGTTCCCGGGATGGCGATGGCGCTCATGTCATTGGTGAACCGAGCAATCGCGTGGAGTGCGTCCTCGACGTAGCGCGATGCCTGGCTGTAGCCGGGTGCCCCTACCGCGATGAAGGTCGAATCCCCGTCGATCTCCGATACGTCGAGCGGAGACGGGTGGATATCGACGCTGACGTCGGAAAGCAGAAGCCGCTTCAGCAACCCCGGTAAGGCTTCCACGCCGGGCACGACATAGTTGAAGATGCGTTGAAAAGCTGGTACCAGCGCGGCCTCATAGGCCGGGATGGCGCTTTCGCTGAATGACCGTGGCACGCCGTCAACGCCAAGTGCGCCGCCTTGTCGAATTCTAAGGTTCGAGAGGTAGACGAACAGCTTCTTGGAACCCTTGACACCGAAGAACGACAGCAAAGGGTCGCGACGCGTAAGCCGGTAGACCAGCCACCCTAGAACGGGGAGGATCCCAAGGAACAAGAGGTCCGCCACGATGTTTTGTGCAACGCCTTGGAACCAGCCCTGTCTCATCGGTCTACTCCTCATACCCTGCATCGCCGTGCCGCGATAAGCGAGGTGACCTTATTCACCGAGGGATAGTCCTGGCAACGCGACGGCGCCTCCGGCGGGGAAGTGCCTGGCGCCTCGTCGTATCCGAGGGAGGCCCGGGGGGCCGATGCTTGGTTCAGGTGGCGGGGTGGAGCTGGTGGCGGGCGTGCTCGGCCAGCAGCATGACCCCGACCTCGTCTAGGTGGGGTGGCAGTGCCCGCAGGGTGGCCAGCAGCCTGCCGGGGGTGAGCACGGGGACGCCGTCCACGTACAGCTCCCCCCAGGGGATCTGGACGTCGTGGACGCACAGCATCGGGATCACCGGGGCGCCGAGCGTTTGGGCGAGCTGCTGGGCTTCCCAGCGGACGGTGGCCAGCGCCCCGCCGAGCGGGTGGCCGTTGTGCCACACCGACCCGTCCACGCCAAGGGTGATGCGGCCGTGCCAGGCTTTGGAGTCGACCAGGAACACCCCCGGCGGCCCGATCAGCAGGTGATCGCCGTTGGCACGGCTAGAGGGGATGGCCAGGTCGTGCAGCACCGTCCAGCCGGCCCGCACCAGCGGACGCAGCCTCCGGGCAGTACGCCGCTCCCCACGGGCACCACGCCGCCACGCGGCCGTCTCCCCAGAGACGCGAAAGCGGAGCCGCCAGCCCAGCGCGCCGGCAGCCACCGCCGCGGCGGGGCCGGCCAGCCGTGGGTTGGCGGCGTGGGCGAGCGTGCCGGCCAGCCCGCCGGCGGCGATGACCGCGGCCAGCCGCAGCGGCAGGGTGCGCAGGAATCCGGCCCACTCGCCGGCGCGGACGCGCTGGTAGTACGCCATGGCGGAGGCGCCAGGGGCGCCGAAGGAGCCACCCTGCTGGTCGCCGGCAAACGCCGGGATTGTCGGGGCCGGAAGCTGCCGGAGGTCGGGGAGCTTCTGGTGGTGGATGGGGCGGATGGTGACGCCGACCGGTGGGTCGTCCTGGTCTGGGTCGTCTGGCCAGTGGGCGGGCTGGTGGGCCATCGGGGCCTCCTTGGGGCTAGCCGGCCGCCCGCTCCGCACCCTGGACCGGGTGAGGGCCGCGGGTGGCGGCATGCCGGCTGGTGGACTCGCCGCCGTCGCGGTCGGCGAGCGTCCTGACAGACTCGGGTTGGCTACGCGGCTGGTCGCGGTCGCGTTGGCGCTGGTGCGGGGTCTGCATGCGCTCCACCGCGCCGCTGGCCTCGCGCCAGGCTTGGTGTCGTTCGGGGTCGTGGTGGTCGCGGGCCGGTTCGGGGCCAAGCGGCCGGTCGGAGTCGCTGATCTCAAATCGCTGGCGGTAGTCCTCGACCAGCCGCGCGGCTTGCCGCCAGGCGCGCCGGCCACGCACTGACTCCGGCACCGGGCCGAGCGCCTCGGTTAGGTAGGCGGGCTGTTCCAGCTCGGCGAAGGCCACTCGCTGGCGGGACCGCAACGCCAGCTCGCGGGTGACGTCGCGGTAGTTGTTGCCGAGGTCGTGGTGGTCTTCCAGCCATGCCTCGCGCTGCTGCTGCGCCGCCCGGGCCTCTACCTCCGCTTGGGTAGCGCGCTCGGCTTGGCGGACCGCCAGCGCCTGGGCGGCCGGGTCCTGCTCCTGGTCGGCGTCGCGGCGGCGACCGAACCGGCCACGCCCGCCCCGGCGGGGATGCTTGGCGTCGACCGCGGTGAGCTGCTGCTCGGCCTGGTGGCGCCGCTGGGTGGCGCGCTCCAACAGCCGGGCGCGGTCGGCTGGCGCCTGGTCGAGCTGGCCGCGGAGCCGGTCCCGTTCGGCGCGCAGCTCGCCCGTGGGGGTAGCGCGCACGTCCAGGCGCGATGTGGTGTCGATCGCCAGCGTCTGGCCGCCACGGCGGGCCAGCGCCGTGGCGAGCTGGTCGTAGGCGTCGGGCGGTTCCCGGTCGGGCAGGTCAACCTCGCCCGCGTTGGTGTGGGGTTCTGGGGTGACGATGGTGTGCAGGCGGGTGTCGTGGCGGGCGCGGGAGAGCTGCACATACAGCCAGTTGGCGTCCTCCTGCCCGGTGATGCGCACTAGCGCCCGCCACCTGGTTAGGCCCTGCGCCTTGTGCCCGGTGGTCGCATAGGCCAGGTCCACCACCCGACGGCCTGGCGAGACCGGTGCGTCCAGGTAGCCGGCCGGGAGGGTGACCTCCCGGCCCTGCTCGGTCCGCAAGCTCAGCGTGCGGTCCTTGACATTCAGGCCGGTGACGCGCCCGCGCGTGCCGTTGGCCACCCCAAGCCCGCGCAGGTCGTTGCGGCCACAGACGACGTGATCACTGACATGCACGCTGCGGTCGCCGATCTCCAGCACCTCCGGGCCGAGGCGGCCGTTGAGGTTCATGACCTGCTGGCAGGTGGAGTTGAGCCGGTCGACCTCGTCCCGGCGGTAGGCCAGGATCACCGCCTCCCTACCCGGCTCGCCCGCTTGCTCGGTGGTCTCGGCGTCCTGGTGGGCCTGCCACCAGTCCCGCACCAGGTTGAGGGTCAGCTCGGTCTTGGAGGTCGCCGGCACCATCCGCTCGTGCTCGCGGTAGGTCTGGACGGCCTGGTCGACCTGCCCGTCACGGACCAACTCCAGCGCGTCGCGCTCCCACGCGGCGCGTTGCCGGCGGTTCTCCGACAGCACACTGGCGCCAAGCCGCACCCGCAGCCCGCGGAACCCGCCGCCGGCGTCGATCGCGGCGAGCTGCCGGTCGTCGCCGACCAGCACGACCTTGGAGCCGGCCTGGTGGGCGTGGTCGAGCAGGCGGCCGAGCTTGCGGGAGCCGACCATGCCGGCCTCGTCCACCACCAGCACCGACCGGTCGTCCAGTACCGGCGCCTCGGGCTGGTCGCCGCGCCGAGCATGCTTGGGGCGGTCGCCGGCGGCGCGATCGAGTTCGACCAGGAGCCGGTCGACGGTGGCGACCTCCTCGAACCCCTCCGCCTCCAGGCCGGTCGCCGCGATCCCGGTTGGTGCCGCGCCCAGCACGCGGTAGCCGTCCAGCGCGAAGGCGTGGCGGGCGACCCCGAGCGCGTAGGTCTTGCCGGTGCCGGCCTTGCCGACCACCACCCGCACCCCATCCGGTGAGAGGGTGAGGTCGCGGACCATGCCGGCCTGGTCCTCCCCAACCGTCGGATGCTGTCCAAGGGCCTCGCGGACCGTCTCGGGCGAGCACACTCCGCTCTGTTCGCTGCGACGCTCCAGCGCGCTGGCGACCAGGCCGTGCTCGACCTCCAGCAGCTCCGGGGTCGACCAGCGTCGCTCCCCGACGGTGCGGTCGGCGACCACGCTGACCGCCCGCTCGGTGAGGAACCGGTCCGCCAGACCTTCAAGCTCGGTGCGGCCGGCACCGACCAGCTGCTCGCCCAGCGCAGCGATCACCTCGGGGCGGGCGAACGTGGAGGCCTGCGCGGTCAACCCCTGCGGGCTGGCCAGCCGGTAGAACACCCCAGCGACCACCGTTCCGTCCGTGGTCGCGTCGGCGCCCGGGCCGTCGCCGGCGGCGGCCGGGTCGTTCGGCGCCGGCCGGTCGCGGCCAACCACCCCGCACAGCAACTCGGGGACGTCCACACCGTGCTCGGTGGCTTCGGCGCGCCACCGCTCGGCCAGGGCGGCAGGGGCCTCGTGGCGCTTGGCCTGCCGGGTGGTCTGCACCACCCACTTGACCAGCTTCGGGGTCCGCACCCTGCCTTCGGCCTCCAGCCGCTCCACCTCACCGTCGATCGCATCGGCGCGCTTGGAGAAGGTTTTGAGCAGGTCGGCCGGCATGCCGGCGAGCTCGCGGTTGCCCCACCGGTCCGGCTGCGACCAGGCGACCCCAAGTGACCTGCTCAGGGCGCGCTGGTAGGCGCCGCGGTAGATCGCGTCCGCCGCCACGCGGTGGCGGTACAGGTCGCGACCATCCAGCGCGGTCCAGCGACCATCGGGACCCTGCACCCGGTTCGCCACGATCACATGGGTGTGCAGCAGCGGGTCGCCCGCGCGGCTGGTGCGGTGGTCGAACCCGACCGCCAGCAGCCCGTTGCCTTGGACGTGGTCGCAGCCGCCATGCCCACGCCGCGCGCCGACGTGGTCCTCCAGGTAGCCGAGCGCCTCGGCGGTCGCCTGGTGGTGGGCGCCCAGCACCTGCGCGGCGATGCGAGCATCCCCCAGGCCGTACAGCAGCGACACGCTCTTGGTCGGCCGCAACACCACATCGAAGGCGGGCACACCCCGCTCGCCATGGCCGCGGCCGACCAGCTCCCCGGTCTCGGGGTGGCGGCCGTGGAAGACCCGCACGAACGCCTCGGTGCTCGCGATGCCCTCCTGGCCCAGCGCCTGGGCGCCACGCCCGAGCCAGCGGCCCGGTGACTCTCCGTGGCCAGACAGGTACTCTTCGCGGTTGCCTGCGACCTCGCGGACGTAGTAGTCCTCCCGGCCAACCGACAGCTTTGCGATGTCCGCCACCATGCTTCGACCCACCCGCGCCCTGCCTGGCGGGCGCCATTGCGGCACCCTGGTGCATTGCTCTCCTGGGGAAAAATGACGGGGTCGAGCGTAGAGCGAGCGGCGAAGCTTCATCCGTTATGGCGAGGCAAAGGAACCGTCAATGCTGGCGTAGAGGTGCGGTGTGT
>WNGA01007069.1_pt1 | contig 15729 bp, 13 predicted proteins | sample 5400061 | NCBI WGS metagenome assembly WNGA01 (sample SAMN13153366, study PRJNA577476) | soil metagenome | isolation source: 100 cm soil or saprolite under grassland replicate 2 | place: USA:California | collected 2016-06-15
CTTGGCGTCGTCGGCGCCGGAGGCGACCGAGATGTCCCGCGTGCTTCCACTGCCGCCAGTGTTGATTGTGTAGGTCGCGGTGGTAACGGACGAATCGGTCATGCCGCTCTTATATGCGATCGCCCTGAGCGTCGTCGTGACGCTGATCGAGACCGGGCTGGAATACACCGTGCCGCCAGTCGAGGTCGGCGCGCTGCCATCGGTCGTATAGCGGATCGTGGCGCCGCTGGTGGCGGAAGTGATCGTCACCGATTGCGGGCTGGCGTATGCGCCGCCGCCCGGACTGAAGCTGGGCGCCGCCACCGCGCCGCCGCCGCCGGCGAAGCCCCACACTTCAGTTTCAGTGACGCTGTTCCACGTGTTGACGCTGTTGCCATGGCCGACGATGCGCACGTAACGGGCGGTCGCATCGCCGAAGTCGTAGGTCTCGAGCGCCGTGGTCGCGCCGCTGCTCCTCGCTCCGGTCAGAACGTTCGTCCACGACGCGCCCGTGGTTGAAAGCTGAATGTCGAAAGTGGCGACGCGCGCGTCGCCCTGGTACCACGCGATCTTCACGAAACTGACGGTGTTCGCGGCGCCGAGGTCGTATTGGATCCACTGAGGATCGCCCTGCGCGGACCAACGCGTGCTCAAGTTACCGTCAACTGTGTTTGCGGGAACATTGCCGTCATTGGCGCTGGCGGTCACCGCGGGACCGGGAATCGCAAACTTCGTCGGCGAGCCGCCGCCAGTGTTGATTGTGTAGGTCGCGGTGGTAACGGACGAATCCGTTATGCCGCTCTTGTAGGCGATCGCCTTGAGCGTCGTCGTGACGCTGATCGAGACCGGACCTGAATAGAGCGTGCCGCTGGTCGAAGTCGGCGTGCTGCCGTTGGTCGTGTAGCGAATCGAAGCGCCGCTGGTGGACGTCGTGATCGCGACAGACTGGGCGCTCGAGTAGGAGCCGCCGCCCGGGTTGAAGCTCGGCGCCGCGACCTGGACCGGCGGCGAGGCGCCGAGCGGATCGCCGCTGGCGCCTACGGTTGGATCGAGATCGCCCCAGACGCCGCCGCCCTCGCCCGACCACGTGCGCTCGGAAAAACCCGAGGCTGCGGCGATGGTCACCGTCGCCGAACCAGTGGCGTAGAATCCGCCCGAACTCGTGTTGGTGAAGTCGTCGAAGATGACTCCGTTGGTCCCGGCTTCGGCAAAGATGAAGCCGACGTTCCCGCCAAAGACGGCCGACTGCTTGATCTGATTGCCGGCGCTGCCATAGTCCACGCCGCCGACGGTCGTGTTGCTATAGCGATAGCCCCAGTCGCCGTTGTTCAGGCCGATGACGCTGGACTTGATGAACTGCACGTTGTCGGCGCGGCAATAGTAGCCGGCGCTGCCGTGCGCCGCATCGCTCGCCGGCTCGACGCCGCCGGAAAAATCGGCCGTGCAGTTCACGACCTTGACGTCGTGCGAGCCTTCCTTGATGTCCCAGCCGTCGTTCACGGTGTCGAGCGTGTAGCAGTTGAAGAAGGTGACGAACGCGCACTGATCGGGGGTGTTGTTGATCCAGTTGCTCGAGGCCTGGCCGACGTAGAAGCCCTCGCCGAAGTCGCCCGACAGGCCGGTGCGGCGCGCCGAGCAGAACGTGAACTCCCAATAGCGGGACTGGTTCCGCAGCTTGAACGCCTCCTGCTGAATGTCCATCGCGTGCACGTGATCGACCGTTCCGTGCTCGGCGTTGTCGATCACCAGGCCTTTGCCGGAGTTTTCGAGGATGAAATTCTCCAGCTTGTAATAGTCGTGCAGGATCTCCAGCGCGTAGGGCGAACCCGACAGGCGCGCCGTGCCATCGCCACGGATGGTGATGTAATTGCCGGGCTCGCCGGATCGCGTCGTCGTAAATCTGCCGCCCACAATCGTGCCCGAGAGCAGAATCGTGTCGCCTGGTTGCACATTGGCCAGGGCGGACGTGAACTGGCTGGCGTTGGAGACGGGAATTTCTTGGGGTTTGCGAGCCGGACGGGCGCCGACCCAGGTACTGATGTTCAGGGTTTTGGTTGCGGGATTATTCAAAGTGACTGGCGCTTTCTGTACTACGGCGCCGTTCTGGTCGGCGCCGGTTCCTGACACAGTTGACGTCGCTGCCGTAGTGGCCAGGGCGATGAGCGACGTGAGGGCGAATAGTATCGACAAAACCGTTGTACGGAAATGCATACATGCCTCCTTGGACTTGGGTTATGAAGGTTAGGTGGACTGGGGTTGTGAAGGTTTCGGTAGGCAGACTCCTCCATCAGCGGCTGTAGGTTCTCCCTGCACAGCTCGCTAGCGAGTCTTTATTGAGGAGCGCTTGTTTATCGGATTGATAACGTATTTCAAGCAGAGCAACGAAGAACTGTTGCTGAACGACTTGATCAGGTCTGGTCCATCTCTGTTAATGAAACTTGCCCACGAAACTTCCCACTCAATAGATAAGATGCCTCGGCGGCGCCGATTTGTTTGTGGGTTGCAGATTTTTTGTTTTCGAGCGCGTAGCCCCGAATTTGGAATTAACGGGGAGGCTCTATGCCGGGCTCGCCGCAAACCGTCTCATTGATACTGGCGATGGCGTCGTCGAGCGCAAGAAAGACTTTGTGGCTGTGGTAAAGCAACCAAGGGCTGATAACGGCGCCGTGCGGCGCGACCAACACGACGGTCTTGCCGCGCTCCCAGGCGTAAAGAATCTCCATGCTCGTACCGACGCTAGGCCTGATGAAGTTGACCAAGACGATGTCACAGTCGTCAATGTCGGCCTTATCTTTTTCAACTATTTCGACCACGCCCTCTTGCTCGCGGCCGCGAAAGTCCCGCAGTACAACTGGATCACGCGAGTCACACTTCAACCGCCGCTTGGCGTACTCACGCCAGTCTTTACATTCCGCATCAGTGCATCCGAGCATCGCCCCGCTCAGGTAAACAATTCTGTCTTTGTCCAAAGCCAACTCCTTTTTCAGGCATATTTGGATAGCGAAAGCGGCCTGCCATCCTGGTCTTCCAACATAATAAGGCGCAGCTTCTCAACATATAGCATATAATGCCAATTCTACCGCCAGTTATTCCCTCCCCGATTCAATTAACTGATTCGCTTTATGGGCATCGGCGACAAAGTTGAGCTGAAGCCCCGACCCGGCTTCACCGAAGCTTTTGGAATAAAGCCGTCCCGCGGATGGATTTCATGGTCCGGATAGAAAGGAAAGAGCATGAACAAAAATCTGCGACGGAGCTTGATCGGCCTGTTGGCCGGGTTAGCCAGCAGCGTCGCGCTAGTGGCCACATTGAAACATAGCTTACTGGGAGGGATTCTTGGCGCCGCCGCCGGCGTCGCGTATGCGTTGGCGTTCCGTCCCTCGCGGCGGGCCTATCCTGACAGCGTAATGACTGCGGCCGCGTTCGGCGTCCCGACCTGGGCATTACTGAGCGTGATCGTCTTTCCTTTACTGTCGGGGCAAATGCCAATGTGGACGGCGGAGGGGATGCGGGCGCTGTTTCCGGAATTGGTGGGTTGGGTGTTGTTTGGCTCGTTTCTGGGGTTGGCCACGCAGGCGCTGAATGATCTCGCCTTCTGGGGCTTAGGGCCGGAGCCTGCGCCGCCCCCGCCGGCTGTGGTACAGAAAAAACGCATCCTCATTCTTGGCGGCGGTTTCGGCGGGATGACCACGGCGGAAAATTTAGAGCGCGTGTTCGGCGCAGACCGGTCGGTTGAGATCACACTGGTAAGCGAGACCAACGCGCTGCTCTTCACCCCTATGCTGGCCGAAGTTGCTGGCAGCAGTTTGGAGCCGACGCACATCAGCGCCCCTTTACGCACCAGTTTGCGTCGTACGCAAGTCGTGCGCGGCAAGGTGGCGCAAATAGATTTGGAAAAACGATGCGTCAACGTGACGCTCAGCCCACGGTCGCGGGATGACGGCGCGGCCGATTTCCAAGAACTGAACTACGACCACCTGGTTCTGGCGCTGGGTTCGGTCTCCAACTATTTCGGCAATCAGAACATCGAGCGCCTCGCCTTCGACTTCAAATCGCTGCTCGACGCCATCCGCATTCGCAATCACGTCATTGACATGTTTGAACGCGCCGACCGCGTACCAGACGCGGCGATGCGGCGGGAGTTGCTGACGTTCGTGGTCGCCGGCGGCGGGTTCGCCGGCGTCGAACTGGCCGGCGCGTTGAACGACTTCGCGCGAGGCATGCTGGCCGATTATCCGAATCTGCGCCCCGAAGATTTGCAGATCATTCTGGTACACGCGGGCGAACGCATCCTGCCGGAGTTGAGCGAGCCGCTGGCGGCGTATGCGCTCAAGCGAATGGGCGAGCGCGGCGTGACCTTCAAACTCAAAACGCGCCTGGCCGATGCGCGGCCAGGCGTGGTGATCCTGAATCCGCCGGAAGAGATTCGCGCGCAGACCCTGGGCTGGACGGCGGGAACCGCGCCCAACCCGTTGATCAAAACTTTACCCGTCGCGGTCAACGAACGTGGCGCGGTGGAAGTGGACGACGCGCTTGCAGCGCCGGGCCAGACGGGGTTATGGGCGGTGGGCGATTGCGCGGCGGTTACCGACGCTAAAACCGGCGCCCCCTACCCGCCGACCGCGCAATTCGCTTTGCGCGAAGCCCGTACCTTGGCGCGAAACATACACGCGAGCATCAACGGCAAGTCGCTTAAACCTTTCCACTTCGACTCGCTCGGCGCGCTTTGCGTCGTGGGGCATCAAACCGCCTGCGCCGAACTCACGATTCCGTTTGCCAGAGACAAATCGGTCCGGTTTTCGGGGTTGCTCGCATGGTTGATGTGGCGGGGTATCTATCTGACAAAGCTGCCAGGGCTGGAGCGTAAAGCTCGTGTGTTGATTGATTGGGTGATCGAACTGTTCTTCCCGCGCGACATCGTTCAGACGATCGATCTGAGCGAGCCGGCGCCGAGTGAATCTGAACCTACCACACTGACTGCGACTACTCGTTCCTAAAGGGAGAGAGATGATGCGTTATTCACTGCTAATTGCGATCATTATCTGCATTCTCGTCGGCGCGCTGGGCGGCGCGTCGAGCGCGCTGGTTATCAACGCCCCATTGGGCGCCAGCATTTTGTTGGGCATGTTGTACGGCCTGATCTTCGCGCTGTTTGGAGCGTCACGCGCTGTAAGTCCGGGCGCCGGTTTGTTATGGGGGCTCGGCTACTCATTCGTATTGTGGCTGGCGATCCCTGAGGGGATCGTTCCTGTGCTGATGGGCGGAATGCCCTCGATGGGAATGCTCGACACGGCTCGAGCGCACTTCCCTGAATTGGTCGCTTACACACTTTGTTTTGGCGCGCCTCTGGGATTGGCGCTAGGGACCTGGGGATTGTGGAATGCGGAATGCGGAATGCGGATTGATGGAGGGACTGATATTTCCAATCCGCAATCCGCAATCCGCAATCCGCAATCCGCATTCAGTTGGCCACGTGCGCTTGTCGTCGGCGGGTTGGCGGGCATCTTCGGCGGTTGGGCGTTTGGCAAATGGATGGCGCAGGTCAATTTCTTCCCGCTCATCGCCGGATTGGTCAACTCCGATTCGATAATGGTTGGTATGACGCTTCACTTTGTCTTCGCCGTGATCATCGGCGCGAGCTTCGGCGTCTTATTCCAACGCGACGTGCGAGGTTACGGATCGTGCATGGGCTGGGGCGTCGGCTACGGATTGTTCTGGTGGTTTCTTGGGCCGCTGGCGATTATGCCGCTCTGGCAAGGCGGCCGACTGGATTGGTCCTACAACCGGGCGAGCGCCCTGTTCGGCTCGCTCGTCGGCCATGTGATCTACGGGGTGATCGTCGGCTTGATCTATGCGGCGCTCGACAGACTATGGGTCGGGTTCTTCAAAGACTCCGACCCGATCAACCGCGAACCCGAAGGGATTGGCTCGCGCTTCCTGTATTCACTGAGGTGGGGCGCGGTGGCGAGTCTGGCGGGCGGCTTTCTGTTTTCGCTGGTGATGATGGCCGTAGGGTTTCTGCCGAAAGTGGCGGGACTGGTCGGCGGCGCGTCGCCCACGCTCGGCTTCGTGGTTCACATGCTCATCAGCGCGTTGATCGGAATGAGCTACGGTCTGCTGTTTCGTTACGAAGCGCCCGATTTCGGATCGGGCGTGGCATGGGGCCTGGTTTATGGCTTGATCTGGTGGTTTGTCGGGCCGCTGACCTTGATGCCGATCTTGCTCGGCGGGACTTTCACCTGGACGACCGAAGCCGCCGGAGCTTTATTACCCTCGCTGATCGGCCATCTGATCTATGGCGCGTCGACGGCGGTTGTCTTTTTGGCGTTGGAACGGCGTCACGCTGACTGGTTGCTGCTCGATCCGCGAATCGCGGCGCGTGAAGCGCGACGGACGCGGCCAATCGGCACGCCGGCGCCTGCACTATGGTTATTTGTACTGGGGTTGGGGGTGATACTGCCAATTTTGCTGGGCTGAGCAAGAACCGCTCCGAAGGGGGAAGCCAGCGGGCCCGGGACGCCGCTAGAAAGCAGAGTCTCGGGCCCGCGAGGAACGCCCTAGGAAAGCACATTGCTCACTGGCTTTCCCGACCCTCAGGCCGTGTGGGCGCCCCTGGAACAGCTCAATCGGATGAGCGTGGGTCTCATGGATTGCCCTGTCCCGAGAGGAGCTTGAGGGTGTAGCTCACCGGCGGAGCGTTGGACTGCGGCCTGAAGCGCAACATCTCGACGATGCTCTGGCCGGGGAGGAGTATACCATCGCGCAGGAACACGCGGAGATAAGGATCGCCGCTGCTGGTGATCCCGCTGGCGTTCTCCAAGCGGATCCGATCGGAGAGACCCCGGACTACGATGAGGAGGTGGGTGTCCACGATCGACGAGCTGTTGTTCATGATCCTATAGACGTCCTCCTGCCGCCGGCCGCCGATGCTGTTGGAACCGAGCCGCGCAATGTTCACCTGCCTGGTCACGTCCAGGAACTCGAGCCCCAGGTCGCGCCGGGAAAGGGCGTCGTTGTTCGATCGAGCAAGGCCGCTGGCCATCAGTCCATCGATTGCGCCCAGGGCCGCGAGGTCGGGGCGAAAGATCGAGTAGGTCAGGTCCCGCTCGTTCGGATCGAACGTATCGGTCGTCGAGTTCGGATCGAAGCGGACGAACGCCGGATCGAAGAGAGCGTTCTCAAGGAAATCGGTTAGATCGTCCACTTGATCGTCGCTGAGGCCCAGGCCGCGAGGCGAGCCGGGTCCGCGGGGGTTGGTGAACCGGGTCGTGAACGTACTCGCGGCGGCGGCCTCCGCGTCCTGCGGCGCACCGGCGTTGAAGTACCGCACCACGTCCTTCACGCGCGTGAACGAGCCGTTGTGGAAAAAGAAAAAGCCGTCTCTGAGTTGCCGCAGCGTCAGCGCGCGGAACTCGAACGCGTCGTCATCGCGGAAAGTGATTTCCCTCCGTCCGTCATCGCGAAAGTTCGGATCGTTTCTCGCCACGACGTTCAAGGCTTGTATCGGGTGGTCGCCGAGGCCGAGGTTGAAGAAGTTCTCGTCCACGAACTGACCGGCCCCGGCCCGTCGGGGTCGTTGGGCTGCTTGTTGAGCATCGGGCCGCTGTGGCAGGAAAAACAACCCGCCCCGCCGCTGCTCGCGGGCGTGAAGAAGAGCCTGGCTCCCCGCCGCTGTGCGACCGTCAGGGCGCCGTTGTCTCCGGACAGGAACCGGTCATACGGTGTGTTTCGTGTGACCACGGTTCGCAGGAAGGTCGCCATGGCCCGTAGGACGGTCTGGTCGTTGATGAGGAGATTGACGTCGTTGGCGGCGTCGGCCGCAGCGGCCTCTTCGGGGAACGCGTCCCGGAAGAGCTTCCGGTAGGTCGCGAACCGCTGCAGTTCGGCGGCCTGGTCGTCCTGCATCCGGTGAGCGTCGAGCGTCAACTGGGTCAGGCTTTCCCCCGCAGTAAACCCGAACGGGTTAAGGGCGCCGGGCGACGAGTCAGGCTCGCCTGCGAACCCGCCCAGCAAGAGGCGGTTGTTGAAGGCGAATCCGATCATGCTTGGCGAATTTCGCGCGACGCTGTCCACGGCGTCGAGACGACCGGTTCGCAGCAGCGCGCCAGCAGGCGGCAGGTCCGTGCGGCGACCTCGGCCTGGATTGCCCACCGCGAACTCGTAGATGTCCGTGAGAGTGGGGAGCTCGTCCACCAGCGTGTCACCGGCGAACAGAGGGCTCGGGCGCAGTTGCGGGACGTCGGACCGGGTCCGCCGGCGTGGAATGAAGTTCCCCGAGGCGTCCGTGAAGCCCCGCCCCTCGCCGCCCACGCCGAAGTTGATGAGCGTGCCGGCCTTCGACGCCGCCTCGCCGAGGTGGCAGGAACCGCAGGAGGCGGTCTGCCTCGTGGCGAGCACACCACCGAACTCCGTCCGGATTCTGGCCGTTCGGATCGGGTCGAAGTAGAGCTGTTTCCCGAGGTAGCGCTTGGCCTCGGTGGTCTTGGAGAACGGGTCCGGGCTTCCATCGGGAAGATGCGGCTGCGGAAGGTCGGAATTGTTCGCGGGAACCATCAACTTCTCGATTCCACCGACCTGATGGTCGATGAACCGGCGCAACTGGGTGGGGCTATTGCCTTGAGCGGCCGCGTCGCCGCTGCTCCAGGAGACTCCACCGCACAACAGGGAGAAGGCCAGGGCGCTGGCCACCTTCATCAGGAACAGACGCCGGCCGACCGGCTTCGACGTCGGAGTGTCCCCCTGTCGATTAGCGGGCTCTGCAAACTGTCCTTGCTCTGCAAACTGTCCTCTTGGTTCTTTCTTCAAATTCATATACCTCCAGAGGCTAGGCGTGGACACGCGGTCCCCGAAAAGGACACCTGACGTCCGGTTAGAGCCGGTCTCCTGCCTCGGTTGGATGCGCTCCACCATGGACCGGCTGAGACAAAGAGTTAAGACCCCGGCTGCCGTTCGATGACGCAATAACCTTCGGGGACATAAATCCACGCCAATTTTTAGTTTTGGGTTGCAATCTATCGCCGGCCCGGTTTTCATTAAACCAGCGATACTCTTTTCCACATATTCAGTAGGTCCGGTCCTACCCATTAGTCTCGGCAAGGCGCTGTTCGTTACAGGTCTGTTAAGGCAATCGCATCATAAGAAAAGTAGGTGAGGTATTGATGGCTTTACTGATGAGGTACTGAATTTTTCTGTCCTACATTTTTCTGTTCTGGTTTCGCGAACAGATAAGTGGGTGTGTCCCACCTGTCTAACCGCCTCCGGCGGTTAGACAGGTGGGACACACCCACTGATTACCGAGAGCCAGACTTCAAACTGTTTGAATTTTTCAGGTTTGGCTGCTCCGGTGAGAGAAGTATTCGGATTTTACCCTGTAGTTGTTTCATTATGGGTATAACGTTCTGTTCAACGATACGCCTTGCCTGTTGTTTTAAGTCCTCCGCTAGGGCAGGATGTGAATTGGCTGCGACCTCAATAGTGTAATGATTGCTGAATAGGAGTTCTGTCGTTCTCACTAAGCTTTGTACACTCTTCGTAATCTCATCATCGAAGTAAATTCTATTTTCGTCGTGAAATTCAATCGCCTCTTGAAATCGCTCCTGAGTTTTCGCGTAGAATTCCTCCTTGGTGTCTGTGCGACGCAGAACATCCCAGTTTGCCCAGTTCTGTAAATCCATTTCCACTCTGGCCAGCAACTTGAACAGTTTCACAATCGCTTCTGCTCTTTGCTGGTGAAGCAATGAATAACGCGTCTGAAACTCATAGAACTTTATTTGAAAGGCAGACTGAAGTTGAAGCTTATGGCTTTCGAGTTCTTTAGTAATGTTTGCTTTGTAAGACTCAAGCTCTTTGCTGAGGTCTATTTTGTAGCGCTCGATATCCTTATTTAATTGCGTCTGGTAGCGCGCCATTCTCCGCGCAAGCCAAAGATATGTCAAGAGTGGAACAATCACCGCTGCTAACGTGGGGCCAGCTTTTAGCCAAAAATCTATATCTCGTAACAAGTGCATAAGCCTCTCTATTCGCCATCAACATTCGTTCGCTTTCAATCTATCTATATTCTATTCCGAATGGCTTCTCAATATCTCCGACGTAACTTTCGATTTGGAGAATGGCATCTATAACATAGCTAACGGTAAACTTTGCTTCCTCTTCTGTGAAGTCGCTCTTTTTTAACCTGCAAGTTAAAGTGCCATCCATCGCCTCAGAAATTAGAACAGCGCTTGAGGCTTGTTGATACTTCGCATATTCAGCAAAATTCAACCCTAAAGTTTGAAGCATCACCATAGTTTTCATTTTGTCCAACGTCATATAGCTATCTCTCGGGGTAGACAGTGTCCCTTGGAACTGAGGCAATTCCCCGATCACCTTCTTTATGACTAAGTTTATACACTTATTGAATGCGGCTTTTGCATATTTAATAGCCTCGATATACTTACCAGCTTTAAAGTGTGCCTCTGCTTCCACGAGCCTTTCCTTGATTTTTGAATGTTGGATCAAATCGGTAAGGCTGATCTCGTCAAAATTCTTATCCCAAACTTGAATCGTAATGTGTTCGAGAAAATCCCTCGTATAGGTTCGGCAATCATTGACTTCGATTTCGGTAGGATACTTGGCCTTATGCTGTGCATCATTCCGGATTGAGCGTACGTGCTGAATTTGAACTTTGTCTGGCAATGAAGAGAGGCCAATAGGAGTTAGCGAACTTTCTACGGACGAAACAAGTCCTTGAAATTCCTTTTCCGGATTCTTGCTGGGATTAAGCGATGAAAATACTGCTTTCAAAATCGTCTCGGTTGCAAGGTCAAACGTCACGACCGCGATAATCCTACTCACCGGGCTGCTCCTTGCCTCAGAATGCAAATATGCCTGCTGATAAAGTTGTTTCACAAGAGCAAGTTTTTTCATCGTGACCGGATCGAGTGGTATAGGCATATGGCTATTGTCCTTCGGGTAAGGGTGGATGGTGTCTCATAGGGCCGATTCCTCTACAAATTTGGCAAAGACTCGCACTATTTACGCCTGAGCGCTCCTAAAGTCAATATTTGTCTCAGTTCCTCCCTCGCTCTGATTTCAAACAGTTTGAATCTTTATGGGTCCACTTCAGGGACTCCAATTCTAGCGGTTCTAATAATTCTTGCAAGTGGACTTTTTCATAGATAAAATCCTAATTCTTCTTTTGACCGGCCCTCTTCATCTACAGGAAGTGGTTAAGGCTATGTGTGACTCAGAACACGCTTGGATCGAGCGACATTTCGAGTATTTATCCAACCGGAAAAGCTGTGAATGGTGCCAACATCCCGAATGTCCTGTGATGCCGAAAATTGGATTATGCCGCCATTGTAATAGAATTCGCCTTGAGTTAAGCCGCCTCGAAAAGAGAGGCATCACAGGATTCTCTTATCAAGTTGCGCAAGAAATGAAAGCAAGCGCGATAACCGAAGGTATGTCTTTTGGTCTTCCCGCTATGTTGGCCGTTAGCTCACTTCGCCTAGAGCACGCGTTGAGGGATTTAGGAAGATACTTCGTACGCAAAGAATTTTTTGTAAATGATGCAACTCACCTGGGTAACGTATTCTGCCCGATCCATAGGCAATATGTGTTCTACATGTTGTCCCTTTATATCAGGGAATACCTGAGAAAGAACCGGCGTCAAATGGCCAGCTACCCTCTGGGGGAAGACATATAGCCGGGAACCAAACTTCATAATTCAGCACCGAGGACAAAATAGAATGGCTGAAACAACACAAGAGATCGCTCTACGGCATTTTTACTTTCCTGTTAATATTGATGAGTTTATTAAGCCGATTAACGATTTTCTATCTATAGCGCAGAAGCCACTTATTCAACCAATCGGGTCGTTCGCCAAAAACCTATCGTCTGTTATTTCAACAACGAGCTTGCCATTTTGGATGGGGATGGCGAGCGTTTCACAAAAGCGATTCTTGCAGATACACTTAGCTGAAAAGATACGCGCTCTAAATCACGCGGATAAAGATGGACATATTCCTGAGTGGGCGCGCGCTCAAGCATATGAAATCGCCAAAAAGCGAGCACAGGAAGAAAGTTTAGACGACACGCATAAAGATACTACTATTGAAGAGTTATTTGCTGATCTAATAATGTTATTGAGCGATCCGAACTTTAATACTGCTTCACGAGAAGTGTTAAGACAGGGTGCTGTGCTTACTTGGTCAAGTATCGAGGTTTTAGCTACCGATTTATTTATATCTCTCTTGAATACGAAACCTGAGCTTGTGAATATTCTTTTCAAGAATGATAGAGTCAGAAAGTGGTTTGACATAAGAGGAGTTTCTTTGGAGATACTTGAGACGCACGGGTTTGATGTTTCAAAAAAGATGGGAGATATTTTGATTGAACATTATTCAATAGACACTTTACCCGCAATAAAAACTATATTTTCCATATTGTCGCTAGGGCGAGCCGATTTAATCACAGCACTTGATAACCCAGATTTATATTTATTGAATAAGAGACGTCACTTAATTGTTCATCGAAGAAGTATTGTTGATCTTCAGTATAAAAATAGCACTAGTGATTCTTTAAATGTTGGAGATGAACTGTATATCAAGCCTGATGATTTAGATCGTTATTTGACAGTAGTGAGAGAGGCGGGAAAGGAACTGATTGATTCGGCTTGCAGCATCCTTTAGGCCTGTCCAAAACCGCTTTCTTCAGGCGGTCTTTAATATTTTATTGGCTTTCCGTAACCATCAATTACATTCGCACCGGAGGTAGATTATGGACGCAGAAACAAGACACAAACTTAGAGTAACAGTCGAGCGACTTATCAGACAAGAAATGCTTGCGGTGTTTACAGAAGCGGCAAGAGCACGTGAAAACCACATCGCCAATTCCGATGCAGATGCAGTTCCATTAACAGATTACCTGATAGTAGCGGTACAAGAGCGTATAAAGAGAGGAGAAATAGACGCTAAGATAGTGCCGCAATTTTAGTCAGCCCTAGACGGCCTATAAATTTTCGGGTGTGTCCCACAAATCTAACCGCCTCCGGCGGTTAGATTTGTGGGATTGTGGATTGACCACCCTAAATATGTTACTGCTTGATAGATTTTCAATGCGTTCTGTCGGCCCTTCTCCGAGCGGAATCCATCATGATTTCGTTCCAGCCGGCGCAAAACGCGCATTCCGGTTTCGGCCAATGAATTGCGTTTGACTCCGGGCACTCTCAAGAAGGTCGTCATGTTTTTGAAATGCTCTTCGAGGAAAGAAGGGTGTGTCCCACCTGTCTAACCGCCGGAGGCGGTTAGACAGGTGGGACACACCCGGATATGATAGTAGCCGCTGACTTCCTCCAGGTCTTTCTGCAATTGGCGGAGACTCTGTTGGGGGATGCCGAAAACAGCTCTTAAGCCGACGCCTCTCCTCCTGAGCTTTCCCTGAATTTGATAGCCAAGGAAGTCGCAGCTCTCACTCCAATGAGTAATTTTCGTTTTCTTCTCACTGAGCTTGAGCCCCATGTTGGAGAGTTTCAGCCTGATTTGCTCCTTGAATGCTTCGGTTTCCTTTTTGGTTCCTGCAACAAGAACGAGGAAATCATCGCAATAACGGACGTACCATACCTTGCCCGGATGTTTCCTATTTTTGGCGTAGCATGGAACGTATTTCCGTTGCCGCTCCAGTTCCTTGATCTCTTTGACGATAGATCTGTCGCCATGTCCATCCCTGAGTTGTCTCCTAAGCTTGGCGATTCTGGTCTCGAATTTTCTGTATTCGGGATTTCGTCTCGCGTTCGCCTGTTGACTGGTCTGGGATTGATTGGCGTTCAGTTCTCTCAGCATAAAGAGGTCGAACTGGTGAAGGAAGACATTGCACAACAGAGGGCCGACAATGTTCCCTTGCGGGACGCCACTGTAGGTTTTGTGATAGCGCCATTCTTCCAGGTAGCCGGCCTTGAGAAATTTGCTGATTAGGCTCAGCACCTTCTCGTCCGCCACGCGTTTCTTGATCAGTTCCAACAGCCCGCCATGCGGGATATTGTCAAAGCAGCCTTTAATATCGCCCTCGATCAGGTAACTGATGACCGGGTACGCACGTGATACGTCGCGTAATGCCGTTATTGTCGATCTGCCTTGCCTGAAACCGTGCGAACATTTGCAGAAGTCCGCCTCAAAGATCGGTTCGAGTAACATTTTGATTGCCTGTTGCACAATCCGATCTTTGATGGTCGAAATTCCAAGTGGTCGAGTTTTGCCATTGGCTTTCGGAATAAAGACGCGGCGAACAGGGGTGGGCCTGTACGTCCCGCTCTTCAAACTGTCTGCCAGTTTATGGACCAATTCAAGGTCTATTTCAATTGCCGTCATCTTATCAATGCCGGGAGTTTGACTACCCTTGTTGTTCCGTATCTGCTCCCAGGCTTGCGCCAACCACATTTTGTCAGTCAGCAGCTTCCATAGTGGTTTGCGTATTTGATCCTGGGTTCGTCTTGCCAGCGTATGAAGTCGCTCCATTTCCTCAGCCACGTTGATCATATTGTTTCCTTTATGGTACGGCGGCTTGTCCGTCCGTAACTGAGTATCGTGTCGCATTGAGTGTATGAGACCCTTCGCCCTGTGAACGTCTCTCTCGTTCGCCTCGGATGGTCGTTACTCCATCGACTATTACGATCTCGCTGCCCCGACACCGGCATTGGTGATCTACCCACTTACCCTCTGTTGTTAGGGGGAGCCGGTATCGGTTCCGACGTTGCTCACATAACAATTTATCCGGGGTGTGTCCCACCTGTCTAACGGGAATTCGGGGTAATATATTACAAACAGGCGACTTAAGCGGTTTTTGAGATGACTCGCCGCCTGCAATGAAAATTAGGCTTAAACCTATTGAAGTAAATGGTTTAGCACGTTCTGCGGTTAGACGGGTGGGACACACCCTTTATCCGCCGACTTAGGTCTTCTTCCGATTCCTTAGCGTGGCGCACCACGTTTGGGACTAGATCGGCAATTGTAAGGACCGCTGACCACCCGTATCTGACGACTCGGAAAGGGCTGTCCGAGTTGCGGGGATCATAAGGGCTATTGCTCGCCCCTATTCATTTCGTCCCAATACCTCATTAGCTACCGTAGGTATTCCATCGATTATAGGAAAATCTCGAATTCGACAATGACCGTCTGACCCTATCAGCTTCCGCGACGTGTTCGTCTTGATGGTGTAGCTCCATCTCAAACCTCGCCTGTTTCCTCAACAAGCTTTTCTCATGCCCGCCCAACGTGATAATCCGTAGGGCTTCGGTTGAGTGAGGACAGGGTGACCTTACTCATCCTGACTGGTTTACCAGTATTGTTATGCGACCTTGCGTCGCGCCCGACCTTCTTCAATATATATCTTCCAGCGTCCGATTCGGACAAAGCCACGCGCATCAGTCAAACGCTGAGAATAACGTTGTCCGAATGCCCTTTGCAGATCGGCAGGCTCAACACGCTTGCCCCTTGCGTCGCCGAGAACCGTGAGCGGTGAGCGCTTCCCGTCGTTGCGGCGATGATGCGCCCAGTGCGGCAATCGATTATGATCGCGGATCAGTTCGCGATGAAATTCAACCGCCTCCTCGACGCTGCGGCATCGTTCCCAACGATACTCGCCGAGCCGGGCTTGAATGCCGAACTGGCTCTCGATCAAATTTTGCCAGGGATGGCCCTTGTCATACATCTCGTGACGTATGCCCAGTCGTTGATTGGCGCGGATCCAATCGTGATCTCTGAATTGACCGCCGTA
>WNGA01007071.1_pt1 | contig 15726 bp, 18 predicted proteins | sample 5400061 | NCBI WGS metagenome assembly WNGA01 (sample SAMN13153366, study PRJNA577476) | soil metagenome | isolation source: 100 cm soil or saprolite under grassland replicate 2 | place: USA:California | collected 2016-06-15
CTTCCGATTCTCCCAAGGCGTCGCGCGCCGCTTTCAAATCGGCTGCGTTTTCCAGTGCTTCAAGCTCAGTCAAATCTTCGATCAGCGACATGACCCGCTTAGCGCGCGCATCGGAGAGTGTTTCCAGTTTCGAAATTGCGTCAGTCAATTCGACCTTGCTCATGCTCGAAGGATGACAGAACGAAAGGCAATTTCAAGTCTGCCATCGCCACCGTGGGCACGCAGGCGACACGCCTGCCGCTACAGAAAACAAAAAGCGCCCCGCCGGATTTCCAGCAGGGCGCTTTGAATGAATTAAACTAAACGAGCCAGCTTCGCCTCTTATCGTGCCCACGGGATCCTTGTGCCTCTCGTGTAGCCCGCTCGAAATCCAAGCCCAAACCCGATTGCCTCTGCTCATAAAACGCTACGGAACCGGCCAACTCGCGTTCGGCCTCTTCCTCAATGATGAGGAGCTTCACTCGTAGCGTGCTCGAATATCACGAGACACTTCTTCAGCCGATCGGCCCTTGGGCTTCCCTTCGCGAATCCGGTCAACTCGCTTTGCAATCTCAAGATTCCATGCCGCGTTCGCGTCTTCTTCCGGAGGACCTTCAAGGCTCACCAAAAGTTTGCGAGCCAGTTCCGCGCGCTCCTGATCGGAAAGTGCCAGCGCCTCCTGTGCCAAACGTTCAACGGCTGCAGCCATATTAAAAGGTTCGCACCCGCCCGTGTGGGTGGTCAAGCAATCTTCGTTTCCCTTTTGGAGTTCAACGTTGGGCGTCCGGCGTTTTCTGCACGTACAAACAAAAGCGCCCCGCCGTTTCCTGTAGAGGCAGCCGTGTCGGCTGCAATTCTCCCGCACGCGACACGCGTGCCACCACAGTTTAGAAAACAAAAGCGCCCCGCCGTGGCGGGGCGCTTTGAATTAAACGAAGTTCTTCCGAATCTTAGTAGACTAACGTGTTGGCAGGATCGGTACCGGCACAAACTCCTATCGTGTCTCCGGTAACCCGGCCCACGGCGCTCTGAAACGTGTTGCAATCAGCCCAGCCGGCCACGACCGCTTGGCCCTGTTTAAAAACGACGCCGTCGCCACCCTTATGCATCACGATAAAGCCCTTTTGACCGTAAGGAACGGTTCCCGCCGCGAGTGCGGTGTTATAGGTGTAATTACGGCTGGTGCAAAAGATCACGTTTGAAACATCCGCGTCTAAAACGGGGTGAACTTTCAACGAGGCTGTCCCGGCGGGACTGGTAAAAGTTACAACCTCGGGAGGGCCAGGAGCTACGCTGACGGTCAAGTTGCAACTAGGAGCGCTGAACAGCTTGGTAATGTCGCCGCCTCTCAGATAACCTGGACCTACCACCTTGTTGACGTAGGCAACCAAGGTTGCGATTGCCGGGGTGTAATCGCCAGGCCATGCCAGAGTGGCGTCGCCTGTGGCTGCGCCGTCATTGGCCATTTGGAACTGAGCCAGGTAGAGCTGGCGCTCGTTGTTCATTGTGCCGGTCATCTGGGCCTTGGCGAGCGCCGACGTTAACGCGGGCACTGCCAGTGCGGCCAGAATTGCGATAATCGCAATCACGACCAGCAACTCAATCAGCGTAAATGCTGAGGAGGGTTTATTTAGTTTTATTTTCATAGTTGATTTTTTTTAGCTGCAGTTGTTCTGAGGGTTTTTTGCCTGCCACGTCGTAGCGTAGCGAAGGCGGGTTCTCAGAGGGTTTGTTTGGTTTTCTTTCTGCGGTTGGTTCTCAGGGGTTTGGTCTTGAGAATGGTCGCGCTTATCGCCGTCTCCACGGGTAAAGTCAATAATTATTTTTAGCTTTTTTAGGGGATACCAAGAAATGCACAGTCTTTGGCAAGATTCGGTGCAAAAGGGGGTTCCGCTAGGGGCCTCACCCTGATAGGGATGGTTGATCCCACTCTGTAAGAGGCGATTGACCCCAACTCGCGAAACCTTTCGAAGTTTTAGGTGAACCGCCCCTATCATTTCACCGCAGAGGGCACGGAGAAGAGAGAAGCCACAGATGAACACGGATCGACAGAAAGCAGACAACCACGGATTGCGCGGATGACACGGATTGGGGAGAACGGTTAGTTGCCCGCGAATCACGCTAACAGACGCGAAAAATTTTCCGGAGGGGAAAACCAAACCGTTTCGTTTCTTTCGCGTGTTCCGTGGGCTGATATCTGATTCTCAAAGACTACTGCGCTTGCAAATGTTCCTAGAGTTTTCTGAGAAGTCGCACTCGTCGCCCGTTTGAGATCGAGCCAATGACACCAAGAAATTTGCTCGCCGGCAGTACGGCGAGAAAACCGAGTCGGACCAGTGACGCTGCCTTCAAGCCGCTCGAAGCGAAATCGCTGTCCGAGACGCCAATGAGTTCGTCCAAATCAGCTGCCTGCTGGCGCAATTGTGTAGTCACACCGCAAACCAGCCAATCTCCAAATGGCGGCATTTGGCACAGAGCAATGGCTGGCCGGTTCTTTACAACTCCATCAGCTTGCGGCAGAGGCGTCAGTACGACGTCGCCCGCCTTCATTGCCGCTTAATGTCCGCCAACGTGTATTCGGCTTCGGATAGCGAATAAGCGCGAGCAAGTCCTTCAGCTGAGAGATTACTCCACGCGGAGTGTTCGGCCTCCTCCACGCGGCCCGCAGCAAATTTCTCAAACCATTTATGGAACACGATCAGCTCCGACGGCGACAAATGCTTCACCTCCGCTTCGAGTTCCGGAATGCTCATCCTTGGAATCATAGAGACAGTCTGCGGCCCTCGCAACCTCGTAGAAAACGCAGATCACAGCACGAGGATGCGAATTTTACACGAAGAAAGGCTGTAGAGTGCGACCTGTTCGCCGGAGCCTCGGCGAAGGTGGATGTCCCCACCGGAGGATTCCGAGTTTCACCGCAGAGGACGCCTGCCTTCGCGCGAGGCTACGGCGTGGCAGGCGGAGGGCACGGAGGATTAGACAGAATCTACAGAATGAAACAGAATCCAGATTCTGAAAAATTGAAACTCGCTCGCTCCCCGCGCTCGCTCACTGCTGCCCTCGCAGCTTTACCTTCTATCTCGGAAATCCCTTTCCTCGATTTTGTGCATTCTGTCCAAAAAAACTACGTGATCTCTGTGGTGAGCTGTCTACGGGCGGCCCGGCGGTCCGTCCCTGCCTTTTTAAGCGTGCAAACGCTGTGGGTTTGGCTCAAAAAGAGGCCATGAACATCACCAAAAACCTCGGAATGCTTCTGCTCGCAATCTATCTGATTCTTGTTGGTATCACGGCTCTCTTTCACGTGGCTATCCCCGTGATCGTAACCGGAATCCTGGCGCTGGCGGCCGGCATTCTGATTTTGATCGGGAGGTAGCTTGCTTCTCTCTTACTCATATTCATACTCGTGCTCTTACTCTTGATCTTGCTCTTCAGAGCCAGCCCTCAAGAGCGAGCATAAGCATGAGTAGGAGCAGGAGTAAGAATACGAACACGAAGCGCGAATGACGAACGGCATCAACTATTTCGTCATTTGCACATTCGTCATTCCTACAGAACGCCGACCGCGCGTGAGATGAGCAAGATCACAATAGTGAGCGAGATCAAAATCTGGATCATCGCCAGGACCTTTGCCCAGCGCGCAAGCAATGGCGCGTCGGTGGGGCCAAAGGTTGAGCTTTGGGTGAAAGCAACAAATAGATAATCGACGAAACGCGCCCGCCAACGCACACACGCGAATTGGGCGCGTTCATCGTGCGGGATTTGCATCTGCGGAAAAAGGAAGCTGGTGCTGCCGAATTTGTTTTCCTTGTGACGCCGGGTTGGCCCGCCGCCGTCCAGTCGCCAATACCAGAGAGCGAACACGATGACATTGGTTAGCCAGAGCAAGCCGCCTGAACGCAGCAGTTGCAAGGGGGATTCGCGGTGGGAAGGCAGCGCGCGTACCAGCAAAATTGCCGATCCGATCAACGCCAGGGTTGTAATTCCATTAATAAGAACTCCGAGCGCGTGATTGAGTGAAAGTTTTCCAACCCGATGGCTTACGACTGTAGGAATGAGTAAAACCACAATCGCAGTGGGCAATAACCAGGTGGGGCCGACAACCAGGTTGGACGGCAGCGCGACATAAATTGCGCCGATCGCGAGAAAGGCCAGCAGCGCCTGCCAACGCGGCTCCGGCTTATCGACGCGATCCTGCGTTGCGTTCATCACTCGGCTTATAGCGAGAATTCATTCACGACGCGAGCGTTCCGTTTTGATTCCCATTTAGCGGAGGAAAGCGTAGAATTGCGCTCAGATACGAGTAGCAAATTCGAAATTCGAATATCGAATATCAAAACAAATTCGAATACCAAAGATCCCAAATTGGAAATCAAACACAAAGTAACTCTTGAATGCCAGCAGCGATAACGCAAAGCCATACGACCTAGAGGAGCGAACCGCTCTGTTTGCTGAGGAAAGTCGCGCGTTTGTCAAAAGATTGCCGCGGACTATCGGCAATGTCGAGGATGCGAAGCAATTCATCCGTGCCTCGGGTTCTATTGGCGCAAACTACATCGAAGCAAATGAAGCGCTCGGCAAGAAGGACTTTGTGATGAAGATCAAGATTTGCCGAAGAGAAGCCAAGGAAACTTGCTATTGGCTGCGCTTGCTTGATGTCGATGGCAAAACTCGAACGCCAACGCCAGCAACTCTCAGCCGAGGCAAGGGAACTAATGAACATCTTTGGCGCCATTCTCCGAAAATGCGAGTAACCGTGCCGTTTCGATATTTGAATTTCTGCTGTTTGTTTCGGATTTCGATATTCGATATTCGGATTTCTGAACAAACACGGCGATACCCGCCTTCGCCGCGCTACGGCGCGGCAGGCAGCGCCGTGGCTACAATCGAATAGAGAATGCGGAGAATTCTGATCGCGATTGCGGTTCTTGTCGCAGGCATCATTGGTTTGTTGGCGCTGTGGATCTTTGGCGGGCGCCAGGTCTCGATGTTTATCGATCGGTTCGGAACGATTGAAATCGGCTCGGTGCCGATTCACTCGGTCAGCTACGAAGGCAGCGGGACGGGCGGCTGGCTCACGGTCAACGACGTCCATTTAAGTCTGGATGATGTGAATCCAAAGATCGCCGTGAGTATCGGCTCCACCAAAGACAATCAATTTGCCGTGGCCAGCGGCGGGAAAGTTTTCGCCTTGGGCCCGCTTTCATCCAGCGCGGAAAATGGCGGCGACTATCTCGCCGTTGTGCCGCAGCCAGGGGACGAAGCGTTTCTTGTGACGCGCCGCAGCGCGCTGAGTTGGCCGACGCCGTTTGATTTCAATTTCATGACTGGCCATTCGCCATCGTGGAAGCGGCATACGTATTATGAGCTTCGGTGGAAAAAACCGTCCGGCGCGACGCTCGATATGGTTTGGCGTTACGAGCAAAACTTCTATGGACAACAGCTCGTCCCGGGCACCGGCTGGGACAGCGGATTCAGCGTTCATGAAGGTTCCACTGGCGTGATCCGGATCGATATCCAGCCGTGACAGGCAGTGGCGGTTTGCCAACCGTTACTTTTTCAGCTAACCACGGATTACGCGGATAACACGGATGCCCAGATGATTCACGAGGAGTTAAGTGGCAAGATCATCGGCGCTGCGATGGAAGTACTTAACGAGTTGAAACCCGGATTAGACGAAAAGCTCTACGAGCGCGCAATGATTATTGAACTAAAGCACCGCGGCCACATCGTTTCAGTGCAAAGCTCGTTCCCTGTTTTTTATCGCGGGGAATTAATCGGCAACCTCATTCCGGATCTCATTGTCGATAGCGCCGTGATCGTTGATCCCAAAGTGGTCTCCTGCTTCACCGAGACGCATGTCGCGCAGATGATCGGCTATCTAAACATTACGCATTTGGACCTGGCGCTTCTCGTTAATTTCAAGAATGCACGGTTGGAATGGAAGCGCGTGTTGCGCCACCACGAACCCGACACCCCTGATCTTCATGCCTGAGCCTCTTATCCGTGCTATCCGTGTAATCCGTGGTTCTTCACGGGAGTTGCAGTTCTGCCTTCCTCTGACCGCCTGCTCAGGATGACCCGGGAATGCGCGAGAGCCGCTGTCCGCGCGAAAGCTTCTGACAAGTCTTGTCCCATAATCCGTTCGCTGCTTGGTTTCTGGGTGCGACTTTCGCGCAAACTCCAAAAACTGTTTTCCATCGACGCTGTGCAGAGCCTCTGGGAGCACATCTGCCGCTGGACGCATCCCGTGAGTGCGCGGCGGATTCTCGCCACGATTGATGAGGCGGAATTGGAAAGGATGCGGCGCCATTATCCTTACCGGCCGAACGCGCGAAGGATAAACGCCTACGAAGACGCAGCCTACTGGATCGGCGTCAACGTCAAGCACGTCCAGGATCTTTGGCTCGATCGCGCGCCGCCGCTTCACGTTCTCGACCTGGGCTGCGGCGCCGGTTATTTTCTTTACATCTGCCGGCTCTTCGGCCACGAAGGACTCGGCCTGGACACGGACGAAGAGCAGTTTTTCCGCGGTACAACGCAGCTTCTCGGCGTTCGCCGGATCGTCGCGCGAATCCATCCGCAAACGCCGCTGCCCGATCTCGGAAAAAAATTCGACCTTGTTACCGGCCATCGCGTCTGTTTTCATCGAATCGAACGGGACGAAAATGGCGTGTGGAAAGAGTGGACGCCTGCCGATTGGATGTTTTTCATCAACGATATCAGAACGCGGTTTCTCAAGCCGAATGGACGTCTCCTTTTGGAATTTAATCCGCGAGCTGACGGTTCTTCATTCTTTACCGAGGAATTGCGCGGTTGTTTTCTGTCTCAAGGCGCGCGCATTTTTCGCCGCAAAGCCCTGCTTGCAGCGGATCCAAACCAGCACCCTCGATTCAAACAAATAGGTAGGGGCGATTGACCTCAATCGCCCGCGAGAGTTGTAGTTGCCTCGCTGCGCCGAGGCTTTCGAGGTGCTATCACGCCAGGGCACGGCGACACAGCGCCGTCGCTGCAACAGCTGCGGATCGGAATCAGCGTCCGCGATTCAGGCAGATCAAAAATTCACCACGAAGACCACAGAGGACACGAAGGAATCCAAAATCTACTTCGTAAATCCCTGATTAACCGTTTCATCAAAACCTCCGTGTTCTTCGTGCCCTTCGTGTCCTTCGTGGTCAATCCAGGCCTTACAACTTCCAATTTGAGCAATCCCAGCCGAGCATTCGCTCAACGTTTGCAATGTCTTCGGCGAACAGGTTGTAGAGGAAAACCCGCTCCTCCCAGTTCATGGCGCGCTCGTATGGCACAACGTTTCTGTCTTTGCTGCGCACCGAACGCAGGGGCTTGCGCCCAAGAAAGGACAGAATGGAGGCGAGCGTTTCGGGCTGGTTCTCCTTGAACTCCTCGAACTTCACGACCTTCACTTGCTCGCGCGGAAAGAATTTGAAGAGCCGCGCAAGTTGTCGTCCATAGAATCCGCGATCGACATAAGCAAAACGGCGCGCTTCAGCAGCAGGCGCGCCGGCGATGCGCGCTTGTTCTTCCCGCACCGCGTCGAAGAAATCCAACGGCTCGCGGCCTTTGAATCGTTGCATATTCCAATGCGCAAAGGCGCGATCCACTGGATTTCGCAGAGTGATCAGCAATTTGATCTTCGGGTTGTATTTCCAGATCCGTTCCGCGGCTGGCTCGTAATACATATAACTGGGCGTGCAATCACCTGCGAGGGTTGAGGGAGCGAGCAGCGGATAGTGTTTATGCAATTGTTCGTAATCGGCCCCGGAAATGAACATCGCGTCGTTGTCAAAGAAATGCATTTCCTGCTGGTCGCCCATGGTGATGTCCGGGTGCTTGCTTAAAAAATAATGCAACGCGGTGGTGCCGGATTTCTGAGCGCCCGCCAGAATGAAATCGAGCCGCTCGATTTTGCGCCGCCTTCCTCGGAACATCTCAGCAAGTTATAATCAAAGTGAGACCTTTGGCGAGGACGCGAGCGAGTGTCCGCCGGCGATGATGCGTCCGCCTCTCCGCAGCCTGTGTTTAGCGCCAACGGCGCTCTGCTCAAAGTTCAGCCTGGGGCAACGCCCCAGGGATTATGGACCAAGAAGACCTCAGCGCTGAAAGCGCGTGTCATGAACTAATCCCTCACCCTACCCTCTCCCTTGGGAAGGGAGAGACGACAGTACGCGCAAATTCCACAGGGTCTTTAAAGATTCCGCTGCCCGTCGTGTTCGATGTCGATAATCGATCACGATCACGACGACGAGCACGAGGGCACTTGTCGCCCTTGCGCGTGCACTCTATCGTGCGCGCATGTCAAACCGATCTTGCGCGCTTTTTCTCGGGTTACTTTTCGTTCTCGCCGTCGCATCTGATCCGTCCGCGTTCGCCGACGAAGGGATGTGGCTTTTCAATGCGCCGCCGCTGAAACAGCTTAAAGAAAAATATCAATTTGAACCAACACCGCAGTGGCTGGACCATCTCCAAAAGGCCAGCGTCCGTTTCAACTCAGGCGGCAGTGGCTCCTTTGTTTCCGCGAATGGCTTGGTGATCACGAATCATCATGTCGGCGCCGATTGTCTTCAGAAATTCGGCGATGAGCAGCACAACTATCTTCGTGACGGCTTCTACGCGAAGACTCAGGCCGAAGAGAAGAAATGCGTCGATCTGGAGCTCAACGTGCTGATGTCGATCGAAGATGTGACGGCGCGCGTCAACGGCGCGGTGAAAGCCGGAATGGCCGGCGAGCAAGCAGCCAACGCGCGCAAAGCGGTCTTCGCCGCCATCGAGAAAGAGAGCAAAGAGAAAACCGGGCTGCGCTCGGACGTGGTCACGTTATATCAAGGCGGCGCGTATTATCTTTATCGCTACAAGCGCTACGACGACGTGCGGCTAGTCTTTGCGCCTGAGCAGCAGATCGCGTTCTATGGCGGCGACCCGGACAATTTTGAATATCCGCGTTACGATCTCGATGTCTGTATCTTTCGTGTTTACGAAAACGGGAAGCCGGCGAAGATCGACAATTTTCTGAAATGGAAGTCACGCGGGCCGAGCGACGGCGAACTAACCTTTGTCAGCGGCCACCCCGGTAAGACGGATCGACAACTCACTTTGGATGAACTGGCCGACACCCGCGATCGATATCTGCCTTACGTTCTGCGCCTGTTCAACCGGCGCGAAGTGCTCGAATCGGCTTACAGCGCGCGGTCTTTTGAGAACGCACGAAAAGCGCGTGAGGATCTTTTCGGCACCCAAAACAATCGGAAACGGTATGACGGTTATCTCGCTGGCTTGCTGGACCCGCAAATTTGGTCGCAGCTCAAGGCGCGCGAACAAAAATTGCGCGATGCCATTGCGCGCGATCCCAAACTAAAGTCGGCCACTACTGCATACGATCGGATCAAGCGCGCCCAGGCCGAGATCGCCAAAAACGCACCGATCTACAACTATCTCGAACAGGAACGACCGGTCACGATCGGTTATCGTGGGCCGCGAGCGTTGTCCGGAAATCTTTTCAAGTATGTCCGGTTGCTGATGCGCGCAATCGACGAGCGCGCCAAACCAAATGGCGAACGGCTCCCGCAATTTCGCGACAGTGCGCGCGAATCCCTCGAGTTAGAACTCTTCTCCACTGAACCGATTTATGACGATTACGAAATCCTGCGTCTGACGGATTCATTGACGGATTTCGCGTCACAGTTTGGCGAAGACAATCCGCTCGTTCAGAAAGTGCTTGCGGGAAAATCGCCGCACGCGCGCGCGGTGGAACTCGTCTCCGGGACGAAATTGAAAGATGTAGCTGTGCGCAAAGAACTCTATTCCAAAGATGCGGCCGCGTTGCAAGCTGCGCACGATCCGATGCTGGATCTCGCGCGCCTCGTGGACGGCCCAGCAAGGGACGCTCGCAAGATTTACGACGCGCAGGAGGAAATAAAGAAACAGGCGTATGCCGAAATTGCCAGGGCGCGTTTTGCCATCGAAGGAACCGGCAGTTATCCGGATGCAACTTTCACGCTCCGGCTTTCCTACGGAACTGTGCGCGGCTACGAACAGGACGGAAAACAAATTCCAGCGTTCACCGATTTCGCCGCGTTGTATCAACGTTCTGCCGAGCACGACAATAAACCGCCATTCGATCTGCCGCAGCGTTGGATCGATAAGAAAGCGAATCTGAATCTGGCCACACACTTCGATTTCGTTTCCGACGCGGACATCATTGGCGGAAACAGCGGCAGCCCCGTCGTAAACAAGGACAACGAATTCGTCGGCATCATTTTCGACGGCAACATTCAATCGCTGGTGCTCGATTGCATTTTCACCGACACACAAGCACGCGCCGTCTCAGTCGATTCAGCGGCGATCATCGAGGCGCTGCGCAAAGTGTACGATGCAGGCGCGCTCGCAGATGAACTAGAGGGCGTGCGCAAATGAATTGTAGGGCGTCTGTGTCAGACGCCAACAGGCTGGCGTTTCACAGAAACGCCCTACAATTGTCTCAGCAACTTCTTCCAGCGCATCGAAAGTTTCGCCATCCACGATTCTTTGGGTCGGTAATTCTGAGTGGAAAAGATGGCGATGACGCGCTTCCTTACCAAGAGAAGCAGGTGCGCAATGCAGTTCGCGAGGTGAAGAAATGAAAAAAGAAGATCAGTACCTCAAATTCGTGCGCTGGAGCGACGGGGACAACGCGTATATCGGATACTGTCCGGATTTATTCCCGTGGGGTGGCGTTTGCCATGGGGAAGATGAGGAACAGACATATCGACAACTTTGTGATTTGGTGGGCAAGGAAATCGAAGATTTGATTCACGCTGGAAAGAAGTTGCCGCCTCCCGCTACGCGACCGATGCGAGAGGCGGTTACTGTTTAGCGCATCATCAACAGTTCGCCAGCGACGTTGCGTGTCAGTAAAGTTGGCACAAACGTTTTCGACCGGCGGTTCGCGTTGTCATGTCGAGCGGAGTCGAGACATCTCTGGACATTAGCGACCGTGGTGCCGCAGAAATAGTCAGAGATTCCTTCAGCCTTCACATGAAGCTATGGCTTGACGGGAGACTGCGCTCGGAATAACAGAGAATTCTATGGCAATTGGTTCAGAAGTTTCTTCCAACGCGCCCAGGCTTCGTCGCGTGCTTTTTTGTCGCCTTCGCGCACTGCGGGATCAGCCGGCTCGCCGGAACGCATAAAACCGTGACCGGCGCCTTTGTAAATCACCGGCTCATATTTCTTGCCTGCGGCTTTCATTAGCTCTTCAGCTCTGGGAATGGTCGCGTTCACGCGCTCGTCGTTCTCGGCGTAGAAGCCGTAAACCGAGCATGCGATATTTTTCACTTTGTCGGCAGAATCTGGAGCGGTCCCGTAAAATGAATACGCAACTTTCAGCTTCGGATTTTCATTCGCGTACGCGAACGTCACTCCCCCGCCCCAGCAAAATCCGCACACTGCCAGCGTGCCGTTGCACGATGGAATTTTTGTCAGCGCGTAATCCGCCGTTGCATCCAGATCGGCTCTGACTTGCTCCTTCGGTAGTGCCGAGGTCGCCTTGCGCGCCGCATCGAGATCTTCAAACTTCTGGCCGCTGTGCAAATCAGGCGCGATGGCGATAACGCCGTTTTCTGCCAATTCGTCACACAAACTGCGAACCCAATCTGTCAGGCCAAAAATTTCGCTGATAACAAGCACGGCGGGCGTTTTGTTTTTCGCTTCCGGGTAGACCACGAATGCTTTGATCGTGCGATTGCCTGATTTGATATCGACCCATTCGGCGTGGCGAGGCGATTTATTCAGGCGGTCTTTCCCGAAATCTTTGATTTCTCGGCGGAAATCGTTTGCGCAATGAACGCGCACAGACACGTAAAGAGGACTCGCTTCATAGTGAAATAATTAATTAGAGAGATTGACCTCGTTCGTCTCCCGACTCACTCGCCGTTACCCTCACGGTTGTGTCGTCCATGTCACTCGCCACCGCTCGTTCCATTCTCGACTTCGCACGGAATGACAAACTAGGTAGCGGTTGCAGGCGGCACCGTGGCTTTCCCTTTGCGGATCAAAGCATCGATGCTCCACCGGCCGGCGCCGTAAAAGAAGACATAGAGAAAGAACCAGCAGTAAAATACGGCGAGCTCACCCCGGTTGGCGATCGGGAAGAAATTATGCGGCGCGTGGGCCATGAAGTACGCCACAGCCATTGTGCCGCTGGAAATGAATGCTGCGAGACGGGTGAGCAAACCGAACGCGATGAGAAATCCGCCAATCAGGCAAATCCAGCCACACACTTGAAGCAGCGGTTTATCTGAGCCGGGCATGCCGCCGAACATTCCGAAAAGCAACTGACCGCCGTGACTAGCGAAGTTCAAGCCGAAGATAAACCGCGCGATACAATAGATGGGATCCGCAAATCGATTCAGAGAGTTCATGGTCACTCAGGCTGAACGCTGTTAAGCTTCCCTGTCAAGCCTGTAGCCGCTTCGCTGTGCGAAGCACATACACGTCCCGCAGGGACGCGGCTAACAGTCACGCAGCTTTCTTTGCAGGCTGCTTTTGTTTCTTGCGCGATTTGGCCGCCGTCTTTTTCTTTGCGCCGGTTTCCTCCAGGCTCTTTTGCAGAACGGAAACCAGATCGATTACCTTCGTTGGCTTGGGCGCTTTCGTTGGTTTCTCTTCGATTTCTTTTCCGCCAGCTTCAACTTTTTCTTCGATCACTTCCATGAGCGCTTCGCGGTAATCGTCCTTGTACTTCTCGGGGTTCCATTTCGAGCTCATGCTATCGATGAGTGACTTGGCCATATTCATTTCGCGTTTGCCCACTTCTGTCTTTTTCGGGACATGGAGCTTTTCTGGGTCCGCCAGCTCATCGGCGAAATGCATCAACTCAAGAACGAGCGCGCCGTTTTCCGGTTTCACGCCGGCCAGATATTGGCGTGTTTTGATCACGACCTTGGCGACACCGACTTTGTTCGTGTCCTTGAGCGCGTCGCGCAGCAGCGCGTAGGCTTTATCGCCGCCTTTCTGCGGCTCAAGATAGTACGGCTTGTAGAAAAACATCGGGTCGATTTCATCTTGCTCGACGAAGTCTTGAATGTCCACGGTCTGCGTAGCCTCGAGATCAACCCGCTGGAAATCTTCGTCCTTTAGCACGACGTATTTCCCCTTCTCGTACTCGTAGCCCTTCACGATCTCGTCCCAGGGAACTTCCCTGCCGTCCTTCTCGGCAACGCGCTTGTAATTAACGGGGCTTAAATCGCTTTTGCGCAGCAGACGAAACTTGAGTTCCTCCCGTCGCGTAGCGGGATAAAGAGCAATGGGAATATTAACCAGACCAAAGCTGATGCTCCCTTTCCAGATCGCGCGCGCCATACAAAATTATTTCGCATCTGGTGATTGTAGCGGCGGTCTATCTGTTTAGCAGAAAAACGCACGTGAGCAGACCCAAAGGGTCGCTGGGAAATTAGCCGGTGGCGAAAGCCACCGGACGTATGACATGAAATACACACCAAGCCCCGGCAGGGGCGACGGCAAACACCACATATGCCATCAACACATCTGAGCCTGCATTATCACATCGTTTTCGGGACGAAAAATCACGAGCCTATGATCCAACCGCCTTGGCGCGGCAAATTGCATGCCTACCTCGGTGGCATTATCCGCACGGCGGACGGAATTGCCGAGAGCGTCGGTGGTGTCTCCGATCATGTGCATCTGTTGATCGGCCTTCGCGCGACGCACCGCCTTGCTGATGTGCTTCGCGAGCTGAAGGCTATTTCGTCCGGGTGGGTACACGATGAGATTGGCGTCCGTGATTTTGCATGGCAGGAAGGCTACGGTGCGTTTACGGTCAGCGCTTCCCAATGCGAGGCGGTTCGCCGTTACATCGAGCAACAAGCGGAGCACCATCGCACGCACACGTTCCGTGAGGAATATTTGGAATTGCTACGCCGCAGCGGCGTAGAATTTGATGAACGCTACATTTAATCCGACGCTCCTAACCGGGGCTGGCGGTTTCGTGACGATATTCACCGGTGGCTCGCACCACCGGCTAATTTTCCAACATCCCTGCGGGATTCAATTAGGCCGCCAACTCGAGTTCCCGCCGCGAAATGCCGCGCAACTCGAAAAGCCGGATCAACGTTTCTTCGATCAAATTGTTCGGACACGATGCGCCGGCAGTGATCCCGATGACCGCCGGTCCATTCGGGAGCCAGAAGTGCGAAACGACCTCGCGTTTCTCGTGCAAGTTGTAATGCTTGATCTCGGAAGCGGAAAGCAGTCGAGAGGCGTTTAGCACAAAATAAGTCGGAAGCTTTTCTTCACCCATCTCAGCGAGATGCGACGTGTTCGAGCTGTTGTAACCGCCCACGACCAACAGGAGATCCATCGGCACATTGAGCAATTCACGCAATGCATCCTGCCGCTCCTGCGTGGCCCCGCAGATCGTGTCGAAGAAACGAAAATTCTTTTCAGCAAGCTCAGGTCCGTCGCGGTCGATAACAGCCTGCCGAACGCGCCGCTGCACTTCTTCGGTCTCGCCGCGAAGCATCGTGGTTTGATTAGCCACACCGACGGTTTGCAGATGCACATCGGGGTCGAACCCAGGCGAATGCGCGCCCTTGAATCTCTCTAGGAACGCCTGCTTGTCGCCGCCGTGGCGGATGTAGTCACAAACGTAATCGGTATCTTCGAGCGTCAGGACGACGACGTAATGTCCGCTGCCGTCGCCGAGCGCTCGGGAGCTGGTGGCCTTAGTTTCTTCGTGCTCGGCTTTGCCGTGAATGATCGAGGTAGCCGATTCGCTGGCATATTTGCGCACGCGTTTCCAGACGCTCATCACGTCGCCGCAAGTCGTATCGACGATCTGACAGCCGCGGTCTTTGATCTGTTGCTGGATCGACAACTCGGTTCCAAACGCCGGGACGATCACGACGTCTTCCGGTCCGAGATCTGAAATGTCCGCCTGTTTATTTTTGCCGGTAAGATTCTTAATGCCTAACGAGGCGATTTGATGATTGACCTCCGGGTTATGAATAATTTCGCCGACAATAAAAAGCTGGCGATCTTTGAAAACCTTGCGCGCTGCATAGGCAAGATCGATCGCGCGCTCGACCCCGTAGCAAAAGCCGAACTCTTTTGCCAAGCGCACCGTGGTATCGCCCACGGAAATGATTCCACCCGCCCGGCGCACCTTATCGACGATGTCGCTGCGGTAATGCGATTCGACCTGTTGCTGCACCGCGGCCATCACATCCGGCGTGCGGAGGTTCACTTTCTCCCGCGCGGTCGTGCCGCTGGAAATCAAGTTCGTGCTCATATCATCGTTGTCATTCTAAGCGCAGCGAAGAATCTCGGTTCGTTTCGGCAACAGAGCGCCAAAAATCGTAGCCAGATATGTTTCGCTCCGCTCAACATGACATAAGGAAGCGGTAGCGGCAATGCGCCGCGAGCTCTCCTACTCCAGCAGCGGTCCGCTAGGTTTTTCAAACGCCGCTTCCGAAACCATGATGTGAGGATCGGGGTCTGGCGCGCGCGAATCGTCCACTCGCTGCACCTTCGGGCCAATCGTGGAGTCCTCCGGCTGCGTAGTAGCAATGTTTACCGGGGTCCCGATTTTCACCAGAGCAAAAAACTTCGGCGCGGCTTCGCCATGCAATCGGATGCACCCGTGGGTGCGCGGAGAGGGATGAACAAAGCCCTGATGAAAACCGTACCCCGGCGAAAACTCGCACCAGTAACCCATCGGATAACCAACGTAATGAC
>WNGA01007076.1_pt1 | contig 15721 bp, 10 predicted proteins | sample 5400061 | NCBI WGS metagenome assembly WNGA01 (sample SAMN13153366, study PRJNA577476) | soil metagenome | isolation source: 100 cm soil or saprolite under grassland replicate 2 | place: USA:California | collected 2016-06-15
GATGGAACATGATGCCCTCCTCAGCAAAGGACATGCTCGTTAGGTCCAAAGGCGAAGAGATCCCACTCCGGCTCGCGGATGCGAAGAAGATTTCCATTGTCCCCTATGACACTGGTTTCAGATCAGGCGTGAAAATCAGTCTCGCGGGTTGGAGGCTGAAAAATGGTGAACTAGATCTGGAATTGTTTCTGACTTTGGGCCTGGAACAGCGGGACGAGGAACTGGTCTTCGATGTTGCGGCTAATGAGCGCGAGACTGTGTTGCGTCAGTTGGATTGGCCGGCGGCGCTCGACTCTCGTGACGTGGACTACACCCTCCTGAGCAATGGTCGCGGAACCCTACTCCCGCGGAGCTGGCCAAAAGAATACTACCCGATTCGCACCATCACGCCTGAAGGAAAAATTGCGGCCACCGACCACAGTTTGCTGCAAAGTCACGTCGTCGAATCGTGGTCGATGTCCTGGTGGGGGTTCCAGAAAGGTAAGTCGGCGCTAATGGTCATCATCGAAACACCCGATGATGCTGCGTACCAATTCAGTCATCCTGCCGGTGGTCCAACGGTCATAGGCCCTCGCTGGCGGCCGCAGCTCGGCCGCTTCAGTTACTTGCGCACGGCGCGCATATGTTTCATCGCCGATGGCAACTACGTCGACATGGCCAAGCGCTACCGGCGTTATGCACAGGAATCAGGCTTGTTCGTTTCGCTCAAAGAGAAGATCGCCCGTACACCGGCGCTCAACGATCTAATTGGAACGCCGCAAACGCGCGTGAGCATTCTTCGCAATCTAAAATCAGACAGCGACCGGTACGATACAAATGATCCGGCGAAGAACTATAGCCTGACAACATTTGATGAACGCGCGCGACAGCTTCGTGAACTAAGAGCTAAGGGGATCGAACGCGCATTGGTCTTCGTCTCTGGGTGGCCCCATCTCGGCTACGACCGTCAGCATCCAGACTCATTGCCTCCACCAGACCAGGCGGGCGGTTGGAGCGGCATGAAGAGATTGGTGGAGACGTGTGGCCAGTTGGGCTACCCAGTCATTTTTCATGATCAATATCGTGACTACTATCTGGATGCGCCTTCTTATGATCCGCAGTTCGCTGTTCATGAAGAAGACACCTCGCTGCCGCCGCGACAATTTCCCGGTTCGCGCTTTGGTGACTCTAAGCAGGGTCAGATTCCTTTGATGCGACACTGGGACGGCGGCACCCAGAGCTATCTTAACGCGCGTTTTCAACTGGGCCACCTGCTTAAGAACTACCAGTTGCTGTTCGAACACGGCATCAGGACTCAGGGTATTTATATCGATGTCGTTGGATACGTTCCGCCCGACGAGGATTTCAACCCGCAACATCCCACCACACACACCGACGCCATGCGTGGCCAGGCTGCGATGCTGAACTGGTCGAGACAAAACCTGGGAATCGTCGCAACCGAGGCGGGCGCTGATTGGGTGATTCCTTATGTCGATGTAATCAACCAGTCGGGTGGGGGAAGCAAAGCGATCCTGGTGCCGCTTTACAATCTGGTTTACCACGATGCGGTAATTGTTTCTTTCGGGGCGCGTGACACTAAGTCTCTGCTGCAGGGAATCTTGTTTGGCGGAGTACCCGAACTACCCATCGCGCAAAGTAACGCAAATGAAAAAACGACAACCCTGATGCGGCAGATGGCGGCTCTTCATAAACGCGTTGGACTTTTGGAAATGACCAAGCACGAATTTCTGGACAGCAATTATCGAAAAGAGCGAACCACGTTTGCCGATGGAACGACCGTAAGCGTCGACTGGGACAGCATGTCAGTCAAGATCGAACCTGAGTTGAAATAAGCGAATGTGTTTGCTCCACAATGAACGTGCCGCTTCCCGGCCCCGCTTATGGCATCGTTTTGGACAACGCAGGAATGCGCGCAGCCTGGATTTTGTTGATCACCAGGATTCTTCACTCCGGAGGAGTGAGATGTTTATAGACCGGAACCTAAGAAATACTAGGCGCCGTTCGGAGGAGCGGAACTCAACTTGATTGGTACTCATCTAGACACCTTCCGCTCCTCCGAACGGCGCGGGTGGGAAGGGGTTCACGAGCTATAAACATGTCACCCCTACGGGGTGAAAACCGAATGCACAACTGCAAAGAAAATAATAACAGCAATTTCTCTCGACGCGACTTTCTCTCAGTCGCCGTTGCGGCGCCAGTGATCGTCGCAACAATGCCATCACTCGCGCATGCCATAGCAAACAATCTCAAAGTTGTTAGTCCAAACGGCAATGTGCTATTCGTGCTTGAGCAAGCACCTTCGGGACTGACCTATCGAACGTTTTTCAACAGACAACCAGCGATTGAAACATCGAGCGTGGGGATCATCGTTGACGGTATCGATCTCAGCCAGGGTGCTACTGTCGGAAGAGTCGAGCCTTATCAGTTGCGGGAAACCTTTCCGTCACGCTGTATACATTCCGTAGCACAAAATTTCTGCAGCGGCGCCAGGATCTCCCTCTCGAATAGAGCCAGTCGCTTCACGTTGGATGTTCGAGCCTTCAATGACGGCATCGCTTTTCGTTTCGTCGTGCCGGGCACTGGGCGACGCGTTCCGGATGAAGTCACGACATTCGCGGTTCCCGCCAGGAGCACCGTTTGGTTTCATGACTTCCAGGGGCACTACGAAGGCATTCACAAAAGGAAGGAGCTGTCAGAGGTCAAGGATGGCGAATGGTGTGCACCTCCTCTGACAATCAAGCTGCCCGACGCCACCGGATACGTGGCCATCACCGAAGCCGCGTTGATGAACTATGCAGGGATGGGCCTCCGAGCTGACGGCAACAATGGCTTCAAAACTGTCCTGGGCCACGCACTGCCCGTCAGTCATCCTTTTGAACTTAGGTACAAAGCTGAAGAAGCACAGCGTCTTTCCAAGCCGGCGGCGATCGAAGGGACAATCGCGACGCCCTGGCGGGTGATCATGATCGCTTCCGATCTGAACGGACTCGTGAATTGTGACATCGTTGAGAGCGTCTCTCCGCGATCGGACAAGAAGATCTTTCCCGCTGGATTGCACACTGATTGGGTGAGGCCCGGCCGATGCCTATGGCGATACCTGGATGGTGGTCAGAACACACTGGATGGCATGAAAGAGTTTTCCAAATTCGCCGGCGAGCTGGGTTTTGAATACAACATGGTGGAAGGCTTCTGGCAGCGCTGGCCCGAGAGTCAGATGAAAGAGCTAGTTGATTATGCAAATAACTACAAGGTCGGAACGTGGTTTTGGAAACACAGCAGAGACCTGAGAACTCCGTATGCCCGGCGCCAGTTTTTTGAGCTTTGTAACCGGGTAGGAGTCGTAGGAGCAAAGATCGATTTTTTCGATCACGAAGCGAAGGAGATCATCGACCTTTATCAAGCATTGCTGCGAGATTCAGCTGAGCACAAGGTGATGGTCGAATTTCATGGAGCGAATAAGCCGGCGGGCGAGTCGCGCACCTGGCCTAACGAGATGACGCGCGAGGCGGTTCGCGGTCTGGAATATCGCAGTATGGAAACACGCTCCGAGCACAATACGACGTTGCCGTTTACTCGTTTCTTAGCAGGCCCTGCGGACTATACGCCGATGCACTTTGGCGAGCGGCGAAAAGAGACCTCGTGGGCACACCAGATTGCCAGCGCCGCTATCTTTACATCGCCTTTGCTCATTTACGGAGCGCACCCGGCAAATATCCTGGCGAATCCGGCGGCGGACCTAATCAAGACGATACCCAGCGTTTGGGATGAAACTGTCGTTTTGCCTGTCAGCGAAATTGGACAGGTCGCTGCGTTCGCTCGTCGACGTGGAAAGACATGGTTTCTGGCAATCATGAATGGGCCGCAGGCAAAGTCCGCCGAGATCTCTCTTTCATTTCTTGGGAGAGCGAAGTGCGAAGCAATGCTGGTAAGAGATCGGTTGGACGAACCGGCGGCAGTCGAAATCGAGCACAAGGGTTTGAGTCGAGGAGAATCGATCGCCATTGAAATGCGTCCAGGTGGCGGATTTATCGGTAGGTTTTCGTCTGTGTGAAACAAATGCTCAACTGCCGGAAACTCACCATCGAGACACGGACGGCAATTGCCGCAATCAAATTGTGGAACCAACGGCTTTGCCGCTCGATGTGAGGCGGTCGGCTCCGCCCCGCCGTTCCGAGGCGAGCGTCGATTGGGCTGCGCCCCTGGTGCGGGCTTGGCCCCTTCCTACAAAAGGGTGGTGTGATTTGAGAAATGTATTTGGTCAATTATCCGGAATCCGCGGTTGCTCGTTTTCTGAAGTGACAATAGAGGGCAAAGCCCGAACCAGGGGCGCAGCCCAATATTGCCTCAGCTTCCGGCGGGGCACAGCCGCCGCCGCACATCGGGCGGTGAAGCCGTGACCGAGATGTGAGGTTCATTTCAAGGCAAAGTTTCGGCTGTATATACGCTCTTCGTTTCAAGCGAGATGGCGAAACTGGTGGGCGGGAGGTGCAAGCCGGTACAGGGAAACATGCAAGTATTTTGGCTGTTGATACTCTGCGGAACGGTGGTGCTTGGGTCTGCGCCAGTCGCGGCAGAACGTCAACTGTTTGACGTTGCCGTTTTCGATCGCGCCCGTGTTCTTAAAGCAGCCAATCAATACTTGAAAGAAGAACCCATCACAATTACTGCCTCTACATCTCCCCGCAGCGCCGGAGGTGCGCACGATTTCTTTTCGGAAGGCGACTACTGGTGGCCCGACCCGCAAAATCCTGGTGGTCCTTACATTCAACGCGATGGCATGTCTAACCCTGAGAACTTCGTGGACCATCGGCGATATCTGATGCGTTTGAGTGTGCAAGTGCCTGCACTTGTCGCGGCGTGGAAGCTGACAAGAAATCCTGGGTATGCTGCCCTTGCAGCGCGCCACCTTCGCGCGTGGTTCATCGACGAGCGCACCCGGATGAATCCGAATCTGCAATATGCGCAGGCGATTCATGGACGATTCACGGGAAGAGGAATCGGCATCATCGACACTATTCATCTGGTCGAAGTGGCTCGTGCAATTGAAATGCTTGAGCCGGCTCGGATATTGAGGCCGGCTGAAATCAAATCAATCAAGCAATGGTTTGTAGACTATTTAACTTGGATGACTACGAGCAAGAATGGCTTGGAAGAGCGCGAGGCTAAAAACAATCACGGCACATGTTGGCTGATGCAGGTGGCCGAGTTTGCCCGTCTGGTAGGAAACAGCGATCTGATCAACTATTGCCGCGACCGCTTCAAGACTGTCATCGTACCAGGCCAAATAGCCGGGGACGGAAGCTTTCCGCAGGAGCTCAGACGAACTAAACCCTACGGCTACTCGCTCTTCAACCTCGAAGCGATGGCTGCCGCTTGTCAAATTCTTAGCACTCCGGCGGATAACCTCTGGACGTTCAGTCTCCCAGATGGCCGCGGCATTGGTAAGGCGATGGCATACATGTATCCATATATAAAGGACAAGAGCAGGTGGCCGTTGGCGAAGGATGTGATGTACGACGACGAGTGGCCGATGCGGCAAAGCAGCCTTCTATTTGCGGGTGAGGCATTAGGTAATGCCGATTACGTAAATCTTTGGAAGACGCTTAGACCTGATTCAAGCGTGGATGAAGTGGTCCGCAACTTCTTCATCAGGCAGCCTGTGCTTTGGGTGAATTGAGTCCGGTTTATGGGAACGTCTCATTCACACCGCGGCTGTTTAGCCCGGTGACCGATCGCCTGCAAACTACGGAAACCGTTTAAACGGTGTCCCGTTCGCGCGACCGCGTACACCCGGCTAAAGCCGGGTGTGAATGAGAGAGAAGAACCTTTGCGAGTAATGAGAGAGAAGAACCTTTGCGAGTAATGAGAGAGAAGAATCTTCGCGAGTAATGAGAGAGAAGAACCTTTGCGAATTAGGCTAGCTTCAGTCAAGTTGTGACCAGTATAAAAAGTAGTCCTTGATCAAGAACGCAATCCACGAAATGACACTAGGTTTTTCGTTTCGTTCGTGTGGTTTAGTGGATCGATTCAAGTGCCGGAGAGGACACCTGATGACCAAAAAACTTGGTTCGATCATTTTTCTAATTCTGCTAGCTATATTCACAGAGCACTGGGCCAACGCCCAGGCTTTCGTTAATCGCCCAAAGGGAGCGCTGAGCGGCCCAGAAACTAAAGCCGAACGCGATCGCCGCATGAGATGGTGGCGCGAAGCACGCTTCGGAATGTTCATCCACTGGGGTTTGTATGCCGTTCCCGCCGGCGAGTACAACGGCAAGCGATCCGAACGAATTGGCGAGTGGATTATGGAATGGGCCAACATCCCACGCGCGGATTACGAGAAGTTTGCGCCGCAATTCAATCCCGTTAAGTTCGACGCTGCCCAATGGGTGCGCATCGCCAGGGATGCGGGTATGAAGTACATCGTCATTACCTCGAAACATCATGACGGATTTTCCATGTATGGAAGCGAGATCAGCCATTACGACATCGTTGATTCAACTCCCTATCACAAAGACCCTATCAAGGCTCTGGCCGCAGAGGCGAAGAAGCAGGGTCTCAAGTTCTGCTTCTATTATTCGATTTTGGATTGGCATTGGCCGTCAGCGTATGTCGATGCGCCAGGCAAAGATCCAACCGCCGGTAATCGCACCACAAAGCTGCGACCGGGCGGGAAAGAGGAATACGTCAAGTACATGAAGACCCAGCTGCGCGAGTTGATCACGACTTACGATCCTGCGGTGCTTTGGTTCGACGGAGAATGGCAGGATTGGTGGACCGAAGCAGATGGCAAAGACCTTTATGCATACGTTCGGAGCCTTAAGCCAAGCATCATTATCAACAACCGCGTTGGCAAGGGGCGACAAGGTATGCAGGGGATGAGCAAGAGCGATCAGCAGTACGCCGGCGATTTCGGCACGCCCGAGCAGCAGATTCCCGCGAATGGTTTGCCCGGGGTCGACTGGGAAAGCTGTATGACAATGAATACGACCTGGGGATTTAAATTTTACGACGACAAGTGGAAATCACCGGAGACTATTATTCGTAACCTGATAGACATCGCGTCCAAAGGAGGCAATTATTTGTTGAATGTCGGACCAACTGCCGAAGGGCTGATTCCCGGACCAAGCATCGAACGGTTGATTGAGGTCGGAAAGTGGATGAAGACAAACGGAGAAGCGATATACGGTACCAATGCAAGCCCGTTCGCCAAACAACTCCACTTTGGTCGGGCAACCAGCAAACCAGGTCGTATTTATTTGCATGTCTTCAACTGGCCGAGCGATGGTAGCCTTCGCGTGCCGACCTGGGGTAAGGGGGTGAAGCGTGCCTATTTGCTGACTGATCGCAAGAAATCGCTCACCTTTGCCGAGAATAGCGAAGGTGTAACGATTCACGTGCCATCAAGTGCGCCTGATCCAATCGCGAGCGTCATAGTTATAGAAGCGAAGAATTAATGTCCATGCTGAAGGTCAAGCAGTTAATAAAGGATCCACACCAGGATTGAACAAGTTGGGAAGGGGGCAAGCGGGGAATAGAAGGATCGCACCAAAGTGACTCGGAGCACGCCCCCGCTGTCTTGCCATAGGACCAGCATAAAACAACAGTGATCTCCTGGATATCTAGTTCAGAGGGGGGTTCAACTCATCCAGCGGAGGCGCGCTCGGAGTCACTTTGGTGCGATCCTTCTATTCCCCGCTTGCCCCCTTCCCAACTTGTTCTAATCACTCAGGCATTTTTCACCTAGTCTCTGCGGTTGGTGGGATTGGAATTTTCACGAGAGTCGCGGTAGACACGACGAGGAGATTCGATTGACAAAGAACTTTGGCAGGTCAGTGATGATTGCGGATCTGGTGAAGTTCTAAAGCACGTCCTTATTTGGAGTGCGCTGGCCCGGCAGCGCTTTGGCCTACTTCGCGAGAGTCTTCCTGGAGAAAATCGTTTCGTAGGAGAAACAGTTTGATTCGCAGTTGAGTGGTAAGGAGGAACAGGCCAAAGCGGCGCCGGGCCGCCGCACTCCAAAAAAAACATGAAAACAACAGCAGTCTCAAGCGATGATCTCCGGGGCGTATTTGCCGTGCCACCGTTGGCGAGAAGCAACAACGTCGAGCGTTCGATTGATTTTGTCCAGAACAATCTAATAGTTAGTCACATCCACAGAGGCGGGATCACTCGGCTGATTTATGGCGGTAATGCCTTTCTTTATCACGTCCGATTGAACGAATTTGCACAACTCGTGGAATGGCTCAATTGTCTGCCCGACGAGCTGTGGGTAATTCCGAGTATTGGACCATCTTACGGAGTGGCGATGGAGCAGGCGGCGCGGTTACGTCCCTATAGATTTCCCTGCGCCATGATTTTGCCTTGTAGCGATCCGCGTGACGCCTCCGGTTTGGAACGGGGTTACCGTGAGATTGCTACGGAGGCGGACACAAAGCTGATCGTTTATCTCAAAGAGGAAACCAATTTCGGGACCGATCGAGAAGCAGGACTCGACGCGGTCGCGCGCTTGGTTCAAGACGAAATATGCATCGGCATCAAGTACGCAGTGGTCCGCCCCGACCCGCTGCAAGACCCTTATCTCGAGGCTTTACTTGAACGGGTTGACCGACGTTTTGTAATCAGTGGCATAGGTGAGCGTCCGGCGGTTGCGCATTTGCGCGAATGGAAATTGCCGGGCTTCACAACTGGTTCCGGATGTATCGCGCCGACTCTGAGTCAGCTCCTCTTTTCGGCTTGCGAACAAAAAGACTTTGAGACTGCCCTGGGTGTGCGTGCTCACTTCCTGCCGCTTGAGGACCTGCGAGACTCGTGGGGGCCGGCAAAAGTGCTGCATCATGCGACGGAGTTGGCGGGAATCGCCCTGACCGGAACAATGCCTCCCTATATAACAGCGTTGTCAGCCAAGCAAGAACAAGTGGCACTGCCGGTGGTAAAGAAACTGCAAATGTCCGACAAACTTCAGTTTGTCGCTGCGTCCCAAAACAGTCCTTGATCAGCAGCACAACAAACTGGAGTTCGTCCAACTGAACCACATGCAACCAAACGAACTACGCAGCAAATTCGCGGGAGTTATCGCTTTTCCCATTACGCCTTTCAACAGCGATCTGTCTCTTGACCTATCGGGTCTGCGACATAACCTGGCCAAACTGGTCGAGCATCCGATCTGCGCCCTGGTGGCGGCCGGAGGCACTGGTGAGATGTATTCCCTCACGCCCGAAGAACATCTCGAGGTCATCAAGACAACTGTGGAAGTTGCCGCAGGCAGGATTCCGGTAATTGCAGGCGTCGGCTTTGGTCAGACACTGGCAGTCAAACTCGCAGAGGCATCTGCGGCTGCGGGCGTTGACGGTATCCTCGCCTTTCCACCTTACTACCCGAACGCGGATGACGAGGGCATGTTCGAGTACTACCGGGCCATTGGTCAGGCAACGCAACTGGGGATGTTGATTTACAGCCGTGATTGGGCCACGTTTAGTCCAGCGATGGTGGAACGTCTGACGAAAATCCCCAGCTTGATCGCCTGGAAGGATGGGCAAGGTGACATACGCCGCTTTCAGGCGATTATGAATCGCGTTGGCTCGCGGTTGCATTGGATTGGCGGCGCCGGTGATGACATGGTGGCTGGTTATTACAGCACGGGCATTCGTACTTACACCTCGAGCATTGCGACCGTAGCCCCGCGACTATCTCTGAGGCTGCATGAGCTGGCCGCCGGCAGTCACGACAATGAGCTGATGCAGTTGCTGAACAAATGCGTGATTCCATTGTATGCGATGCGCGCTCGGCGCAAGGGCTACGAAGTGTCGACCATGAAAGCCATGATGGACATGGTTGGTCTGGCCGGTGGTCCTGTCAGACCGCCATTGGTCAACGTTACACCCGACGAACAAAAAGAGTTGCGCGCAATTCTCGACCAGTGGCAGAACTTTCTTGGTTAGAGAGTTTTCCTGGTCTATTTTAATTGCCCTCTGGGGTCTCTGTGTTCTCTGTGTTCTCTGTGTCTCAGTGGTGAAGGTTTTCGGCGGTTTTATCACCAAGGAGGCACCGAGAACACAGAGGGTGCACTGAGAACGAAATGGAAAAAGTTAAATGGGGGTTGATTGGTTGTGGTGACATTTCGCGGAAGCGTGTCGCACCGGCTCTGCGTGACGCGCCGAATTCCGAACTTGTCGCAGTCAGCCGTGCAAACTCCGATCTGGCTGAATCCTTTGCCCGGCAGTTTGGCGCCAGGAGGTGGTACGCAGATTGGCGAGAGCTTCTGGCTGACAACGATATCAATGCCGTTTATGTGGCCACGCCTGTTCATCTTCATGCAGGGCAAACGATCGCCGCAGCGGAGGCCGGAAAGCACGTGTTATGCGAAAAACCAATGGCGATGAATGTAACGGAATGCGACCAGATGATTTCTGCCTGCGGCACAGCCAACGTGAAGTTGGGAGTTTCGTACTATCGTCACTTCTATCCTGTGATCGACCGAATCAAAAGCGTGATTGGCGCGGGCGAAATCGGGCAAGCCGTGTTGGCCCAAATGAATGCCTTTGAGTGGTTCAATCCCGAGGTCGCTGAACCTCGATCGTGGCTCGTTAAGAAAGAGTTCGCGGGTGGGGGACCGATGTTCGATTTTGGTTGCCACCGAATTGAAGTGCTGATGAATATCTTCGGGCCCATTAGTCGAACGACGGGACTTACTGCAAATGTTTTGTTTCGTCGTGACGTTGAAGATACTGCTGCAGCGTTATTCGGCTTTAACCAGGGCAAGTTTGGAGTGCTCACCGTTACACATGCCGCTCAGGAAGGACAGGACACGCTCGACATCTTTGGGTCGGATGGTGCGATTCACGTACCGGTGCTAAACGAAGGGAGCATGCGAGTTGTTAGGGAAACAGTTGTGCGCTCAGAGTCGCATCCGCCTGCAACAAACATTCACCAGCCACTGATCGAGGATTTTATTGATGCCGTATTAAAAGACCGGGAGCCTCAGGTCGGCGGTGAAATAGGGAGAGGCGTGGCTGAGATTGAAGAGAAAATCTACGGGAGAAATTAGCCACAGATTAACGCCGATAACGCGGATCAGAAATAGGGTTTCGGGAAAACAAGGAAGATTTCACCCCGTAGGGGCGAGATGTTATAGCTCAAAGGACCAGAACCTCCGGCGCGGTTCGGAGTGGCGGAAATCAACTTCACATGTACCAATCTAGTTTCATTCCGCCCCTCCGAACCGCGCGTGGGAATTCTTAGGTGCCGATCTATAAACATTTCACTCCTACGGAGTGAGGAACCTTGGTAGTCAATAAAGCAATGTTGCCCTACAACTTTTTCCTTGCGCATATCCGACGGCGAGGTCGAGTTGAACAGTCTAATGGCACTTCCTAAACCAAAGGTTCTGATTGAAGCTGAACGGCAGCCTATGACGTCGCTGAAAGACTCGCGACAACGCTGGTGGCTGCTGGTGCTTTTATTCTTCGGAATGCTAATCAGCTACGTACATCGCGGCGCGTTCAGTGTGGCGGCGCCCTTCATGAGCCAGGACCTGCACCTCTCGAAAGCCAGCATCGGAATCGTGTTGTCCGCGTTTTTCTGGATCTATGCGTTTATGCAGGTGCCGGCGGGTTGGGTAGTCGATCGTTTTGGAGTTAAACGCGCTTACTCGCTCGCCTTTATTTTCTGGTCTCTGTCGGCAACGATGACTGGCTTCGCCCGAGGTCTCGTTTCCCTGATTGGTCTGCGAGCGGCAATGGGAACGGGACAAGCAATTACATTTCCCGCAACCGCTCGCGCGGTCGCCAATTCATTTCCGCAATCTGAGCGAGGTACGGTGACCGGCATTTACCTCACCGGAGTTCGTCTGGGTCAGGCACTGGTCAGCGCGTTCGGCGCTTTCTTTCTGGCTCGCTATAGTTGGAAACTGTTCTATTTGGTGACCGGCCTGGTGCCGTTAGTCTGGCTGTTTCCCTGGACGAAATTTCTGAGCCGCTGGGAGACGAGTTCAGAAGCGTCGGGCCAGGAGGGTACGACGTCCGGCAAGGCATCATTCTGGAAAAGCCTCTTACTCCTCAAGCACAAGAGCGTATTCGGAATTTTCCTTGGTTTCTTTGCCTATGACTACGTGTGGTTTGTTTTCATCACCTGGCTGCCCGGTTATCTCTTGCTGGAACGTCACTTCACGCCGCAGGAGATGGGCGTGTACAGCGCGGCTCCTTATTTGCCGATGTCGGTCATCATTATCTCATCCGGGTTGTTGAGTGATTGGTTGGTGAAGCGCGGCCGTGAAGAGAGGCGCGTTCGTAAGATTTTCATCGTGATAGGGCTGGCTATTGGATGCCTGATCGTTCCGGCAGGAATGGTGAGTAACAAGATAACTGCTGTATGGTTACTTACGATCTCCCTTTGTGGTTTAGGGATTTGTTCGCCCAATACGTGGACACTTACTCAGGCCGTCTGTAACAAAAAACTTGTGGGCACGGTGTCGGGCATCCAGAATTTTGGCGGCAACCTGGGAGGGATTCTCGCTCCGGCACTGACCGGCTTTATCGCCCACGTCACTGACTCATTTGCGCTGGCTTTTGGTCTCTGCGGAGTAATCCTGGTTGTTGGTATGTTTGCGTACTGGTTTTTGATCTCAGACTCGGTCGAGTTGTCCGACAAACTTTAGTTTGTCGATCGTGTCGTGTAAAGGCCCCGTGGAAGGATAGCGAGAACTAAGTTTGTCGAACACTTTGTTAGCGCGAGGCGTCCGACAAACTGAAGTTTGTCGGACATTTGGTCTTATGGGCAATCTTGATTACAAACAGTTCGCGGAGCGACATCGACACCATATTCATCCACCTGGGGCAATATTGTTTGTTACTTATCGCCTCGCTGGATCAATTCCCAAAGCGACCGTGCGTGCTTACAAGGCAAAAAAAAATCCAGTCAAAGCCGGATTAGTTAAGCACTGGCGCGACTGGCGCTGGAACTATTGCCGCAAGGAACTGTCCGACAAACTTTAGTTTGCCGATTGTATGGTTTAAAAGCTCGTGGGAGCACAGCAACAAAACTCGGTAAATTGGTTCGTTCATTGCTTAGTTGCAGCTAGCGGGAGACTCCGACAAACTGAAGTTTGTCGGACACTTTATGAAAAAAACTTCAGAACAGTTACGAAGCAACCGTTGGTTTGGCGCCAATGATCTCCGTTCTTTTGGTCATCGCTCGCGAGCCAAGCAGATGGGCTATGCACTTGAGGATTTCCAGGGCAAGCCGGTGATCGGCATCATAAACACCTGGAGCGATCTAGCGACGTGTCATAGCCACTTTCGCGAGCGCGTCGAGGAAGTTAAGCGTGGCGTTTGGCAGGAAGGTGGGTTTCCAGTCGAGTTGCCGGCGATGGCCGTGACGGAAACCTACATGAAGCCGAGCCCTATGATGTATCGGAACTTCCTGGCAATGGAAACGGAAGAGCTTCTCCGCAGTCAACCAATTGACGGTGTTGTATTGATGGGTGGCTGCGACAAGACGACGCCGGGTCTCCTGATGGGCGCCATCAGCATGAACCTGCCAGCAATCTATTTGCCTGCCGGGCCGATGCTGCGTGGCAACTGGAATGGAAACGTGCTCGGCAGCGGCAGCGACGTGTGGAAATACTGGGCTGAGAAATGTGCCGGCAACATCAGCGATTGCGAATGGTCTGAAATGGAGAATGGCATTGCGCGATCGCCCGGACACTGCATGACGATGGGCACCGCGTCGACCATGACTGCTATCACTGAGACGCTTGGCTTAACCTTGCCCGGCGCTTCTTCAATTCCCGCGGTCGACTCTAATCATTCGCGCATGGCCACCAATTGCGGTCGGCGAATCGTGGCCATGGTCTGGGAGGATCTAAAACCGCGAGACATTTTGACCGAAGCAGCTTTTGAGAATGCCATCACTGCTGACATGGCAATCGGTGGCTCAACCAATGCGATCATTCATCTCACAGCACTTGCCGGACGTTCGGGTATCAGGCTCGAGCTGGAAAAGTTTGACGATATCTCTCAGCGCACGCCGATGATTGCGAACCTGCGCCCTTCGGGTGAATACCTGATGGAGGATTTCTATTACGCCGGCGGCTTGCGGGCTTTGCTTAAAGAGCTTGGTCCATTGCTCAACCTCGACAGTCTGACTGTGAATGGTCAAACTATCGCAGCAAACATCCAGTCGGCCCGGGTATTCAAGCCGGAAGTTATTCGTTCGCTCTCAGATCCGGTTTCGCCTTCGGGAGGCACCGCGATCCTTAAGGGCAACCTGGCGCCAGATGGAGCCGTAATCAAAGTCACCGCCGCCACACCCCACCTGTTAAAGCATCGAGGAAATGCTGTTGTATTCAAAAATTATGACGATCTGGCGGCGCGTATTAACGATGACGAATTGATGGTTGACGAGAATTCAGTGCTGGTATTGCAGAACGCCGGGCCGCTTGGTGGGCCGGGGATGCCGGAGTGGGGCATGCTCCCGATCCCCCAAAAACTCTTGCGACGCGGCGTTCGCGATATGGTGCGGATCTCCGATGCGCGCATGAGCGGCACGGCCTACGGCACTTGTGTGCTCCACGTGTCGCCCGAATCATTCATCGGTGGGCCGCTGGCACTCGTTCAAGACGGTGACTTAATCGAGTTGGATGTGGCCGGGCGAAAACTGCAACTGAATGTTGACGATGACGAGTTATCTCGGCGACGCGTTCAGTGGAAACCGGAACCGCCGCGCTACGAACGCGGCTTTGGCGCGTTGTACGCTGCTCATGTTACGCAAGCCGATCTCGGATGCGATTTTGATGTACTGCAGTGGGGCGCAGAAACTCCCGAACCGGAGATTCATTAGAGTTCAGCATGACACTTGGGTCCTGGCTGCGTAAGAATGTGAACCTATTTTCTCGCGTCAGACTCGGGACACGGTTTGCGGCTACTCCTTTGAGATCCAAAATGTTGGAACTATCCGGCTTATCAATCATTGGCTTTCAACGAGGCGAACGAGGTAATGGTCCGTTTCACGGCATCAATCCATCCACCGGCAAAGCGCTTGCCCCGACGTATTTCGCAGCCGGTGCTGACGAAGTGAACCGCGCTGCAGAACTGGCGAGCAAGGCGTTCGATATTTATCGTCGCACACCAGGCAAGCAAAAGGCTTTGTTCCTGCGGAAAATTGCAGAAAGGATCGAAGGCCTCGGTGTAACTCTCGTAACACGCGCGGTGCAGGAGACTGCGCTTCCGGCTGCTCGAATTTCGTCGGAAACAGCCCGTACTTGCAATCAACTCCGTCTCTTCGCCGAACTGGTTGAAGAAGGTTCATGGGTTGATGCGCGCATTGACCAGGCGGATCCAACACGCCAGCCGCTACGCAAACCAGACACCCGTTCGATGCTTCGTCCTCTTGGACCAGTAGCCGTGTTCTGCGCGAGCAACTTTCCACTGGCGTTTTCTGTTGCCGGCGGTGACACCGCGTCGGCTCTCGCGGCAGGGAATCCGGTTGTTGTCAAGGCGCACCACGCCCATCCGGGAACTGCCGAGTTGGTTGGATTGGCACTAATTGACGCCGTTCGTGACTGCGATCTTCCCGAAGGAGTCTTTTCACTTTTGTTTGGACCTGGCAGTCAAGTGGGTACTCAGCTCATGGACCACCCGCAGATCAAAGCCGGCGGGTTTACAGGCTCGCGCAGCGGTGGGCAGGCTTTGATGAAGCTTGCCGGAGCCCGGCCCGAGCCGATTCC
>WNGA01007080.1_pt1 | contig 15718 bp, 14 predicted proteins | sample 5400061 | NCBI WGS metagenome assembly WNGA01 (sample SAMN13153366, study PRJNA577476) | soil metagenome | isolation source: 100 cm soil or saprolite under grassland replicate 2 | place: USA:California | collected 2016-06-15
CGCCAGCAGCTGCGCCTTGCGGCGCGGGCTCCCCGTCGCAAGGCGGGCCCCATGCGGAAGCTGGCCCACATTGTGCCCAACTCGGCAGATCAGCCCATCTCGCGGGTCCTCTCGAACCGGGAATGCGACCAGCTCGAGAGCGGGCGTGATCGTGCTCGGCACGTCTTTCAGACTGTGCACGGCAAGGTCAGCCGCCCCGCCCAGCAGCAGCTCCTCGACTCCCTTGACGAACACGCCTGCACCGAGCGAAGCCAGCGGCGTCTGTTTGTCACGGTCCCCGGCGGTGTTGGCGGCCACGAGCTCCACGTCGATACCGGGCCACGCTGCGCGCAGCCGGTCGGCGACCCAGTCCGACTGCCGCAGCGCCAGGATGCTGCCGCGAGTGGCGACGCGAACGCGCTCAGGGGTCACGGTCAGCTTCGACGTTCGCGATCCAGCCCGAGAGTTGGTCGCCGACGGCTGGTCGCTCGGGCAGGCCGAACAATTCGCGGACAGCGTGGACGTAGACCCGCGCATCGTGCTGGCCACCGCGCTGCTTGAGCTGCACGATCGGCTGGTGGAGCATTTTGTTGACGATCGCGACGGTCAGAGCATTGACCGCGTTGCGGTCGCGGTCGGAGAGCGACCCGAGCCGGCTGAGCCCCCGTTCGAGCTCGGCCACGCGGATCTCTTCAGCCCGCGCGACCAGGTCGGCGATCGTGGGCGCCACCTCGCGGCCCTCCCACCACTCCATGAACTTGTCCACTTCGCGGTCGATGAGCGCCTCCACCTTGACGCCCTCGAGCCGGCGCTTGGCCAGGTTCACTTGCTGTACCGCCACGAGGTCGTCGATGTTGTGCAGGACGCAGCCGGGGATCTGCGCCGCCGCCGGCTCGACATCACGCGGGACCGCGATGTCGACCACGACCAACGAACGTCCTGGCCGGCTCGCTAGCGCGGCTCGCACGAGCTCCGCGGTCACGACGTGGCCGGGTGAGGCGGTGGCCGAAATTACCAGGTCGCTATCGACGAGGCCATCCAGCAGCCGCTCGAAGGCCAGAGCACGGCCGCCCAGCTTCGAAGCCAACGCCTCGGCCCTGGCGGCCGTTCGGCTCGTGATCAGCAGCCGGCCGGCCGCCTGGTCGACCAGGCTGCGCGCCGCGAGCGAGCCCATCCTGCCAGCGCCGACCACCAGGACCGTTCGCCCATGCAATTGGCCGAGGGCGCTGCGCGCCAGCTCCACCGCCGCGCTGCTGACCGAGACTGCGTGACGGGCGATGCCACTTTCGGAGCGCGCCCGCTTCCCGAGCGCGATCGCATCGCGAAACAGGGCTGCCATGAGCGGGCCCGCGGTGCCGGCCGCTTGGGCCACTTCGGCCGCCGCTCGGACCTGACCGAGGATCTGATGCTCACCCACGATCATCGACTCGAGCCCGGTCGCGACTCGGAACAGGTGGCGAACCGCGTCCTGTTGCCAGCGCTCGACCAACGCCGACCCGAACCGCTCGAGCGGTACCCCACACACGTCCGCCAGTAGGCGGCCTGCTACCCGGCGCCACGACTCGCGGTGGCCGACATGGGCGTACAGCTCGGTTCGGTTGCACGTGGAGAGGATCACCCCCTCGGCAATCTGCTCGCGCAGAGCGGCCAGCGCGGCCGGCAGCTCGGGCTCCGCGATTGTGAGCCGCTCGCGCACGCGAACGTCCGCCTGGCGGTGGTCGATGCCGAGGGCCAGGATCGGCACGTCAGGACCTCTCCGCTCGCTCGCTTAGGAGAGCCGCTTGCAGGGTGGCGACCAGACGACGCCGCGCTGCCTCGGGGTCTCCGCTCTGGATCGCCCGCACGACCTCGGCATCGACAGCCTGCCGCCACGCCTCCGGCCCAGGGCTCTGTCCCGTTGCCTGCAGGTTGCACCGGACCGCGGCCAGCACGTCGAGCAGCTCCGCTCGCTCGTCGGTGAGCCAGCTCTCCAGTTCTTCCCGCAGCTGGCGGGCGAAACTCGGGCTGCGCCCGCCTGTCGAGATCGCCAACGTGATATCGCCCCGTCGCATGGTTGCGGGAACGATGAAGTCCCCCGACTCCGGCTGATCGGCCGAATTGACGAGTACCCCGCGCGCTCGCGCGTCCGCGACGACTCCTGCGTTGACGGCCGGATCATGGGTGGCGGCGAACGCTAGTCGGGCGCCATCGAGGTCGTCGGGCCGGTACCGGCGCCCCTTCAGCGTGACCGCGCCCTCCGCCGCCAGGCCAGCCAGGGCTTCGATCACGCGCGGCGCGACTACGACCACAGCAGCCCCACTCGCGAGCAGCGTGCGCGTCTTCCGTTCGGCAACCTCGCCCCCGCCCACGACCACGCACCGGCTCCCTTCGAGCGCCAGGAAGGCGGCGTACGGTCCGCTCACGACGTGCCCTCAGACCGAGCAGCGGTCGACCGCTGCTCATGCGCCGTGGCCATGCTCAGCAGCACCTGGTCCATGAACCGGTTCACGCGCTTGAGCGTCTCGCCGGTCTCCAGTCCGGGCCTCTGCTGCTCCCGCAGCCAGCGCTCGACCGTCTCGAGGACCGGGCCACGAAACAGGACAAACGCCTCGGTCGTCTCGGCCAGTGACAGGCCCAGGCTAGCCGCCACCTGGCCGTACTCGGCCGCCACCTCGCCAGCCCGCTCGAGGCTGCGCTCACGCTCACGGCGGCTGGTGGTGATGACGTATGTGCTGAGCAGGCCGAGGATCGAGTTGCCGAGCGAGCGGAAGCGTCGACGGGCGGCCTCGTCGAACTGACGGAACCACGCGCTCGACTGGAAGGCGCGCCTGGCAACAGACGCATAGCGCTCGTGACTGGCCAGGAGCAACGTCGACAGCGGCGCCTCAGCTGACGCGCGGGGGCGCTCGGTCAGCGCGCGCAGGTCGTCCTCGCGGTAACGGCGGTGGCCTCCAGGAGTTAGAAAGACGGGCACTCGCCCGCTGTCGGTCCACTGCCGGAGCGTGGACTGGTTGACGCCCAGGATCTCGCATGCGCGCCGCATGCCGACCCACTGGCGGCTGACGGACGAAGAGTCGAGGACGGTTGAGGTGTCGGTGACCAACCGGTGAGCCCCAAAAATCTGTGGAAATCTATGGAAGACTGGGGATCAGACCCGCACATCAACAGCGTATCGTCCGCCCGAGGCGGCCGTCAAGTGTCCCCGGTCACGCTCCGGCAGGCCGAAACTCACATCTCCCGTCGCTATACTCGCCGGCGGGAGGAGCGGTGAGGATCTTGCTGGCAGGCGGCGGCTCGGGTGGGTCGACGACGCCGGTTCTGGCCGTCGCCGAGGAGCTCCGGGCACGCGAGCCGACGGTCGCCCTCCTGTACGTGGGCACATCCTACGGTCCTGAGGGCCGCCTCGCCCGAACCGAGCGAATCCCGTACGCAAGCATCTCGGCCGGCAAACTGCGCCGCTATTGGAGCGTCGAGAACGCCCTAGACGGATTTCGCGTGCTGCTGGGAGTCATCCAGTCACTGCGACTGATCCGACGTTTTCGGCCGGACGTGGCCCTTGGCGCGGGTGGCTTCGCCAGCGTACCGCCGCTGCTGGCCACGGCCCTCCTTCGGGTCCCGATCTTGATTCATCAACAAGACGTCGTGCCCGGGTTGGCCAACCGCCTACTGGTTCCCTTCGCCAGCCGGATCACCGTCTCGATGCCCCAAACGCTCGGCGCGTTTCCAAAGGGCAAGACCGTCCTGCGTGGCAATCCAGTCCGGGCGCGCGTGCTGGCCGGCGAGGCCCAGCACGCACGGGTCCGACTGAGCCTGGAGGAGGGCGTGCCGCTGGTCCTGGTGACCGGGGGCGGGACCGGCGCGCTCAGGCTGAACGAGATCGTGGCCGAGGCGGCGCCGGATCTAGCGCGCTTCTGTCAAGTGCTGCACCTGAGCGGCCGCGGCCGCGGCGTCCCAGCACCCCCACTTGGCTCACGCTATCAGCAGCATGAGTTCCTGGTCGACGAGATGCCTCACGCCCTCGCAGCGGCGGGCCTGGTGATCACGAGGGCCGGAATGGCCACTCTCAGCGAGCTCGCCGCCCTGGCCAAGCCAGCCGTAGTCGTCCCGATGCCAGCCTCTCATCAGGAGCCGAATGCGGCTGCCTTCGCGGAAAAGGGCGCCGCGCTGGTGCTCGACGAGAGGACGCTGACGCCGAGCAAGCTGGTGGCAACAACTCGTCTGCTACTGGACAGCCCCGAGCGCAGCCAGGCGCTCGCGCGAGCGATCGGCGAGATCATGCCCCGCGACGCCGCCGCTCGTCTGGCGCACGACCTGACGGAGTTGGCACGGTAGGGGCGGTAGACCGGCCGGTCGTAGCGCGGGGCCACCGCCCTCACCCCCAACCCCATTTCCCAAATCGTAACTATCCCTTGACAGCACGTACCCTATCTGGTAGACTGGAGTTGTGGAAAGATACACCGTTCACGACTTCAACCGCGACTTCCCGGACGATGATGCCTGTCTGGAGTTCCTGGTCGGCCTAATCTACCCGGATGGCATCGTCTGCCGCCACTGCCCGCAGGTTCGAAAGCACCATCGGTTGGCGAAGCGTCCGAAAGCCTACTCCTGCGACTATTGTGGCACGCACGTCTACCCGCTGGCGGGCTCAATCTTTGAGAAGTCCACCACCCGTCTGAAGTCCTGGTTCTACGCGATGTTCCTGATCTCCTCGACTCGCTGCGGCATCTCGGCGAAGCAGCTAGAGCGCGAGCTGGGCGTCACCTACAAGACGGCTTGGCGCATGTTCAGCCAGATACGGAAACTGATGGCTGAGGAAGTCGCGCCGATGTTCGGCGAAGTCGAGGCCGACGAGACCTATGTCGGCGGCCGGCGCCGTAGCGGCAAGCGAGGGCGACCGGGCCCCGGCTCCAGCAAGGTACCAGTCATCGGGGTCATAGAACGTGGCGCGAAGGTGGCTACTTAGTTACCAGGGACGCCAGTGCCAGCAGCATCGTGCCCATCATCGAGGCGAAGGTATTTCCACGGTCGGTGATCTACACTGACGAGTGGAGTGCCTACGACCAACTCGGCCGGAAGGGCTATGTCCACAGGCGGATCGCCCGTCCCCAGAAGGTCTACGTCAGGGGCCTCGTCCACACGAACACGATTGAAGGCTTCTGGTCGCTCGTCAAGCGTGGCATCTCAGGCGTTTATCACTCTGTCAGTGCTAAGCAGGCTCAGAAGTACTTGGACGAGTACAGCTTCCACTACAACCACCGAGACGATGACGACCCGATGTATGGGATCGTAGGCGCTCGCGTTCGGCGGGTGCGCTACGGCAAGCATGGAGGGTACGCGCCCATCGGTTAAAGCGGACGAACCGCTGGCGGGCGGTTCGTGGCGAGCAATTCTCAGACGACCCAGGGGTAGGGCCTAATGGTGTTCTAGCGGCCCTGGCGCTCGCTGTGCCAGGCGTTCCACGTTTCGGAGCCCTCCAAATGCCCAGCGACACCCTCACCCTCGCGCTAGACGGCGAGGTTCCCCTGGCGAAGTTCGATGACGCGGTGCGTGGTTTCCGTCGCCTAGTTGATGCGTTGACACGAGAGATTGCCAAGGATGCGGCAATTGAGTGGACGATCGCTGCCTTGGAGTTGGGGAGCACAACGACCACGGTGCAAGGCGAATCCGATGATCCGCCCGCCGTCCACAGGGTCGCTGAGGCATACCTAAATGTCGGTCGCGCGCAGGAGCAGCATGCACCGATCCCATATGCTCCTTCGGTAAGGTCCGCCGCGAGCGTCATCACCAAGGTCCTGGATGGCAAGGTGAGGGCCGTCCGTTTTGAGACAGCCGATGGGGATGCCACGGTCTACAGCCAGGAAATCGGCCAAGTGCCAAGGCCGTCTTTGCGGAGCGCCTATGGGGCGATCACGGGGCGTGTGCAAACCTTGTCGAGCCGGGGCGGCCTGAGGTTTACACTTTACGATCTGCTGTACGACAAGCCTGTTTCCTGCTACCTGGAGCCAGGGCACGAGGAAACGATGCGCGGAGTGTGGGGAAGGCTGGCTACGGTTGAGGGATGGGTCAGTAGAGACGTACTGAAAGGGCGACCAGTTTCAGTGCGGCGCGTTTCCAATGTCCAAGTCCGCCCCGAGGTCGAACCTGGCAGCTACCGGGAGGCTCGTGGAGCCGTGAAAGTCGGCCCCGGTGCCATTACGCCAGAAGAGGCCATCAGACAGCTGCGTGATGCCTGAGCCCGAACGTATCTACTGGGATGCTAATTGCTTCACTTACTACATCAATGAGGACATGGAGCGGTTGCCGAACCTTGAGGCTATCCTGGACCGGGTGCAACGAAGCGACGGTAAAGTGCAGATCGTAACGTCAACCATCTCAAAGGTCGAGGTCGCCTTTTCGCTCCAGGAGCAGGCCAAGCGTGAGCTGAGCGAGGACGAGGAGAGCAGGATCGCCAATCTCTGGGCGGACACGTCCGTCGTAAAGCTAGTGGAGCCCCACGAATTGATTATCGATGACGCAAGGATGATGATCCGTATCGCCATGACCAAGGGTCTGGCACTGAGAGCCGCCGACGCCATTCATCTTGCAAGCGCCAAACGCATTGAAGCAAAGGAATTCCATACGATCCGAAACTTTGGAATGAGGAGTACCAAAAGATGGCCGGGCTACCGATTGACGCTCCGGAAACAGAGCAGCGGAGGCTACCAGGGGTCTAGTGCGGTGGCTCCGCAGGCGTTTGGTGACTAGCCCGGGCGACCCTCTTAATCAGCCTCACGTAATCCTCACGGCTGAACTTGCTGTCCTGCATCTGCTCGATGGCGGGGTCGCGTAACTTCCCGTCGTCGTATGACGGCTGCGGGCGCTTGCTACGGCGCTTCCTGTTCACGCGCTTCTCAGTTACCACACGGGTGGCGGTCAAGTCGCCAGGTTCAGGAACGTGTCGCCGGAAGCCAGCTTCGAGCAGCAGGTTGAGGGTGCAACGCTCACACCAAGAGGAAAGGAAGTTGAGTCTAGCGCAAGAAAGGCAGCCGCGGACGGCGCAGATAACCGGGAACGTCGGGTGCTGGTCGCCAACCGTCACGGGTAATCAAAACTTCGGTCTCGGCTTGGCGTCTACGTCCCACTTGCTCCGCATCATAACTCGGGACTGCCAGCGGTACGCTCGATGTCACGGTGGAGTCGGAGCCGGAGGGTTGGCCGGTCGGATAGGAACGGTATTCGTAACCAGTCAGATGGCTGGCCCCCAAGGCCATGACAACACCCAACATCCAGCTCAGAAGGAGAGCGGCCACCAAGCGTTGCTTCATGCCCGCGGTGTAACACCAGTTTCGGGAGGGCGGAAATGAACAACCGGCGGCGACGACCATGAATCAAGTTCACACCCATACGTGCTATGAGGGTATAGTTATCTCCCAAATTTGGGAGAGGGGGCCAGGGAACAAGTGCGCTTCGCGGCGCTAGGGTCCTACATCGTCCCAGCCGGCTCAGGCGTGTCTACCAGCACCTGGGGTCCTACATCGTCCCAGCCGGCTCAGGCGTGTCTACCAGCACCTGGATCGGTGTCGAGTTCGTCACCTCGACCCGAGTGTCACGGCCCTCCTGGACCACTTCCAGGTTTACTCGATGCTCGCCCACCCGCAGACTGCGAATCGTCGCCTGATTGATCCTGCCAAGCAGCGTCGGGCGGAGCGACAGCGTGCCGGCGTCGGCGTCTGCCTGGAGGCCCAGCATCGTCTGGACGAGCAGGAAGATGCTCCCGGCCGCCCACGCCTGCGGACTGCATGAGACGGGGTACTGGGCCGGCATCGAAAAGTAGCGTCGGTCGCGCGCGAACCCGCAGTACAGCTCAGGAAGTCGGTACTGCGGGAAGCGCACCGCCGCGTCCACCAGCTCGTCGGCCACCCGCATGGCACGCTCGTCCATGCCGTATCGCTTCAGTCCGGCGATGATTATCGAATTGTCGTGCGGCCAGACCGAGCCGTTGTGATAACTCATGGGGTTGAAAGTCGGCTCAAGGCTGCTCAAGCTTCGAATGCCCCACCCACACAACATGTCGTCGGCCATGAGCCGGCTAGCCTGACGATCGGCGTACTCCTCGTCCAGGAGGCCCGACCACAAGCAGTGGCCCGGGTTTGAGCTAACCGATGGGATCGGGTTCTTCTGACCATCGAAGGCCATCGCGAAGCACTGCTCCGAATCCAGCCACCACTCGCGGATGAATCGGCGGCGCAGGTCGGACGCCTGGCCTCGGAGCGCCTCGGCGCGCGACGGCTCGCCCAGCTTGTCGAAGTATTCGGCCATCGCGATCTTGGCGCCGTACACGTAGCCCTGGACTTCGGCAAGCGCGATCGGCGCCTCGGCTGGGCGCCCGTCGCGGTGGAGGATCGCGTCCCGCGAGTCCTTCCAGCCTTGATTGAGAATCCCGTTCGGCGATCGGCAAACGTATTCGACGTAGCCGTCGCCGTCGACGTCGCCATACTCGTCGATCCAGCGCAGGGCTGCGACGACGTTCGGCCTCAGCTCGCGCCCCAGCTTCCAGTCGCCGGTCCAGCACAGGTATTGGCCAAGCGTGATGAGGAACAGCGGAGTGGAATCGACGCTCCCGAAATACGGCGTGTGCGGGACCTGGCCGAGTGTGGCCATCTCGCCCAGCCGGATCTCGTGCAGGATCTTACCCGGCTGCTCGTCACGCCAGTCATCGACCCGAGCCCCCTGGTGGGCAGCAAGGAAGTGCAGCGTTGCACGCGTGATCTCCGGCTGAAGGCAGAGCGTCTCCAGGGACGTGATCAGGCTGTCACGGCCAAATGGGACGCTAAACCAGGGAATGCCGGCCGACGGGATGTAGCCAGTCGAGTCCTGATCGCTCAGGAGTCGCAGATCGTGGAGCGAGCGCCGCAGGACGGCGTTGAAGATCTCGTGGTCGGTCGCCAGGTCGGCGCAGCTCCCCTCCCACTGGTCGTAGGACTCTCGCATCAGCAGGAAGCCCGCGTCCAGCGACGGGTCTTCCACCTCGGCCGGCACGCCCTCACCGATGCTTGGGACGACCCGAAACGTCAGCGCACTATAGCGGGCGGGAAGGATCTCGAGGTCAAAGACGACCGTCGCGGTCGGCGGTCGGATCGGCGTCTCGGCTCTTGGATCGCCCGCCCCGCTGATGCCCGGGAGGATCGCCAGAGTACTCTCCGGGACTGTCTCTGGCTCGTGGACCTCGACCCCAGTCGGCTCCTGGTCGAACTCGACCGTCGTCGCGCGCCGCACGCCATCCAGACCGGCGTACCCCATGATCACGGCCCGCCCCACTCGGCGCGGGCGGTCGATCGAGCCGTGCTTGCTGCGGCGAGCGTAGCCGCGCACGTCGAACATGTCCCGATAGTCCGACCCAAACGACAGGCTGACCCTGACCCGGACCGGGAAACGGTTGTAGTTGAACAGTCCGAGTCGCTCGTGAAGCCCCCCGTGAAGGAAGCGATTGCGCCGAATGCTGATCGAGCGAGCGGGTACGTCGCGTTCATCCGAGGTCCGGAACGCCGCGTTGGCGAACTGTAGATTGGTCATGAAGCTGCGCTCACCCGTGGCCGACAACAACTGGGGTCGGCCACCCTCGAGCGACAGCTCGTACAGGCTCAAGAAGCGGGTGTCGCGCCAGTAGAGCCCCTGGCCATCGACGTTATGCGCGGCGATGTCCCCGTTCGTCTCGCTGACCAGGAACATCTGCCCCTCTTTGAGGACGGTCCGCTCAATCATCGGACGTCCACCTGTAGGGGCGCCACCGAGTCGGTCATGGCAACGCGCCCGTAAAGAGAGTCTTCTCGCGCTCCTGGCCGACTCCTATCAGGCCGGCCGGCACCCCGACCGCGGCCTCGACCAGTTTGACGTAGTCCTTGGCGGCGGTCGGCAGGTCCTTCCAGTCATGGGCGTCGCCTGTCGCCGTCGACCAGCCCGGCAGGCCTTCGTACACCGGACGACACCGCGCCAGCTCCTCAGCCTGGGTCGGAAAGTAGTCGATCTGCTGGCCGTCCAGCTCGTAAGCCAGGCAGACCTTCAGCTCGTCCAGCTCATCCAGGATGTCGAGGCGGGTGATCGCGAGCGCGTGAAACCCGTTCACGATGACAGAATGGCGCGCCGCGACGACATCGAACCAGCCGCAGCGTCGAGGTCGCCCGGTGGTCGTGCCGTACTCGTGCCCTCGGTCACGGATGTGCTCGCCCGTCTCATCGTCTAGCTCAGTTGGCATCGGGCCCGCTCCGACGCGCGAGGTGTAGGCCTTGAATACCCCGAGCGCCGTGGTCAGGTGGCGCGGGCCGATCCCGGCCCCGTTGAGCAGCCCGGCGACCGTGCAGGACGACGTGGTCACGTATGGGTAAGTGCCGTGGTCGAGGTCGAGGAGCGTGCCGTGCGCCCCCTCCAGCAAGATGGTCCTCCCGTCGCGGAGGGCGCGCTCGAGCAGCGGCTCCGATTCGGCGATGTGGGGCGCCAACCGCGCGCCAAACTCCAGATAGCGGGTGGCGATGGCCTCGCCGTCGACCGGCCTGACGCCGTAGATGCGCTCGAGCAGAAAGCTCTTGCGCTGGGTCGCCGCCTTCACCTTGTCTCGGAAGCGGTCCGCGTCCAGCAGGTCGCCTACCAGCAGGCCGCTGCGACCGACCTTGTCGTAGTAAGTCGGGCCTATTCCGCGGCCCGTCGTCCCGATCGCGCCTGAGCCACGCTGTTCCTCCTCGAGCCGATCGAGCAGCAGGTGGTACGGCATGACCAGATGCGTGCGTCCGCTGATGATGAGGTTATCAGTGGTGACACCGCGCTCGTGCAGGGCATCCAGTTCTTGCAGCAGGATCTCTGGGTTGAGCGCAACCCCGGGACCGATCACGCACTCGCTGGCTGGGTTGAAGATACCGGCCGGCACGAGGTGAAGGGCGAACTTGCCCTGCGGGTTGACGACGGTGTGCCCGGCGTTGTCGCCGCCCTGCGCACGTACGACCACGTGCGCGCGTCCCGCCAGGAGATCGATGATCTTCCCCTTGCCCTCGTCGCCCCACTGGCCGCCGACGACCGCGATGACGGGCACGCCCGCTCCTGAAAATCCGCAACTGGCGCTCTCGCGCCAGTGTCCAAGTATATCAGGCCAGGTCGCCCAGAGCAGCGCCGAAGTATTCGCCGGCCCACGCGCGCCAGAGTCTTCACCGGGCGAATGCTTCGCCCCTACACGAGGGCTCGTCTATCGCCATAGTTGCGGCGGTAGTACTCCAGGTACTCGCCGGACTTGAGCTTCCGCCACCACCACTCGTTTTCGACGTACCAGTCCGTCGTCGCGGCCAACGCTCGCTCGAACAGGTAGGCCGGGCGCCAGCCCAGGGCGCGCAGCTTGCTCGTATCCAGGCTGTAGCGACGATCATGCCCCGGTCGGTCGGGCACGAGCTGGATCAGGCTCTCGGGCTTGCCCAGGCGCGCCAGGATGGCCCGCGCCAGCACGAGCGTGTCGATCTGGTTGCCGCCCCCGACGTTATAGATGTGGCCATCCTGGCCCTGGTGCAGGACCAGGTCGATCGCGGCGCAGTGGTCGTCCACGTGCACGTAATCGCGCAGCGCCCCGCCGTCGCCATAGACCGGCAGCGGCTCATCGTCGATCGCATTGGTGACGAAGACTGGGACCACTTTCTCTGGGTACTGGTACGGCCCAATGGTGTTCGAGCCACGCGTGATGACGACCGGCAGCCCGTAGGTGGTGTGGTAGGCCTTGACCATCAGATCGGCGGCCGCTTTGCTGGCCGAATACGGGCTCCTGGGCGCCAGCGGGTCGGTCTCCAACGAGGCGCCGCTCGCAACGTGCCCATACACCTCGTCGGTGCTGACCTGGACAAAGCGCTGGGTCCGGTGGCGGCGACACGCCTCGAGCAGCACCCAGGTCCCCTTGACGTCCGTCTCGATGAACGCGTCGGCGTCCATGATCGAGCGATCGACGTGGGTCTCGGCAGCGAAGTTAACGACCCCGTCGGCTGGTCTGACGAGCGGATCGACGACCCGCTGATCGGCGATGTCGCCCTGAACAAAGCTGAACCTTTCGTCAGCTGAGACGTCACGCAGATTGTCTGGGTTACCGGCGTAGGTGAGCTTGTCGAGAACCGTGACTCGACAGTCTGGGTATCGGCCCAGCATGTGACGGACGAAGTTGCTGCCAATGAAGCCCGCTCCACCGGTGACCAGCAGCTTCATCGCGCGGCGCCCGCCGACTCGACGGCCGGCATCGCCGGCTGCTTGTTGGCGCCGTGGCGGCGAACGTAGTCGATCACCTCGTAATACACGTCGATGGACTCGCCGGCGTCACCCCAGAAGCCGCTGATCACGTCGAACTCCATCTCGGCTCGGTCGATGTAGGCATTGTTGACGTCGGTGATCTCCAACTCGCCACGCCCAGACGGTCGGAGACTTCTGACGATGTCGAATACCGCTGGGTCATACATGTACACGCCGATCACCGCGTACGGCGAGGGCGGGCTCTGCGGCTTCTCGCGGATGAACAGGATGCGGGCGTTCTCGATGATGGGCACGCCCAGGTGGCGGAGGTGCTCCGGATTGGCCATTTCCTTCAGGAGCAGGCGGGCCCCACGCTCCTGGCGGCGAAAGTTCTCAACGTACGGCGCAATGGTGTCGCCCAGGATGTTGTCGCCCAGCATGACGACGAAACGGTCGCCGTCGACGAAGTGCTCGGCTAGGCCGAGCGCCTCGGCGATCCCACCCGCCTTCTCCTGGTAGCTGTAGCTGAGGTGCTTCAGGCCAAACTCGACTCCGTCGCCCAGTAAGCGCAGGAACTCGCCGGCGTGATTGCCGCCCGTAACCACCATGATGTCCTCGATGCCAGCCCCGACCAGCGTCTCGATCGGGTAGTAGATCATCGGCTTGTCGTACACGGGCAGCAGGTGTTTGTTGGTGATGCGGGTCATCGGATGCAGGCGCGTACCAGTTCCGCCGGCTAGGATCACACCCTTCATGTGGCTCAATCCCTCAAACGAGTAGCGAGTAGTGAGTAGTGAGTCGCGAGTAGTGAGCAAGGCACGCTTGCTTGGCTACTCGCGACTCTGGTGATAAGCATACAGGCGTCGCTCAGGCTTGACGTTATTCAGGACGACGCCGAGCAGGCGAGCGCCGACCCTTTCGAGGGCTTCTTTGGCCTGCCGCGCCGCGTCCCTGCGCGTCCGACCGGCGTCGATGACCAGCAGCACGCCGTCGACCCGGGTCGCGAGGGCAGCCGCGTCCGAGACGACAGCGACCGGTGGCGAGTCGAACAGCACGAAGTCGGCCTCCTGGGCGAGTCGGGCGATGATCTTGGCCATCCGCTCGGACGCCAGCAGTTCCGACGGGTTCGGGGGAAGCGGCCCACTGGCCAGCACGCGTAAGTTTGGGACCATCGTGCCCTGCAGCGGCGGGTCGCAGGTCTCTTCGAGCACCATGTTGGTAATGCCAGCGCTGTTCTGAAGCCCGAAGATAGCGTGAAGGCCCGGTCGGCGTAGGTCGCAGTCGGTGGCGATCACCGTCTTCCCACTCTCGGCGATCGTGATCGCCAGATTCGCGAGCACGGTGGACTTACCCTCGTCCTGTCCGGGGCTGGTCACGATCAGGGTGCGGACCCCGCGGTCGAGACTGGAGAACTGAATGTTGGTCCGGAGCGTGCGGTACGCCTCGGCGGCCACCGAATGGGGTTGGCGGGCCGCGATCAGGCCGTTCTGGACGTGGGGACGGCCACGGAATGGGCTCACGAGCTTCTCTCCCCGGCCCCGGCGGCCACTCCAACCTGTCGCGGCTCGGGAGCCCCGGCCGTCGTCAGCTCGCCCCCGGCGGGGATCCGGCCCAGGGTCGTAAGGCCCAGCGCGCGCTCGACGTCTTCGGGCGTCTTGAGCGTGTCGTCTAGGTAGTCGAGTCCCAGAGCGAGCCCAGCGCCCAGGACGAGCCCGAGCAGCGCTGCTACCGCGACCGTGGCGCGCGTCTGCGGCCACACCAGACGGGCCGCGGATGGTCGATCGAGGATCGACACGATGGCGCGATCCTGCGAGGGTATGCCCTGGTTTCGCGCCGCGTGCTGCTCCTCGAACACTCGGGCCGTCTCCAGAGCGATCGCTTCGGCCCGTGACGGATCGACGTCATCGACCTCGACGTAGATCTGTGCGCTCTGGAGCACCGGCTCGGCCTTCAACCGGCCCAGGATGGCCTCTGGGCCCAGGTCCAGCCGCAGGCGGGAGTCCACCTCTCGCGCCACGTCGCTCGTTTTGACTCGCTGGGAGAGCTGCGGCAGAAGGCGTTCAAGGGCTAATTGCTGGCCGTTGTCGAAGCGGGCGCTGACCTCGAGCCGAACGGACGAGCGGAAGACCGGAGCCTGGAGTCTAGCGTAGATGAAAGCACTGGCGGCCGCGCTGATGGCCACGAGTACGACCACCCACCAGCGTCGACGCAGGACCCACAGCGACTCTCGCAGCTCCAGTGCTCACCCCGCTGGCGTCACCCCGCCTGAGGCGGCCGCGCGGAACCGGATTATGCTGGCGCCTGATCTGACATGTCAAGCCGCGGCCTGGCCACCACCAGGAGAGCAACGGGCGCTGGCCTCACAGAGCGGCGAGGTGCCGCTCGAGGAAGGCGGCGACGCGAGGATAGGCGACGAGACGATTGCGCAGCTTGACCAGGCCGTGGCCTTCGTCCTCGAACCGCAGCAGCTCGACCGGCCGCCCCCGCTCGCGCAGACTCGACACGATCTGCTCGGCCTCGCCGATCGGCACGCGTGGGTCGTTCGCGCCGTGGATCACCATCAGCGGAGTGGCGATCCGGTCGGCCTTGTGAATCGGCGAGATGTTCTCCAGCAGCTCTCGATCCCGCTCCAGCGATCCATACTCCGCCTCGCGCAGGTGGCGACGCCAAGGCCCAGTTTGCTCGAGGAAGGTGACGAAATTGGCGATTCCGACGATATCGACGCCCGCCGCCCACCGGTCTGGGTATTCGGCTAGCGCCGCCAGCACCATGAAGCCGCCATAGCTCGCGCCCATGATGCCGATCCGGCGCGCGTCGGCCAAGCCGGATCGGGCCGCCCAGGCCGCCCCCTCGGCCACGTCACGCACGGCATCCATTCGAAGCCCGACGTCATCCAGATGGGCATATCGCTTGCCGTAGCCAGAACTGCCTCGAACGTTCGGCGCGACGACCGTGAAGCCCCGCTGCACCATGTACTGAATGACTGGATTGAACATCGCTCGGGTCTGCGATTCCGGCCCGCCGTGGACGTAGAACAGCGCCGGGGGAGCCCCATTCGCGCCGGAGTTTCCCGGCCGAAAGACCAGAACGGGTATCTCGAGCCCGTCAAAAGACCGATAGGCCATCATCTCCGGCCGAGCCAGGTCTTCGGGCTCCAACCCGGCCAGCCAGCTACTGGTCAGCCTGTTCAGGCGTCCGCCGGCAACGTCGGCCACGAATACGTCTGCCTGGCGCGTCGGGGTGCTCAAGGCCAGCGCGCATCGCGAACTGTCGGGAAACCACGAGAACGTCGGATGCCAGCGGTGGCTCTCGTACGCCTGGCAGTCGGGCGCTTCGAGCTTGGTGAGATGCCCATCGAGCGACTCGCGAACCCACAGCCGCGAGTAGCCGCTCTCGTTCGTCTCGTAGACGAGTCGGCGGCCGTCTGGCGAGAGCGCGAAGTCGTCTACGTCCCACTCCGACTCGACAACCGATGTTAGCCGGCCGGACCCAAGCTCCAGTCGGGCCACCGCCAGCATCTCGCGATCGCGGTCGG
>WNGA01011805.1_pt1 | contig 15715 bp, 9 predicted proteins | sample 5400061 | NCBI WGS metagenome assembly WNGA01 (sample SAMN13153366, study PRJNA577476) | soil metagenome | isolation source: 100 cm soil or saprolite under grassland replicate 2 | place: USA:California | collected 2016-06-15
GCGAGCATGGTTCAGCGCGGGCATCATTACGCCGTCGTCGACGAGGTCGACTCGATTCTCATCGACGAGGCGAGAACGCCGCTCATCATTTCGGGTCCCGCCGAGGCGTCAACCGACCTTTACTACGAAGTCGATCGCATCATTCCGAAGCTGAAAAAGGGCGAGGTCCACCAGGGACAGGTCAAAGCAGAAGATCGCGATCGTCTCGAAGCGTCGGGCGATTACGTCGTCGACGAAAAGCACAAGACCGTCACGCTGACCGAATCGGGTATCGCGCAGGCCGAGCAGTTGCTGGCACACCGCATGGAACCCGGCGGACTGTACGAACCGCTCAACATGCCGTTGCTGCACCACCTCAATCAGGCGCTGCGCGCCCACGTGCACTACCGGCGCGACGTCGAGTACATGGTGAAAGAAGGCCAGGTCGTCATCGTCGACGAGTTCACCGGGCGTCTCATGCCCGGACGACGCTGGAGCGACGGGTTGCACCAGGCGGTGGAGGCGAAAGAAAACGTCAAGATCGAGCGCGAAAATCAGACGCTCGCCACGATCACGTTCCAGAACTATTTCCGCAAGTACAAAAAGCTCGCGGGCATGACCGGCACCGCGGAAACCGAAGCTCCGGAGTTCGCGAAGATCTACAACCTCGACGTGATGGTCATTCCGACCAACAAAGAGCTGCGGCGTGTCGAAGAGCCGGACCTCGTCTATCGGACCGAAGACGAGAAATGGAACGCAATCGTCGAAGACATCATCACCAAGCAGCGATCGGGCCGGCCAGCTCTCGTCGGCACTGTTTCCATTGAGAAATCAGAGCGTCTCTCGGGAATGCTCAAGCGCCGAGGCGTCAAGCACGTCGTACTGAACGCCAAGTACCACGCGCAGGAAGCCGAGATCGTGGCTCAAGCCGGACGGAAAGACGCGATCACGATCGCGACGAACATGGCGGGCCGCGGAACGGACATTCTGCTCGGCGGCAACGCGGAGCACATGGCGCGGCAGCAGGCAATTGGCGAAGGCGTCGCGGAGAAGCTGCCGAAAGGCGAAGAGAAGTTCGTGGACGATGAAGAGTTCGTCTACTTCTTCATCGTCGATGCGTTTTATCGGGTGAAGCGCGCCGACTGGGATCGCATCTTCGGCCACTACAAAAAACTCACGGAGGATGAACACGAAGCAGTCGTCGCGCTTGGCGGCCTGCATATCGTCGGCACAGAGCGCCACGAGGCGCGACGCATCGACAATCAGCTGCGCGGCCGTGCCGGCCGTCAGGGTGATCCGGGATCGTCCCGGTTCTATCTCTCGCTTGAAGACGACCTGATGCGCATTTTCGGGTCGGATCGCATCTCGGGCCTGATGCAGCGCCTGGGGATGGAAGAGAACGTGCCCATCGAGCACGGCATGGTGACGCGCGCCATCGAGCGCGCGCAGCGCCAGGTGGAGGCGCAGAACTTCTCCGTCAGAAAACATCTCCTCGAGTACGACGACGTGATGAACAAGCAGCGTGAGAGCGTTTACACGCTGCGCCGCGAGATTCTCGAGGGCAAGATTCATCTCTCCGAGGAGGAGGTCAGCGACACGCGCGGGTACGTGCTCGCGACCGCAGAAGAGATCTTCGACGACAGGATCGATCAATTTGTCGGTAAGGATCTCGACGTGGAAGAGTGGGACATCGCGGCGCTGAAGCGCGAGCTGTCACAGCTCTTTGCCTTGACGGAAAGCGACTACGCCGCCGTCGGGTTCGAAAACAAGAGCACCGGGGAGCTTCGCGACGATCTCTGGGCCCGGGTGCTTGCCAAGTACGAGGAGAAAGAGAAGATCGTTCCGCCGGAGTTGATGCGCCGGGTCGAGCGCGACTTGATGCTTCAGATCGTGGATTCGCAGTGGAAGGACCACCTCTACTCGCTCGATCACCTCAAAGAAGGCATCGGGCTCCGCGGCTACGGCCAGCGCGATCCCTTGGTCGAGTACAAGAAAGAAAGCTTCCAACTCTTCCAGGACATGCGTAACCGCATCGAGGAGGAAGTCGTTCGATATCTGTGGTGGCTTCGTCCAGTGGTCGAGGGTGAGCGCGGCGAGGAGATTGCTCGAGCGCCGATTCGAACGCCGCGTCCGCCGAGGCGGCCACAACAGCTCAATTACAACGACCCAAGCGCGCAGCGCCCAGCCCCGTACGGCGGCGCTCGTGGCGGAGGCGCGGCCACCGCGGTCGCCGAGGATGGCGACCCGAGGCCAGCACGAGTCGGCGGCGACGATGCGCCAATTAAAACGGTCCGGCGCGAAGAACCAAAGATCGGCCGCAACGACCCGTGCTGGTGCGGCAGCGGGAAGAAGTTCAAGAAGTGCCACGGCGCGTAGCCATCCGCGGATTGCGCCGATCAAGATATCCGCGTCCATCCGCGCAATCCGCCGATATCTCCGGGCACGTATAATACGCAATGGCGCTCAGCAAACTCGAGCTACCCACCCTCACCTCTCTCGAGTCAGGTCTCCGAACCGCACTCACTTTCGACGATGTCCTGCTCGTGCCGCGGCATTCCACGGTGCTGCCAGCGCAAGTGGACGTCAGCACACGACTGACGCGGAGAATCCGTCTCAACGTGCCGCTTCTGAGCGCGGCGATGGATACCGTCACCGAATCGGAGATGGCCGTCGCAATGGCCCAGCACGGCGGACTGGGCGTGATCCACAAGAATCTGCCAATCGATCAGCAGGCGTCCGAGGTGGATCGCGTCAAGCGATCCGAGAGCGGGATGATCGTCAACCCGATCACGCTGGGCCCTCAGGCTCGAATCATCGAAGCGCTCGAGATGATGCGCCGGTATCGCATTTCCGGCGTCCCGATCACCGATGACGGAAGCAAAGAGGGCCGGCTCGTCGGCATCCTGACGAATCGCGACTTACGGTTTGAAACGAACGTGGATCGGCCCGTGACCGATGTGATGACCAAGACCAACCTCATCACGGTGCCAGTGGGGACGACACTCGACGAAGCGCGCGCGATTCTCCATCAGCGCAAAGTCGAAAAGCTGCTGGTGGTGGACCACGAGTACCGGTTGAAGGGCTTGATCACCGTCAAGGACATCCAGAAGGCCATCAAATATCCAACAGCCTGCAAGGATTCACTGGGGCGGCTCCGCGTGGGCGCGGCCGTCGGCATCGCGCGCGATACGCTCGAGCGGGCTGAGGCCCTCGTCGCCGCTCACGTCGACGTGCTGGTCGTCGACACCGCGCACGGCCACTCGCAAGGCGTCATGGACATCGTGCAGCGGCTGCGCCGTGCCTTCAAAGACGTCGACCTTGTCGCCGGCAACGTCGCAACCGCCGATGCCGTGGAGGCGCTGGTGGATCTCGGTGTGGATGCGGTGAAGGTGGGCATCGGCGCCGGATCCATCTGCACGACGCGCATCGTGGCGGGCATCGGCGTCCCGATGATCACGGCGATTCACGAGTGCGCTCAGGCGGCCGCGCGCCATGAAGTACCCGTGATCGCGGACGGCGGCATCAGAAACTCGGGCGACATCGTGAAAGCTCTCGCCGTTGGCGCGAGCGCCGTCATGGCTGGCAACCTCTTTGCCGGCACCGATGAGAGTCCAGGAGAGTTGATCCTCTATCAGGGCCGCACGTTCAAGGAGTACCGCGGGATGGGCTCGATTGGCGCCATGCGGAAAGGCAGCCGCGATCGCTACTTCCAGGACGATTTCGAGTTGGAAAGCGGCACGAGTCCGGCTGGGAAAGGCACGCCCGAAAAACTCGTCCCCGAAGGCATCGAAGGCCGCGTCCCGCACAAGGGCAGCATCGCGATGGTGGTGCACCAGTTGATCGGCGGTGTCCGGGCCGGTATGGGATACTGCGGCGCCCCGAACATTTCGGCCCTTCAGCGTGACGCACAACTCATCCGAATCACCAACGCAGGCTATCGTGAAAGTCACGTGCACGATGTGACGATCACGAAGGAAGCGCCAAACTACCGGATGGAATGATCCGAAGGCGTCGAAGGAACCGAAGGCGCCGAAGAGAATCCAAACAACGCTCCCTGTGCGTGACGCGTCGAGAAGACGCTTTGTGGGAGCGTCAAGTAGTGCCCGTCGATCTGCCGCCTCGAGGATCTGTAGGCCGCCGCGTGTTCTTCTGAACAGAAGAACAACGAATTCATTCAATAGTCATTCAAGATGGTCGGCGCTTTGAACCTGGACCAGTCGATCTCGGGCTCGAAGACGAGCAGCAAGTCCGGTCCTCGCAGCACCTTCCACTCGAGTTGATCGGTCAAGTCGAGCGCGAGCTCTGCACCGCACGACGCGCACGCCGATTCGATTCGTACCGTCAATCGATCCGCACGAAGGCGCCCTTGCACGAAGGGCGTAGCTATCGCGTCCTCGGCTCAAGCCGCGTACAGGCGTTCTCCGCTGTCGAAGGCGAGCCGGTGCGGCGTTCGATCCAGGGTGACGGGAAACGCCCACGACACGTCGCCTGCGTCGCTTCGCACGAGAACGGCCGCCTCGCGAGCGAGTCGATGTTCATCTGTCATGAACGCGAGCCTGGGCCGCACACGCGTCTCCGATTGCTCCACCGCCTGCCGCCACGGCTCTGCAGGTGCACGCTCCATGCGATTGCCGCGGCCCATCAGCAACGTCTCTTCGACTCCCATATCTGTTCCTGTATGCACGGTTCAATTGGAACACGTTCGGATTGCGCGCAGGTCGCCGCCGCGATCTTCTATGTCAACCGTGATGGCATCCTCGATCCTCGTGGACAACCGTTCAGCCCATTCGATCGCGACCACTCCAGCGGCCGCCAGCTCCTGGTCCAACCCAATCTCGTCGAGGTCGACGCGATCGACACGATAGAGATCGACGTGCACGAGCGGCAGACGGCCGCCACGGTACTCGTGAACCAGGGTAAAGGTCGGGCTCGTGACGTCGTCCGGATCGACGCCGAGACCCCGCGCGAGGCCGCGCACGAACGCTGTCTTGCCGGCACCCAAATCGCCGGAAAGCAGGATCACCGTTCCGGCGTGGAGCTCGCCCGCAAGAGCCGCGGCGCGGTCGCGTGTTTCCGCTTCGGACCTCGTCACGACGTCATGAATCGTTGGCGGCATCGTTCGCGGGTCTGTGCACCACTCGGCGGCGGGCAGTGAGCTCGAGCACCGCATCGCCGATATGGGTCGCGAGATCCAATGCGGTCATCGACACTTCGCCCTCATCAGCATCAGCCAGCTCGCCGGCGGCGCCGTGAAGATACGTGGCGATCTTGCAGGCCGCTTCCGCATCGAGCAGCTGCGCCACCCACGCGGCGAGCATACCGGCGAGAACGTCGCCCGTCCCGCCGGTGGCCATTCCCGGCGAACCCGTTGGGTTGATGAAAATCTTCGCGTCAGGCGTCGCAATCAACGTTCGATACCCCTTCAACACGACGTAGACCTTGTGGGCCGAAGCGAAGTCGCGTGCGATGCCGATTCGATCGGCCTGGACGTCGTCCACCGTGCAGCCCACGAGCCGCGCCATCTCGCCGGGATGCGGCGTGATGATCAAATCGCGTCCGTCGCGGCCGACGAGCGCGGAGGGCTCGTCGGCAAACGCGTTCAACGCATCGGCATCGAATACGAGCGGCGCTTCGCTCCGTTCGAGCAGCTCGCGCATGAACGTCGTTACCGCTTCGCCGCGCCCAAGGCCCGGTCCGACGGCGACCACGTCGGCGGTCAATGCAAGGACGTACTCGGCGGCGGCAAAATCGACCGTGCCATCGAGCGTCTCCTCGAGCGCCTCGGTCATGTAGTCGGGCGCGTGCGCGGCGACGATAGGCATGCAGGAGCGGGGTGTTGCAATCGTCACGAGACCTGCACCCGATTTCAGCGCGCCGAGGGCCGCGAGCACGGCTGCTCCGGTCTTGCCACGCGAGCCTGCCACGACGAGCACTCGTCCAAAATCACCTTTGTGCGCGTCAACCGCGCGAGGACTGATGAGCCCGCGCATCTGATCGCGCGTCATCAGCTCGATACGCGACCCTTCGATGCTCTCGATGACACCTGCGGGAATGCCGATATCAGCAATCACCACTTCGCCTGCCTTCTGCTCGGCGGGCGGCATCACCAGCGGCAGCTTCGGCGCGCCCAGCATGACCGTCATGGTCGCTTCGATGCAGTCGCCCAGGAGATCTGAAGTGTCCGCGGACATCCCCGAGGGCAGATCGATGGCAACAACCGGAATGCCGGATCCGTTCACGTCGGCAAGAATGGTTTCGTAGATGCCGGACAAGGCTGACTTCAATCCCGTACCGAATAGCGCGTCGACGATGAGACTGTGCTGAGAGATTTCCGAGAAATGCAGCTCCCAGGCGCTTTCGTCCGCAATCTCGACGACGGTCACGCCCAGCCGTCCGAGGATTTCAATGTTGATGCGTGCGTCGCCCTTGACCTCGGCCACGCGGCCGACGAGAAATACGGAAACGTCGATGCCGCGCTGAGACAGCGTTCGAGCGACAACGAACCCATCGCCGCCGTTGTTGCCTTTGCCGCTGAGGACGGCGACGCGGCGGTCTGTCAGATCCTGAAAGAGCGACTCCATCGCGGCGACTGCCTGACGGCCCGCGTTCTCCATCAGAACGAGAGAGGGAATGCCGATGTCCTGGATCGTGCGGCGATCGGCCTCGCGCATCTGGTCCGCGGTCAGGATTCTCATCAGGTATGAGAACGATGTCGAAGGATTTGTAGTGGCGGCGCTTCAGCGCCGCCGGCTCAGAGGCAGTCTTGCCCGGAGTCTAGCACACAGAGTACCCTCGGCTCATGAGCGCTTTCGTCAACGTCAACGGCCGAATCAGCGATGGTGAGCACGCTGCTATCTCCGTTTTCGATCACGGATTTGTCTACGGCGAAGGCGTCTACGAAACCATCCGCACGTACAACGGCGAGCCCTTCCTGTTCGATCGACACCTGCAGCGCCTGCGGCGGTCGGCGGAAATGATCCTCCTGGACGTGCCGTTCGGAGATGACGAGTTCCTGCGGCGCGCGATCGACACGATGGCTGCGGCCCGGCTCGGCCATCGCGGCCATGAGCCCGCGGCCGAAGCCTATATCCGGATTCTCCTCACGCGCGGCATTGGCGACCTCACCTACGATCCGGCAGCGACGCCGTCGCCGTCGCTCGTCATCATCGTGAAGCCGCTGCCGGTGCCGGCGGCGTCAGAGTTCGAGCGCGGCGTCAAAGTCTGCATGGTCGACATCATCCGGAATCACCCGCGATCGGTAAACCCGCTGATCAAGAGCAACAACCTGTTGAACAACGCGCTGGGCATGCAGCAGGCGCTTCGCAAAGGCGGCGTCGAGGGCGTGTTTCGCAATTACCGTGGCGAGCTGTCCGAGTGTTCCCAATCCAATCTGTTCGTGGTGAAGGGTGGCGTCGTCCGCACGCCTCCGCTCGACGCCGGACTGCTGGCGGGTATCACAAGACAGTTCGTCTTCGAGCTTGGCAAGAGCGTCGGGGTCAAGGTCGAAGAAGCGCTGCTCAAGGATCGGGATCTGTTCGACGCAGACGAGGCGTTTTTCACGAGCACGACGAAAGAGCTGATGCCCATCGTGCAGGTGGACGAGCACACCATCGGCACAGGTACGCCGGGCCAAATCACCAAGAAGCTGCTCGCGGAATTCAGACGACGCGCGAATGAAATGACGCTGGCAAGAGCGTAGGTTCGAGGTTCGAAGGTTCGAAGGTTCGAGGTTCTCAGTTCGACGTTCGATCGCTCGAACCGTCGAACCCGAAACTTCGAACCGGAACCTCGAACCGTCGAACCCGGAACTTCGAACCCGGAACCTCGAACCGTCGACCCTGGAACCTCGAACCCGGAACCTCGAACCGTCGAACCCGGAACTTCGAACCCGGAACCTCGAACCGTCGAACCTGGAACTTCGAACCCGGAACCTCGAACCGTCGAACCTTCGAACCTCGAACCCTTTCAGGCGTAAGTCTCGATCGGCGGACACACACACATCAAGTTGCGATCGCCGTACGGGTTGTCGATTCGCGCAACGGACGGCCAGAACTTGTTCGACCGGACCCAGGGCAGCGGAAACGCCGCCTTTTCACGCGAGTAAGGATGGGTCCAGACGTCCGCCGCGACCATCGTGGCCGGATGCGGCGCGTTCTTGAGCACGTTGTCCTTCGGATCGGCCCGGCCGGTTACAACCTCCTCGATCTCCTGGCGAATCGCCATCATCGCCTCGCAGAACCGATCGAGCTCGGCTCGTGGTTCGCTTTCCGTCGGCTCGACCATCAGGGTGCCCGGCACGGGAAACGAGACTGTCGGCGCGTGGAAGCCGTAGTCCATCAGCCGTTTGGCGACGTCGCCTTCTTCAATGCCCTTTGCCTTGAACTTGCGGAGGTCGAAGATCATCTCGTGCGCGACGCGCCCGCCTTTGCGCGTGTAGAGGACGTCGTAATGCTTTTCGAGTCGCGACTTGATGTAGTTCGCGTTGAGAATGGCAAATTTCGTCGCGCTCGCCACGCCCGCCCCGCCAAGCATCCGGATGTACCCGTACGAGATCAGCAGAATGCTCGCACTGCCCCACGGCGCCGACGAAACCGGGGCGATGGCCTGCGGCCCACCAACTCGCCGCAGCGGGTGACTGGGCAAATAGGGCGCAAGGTGCCGGGCAGCCGAGATTGGACCCATCCCCGGGCCACCGCCGCCGTGTGGAATGGCAAAGGTCTTGTGCAGATTCAAGTGGCACACATCGGCGCCGATGCGCGCGGGGCTCGTGAGGCCCACCTGCGCGTTCATGTTGGCGCCGTCCATGTACACCTGGCCGCCATGCTCATGAACCATGGCGCACACCTCCTGAATCGCATCCTCGAACACGCCGTGCGTCGAGGGGTAGGTAATCATCAGGGCTGCAAGCCGATCGCGATGCTGCTCCGCTTTTGCTTTGAGATCTGTGACGTCCACGTTGCCGTGCGCGTCGGTGGCGACGACGACCACGCGGTAGCCGGCCATCACCGCGCTGGCGGGGTTGGTGCCGTGCGCCGACGCGGGAATCAACACGACATCACGAGCCCCTTCGCCGCGCGTGCGGTGGTACGCACGAATGACCGCGAGTCCCGCAAATTCGCCCTGTGCGCCTGAATTTGGCTGCAGCGACGTTGTGGCAAATCCGGTAATCACCGAGAGCGCTTCCTCGAGCTCACGACAAATCTGCGCGTAACCCTCGGTCTGGCTGGCCGGCGCGAACGGGTGCATGCGCGAGAACTCTTCCCACGACACGGGATACATCTCGCTCGCCGCATTCAATTTCATCGTGCAGGAGCCGAGCGGAATCATCGACGTATCGAGGCCGACGTCTTTCCGCTCGAGGCTCCTGAGATAGCGCATCATTTCGGTTTCCGAATGATGCGTGTTGAAGACGGGGTGCGTCAGGTACGGCGACGTCCGGCGCAAGCTCGCGGGTAGATCGCCGGCGAGTTCCCCAAGCGTCGACGCATCGAGCATCTCGCTGGTGACGGTCTTCCCCGCGGCCGCCGCAAAGACGTTCACGATGGCTTCGAGGTCCTGCGCCGTCGTCGTCTCGTCGAGCGCGATGCTGATGGCTGACTCGCCGACGTAGCGGAAGTTCAGCCGCGCGGCCACGGCCTTGCCGCGCACGCCCGCGACCAGTTCCGGCGCCGCCTTGACACGCAGCGTGTCGAAGTACGCATCGTTCTGCTGCTCGTAACCAAGCGACCTCAGCGCTCCATCCAACAGGCGCGAGAGACCATGCACGCGTCCCGCGATTGCCCGGATGCCCTCCGCGCCGTGATACACGGCATACATCGCCGCAATGTTCGCGAGCAGCGCCTGCGCGGTGCAGATGTTCGAGGTAGCCTTTTCGCGCCTGATGTGCTGCTCACGCGTTTGCAGCGACATGCGATACGCAGACTTCCCCTGCGCGTCGATCGAGACGCCGATGATGCGGCCCGGCAGGTGCCGGATGTACTCGTTTTTCACCGCAAAGAAGGCTGCGTGAGGTCCGCCGAAACCAAGCGGCACACCGAAGCGCTGCGAATTGCCGAATACCACGTCAGCGCCCATTTCACCAGGCGGCGTGAGGAGCGCGAGCGCCAGCAGATCTGTCGCGACGGCCACCAGCACACCGGCCTCGTGGGCGCGCGCGATGAAGCCGCGCAAATCGGAGACTCGGCCGCACTCATCGGGAAACTGCACCAGCGTTCCAAACACAGCTGCATCAAAGGGCATCTGATCGACGGCGCCTACTCTCAGCTCGATGCCCAATGGCTCGGCACGACTGCGCAGCACTTCGATGGTTTGCGGAAAGCACCGATCGGACACGAGAAAGGCGCCGGCATCCTTGCCGAGCTTTTTGAACTGCACACGATGGAGAAGCGCCATCGCCTCTCCCGCCGCCGTGCCCTCATCCAGCAACGACGCATTCGCCACCGGCATCCCCGTCAAATCGCACACCATCGTCTGGAAATTCAGGAGCGACTCGAGCCGGCCTTGTGCGATCTCTGCCTGGTAGGGCGTGTACGGCGTGTACCACCCCGGGTTCTCGAACAGGCAGCGGCGGATGATGCCCGGCGTCAGTGTGTCGTAATAGCCGAGCCCGATGAAGCTGCGAAAGACCTTGTTCTTTCGCGCGATCTCCTTGAGCCGTTCGAGGTACTGCGACTCGGTTTCCGCAGGTGGCAGATCGAGCGGTTGCGACAGGCGGATGCTGGGAGGCAGCGCTTCGTCGATCAGCGCGTCGAGTGACGGCACGCCGATCTGCTCGAGCATGCGCGTGAGATCGTCGGCATCGGGACCAATGTGGCGGGGCGCAAATCGATCGAGAGGTTCCAGCGTCATTCGTTCATCTACTCACCGGTGAGCGACTGATAAGCGGTCGAATCGAGCAGCGAAGCGGCTTCACCAGGATTGGAGAGCCGCACTCGAATCATCCACGTGTCGTGCGGTCTCGAGTTCACCTGCTCCGGATGATTCTTCAGATCGGCGTTGACCTCCGTCACCTCGCCGCTCACCGGCGCAAACAGCTCCGAGACAGCCTTGACCGACTCAATCGTACCAAACGGCTGCCCGGCCGTGAGCGGGGCACCTACCTCCGGCAGCTCCACGTAGACAACGTCGCCGAGTTGTTGCTGTGCGAAGTTGGTGATGCCGACGGCGCCGGTGGTGCCCTCGATGCGAATCCACTCGTGGTCCTTGGTGTATTTGAGCTCTGGGGGATACATAACCAGTCCTCATCGAAGCGCAGCCCGACCCGCGCCATCCTACGTTTTCGGCCGTTTGTAGAACGGCATCGCCACCACGATGGCGCGTGCGCGGCGGCCGCGAATATCAATCTCGAACTCGGTGCCCGTATCGGCCATATGCGCCGGCACGTACGCCATCCCGATGGCCTTCTTCAAGAAAGGCGTTTGCGTCCCGCTGGTGACATGGCCGACCTGCTCGTTCTCGCGCATCACGACGTGGCCGTGACGCGCGATCGCGCGATCGATCATCGCAAAGCCGACGAGCCGCCGCTTGACACCTGCCGCCTTCTGGCGCCGCAGCATGTCGTGGCCGATGAACTCGGATTTGTTCCAGCCGACGATCCAGCCAAGGTCCGCTTCGAGGACGGAGGTCGTGTCGTCGATGTCATTGCCGTACAGCCGCATGGCCGCTTCGAGCCGCAGCGTATCCCGTGCGCCGAGACCGCATGGAACAACGCCGTCGCTGGGTCCGGCCTCGAGGATCGCATCCCATACTCGCCGCGCCATGTTTGGCGCCACGAACACCTCGAATCCGTCCTCGCCGGTGTAGCCCGTGCGCGACACCGTTCCGCGCACGCCGGCAATCTCGCCGTGCGCGAACCAGTAGTACTTGATTCCAGACAGCTCGATGCCAGTGAGGCTCTGCAGAATGTGCCGTGCCTTCGGGCCCTGCAATGCGATGAGAGCGTAGCGGTCGCTCGAGTTGACGACGGCGACGTCGCCTGCTTGTCCCGCGTGCTCGGCGATCCACGCGTAGTCTTTGTCGATGTTGCTCGCGTTGACGACCAGCAGGAAGTGATTGGGCGCAAACCGGTACACGAGCAGATCGTCGACGAACGCGCCTTTTGGCGTCATCAGGGCCGAATACTGCGCCTGATTCACCTGGAGCTTCGACGCGTCGTTGCTCGTCAGATGCTGAACCGCGGCAAGCGCGTCTTTGCCGGCGATCTCGATCTCGCCCATGTGGGAGACGTCGAAGAGGCCCGCGGCCGATCGGACGGTAAGGTGCTCGGCGCTGATCCCCGAATACTCCACCGGCATGTGCCATCCGGCAAAGGGCACCATGCGCGCACCCAGCGCGACGTGCGCGGCATGCAAAGACGTTTTTTTCAGGGGAATGTCAGCGGAATCCGTCATGGAGCGCAGCGGGCTGGCCGCCCCTGCGGACCAGGCCGTGTGGCGTACAGACGTCTCACGGTACTATGGCGATCAAATCAAGGTCAAGGCACTGCGCAACCCCGGCCAGCGCGGCCGAGGATTTGGTGCGGCTCGTGCCAGCGAGTCCAGCAGATCCAGCCTCGACACTGCAGCTGAACCCGCGGAGAAGCCACGGGTGCAATAGAGGTCTTTCCTAATTTCGGGGTCCAATCCCCGTCAACCTGCATTACAGTTCTTGCGCCTGTCATTCGGAGGTGACTGTGAAACGCATTGCGATGACGTTGTTGCTGGTTGCGGTTTTCGCTGGTTGTAGTGACAACGCGGCTCGCCCGCCGCTGACACCATCCGCAATCGCAGAACCGAACGGCGCTGGACCCGGACCAACGCAGCGCGTTGTGAGCTGGTTCCAGTTTGTCGAAGCACCGAGGGCACATGTTCAAGCAATTGGCGAAATCGGCCCCAGTGGTCTGACGTCCTCGGTCTCTGGCTCCACGGTGACGTTTGTCTGGCAAGCGCCGCCGGGTGTTTCCGTCAGCCAGTATTTGATCGAGGCCGGCTCTGCGCCGGGTCTGTCCGACATCGCGCTGTTTCTCACAGGGTCGACGGCGACATCAATCACATTCGGCAGCGTGCCGAACAACACCTACTACGTCCGCATCCGTGGCGTCGTCGGAAACTTCGGCACGCAGCAGTCGAACGAAGTCGTGGTAATCGTCGGCACACCGGCGGCGTGCATCCCGACAGTGAGCCCGACGACGATCAACGCAGCCAACGCGGCATCGACGGCGACGGTGAACGTGACGTCGACGTGCGCGTGGACGGCGTTCAGCGGTGTGCCGTGGATCACGATTGCCTCCGGCGCGAGTGGCGCCGGCAACGGCGTCGTCACGTTGAATATTGGGGCGAATGCCGGCGCTGGCCGCCAGGGACTGGCGAGTATCGCGGGTCAAAGCGTCACCATCGTTCAGGGCGGGGGAACGCTCTCGCCAAGCTTCCAGTTGTTCGATCCGTCCACGCAGGCGGGTCCGACGACAGAATGCCGCATCAATGCCAATCCGCGCTCCTGCGAGCTGCGCTCAACGTCGTTCACCGCCGGTCGGAACGCGATCGTGAAATATGACTGGAACGTTCAGTACACGTACGACGCGGCCAGGGTGTTCACAGCGAGCGGCGCGTCGCCGACGTTCTCCTTCTCTGACATTTGCGGGCTGCCGGGCAGCTCGGCGGAAGGCGCCAGTCAGCCGCTTGCTGTCACGCTCACCATCACCGATGACAACGGCGACACGACAACGGCGACGTCGGGCGCAGGAAACCAGCCGGCCCTTACGATTCGGCTGTTCACCTGTTCGTGATCGATAGCGGCCGGTCATCCGGCCGGCCGCTCCCCTTCCAGTAGCGCATCACGGCGGACCGCACGACGCGTCGTGAACCTGATGCCAACGACATCATGAGCGTCGCGACGGCTCTGTGCCACACCGCTGAAGGATCCTTTGTCCTAAGGCAGAGCTTGGGGTATCGTTCACGCGTGCGCTTCTGGCTAACAGCTGTTTTTCTTGCTGCGTTCGTTGTGCCAGCCGGCGCGCAGCCATCACCGCCCGGCGCCCCGCAAAATCTGAGCGGCGTCGTTACCGGGACTGCCGTGACGCTGACATGGCAGCCGCCGTCGACCGGTGGCGTGGCTGGCGGTTATCTTCTCCAGGCTTCGATCGTTCCTGATGGGCCACCGATTGCGTCCATCCCGGTAGCCGGGCCCTCGTTAGTCGTGCAAAGTGTCCCGTCGGGCACTTATTACGTTCGCGTCTTTGCAAGCAACCCAAGCGGTCAAGGGCCTCCATCCGATCAGCTTGTCGTCACGGTTTCTTCAACGGTTGGCGGCGCATGCCTCCAGCCGTCAAGCGCGCCGCAGGGTCTGACTGCCAGCGCCAGCGGCTCTCTGATCTCGCTGCGCTGGAGCGCGCCGGCGGGAGCGTGTGTCCCAACGAGTTATGTCGTTCACGTCGGTTCGTCGCCTGGTCTGAGCAACATCACGCAGGTCAACGTGGGTACCGCGTCGACGTTGTCGGCCAATGCGCCCCCAGGCACCTATTACATTCGCGTCGTTGCTTTGAACGCCATCGGGCCGAGCATCGCGTCGAACGAAGTGAACGTCACCGTCGGAGGAGGAGGAGCTGAGCTTCGCATCCCGGCTGATCAAGCATCGCCATTGTGGTTCGAGATCGCGCGCGGCGACGGCGCCGGCATTCAGTTCTACGGCACGCGCGATTCGGCTGGCATTCAAGCGATCCCCCGCGAGTTTCACATCCGGACGTCGAGCGGCGCCGCCGTCATCGTCAGCTACTCCGCACAAGGTCGACCTGAACGAATCTATTCAGAGTCAGGGTTCGAGGCCACGCTGGTATGGTCGAGCGGCAATCGGGCCGAACTTCAGACCATTGGTGCAGACGGTCGCCCACTGATCGTTCCTGTGACATTCAGGTCCAGAAGCCGGATGGCCGCATCAGCGGGATTGAATGCCGATGCTCCTGGCGCTGCGGACATTCCGGGCAGCCCTCGCACGGCCCGCGTGTCTCTCGACGCAGCTGGATGCGCCGTGCCCAGCAACACGAGTGTGCACGTGCGAATGGGCGGCAGGGACTTTCCAGGACGGGCCGTTCCCGACACACCGAATACATTCGATGTCGACCTTCCCTCTGCTGAGCCGTTCGGCGGAAACGTGTGTGCACGAATTCCAAGCGAGACTCAGATGGGGTTGAACCTCGATCCGCTCACGCCGGGCGGCTATCTGGGTTTAGCGGGCCTGCTCGAGGGGCTCGCGCTGGGTATGGCCACCATGTGCCCGTTGACCGGCCCGTTGTTTGTCGCGTGCGAGTTGGAAGCGGGACTTCTGGAGGTCGGCGCCTTGATGGCTGTCGTGCTCGATGGAGGCTGCGGCGCCGCACAAGTGGTCGATTTCTTCGCGAGCGATCGCATGAGCGCGCTGGCGAGCGCTACGGTCGACGGACACACGTACTTTGGCAACTTCGTTGACGTCCCACGCACAGGGCCCGTTCCGAACATGAGTGTGCGCGTCGACTGTACGCGGCTGCCACCGCCGTCCACCACGGTCACCGGTCCTCCCTCAAACCTCGCCGCGACAGTCACCGGCACTCGCGTGCTGCTCACGTGGTCTCCCCCGACAACGGGAACAGCCAGCGATTACATCATCGAAGTCGGCTCATCACCAGGCGCGTCCAACGTGCGAACGATTTCGACGTCCGTGAACGGCCTTGTGGCGACGAGATGGGAGGCATCGCTCAATCCCGGCACGTACTACATTCGAGTGAAGG
>WNGA01014177.1_pt1 | contig 15714 bp, 14 predicted proteins | sample 5400061 | NCBI WGS metagenome assembly WNGA01 (sample SAMN13153366, study PRJNA577476) | soil metagenome | isolation source: 100 cm soil or saprolite under grassland replicate 2 | place: USA:California | collected 2016-06-15
TGCGAGCACCCGGCGCGATCGCAGCACGGCCGCAAACGCCCCGGCCTGACAGGCCAGCACGAGAGTCAGCACGACCGCCAGCACCACGTGCACGACCACCGACACCTCACCGCCTCCTCCGGCGCGCGCCGGACCGTTCCGCCCTGGGAACGCTGTTCCCCCGCTGGTGCATGAAGCCGGCGAGCGTCCGACGCGACGGCGTGTCACGCGGACGACCGCCCGTGAGCATGATCGGTCGCCGGCCGTGCCCCCCTTATGACCTGGATCATAGGCGATGGCGCCGGACTCGGATCTGATAGACGCAGTCAGGCGTGAAACGTTCACGAACGGGGGGAGACGTCATGGCGCAGGTACAGAGAACCGACGATGAGCCGGTCCCGCTCGGCCAGCGATTGCTCGACCGGCCGTTCCTGCTCTTGCTGGCTGGCCTCGTCATCATGTTCGGCTTCTACACGATCTGGGGCCTGTACGAGATCCTGAGCTTGCCGAAGGCCACGCTGCCCTGACGCGGGGAGGACAACCCATGGAACCCAACGAAGCCCATTCGGCGATCGTCGCGCCCACGGGAACCTGGTGGCTCCCCGCCGGCAAGCAGGAGAAGATGTGGGTCAGCATCGCCTTCGTCTGGTGCATGATCCTGTTCGCCATGATGCCGTTCTGGCATTTTCGCGGCGGCCAGAACCCCTCGGGCGTGCGCGCGAGGGTCGCTCCCGGCGACTTCGCGGCGCGCGTGGAGAAGTTCGTCAACGACTACAAGGTCGGGGAGGACAACGGCGTGCCCGTGGTGGCTCCGCCCCCGGGCAGCGATATCTACATGATGGGGCAGATGTGGCGGTGGTATCCCGTCCTCAGGCTGAAGCAGGGGGTGCGCTACACGCTGCACCTGTCCTCGGTGGACATCAACCACGGGTTCAGCCTGTATCCGGTCAACCTGAACTTCCAGATCGTCCCGGGCTACGACTACGGGCTCAAGATCGTCCCCAACAAGTCGGGAGACTTCCGGATCATCTGCAACGAGTTCTGCGGGATCGGTCACCACACCATGGTCGGCAAGGTCGTGGTGGAGTGACGGGAGAGGAGAGCCACATGTCCACGATGGCCCATGCCCTGGCAACCCGGCTGCGGACGTGCGAGGTCACCGGCCTCAAGGTCGACTGGCACGCGGAGACGCTCATCAAGGTCAACGCCGTCGTCGCCGTCGTGAACTTCCTGATCGGCATCATCGCGGCGTTCGGGATCGTGATGACCCGCTGGCAGGCCGTGCACCTCCTTCCCGCCGACCTGTTCTATCGCTTCCTGACGCTCCACGGCCTGAACATGCTGATCTTCTTCATCATCTTCTTCGAGATGGCCATCCTCTACTTCGCCGGGCCGGTCCTGCTGAACTCGAGGTTGCCCGCGCCCAGGGTGGGATGGCTCGCGTTCGGCCTGATGGCGCTCGGCATGGTCGTCGCCAACGCCATGGTGCTGCAGGGGAAGGCCGACGTGCTGTTCACGTCCTATCCGCCGCTGCAAGCCGACCCGCTCTACTACGTGGGCATCATCCTGTTCGCGGTGGGAGCCCTCGTCGTGACCTGCCTCTTCTTCGCCACGCTCGTCGTGGCCAAGCGGGAGCGCACGTACCAGGGATCGATCCCGCTCGTGAGCTTCGGCGCGCTGACCGCGGCCATCATCGCGGTGATCACGCTGCTGCACGGGGCGGCCATCTACATCCCCACCCTGCTGTGGTCTCTCGGGCTCATGCACGTCGATCCCGAGGTCTACCGCATGGTCTGGTGGGGTCTCGGACACTCCTCCCAGCAGATCAACGTGGCCGCCCAGGTCGCGGTCTGGTACCTGCTCGCCGCCCTCACCGTCGGGGGCGTGGTCGTGAGCGAGAAGGTCAGCCGCGTGGCCTTCGCCCTCTACATCCTCTTCATCTCGCTGGCGTCGGCTCACCACCTGCTCGTCGACCCCGGGATGGGACCGGCGTGGAAGATCTGGAACACCAGCTACGCGATGTACCTCGCCGTGCTCGCCAGCATGGTCCACGGCTTCACGGTGCCGGCGGGCATCGAGATGGGCCAGCGGCTGCGCGGCTACACGCGCGGAACCTTCGAGTGGCTCAAGAAGGCGCCGTGGAGTGACCCCGGATTCTCCGGGGCGGCCCTGTCCGTCGTGATCTTCGGCTTCCTGGGCGGCGTGACCGGGGTGACCATCGGGACGGAGCAGATCAACATCATCGCCCACAACACGCTGCGCGTCCCCGGCCACTTCCACACGACCGTCGTGGGGGGCACCGCCCTGGCGTTCATGGCCGTCACGTACTACGTGCTGCCCCTGATCTTCAGGAAGCGCGTGGCGTTCTGGGGGCTGGCCAAGCTTCAGCCCTACCTCTTCGGGATCGGGATCGTCATCCTGGCGATGTCGATGATCTTCCAGGGGATCTTCGGCGTGCCGCGCCGGAACTGGGACATCTCCGCGACAGGCGCCCCGTTCCAGATCGAGTACCACCCGGTCGTCCAGCTCTTCCAGGCCACGATGGGCATCGGCGGGCTGCTCGCCATCGCGGGCGGGCTCGCGTACATCCTGATCGCGGTGGTCAGCGTGTTCTTCGGCCGCCCGTTCCGGCTGGCCGACTCCCATGACTTGTCCGGCGTCCCCCAGGGCGTGTGGAAGCTGCCCCAGCAGACGTACCAGGGGGCGGCGGCCGCCGCCGCCCACAAGGGCGGGACGCGGGGCACCGTGATCCTCGTGTTCATCTTCCTCGCCTGCTTCATCCTGTACTACTTCGCGAACTGGAAGATGCTGTCCTTCGCGTGGAAGGTCGGGTAGGAGCCTGTCGGAGTAACCGAACATGGAGCAGATCTGTACCACCAGCGGATGGGTTCTTCGCTTCGAGCGCGGGCTTCGCCCGCGCAATCTGGTTCGGGGGGAGGTTCGGAAGGGGGGCGGAGCCCCCCTCCGAGTTCACTAGACCGTGCGTGCAGCGAAGCTCCCGGCCCTCGTCCTCGTCCTCTGGCTCGTGTCCACCGTGCTGTGGTGGGGCTTCGCCTTCATGCCGCTGTCCTCCACGCCGCCGGAGTGGCTGAGCGCCGCCCGTGCCGCCTGCTTCGGCTCGGCCGAGAGCGGGCTGCCCGCCCCGTACGGCTGGATGCTGCTCGTCCTCGCGCCGGCGAGTTTCCTCGTCGGGATCTTCGTCCTCTGGGGGTCCGAGCTCGGGGCCTCGGTGCGATCCGTGGCGCGATCTCCACTCGGGACGTGTGTCTTCGCGCTGATCGCGGCGGCCTTGCTCGCCGAGGGCGTCTGGGTGTCCGCGAAGGTCCGGGCCGGCCTGGCCGTCGCCGCATGGGATCAGGGCGTTCAGGACACGTCGGATCTCCCCGCCACCTACCCCCGCCAGGTGGCGCAGGCCCCGGACTTCGCCCTCGTCGATCAGGACGGGGAAAAGGTGTCGCTGAGTCGCTTCAAGGGCAAGCGGGTGCTGCTCACCTTCGTGTTCGCGCACTGCCAGACCATGTGCCCGCTCCTCGTCCAGAACATCAAGCAGGCCTCGTCCGGTGCGCCGCCGAGCGAGGTGTTGATGGTCACGCTCGACCCGTGGCGGGACACCCCGAGCTCGCTCCCCGGGATCGCGCGGCGATGGGACGTCCCGAAGCACTTCCACATCCTGTCCTCCGCGAGTGTGGCCGAGGTCCTGAGCGTCGTCGACGCCTACGGGGTGCCCATCGAGCGCAACGAGAAGTCCGGGGACATCACTCATCCCGGCCTGGTGTTCCTGATCGACGCGCAGGGCCGGCTGGCCTACACCTTCAACAATCCCCCGGCCGCCTGGATCCGCGAAGGGCTCGATCGGCTCGCCACGGTAGCCGCCAATGCCGGCTGACACGTACCGCCCCCATGACTACTGGCGGCCGGTTGGCACGCGGTGGCTCGCGCATCTCGTCGAGCGCCTCGATCGCCCCTTCGATCGGATCTACTCGTCGAAGTACAACCCGCTCCATCGCACCGGCACGCTGGCGTCTCTCTGCCTCACGGTCGCGCTGGTCACGGGCGTCTACCTGCTCTTCGTCTACGAGATCGCGCGTCCGTACGAGTCGATGGCCGGCATCCAGAAGGACGTGTTCCTCGGGCGATGGATCCGCGCGCTGCACCGCTATGTCTCCGATGCCGCCGTCGTCGCTGTCCTGATCCACGTCGTCCGCCTGCTGGTCCAGGGCAAGACGTGGGGACCGAGAGCGCTGGCCTGGATCATGGGCGTCTTGCTGGCCGGCATGATGTTCGTGTCCGCGCTGACCGGGTTCGTCCTGGTCTGGGACGAGTTCGGTCAGAAGCTGGCCGTCGCGGGCGCCAAGATGCTCCGGCTCCTGCCGCTCTTCCCCGAGCCTCCCGACCGGGCGTTCGTCGGGGACAAGCCCGTCGCCGCACAGTTCTTCTTCATGAACCTCTTCCTCCACGTGGCCGTCCCGCTGGGGATGATCTGCTTCCTGTGGCTCCACACGTCCAGGCTCGCCCGGGCGGCGTGGTTCCCAGAGCGGAGAGTCGTCTGGTCGACCGTCATCGGGCTCATTGTCCTGTCGGTGCTCTGGCCGGCTCCCCTCCCCCCCGCGGCCGACCTTCTCGCTATCCCCGGCCGCGTGAGCACGGACTGGTTCTACGGCTTCTGGATTCCCTTGGCCCAGGGCTCCCCGGCCGCAGCGCTCGCGACCACTGCGCTCCTGGGGGGCCTCCTTCTGGCGGTGCCGTGGCTGGCGAGGCCCCGAAAAAGCAAGCGGCCGCCTCCTGCCGTCGTCGATCCCGACCGCTGCGAGGGATGCCAGCAGTGCTTTCGAGACTGCCCCTACGACGCGATCCAGATGGTGCCAGGCAAGCATCCCGAGAAGTACCCGCTTCTCTCCAGCATCCTGCCGGATCTCTGCGTGAGCTGCGGTATCTGCGCGGCCTCCTGCGCGTCCCTGGCGATCGGTCCCGAGAGCCGAACGGCAGCGCATCAGCTCGCCTCTGCGAGGCAGCTCGTGGCGAGCACGGCGAGCCCGGAACTGAGGACGCTGCTGGTGAGCTGCCGGAACAACGCGGGCGTCCCGGCGAGGCTACGGGATCGGTTCGGACGTGATGGTTCGGTGGAGCACTTCGAGGTGGACTGCGCGGGTACGCTCCATCCCGGCACGGTCTCCTACCTCGGCGGCCACTTCGCCGCCACCGCGATCCTGGGATGCGCCGCCCAGAACTGTGTCCACCGACAGGGCGCCGTGCTCGCCGACCTGCGCATCCTGGCCGACCGTGCTCCGGCCGTCCCGGGCCGGATCGCGCGCCTGCCTGTCCGGGTGCTCCACTACTCGATGGGCGAGTGGCCGGAGATCGCCGCAGCCCTCGATTCGCTGACGAGCCACTCCTCAACGGGCCGCGCGGGCCTGATCGGCGCGGTTCTTCGAGCTGCGAGGGCGGTGGGGTTCAGCGCTCTCCTGCTCGGCGCGTTGGCCCTGGGGAGCGGGTGGCCCCAAGGCGCAGACGAGGACCTTGCCCTCCTGAGGCTCGGATGGCGGCTCGTGGGCCAGGTCAAGGAGCGCTGTCGTGATCTCACGCCCGCGGAGCTGGCCAGCCGCCCCGTTCACATGCGCAGGCCGCGCGAGTGCGCGAGCGAGGTCCTGACCTATGACCTGCGAGCTGTCGTCGACGGCCAGGTTGTGGCGGAAAAGACGGTGAGATCGCCCGGCCTGCGGGCAGATCGCCCGTTGAGCGTCGAGGAGGATCTGAGGATCGCGCCCGGCGATCACGAGGTGTCCGTGACGTTCACTCCTCACGACGCCGGGACCGCCGGCAGGGTGCTGTCGTTCGAGCGGAGGATCCACTTCGACCGCGGACGAGTCGTGCTGATCACCTCCGAGAACGACGATCTGATCGCCAGGTAGAATGGAAAGGATACTTGCCGACCATGATGTGGCCGAGCGGCTCCCGGGTGAAGGCGTCGAGATAATCCACACCAGTAGAGCCCCCAGAGCTGGGCGCGCCCGTACCGGACGGGGATGCGCCCGGAGGAGATCAGCCGGGACTTCGTCGCCGGGACCGATCAGAAAGGGCCGCTCACGCTCGGTGTCGCCGTCGAGGCGGACAAGGCGCGCCTGATCGTGCTGGGCACGGGGGAGATCGCCGCCAACCAGTACTTCCTGCTCTTCGGACACAAGAACCTGCTCCAGAACGTGATGGCGTGGCTCGCGACCGAGCCCGGCCTGATCGCGGTGAAGCCCCGGACCGCGGGCGGTCAGGTGATCCTCTTGTCCGCCCGACAGGGCAAGGCTATCTTTTACTCGCTCGTCGTGTCCTACCCCCTCCTGGTCTTCGCGGCCGGGCTCGGGGTGTGGGGCTGGAGGCGCTTCCGATGAGGAGTCGCAGTCACTGGGTCCTGTCGGCCCTGGTCGTCGTCCTGCTCGCCTACATCGGCTACTCCGAGTGGCGGACCCGGCGCGCCCCGCCCGCGGAGGTCGAGACCGTGGGAACCTTCGATCCCGGGAAGGTGGAGGAGGTGAGCATCACGGTCGCCGGGGATACCGCCACCGTGGTCCGCGAGGGCGATGGTCGCTGGAGCCTGACGCAGCCGTTCAAGGACGAGGCCGACGGTCCGACGATCCTCTCCATCCTGGCCAACCTGAAGGAGCTCCGGGTCGTCCGGACGTTCGAGGCCCCGGCCGACCTCGGGCAGTACGGCCTCACCCGCCCGCGGGTGATCACCGTGAGGGAGCGGGGCCCCTTCGGCCGGGCCAGCCACAGCTATCACCTCGGCGAGATCTCCCCCGTGCACTACGTCTGTCCCCTCGACTACTGGATCTATGCGCGCCGCGAGGGCGAGCCGCGCGTGCTGGTGGTGGAGGGGTACCAGATCGATCACCTGATGCCGCGGGAACCGGGGGACCTGCGCAACCGGAACCTGCTCTCCTTCAACCCGCACGAGATCGCCAGGCTGGAGGTCGCCCTCGGCGGCGCCACCTACACGGCGGTCAGGACGCCGGAGGGGTGGACGGTGGAGGGGGACGCGGCGAGCGCGCCCTCGACCTACATGCGGGAGATCCTCTTCACGCTCGCCAACCTGCGCGCGGTCCGGGCCCAGGCGAAGGACAACGGGGAGCTGGCACGACTCGGCCTGGACCCGCCGGCGGCGCGGGTGGCCCTCTACACGGGACGGGCCGAGGCCGTGGAACGGATGACCTTCGGCGCGGACCGATCCCCGCAAGGCACGGTCCACGTCCGGCGGGAATCGACGCGCCACGTCTACCTCGTGTCGAGCTTCATCCTGGACGAGCTCCGACGGCCCCTCGTGTCGCCCGCGACACGCGATACGCTCCGCGCGCGCCCGGCCGTGCCCGACGCCCCGCGCTGATGTCGTAGGGAGCCCGGCATGCGCGGTCAAGTCCAGCCCCGAGTTCGTGGCCCTCCGCGAGCGGGTGCTCAAATACATCGGGGAGGTGGAGCCCGGAGGATAGATCCCGGAGGACCTTCGCGAATCATCTTTGCGTCCGCCACGCAGCGCCACCGGGCCATGGCAGACCTTCGCGGCCGCAGCGGCACGGGGAAGTGTCATCGACCGGCAGGCGGTGCAGGAGAGAGGAGGCACGACCATGCTGCTGAAGAGCGCAGGCAGGATGTTCATGACCATGCTCGTGGTGCTACTGTGGCAGTCGTCCGCGGCGGTGGCGGCGGGGGGCGCGTACAGTCGCATCGTCGCGTTCGGTGACAGCGTGACGGATCCGGGCAACGCCTTCGTGCAGCTGCACACCTCGGCCGTTCCGCCCTTCGACCTCGTGCCGAGCGCGCCCTACGCGCGCGGGGGCCACCACTTCAGCAACGGCGCGACGTGGGTCGAGCAGCTCGGCACGACGCTGGGACTGGATCCGAGCCCGGGGCCCGCCCTGCGGGTCCCCGTCGTCTTCTCGAACTATTCCGTGGGCGCGGCCCGGGCGCGGGCATTCCCCCCCAACGACCTCGCGGCTCAGGTCGGTCTATTCCTCACCGATTTCGCGGGTGCGGCCCCGACCGACGCGCTGTATGTCATCCACATCGGCGGCGACGATCTGCGAGACGCCCTGGTGGCCCTGCAGACGGACCCCACCTTCGCGACGAGCTTCGCGATCCTCGGCGAGGCGTTCGCCGCCCTTCAGGCGAACATCGTCGCGCTCGCCTCGGCCGGCGCCCACACATTCCTGGTGCCGAACGCGCCGGACCTCTCTCTGATCCCGGAGGTACGGCTGGCGGGTCCAGCGGCACAGGCGGCGGGACAGTTCCTTGCCGCACAGTTCAACACCTTCCTCGAGGCGCTGCTGGGCGGGCTGGAGGGACCCTTAGGGGTGAAGATCTTCCGCCTGGACATCTTCGACCTGATCCATGAGATCGTGGCCGCACCCGCCGAATTCGGACTCACGGAGGTCGCGGATCCCTGCATCACGCCGGACACGACGGTCCATCCCTTCTGCTCTCGGCCCGACGGCCACTTGTTCTGGGACGGGATCCATCCCACCCGGGCCGGACACGGCATCATCGCCGGCCGCGCACTGACCGTGCTGGCCGCGCCGTAGGACAAGGGTAAGGGAAGTCGGAGTGGCCGGCGGGCGTGGGGTCGTCAACCCACGGTATCGAACCCCGCTGCCTGGTGCTGGGTCCAGTAGTGATACGTCTTCGCCACGACGGTCACCACGTTCTTGATCTCGCCCTCCAGGGTGAAGCGAGGGCCGGCGGGCAGGTAGAGGACGGCGCGCTCGCGCCGGACCATCACGTTTTCGACCACGATGGCGCGCATGAGCCAGATCGCCATCTCCTCGTCGACGCACGCGAGGCCGATCCAGCCGGGGGGGCCATCGAGGACGACGCGGAGCCCCGTGACCATCCGGAGACCTCGGGCGAGCTCCGCTCGCACCTCGGCGTAGCGCTCGGGGCTCGCCAGCGCCTCGTCCGGCGAGATCGCTTCGAGGAGGGTGCCTCGGTGGGGCGGGCCGCCCGCCAGGCCCAGCTCGCAGAAGCCCTGCCACATCTGATCCCACGCCACGCGCCCCTCGGCGTCGCGCTGGAGCGGCGCGGCGCCCATCGGCGCGCTGCTCACCACGATGCCGGGGTCGCGATAGCGCGGTGGGAGGATCGCGGCTATCCGCGCCTCCCATTCGCGGTCCATCCCGCGACCGTGTCCGTGAGCGTGCTCGAGGACGCGCAACAACTCGGGATTCACCCAGGGCACGGTGCCGCCCGCTTCCGCGGCGAGCGGGGTCGCTTCCGAGAGCGCCTCCAGATGCTGCCGGATGAGCGCCCAGACGAGGGCGGGGTGCGCGTCGAGAGAACGGGCCACCGCGACCTCGATGCTCGCCGCCGCGCCGCCGGTCCGCGCCTGGAGGACGAGACGTCGATACGTGGGCCGGTCGAAGAGGAGGTGCGGGACCACCACGATCCCGCGGGCGCCGAACCGCGCCCATCGGGCGATGACCTCGCCAACGCTCGGCGTCGTCAGGCCGACGAAGGCGTACGCCACGTCCGCAAAACGATGGGCCTCGTAGACGAGCCGCGCGAGCTTCGCCACTTCCGCGTTGCCCGCCGGATTGGCGCCGTCGCCGGTCGCGATCACCACCACGACCTCGCCGGGACGCCCCCGTCCCCCGGTCAGCGAACCCGCCGCTTCGCGAGCGCGGTCGCCGAGCATGCGCGCGACATCGTCGGTGGCCAGCGGCCGGCCCCGGTGAATGCGGAGAAAAGGCCACGCGCCCAGGGCCGCCGTCAAGGCGTCCACGCGGCGCGGGTCGGGAGGGCCCGGCCCACCAAGCGCGAGGGGCAGGAGAACGAGACGGGTGGCGCCCCGGTCGACGACCCGGCGCACCACGAGTCGGAGCGGCTCACCCGGTCCCTCGAGGTCGCAGGTCTCGACGTCGTGACCGAGCTGGCCGGCCAGGCGCCGGGCCAGGTGATGGACCGAGCGGGCGACGGCCTGCCAGCGCCGGCCGAGCAGCAAGGTCGTCGGGACCTCCGAGCCCTTGGCAGCTGCCGGGCAGTCGAGGCGGCTTGTCATGCGCCTGCCGCGTCCACGGAATGTCTCATATCCCGCGCGTGCGTCGTCACGCGCACCGCCATGGTAGCCTTCGCGTGCCGGTCCGACAAATCCGTATTGACAAGGAGCCGGTCCGTGCTGTCTGCTGGGACACCCTGATCCGAGGAGCCGGAGACATGGCAGAGGACCGGTTGAACCTGCCCTTCACGGGGCTCGTATCGTTCATGCGAGTTCCCACCTGCACCGACCTCGAGGCGGTGGATGCGGACATCGCCATCCTCGGCGCCCCGAGCGACGAGGGCTCGCCGTGGAAGCCCGGCGCGCGCTTCGCTCCCCGGAAGATCCGGGAGCTGTCGGTCAAGTACGCGGGCTACGGGCCCGTGCAGCACCAGATGGGGTACTACGACATCGACGAGGACCGGCGCTACCTCGAATACGAGCGCCGGCAGAGCCGCATCGTGGACTGCGGAGACTCGGACATCGTCTACACCAATGTCCGGCGGACCTTCGACAACATCACCCGCGATGTCCGGCGCATCCTCGACGCCGGCGCCTTCCCCGTCGTCATCGGGGGCGACCACGCGGTCACGTACCCCGTGGTCCGCGCCTACACCGAGCGGCTCAACGTCGTCCACTTCGACGCCCACATGGACTACCGGCCCTTCGTCCATGGCGTGCAGTGGGCCAATGGCAACCCGATCCGCAACGTCGCCCGGCTCAAGACCTGTCACCACATCGTCCAGGTGGGGATCCGCAGCCTGCGCACGCGCCAGGCCGATGTGGAAGACTCGCGGGCTCGCGGCAACGACGTGGTGACCATCCCCGAGTTCCGCCGCCGCGGCCTCCGGGCGATCGTCGACCTCCTGCCCCGCGACGAGCCGGTGTACGTGTCGATCGACGTCGACGTGCTCGACCTTCCGCTGGTGCCGGGGTGCGCGTCGTCCGAGGTCAATGGGCTGACCTACGACGAGCTGCGCCAGACGCTGTTCGCGATCGCTCGCGGCCGGGAGGTGATCGGCTTCGACCTGGTGGAGGTCAACCCGATGCTCGACGTCGCCTCGGATAACACCTCGCAGCTGGCCGCCCAGCTCATCATCGAGTTCCTGGGCCGCATCGTCGAGCACCCCGGCTACCGGCAGCGACACCCCATGCGGGCGGCGCCGCCGCCGCGCCGGGCGCGTCCGCGAAGCCGCCGGCGCGCGGCGCGGCGCGCGGGGTCGAGATGAGGCGGCGGTGAGGCGTGGCTCGGTAGCCGGAGCGTCGTTGCGGCCGTGCCCTTGACCCCCGGAAAATCCCGGGGAACTCGACCCGGAGGAGGTAACTCGTGATGGCCCGACTCGGACTCGTCGCCCTGGCACTGGCCCTCGTCGCCGGGATGTCGCCGCTCATGGTGCCGCCGGCAGCTTCCGACGAGGACACGCTGGCAGAAATCAAGAAGCGCGGCGTCGTCAACGTCTTCGTGGAGGCGCAGTACCGGCCCTACGAGTTCCGGGACCAGAGCGGGCAGATCGTCGGGCTCGACATCGACCTGGCCCGGAAGATGTTCGAGGACGGCCTGGGAATCAAGTGCACGTTCACCGACCTCGACCTCGCCGGTGTCCTGGGCGCCCTCCTGACCCGGAAGACCGATCTCGTCATCTCCGGCATCACGATCACCCAGGACCGGGCCAAGCGGTTCGGCCTCAGCATCCCGTACTCGGAGGCGGGCGCCGCCATCCTCCTCCGCGCGGACGACACACGGCTCTCCGGGCCGGACGACCTCAGCGGGAAGGTGGTCGGCACGCAGATCGGCAGCTCGAGTCAGAAGACGGCCGAGGCCTTCGAGGCCCAGTTGAAGGCGCAGGGCAAGCCCGGCTACGCCGAGCTCAAGACCTACGAGCGCTATCCCACCGCGTACCAGGATCTCCTGAGCAAGCGGCTCGACGCTGTCGTGCAGGGCCGGCCGCCGCTCAAGGTGCTCATCAAGGAGCGCCCGAACCTGTTCAAGATCCTGGCCGGCCTCGGCCCGAAGGCCTACTACGGCGCCGTGGTCCGCAAGGGAGACACCGCGCTCCTCGAGTACGTGAACGGCCAGATCCGCAAGTTCAAGCAGGACGGGACGCTCAAGGCGCTCCAGGAGAAGTGGCTGGGCGAGTCGGACGTCCACATCCTGCCCGACCCCTGGACGCCGCTGAGCTAGTGTCCGTGTCCCGTCCCGAGAGGTCGAACTGACCCACCACCGTGCCATGTTTGACCTCGGGCTCATCGTCGACAGCGTGCCCTTCCTCCTCCGGGGCGCGGTCTACACGGTCCAGGTGTCGGTGCTGGCCATCGCCTTCGGGCTCGTGCTCGGGTGGCTCTTCGGCCTGGCCTCGGTCTCCGGCGTCGCCGCCCTCCGGGCCGTCACCGGGTGCTACGTGCAGTTCATCCGGGGCACGCCGCTCCTCGTGCAGATCTTCCTGATCTACTTCGGGCTGCCTGTGCTCGGCCTCAACCTGCCCGCGTACTGGTCCGGCGTCATCGCGCTCGGCCTCAACTCCGGGGGATTCCAGGCGGAGATCGTGCGGGCGGGCATCGAGTCGATCGATCGCGGGCAGACGGAGGCCGCCCGGTCGATCGGCATGTCCCGCTTCCAGACCTTGGTGTTCATCCTGGTCCCCCAAACAATCAGGCGGGTGCTCCCGCCGCTCACCAACGAGCTGATCACGCTGGTGAAGAGCTCGTCGCTCCTGTCGGCCATCGCCGCGCTGGAGCTGACCCACGCCGGCCAGCTCATCATCGCGCGGACGTTCGCGCCCTTCGAGATCTACGCCGCGGTGGCCTTGATCTACCTGGTCATGGTGAGCGTGCTCTCGCGCGCTTCGGCCCTGCTGGAGAAGCGCGTGTTCGTCAACTACTAGAGCGATGCAACGTACAGAGAGTACGCCTCGCGTGCGGCCCTCGGGCGCCGCCTCGCAGCTGGACCCTTCTCATCGCTCTAGCCGGCTTTCTTCGACGGGCTACTGAGGGCGAGGGGGCGGCGATGGCCATCCTCCGGGTGGAGAACCTCTCGAAGGCTTTCGGGGCCACGGTGGTGCTGAAGGACGTGTCCCTGAGCGTCGACAAGGGCGAGATCCTCATCATCGTGGGCCCGAGCGGGTCGGGGAAGACGACGCTCCTGCGCTGCATCCAGTGCCTGGAGTTTCCGGATCGTGGCGCCATCGTCCTCGACGGCGTGTCCTTCGGCACGGGCGACGGCCCCGACCGGCGCTGGCGACCCGATCCGCCGAGAGTCCTCGACGCCAAGCGGCGGCGCGTCGGCTTCGTGTTCCAGCGCTTCAACCTGTTCGCCAACCTCACCGCTCTTGACAACGTGACCATCGGACCGCACCGCGTGCTCGGCGTCCCGGCGGCGGAGGCCCGGGCGCGGGCGGCTTCGCTGCTGGAGCGGCTGGGGCTCGGAGAGCACGCCGGCAAGCTGCCGTCGCAGCTCTCCGGCGGGCAGCAGCAGCGCGTGGCCATCGCGCGCGCGCTCTCCATGGACCCGGCTCTGATGCTGTTCGACGAGCCGACCTCCGCGCTCGACCCCGAGCTGGTGGATGAGGTGCTCCAGACGATGCGGGAGCTGGCGCGTTCGGGCATGACCATGATCGTGGTCACCCACGAGCTGGATTTCGCGCGGGAGGTCGGCGACCGGGTCATCTTCATGGACGGCGGCCGCATCGTCGAGGAGGGCCGCCCGGCCGAGGTCTTCAGCCAACCGCGAGAGGAGCGGACCCGCGCCTTCCTCCGGCGGCTGCTGCGGACCGGCGCGCCCCAACTCGCCCCACGCGACGACCAGCCACCGGCGGCCGGCGAGGTCGGGCCGGTGATTCCCACCGCGGACCGACGGGACTGAGCGAGCCCAGGAGGACGAGCCCATGAGCAGCGAGCGTCGAGAGCTGGTCATCCCCGCCGGACACGCGCGCCTCTGGCGGATGCGGGCCGGCGAGCGGGTGACGATCGCGCAGACCGAGGGGCATCAGGTCGGCGACTTCATCGCCTTCAACGCCTCCGACCTGACCGAGTTCCTGAGCCCGAGCCACACCCGGCGCTGCCTGAACCGCTTCGCCATCGGCAAGGGCCACAGTCTGTACACCAATCACCGGGAGCCCATCGTGGAGATCGTGGAGGACACCGTCGGCGTCCACGACATGCTCGCCGCCGCCTGCGACCCGTATCGCTATCGGCGCGACTACGGTGTGGAGAACCATCGGAGCTGCCGGATGAACTTCGTCGAGGTCCTCGCCGACTTCGCCATCCCGGACTGGCGAGTGCCCGACCCGATCAACCTGTTCCAGAACTCGCCCGTGCTGCCCGACGGCACGTTCGCCAGCGCCGCGTCGCCGGCGAAGGCGGGCGACTACGTCACGCTGCTGGCGCGCATGGACCTGATCGCCGCCTGCTCCGCCTGTCCCCAGGACCTGGCCCCGACCAATGCCGGGCGGCCGACGGACCTCGTGGTGCGATTGGCGGCGGGCGGCGCCGGGCCGACGGGCGCGCGCTGATGCCCAGGCTCGGACGAGGAAAGGCCACCGCCCGCTGGGATCTGCCCTACACCGGACTCGTCTCCTTCCTGCGCAGCCCGACCTGCGCGGACCTGGACCGGCTGGACGCCGACATCGCCGTGCTAGGGGTGCCCAGTGACGAGGGCTCGCCCTGGAAGCCCGGCGCGCGCTTCGCCCCGCGCAAGATCCGCGAGCTGTCGCTGCAGTTCGCGGGGCGCGGCACCGTCGACGGACAGCGGGGCTACTACGACATCGGCGACGGCCGGCGCTATCTGGACCACGAGCGGATCCACCGCCGTCTGGTGGACTGCGGCGACTCGGACATCATCTACACCAACGTGCGGCGGACCTTCGACAACATCACGCGCGATGTCGGGAAGATCCTCGCGGCGGGCGCCTTGCCGGTCATCATCGGCGGCGACCATGCCATCACCTATCCGGTCGTCCGCGCGTACCGGCACCGCCTCCACGTCGTGCACTTCGACGCCCACCTCGACTACCGGCCGTTCGTGCACGGCGTGCAGTGGGCCAACGGCAACCCGATCCGGAACGTGGCGAAGCTCGCCACCGTCGGCTCGATCGTCCAGGTCGGCATCCGGAGCCTGCGCACGCGGCAGGCCGACGTCCTGGACTCGCGCGCTCGGGGCAACGATATCCTCACCGTCCCCGAATACCGGCGGCGCGGGCCCTCGGGAGTGCTCGAGCGCCTGCCGCGGGGCGAGCCCGTCTACGTGAGCATCGACATCGACGTGCTGGATCTCCCCCTCGTCCCCGGCTGCGCGTCGGCGGAGGTGAACGGGCTCAGCTACGACGAGCTGCGCGGGGCGCTCTTCGCCATCGCGCGGCACGCCGAGGTGGTCGGCTTCGACCTCGTGGAGGTCAACCCGATGCTCGACGTGGCGTCCGAGAACACCTCGCTCATCGCCGCCCAGCTCATCATGGAGTTCCTGGCGCGGATCGTCGAGCATCCGCAGTACCGGCGACGTCACCCGGTCCGGCCCTCCCCGTCGGCACGAGAGCGCCGGCCGCGCCACGGCGCCTCGCCGCAGCGGCGCCCGGGTGCGCCGGCCTCGCGGCGAGGCCGGAAGCGGTGAACGCAGGGCTGAGCATGGCACCACGACACGCAGCACCGGAGGGATCGAGGTCATGATCGTCCGCATGACTGAGCACATCGTGAAGACCGATCGACACACGACATTCCACCTGGCCTGCGGC
>WNGA01007086.1_pt1 | contig 15709 bp, 19 predicted proteins | sample 5400061 | NCBI WGS metagenome assembly WNGA01 (sample SAMN13153366, study PRJNA577476) | soil metagenome | isolation source: 100 cm soil or saprolite under grassland replicate 2 | place: USA:California | collected 2016-06-15
ATTGTTTGCTGGTGAGAATAAGCGTCGTTGGTTGTTCTGAATCTTCGCCTTGACATTGTCGATGGTGTCTGAAGACTTGACCTCCGACGTGCTTGTGTTGCCGTGATGAATATCTGCATTCCACCATGGAGACGGAGGTTGAGATGGAAGGTTGACTCCTGGATGTCGTTGGGGTATTTCCGGCGAAGATGAGGCACTGGTTTTGCATCCGGTATTCGGAGAATGAGGTGGATAGATGTTGTTGGTCATGTTGAGTTGACGAAATGGAGGGCGAGATGGAGAGCCGACTCGTTCTGGATTTCGTAGTTGGACTCTTCCCGGCGAAGATGAGACGTTGATCAGAGAGAACTACAGATCACGATAAGTATCAAGGAAGGTTAAAAAAAAACAACTAAACCAACCTGAGGTGGGGTAGAGGGTTGATGCTGGTACGATCATCCGAGAGTTGTAGAATCAGGTGTCATTGAGCTTCACGTTGACAATATTGATGGTGTCGGAAGACTCGACCTCCAATCCGGCGAACAAGGTGAAGGATTGACCCGCAAGAGATAAGGAGTGTCGGAAGACTCAACCTCCGACGAGACGGAGGAATAGGGGTGATCGGCTGTTGACGGAGAGGAAGTGGACGACTAAGACAGATGAAGACTTGCAGAGGAAAAAAAGACATGGGTGAAAAGATGGCGTGGTCGCAGAGGATGCGAGGATGCTCTTGGAGATGGGACAGACAACTTGAACTGGAAGGTACCGCTTGTGGAATTCGCCTTTCCTTGGAGACCTGGTCACACGGCAGGCAGGGTTATTTTTCTCCCCTGGAAAATATGCCAAAAATGATTTGGAACGTGTTTATGTTTTTCGGTCCGTTCTCAGTGGGTAAAATTGGAATTGGAAATTTTTCATTTTGTGTCACGAATTATGTACGTAGCATGGAAAATATAACCGATCCGAAAACTTTGATAAAACATTGCAATTTCTCACCATTTCTTCGGACCAAAGAGGCCCAAAGAACCAAACATGTGCATGAAATTTTCAAGCACAATAAATGCAACATTTCATGATCCCAAAAACTAGATACAAATGTTAAGTATTTACTGGATTTTTCGATCTAGAATAAGAAATTTTTTTAAAAAAAATGTGGTAGCATCGAGAATTATGTATATTTCAAGAGAAAAAATGAATCGTGCAAGGAAGGTGGCGATGTACAAGACGACGCAACGTGACGACGCAACGTGATGACACGAGTGAAGTCCAAATGAAGGCGATAAATCTGGCGATGTCAACTGCGAGCCATGCATTAACTAGGCAGTGATGGGAATTGGACGGCACTAATGACTCGCAAGGCAGACTTGTCAGCTGCGGTCAATCCTGCAAACCACATATTGTCGTAGAAGTTGCGAGGAAGTCCCGGTACTGCCTGTGCTTGGAGGACCCTACCTCCCACTTGTCGAACACGCTGCCTTGGCACGTTTCCTGGTGACAGCTTCCCAAATGCGTTTACGGGCTGCTTTGCGCGATCAACGTAGTTGAGGTAAGGGATAATTCTCTCTGACCGCCAGTCAAAGATCCTTACAACGAATCTGCGGTCTCGGTTACGATCTCGGCTGCTTTCGTCACCACTGTCGTCTTCACTCATTCCACCAAGACCAAGTGATGCGACTACATTAGCAAGAAAAGTCCAGAAGACATCGGTCCCCCCATCACTATTGAGGGTCGCAATCTCGATTCGATTGTAATAAAGCTACAAACATCGTGAATTTTAGTGCTTTGCCTTGAAATATCAATCACTCACTGTTTGTCGTCTGGTATTCTTACGAGTTCTGTTGCCTGTGCGATCCTTCCGTTCCTGCAGACGCTTGGCAACATCAACTCTATCCTCGTCCTCACCAGCTTGATGTCGCCGCCAGATTCCTTGCAAGGTGTCAAACCTCTGTCGACAGATCTCGTACACCATCGGAATATCGTCTTCGGCGACATTCTGTTCATGTACAATACGGTTGACAAATTTCTCTGCCAATTCGTGGTTCCAAGGATGTGTATATGGACGGTCAAGTGCAAACCGCATCGGTTGCAAAGTCGGCCCCCTTTGAGTGAGATCCTTAGCAAACGCATTGACCACACTTTCCAGTGGCAGGGAGATATTAGCGATGGCTGCGTCTTGAGTTATTCCAATGAAGCGTTGCATTTCCTTGCGAATCGGTGACTGTGCGCAGAGGTGAGCTTCAAGCATGGAAATAGAATCGTGAACTTACCAATAAAGCCACCTTGGCAGGTTCCTTCGTCCTTTTTGTTTCTGCCCTCACTTTGGTCGACACTACGACACGCCGTTTGGGAATTGTCTCAGGTTGCACCTGACCCTGCACAACCTGCATGACTGATTGAGTAATAGTCGAGGCCATGGTCTGGACGAGCGTTTGGAGGTCGGACAGGTGGACCGGCCGATCATGAGCTGGAGTGGATGGGTCGGGGGCAGACGGACCTGCGTCTTGGGTGGTAGGGGTGTTGATGAGGGGTGTAACTTGTTGGGAATTTTGTGGGGCATTCCAGGAGGCCTTGTGGTATGCAAATTTGGGCACACGAGGACGTGTATACCTGTGCGGAGGTGGGATTGGAACTCCAAAGGTTTCATTTTCTGAAAGCTGCGGAGCATGTGGTTGGTTTCAAGTAACTGAGGGGAAAAGATCACTCACTAGATGCATATCGTCATCGTCCAACCAATTCTTACGGAATTCAGGATCCTCATCATCACTGCTGTGGACACTTAGGTATCTTGAGGAGCGTTCCTTTCCCGATGGGACTCGGAATTGCCACTTGGGGTTGGTTGGCGACAAGTCCCGCATTTCAGCATCCTCAGATGCGACTGACACTACAATTTGTTGCTTGAAGTTACTTGCAGCATGTTCGGCTGCAGCTATTATTGGGGTCTCTTCTCTCAAGACAACAGCATTCGACATCGCAGATGTGCTGGGCCCGGGTACAGCTGGTTCCGACTGGGCAGGTGGGTGATCCAGATGTTTGTCCGTTGTTTCCACTGTTGCCTGTTGTACGGTGTCCTGAAAACGCTGCAGGCTCAAGACGAGCGCCTCAAGCTCCACTCGCTTTTTCTGCTCGGACTCCATCGCTGCTGTGTGGATTTCATCCTTCTGCTTTAACGTCGCTTGGATATTGGATACCATCTCAGTTACTGAAGCGAGCTATCCCCCAGTTTAATCAGTAAATTCCGTGTCACAGTTGTATAAGGAGCATTCGCTAACCTGTTGCTGCAGCCTCTGTATCTCAACATCCTTCTCATCTATCGCCTGGCGGGTTGCAAGACCCTGTTGCTCAACTAGGCGTGTTTTAACTGCCGGAGAGAACTTCGACGGGTAAGCCCACAAAGAGAAACCGAGGATTAGGGATGGACTCACCAACACCCTTTTATCAGACCCGCTGACTTCAGGCGTACGTGACCTCCGACGTTGCGGGCTTTCTGGCGTCGGAGTTGATGTTCCACTTTGCAGGACAGACGACATCCTTGCTCCTTTAGATCTTCTGTGCTGCCTCACATTGGTTGGGGGTGAGGGAAAATCGGATGACACTGGGCTCAAAGGTCGCCTGAGGATACTGTGTCCGTTGTGCCGTGGAGGAGTGTGAGGTATGTCTTCAAATGGTTCCATGAACAAGGGAGGAGGAACCCCAGACGCTTCTTCTGTTGTGCCTTCGAGATCGCTGCCACTAATCCAAGGATTCTCAGGGAACTGACTGCTGTTCAGTATATGTTCCAGTCTCCAAAAATCTCACTTACCGCTTGAAAACTATGCATTTCAATGTCTTGGTTTGAAGTGTGGGTGTTTCTGGCCGTGAGCAAGTAAGGGATTCCAAAATATGGGGGCATTTGAGTTGTTGACTGCGACACGATTGACAATACTTTGAGCAAGAATTGAAATAATTTATGTCATGTGTACTATTGTTCTCGGCTCGTCGGGTTGTGAAGTGCTGCTCCTCGTTGCAAGGTGAAATTGGCCATTGAGAGAGTAGGAGAACAACAACGTCGCGTGGAATGATGCCGAAAACTTGAACGTGACAATAAACGTTGCTTCCTGTCAATGGAGCGCTGCCGTCAGGTTCGCCATGGCATCCCACAAAAGAAAAGCAGACAGACGACTCCTCCATCACCAGATTGCTCACACTGGCTGGTGGGGATGGTTGATTTATTGTTGCAAGCATTTAAGTTAAAGTCGCGGAAGGTAGAATATCGAATTTCAGCAACGCCCCACCAACTCTTGCACATACCAATAATTGAATCTCCTAAAACCACCCTCGAAAATACTCATGCCACCTAAATGCCCATCAATCTTGTATTCAAGGGTAAGTAATATTAATGAAGATGGCCTTGGCAGCACTGATTACCAATCCAAAGGTCCGCCATTACAGATTTCTGGGTCGAATCTACCGCTGCAATGAAATCAAGTCTCGATTCCGACCATTTGTCTCTGAAGAAGAAGAATGTAACAATCCATTCGAGCAGATGGGCAGGGTGTTCAAGGACGATGCACCTGGAGCCGCGATCTATTATTACAGATTAGTTATTCATGAAGGCCGGAAGTCACATGAATTTGAACTATCCTGCAAGAGCGGAGAAGACCTCCCAGAGAACCAGTCAGTGAAGGAGATGTGGGGTATCCGATGGCAAGGAGACATTTTTGTCCTCCGTGTGGGGCAGAAGAGACCGGATCGACCAGTTGATATGCGAGGAAAAGACATGGCAAGGGTAAACTATGCTGTTCGAAGGTATGTTTATTGTCTACAAAGATGTGTGTTGGTGTTCTTACCTCAATTTTGGACAGATTTTTGATGTCCCATGATGTTAACCAGAACACGCTTCAAGCGGCACCACGGTGCTTTTCTTTCCGAAGACGATGAATGATGAATAGCTTCTCATAAGATCAAAACAATATAAACGAAATGTAATGTACTATGGTACTACACTGGCTAAACAACAAAATGGATACTTTGTTCTCGAAGCAACGTTGACTGGTACCAGGAGTATATTGTCGACGATTGGTCGACGAAATTTATAAATAAGTTATAACAAATGTTCCATGCTCGACTCGGATCAGTAGATTACGTAGAAACTCCGACGATTCAGCGTGTCACATGTCACAGACAGCTTCGCCAGCTACTGTGCTGCAGTGTGTATTGACCACCTGCCGTCTTATCTTTAGAAACATTGACCGTCGCGGTCTTTGAAATCTGAAAGGCTCGATGTCAGCGTGGGTCTCAACCTTTCCAAACAACCACCACGATGGCAACCAGACAGACCCAGCGAAAGAGAAAAAATGCTCCCACCCGTCCCGAGACTGAAGTTCAGAAACCTAGAGGGAAGCGTTCCAAAGATTCCAGGGACTCAGTTTTCATCCCCTTTCTGTTTCGCAGCGACTCCCGAGCTTCAAGTCTTGTGGCAGAGGTAACCAAAGACGAGGCCAAGTTATTTTTGCCCACAGTCCTCCCCAACTTTATAAAAGCTATTCAGCTCGCCGACGAGGACGACGCTATCGCAGCCAAGGATTATAGGTGGGCATTCTACGCAGTGAGCCAACCTTCAATTTCCTAGTTCCCTCAATGTCTTACTCTTCTCAGCCCACCATAGTACTTCGGTCTGACATGGGCGCGGATCTTATTACCCCAGACCACCTCGACACTCTGCTGGAGGATAATTTCGAGTTGATGCCCGAGTCAATGCGCCTCGAAAGGCTATTGGAAAGGGCCACTGCACTAAAGAAGGCAGCTGATGATGACATAATCGTGTTGGGCATCACCGCCCATAGAAGAACAAAGGGTGGCAGAATTGACGATCCGCCCTCGCGACTATCCCCTATGCAGTGTGAGTGGAGGATGGCAGGCTTTGCGCACGTTTAACATGTCTTGCAGGTTATGAGGACCTTCTTGCTCATCCCGGCTTGGCCCCTTCTACTGGACAGATCCCTTCCGAATATGCTCTTCTTCAGTCGAAACCATGCACTACCATTTACGATGGAAGGAGACCACTTGATGGACAACCCACGGTTGCGCCGCCTGTTTACATGTACCACTCGATATTCGCCGACTTCTACAAATTTCTCTCAGAAGCACGCTCAGAAATGACAGTGGATCATATTCGCCTAACCAAAAGGTTTATGACTGTCAACGAACCTATCTATCCTAAGGAAAACGCACGTCTTTATCATGTATTGAGGGTTCTCAATGAAATTTTCGGCACTTCCATACATTCCGAAGTCAATAGCACTGATGGCACTCGGCCCGACGGGGTGGAGGCGATACCGGTTCTAGGGACTCGTGCTCACAGCACGTTTTTGGAAGGCAAGAACAAAGAAGGAGGTGGAGACCCAAGCAGTCAAGTGCTCCTTTCGTACCGGAAGTTTTGGAGAACGCCCGATGTATGCATCCTTTGTTCTTTGAATCACCGCATCTGATATAACTTACGCCCAAACGTAGAAAAAGCCTATCCGCGATCTCTGTGTCTGTCCAGGGCTTTGTTTGTCACTCAACGGTCCCTGGCTTTGTGTGATGGGTGTGGTGATGACGCAGCGCATTATCGTTCAGCGTCTAACAAGTATGGAGTGGCTCGTTTGTTCGAGCACCGATGAGGGGGCTCAAATATTGCATGTTGCCTCTGTCCTCTGGGCAGTTCGACAGACCGTGCATAAGTTAAAGCATTTCTACCTTGATCTCAGCAAGGCCACTCCTCAACCGGTCGAAAAGTTACGGAGTCTCCACCCCCGATTTTATCCTACTCCGACTACTTTTCCATGCAACGGGCAAAATATCACCTTCTCCTACCTGGGTCCTTTGCAAACCCATCCCACCTGCGTTACGTTTAAAGCGAAGATTACCGACATGCCCACTGGATCCACATGCAAAGATCTTCGTAAAGGAAGTACAGTTGTCATCAAGTTCATGTCGATATACGGGGAGGATGTTCATAGGTTTCTGGAGGACCATCAGGTTGCCCCTGCTCTTTACTACGTCGGGAAAGTCCCTGAATGGGAATGGGCAATCACGGCCCTTCAACCTCCGACTGGTACCCAGACCCACGGTTTAACTTTCGGACGACCATTCATGGTGGTGATGGCCTTCGTTGAATCTAAACGCCCTGACAAAGACTTGGAAGGGCAGCAAGTAGCGCGTATTCTCCATCTTCTTCACACTGCTGGGTTCGTCTTCGGCGATCTGCGGGCACCTAACATTATTTTCGATGGCAAAGGGGTCAAGCTCATCGATTTCGACTGGGGCGGACGCTTCAACCCTGAGCAAGCCAAGAGAAACCTGCAAGGGGTTCCCCTGTTGGTTCAGGAGAAGCTCATGTCCCCCACATTGTCAGACCTGGCAAACACAGAGTTTGCAAGATATCCGATCAACATTTGCAAGGATTTGTTCCATGAAGAGGCTTTAGCACCCATCCTTCCTTCGCATGACTGGAAGATGTGGAGAATGCTCTATGGTTTGACTTCTGATCAAGGGGATGCAATTTTGAGGAAACAAGAGTAGGTTATTGGTTACTAAATTCCTTTCATTACACCTCTCCCACTGTGTATTTTACCCCTTCACGCTCCTCAGTTAGAACATTATGATGTATTGGTACAACTCCAATTGATTGACCGTCTCTGTGTAAACTCGTAACCCAAGGTGTACTGCTGATGGTGTGCTATACAGTTTATTGTACACACATCCAAATAGACCGACACGACTCAACGAAGTCGTGCCTCGACTGCGTCTCGTCCTCCGCTCCAATTTCGTTCTCTCCCACCCACCTACACCCTAGCTATGACCTATCTACCACCCGGTAAGGCTCCAAATTTCTTTGATGATGATCGAGTTAAAACCTATGTGCGTCAATTTGTCACATCTTGCATGTATAATGGAAATACTCACTGGTCTTGCAGCTGACTGAGCAGCGCGGCGATTTGATTGAGACATATACTTCAGATGTAACTTCAGCATGTCCAACACAGGCCAGACATTCTCATAGTCTTGGAGAATTGGGTACGATTCACTCGCCATGTTGCATATGGCTTGAATATTGTCTGATGATTGATATCGATAGCTCTTCTCCATATCTAGCTTTTTCTTTGCGAGGGCATGGACATGATCCTGTAAACGCACCACGGTAAGTATCGTTATGTTTCCTCTAAGCCAAGACTCACTCTTACTGCCTCAAAGGTTGCCTCATTCCATCCAAGAACAGCTTCAAGCTTGTAACCCCCTGATCTCGGCCTACCAGGTTCTCCTGGGGGCTTGGAAATCTTGCCCTCAGTGCCTTCCTCTCTCCCAATCTCAATCCCATGTTGTGAGTCATCGTCCTCGTCATCTTCAACTTCAAACCTCACTCCATTTTGCTCAGGCTCCAGTGTTTCGGTGTTTCGGTTACCCGTGAGTCCTTTGGTCATTGTGCTGGCAGATGGGTGTACAGAGAATCGGGATGCCGATGGCCCGATAGGGGGCATTCCTGCAGGTGTCTGAGATCGGCTGCGTGTAGATGACGGCAAAAATAATTCGGGTGTTGTAGATTGGTTGGGTTTTTTTCCGTGCAGTCGGTGCTTAAGCTTTCTCATCCCAAATTCCATCTGTCGTGACACCATTGGAGCAGCAGGTAGGCGTCGGGGGGCAAAATCAATTCGCCTGGAAATGAGCGGCTGGTAAGGTTCGAGCTGATAATTCATCTTGGGAACTGTCAGTGGCCCATCATCTTTTTTTATATGCCTAGCGAATGTAATCTTTTGTCTTTTGTCTCCCTGGACCTTTTTTCTGAAAGTGTGAGACAATATAATCGGGTGTCACCAGTTGCCATGCGCACACAATAAACAAGTGTGCGACACGACTATATCAGTGCGTCAATCGTCTGAATGTTTGCTCAATCTCAATGCTTTTCACTCTGTCATTCACCTTGTCTAAGTCTTATCAAATTTACTGCTCGAGGGATAATGTACGTGCAAAATGCTGTTGAGCGGACCTTCACTGGCTGATCTCGTCTCCAGGTATACGCTTCTTATGCCCGATTTGGAAGGTTGTCTGCCCCAATTAACGCTATTGCATTCAACGGTGGAGGTGACCTTGTTGCTGCAGGAGGTGAGAACGTGTTCTTGCAAAACAAAGTGCTTGGTCAATTCATCTATTATAGGGGACGATGAGAAGATCTTCGTTTGGGAGGTCGCAACTCGGAAGCGCAAACACCTTCTGGAGGATTCTGGTCGTCGTTGGGGCCAGATCACTTGTCTTTCTTGGTTAGCCAACGGACGTCGACAGGACGATGGACTGGCTGTACTTGCCTTTGGTACAGCTCGTGGGCTTGTTGTTATATACAGACCATCTCGAACTGAGGTCTGTGTGTCATTCCCGAAGGTTTATACATGTTGAATCTCCTTTTTAGGGTCCAATGGTTGAGCTCTCAACGAGTCGAGTCTTCGATGTCAGCGATCCTGTTGAGGCCCTTGAATATGACCCCGAACAATGTCGACTCATTGTTTCTAGCCAGCATGGCAACTATGCTATGTACGAAGTTGGAAGAAATGGTAGGTTCTTTCTTTTTCTTCTTCTTTCTGTCTTACCGAATTTGCACTATTCAGGGACTATGGTTCGCCTTTGGCAGGCAGCAGTCGATTGCGACAAGTTTGCTTACATCGCTAAAAGCGTGCGATTCTATGAGAGTGGCCGGAAGGTCCTTATTTTTGTGCTTGAATCTGGCGAAATGTGAGTAGGTTGGTTGATTGCCTCCAATGCCTGGTAATAACCACGATGCATTATAGGATTTGTAAGGATACCTCCTCTGGACGTGAAGACTGGAGAAAAATACTGAAATCAGCAATGTATGGTGACTAGTGTTTAAAGTGTAGCCTCCGAACTGACCATTCGTATAGCGGCCATGCATGTATCTGTCCAGAGGGTCGGCTTTTGCTTGTTGAAACGTTGTCCAGAGGTGTTGATCTCTATGAGCTTCCTGGTTCATCACCATCATGTACTTTCTCTGTTCCATCTAAGCGTCGATGCACCAAGGATGTTGGATTTGCAGAAGGCGCAGCCGTCATTGTCAGCGGGAGCGATCACGGAACTATATATGTATTTTCCATTGATGGGCCGGAGCCCATTCAGACTCTTAAGCAGGGTGGAGTAAGGTCATTGATACAGGCTATTGATGTAGGTGACATCTCAATTACTCTATTGACCATGCTAGCTCATAGTATGCAGACTACGACTACCCATGACTTCCATTATATTGCCAGTGCGACATCGGATGATAAGTCTGAGCTCTCCCTCTGGCGCAAGCACGTAAGTGCAAGTAATCTTCTAAATTGCTATTGCCGCCATCTCAATGTCTCTAACAGGTGCAGGTCGCAAAGCCTGGTCCAGATGTCCACTTCAAATTGACTTATCTCATCTTTGATATTATTATTGTTCTCATAGCTCTCTTTGCCATTGTCGGTGCTCAATTCCAGCAGTGACAGTCCAGGTATGTCAATCGCGATCATTTCAGGTTAATCTTATGCCTTGAAGATAGGTTTCCAGCCTCTAAGCTTTGTCAACAAAACACAAGGGCAGCTTGATGCTAAAGACAGTACCGAAATCCCTCAAATTGGATCACCAGAAGTCAACTTGGTTCTTTCCAAGTCATTCGGGCATCTCTCATTTACCACTCCACCACTCTCCGTCTTGTCAACAACTCAGGCATCTCGCGCTGCAACTACACCACACTTAGTCTTGTCCACCGCACAGAAGTCTTGCGTTGCCGAATCCCTTTGTGAATGGCCTCATACCCTATTTACCCGTATGCTGTAGCTATCTATTGGTACTGTTTTATGAAATGAATTTTTACTGTATCGACGGCAATCCTGTTTGAAATCGTGTGCGTCGTCACTCATGTGATCGATCTTTGTAATTGTGATCGTGTCAAGATCGTGTTGATCGTTTTTGTTCATAAACCCCAAGGCATTAACCATCCTCTTCCAACCCATCCCAATTCTATCCCTTCACTAAACCGAGGGCGCCCCTACATGCGATCCCGAGAGCGCCCCTTGCACAAAGCAAAAAGACGATCGACGCGCGTACATCACATTGTTAGTGAAACGTGCTTTGGTGACGCCTCTAATCAATCGTGTTTCTGCCTATCCAGCACGTACACTGCGTGTTCACCACTATCGCGGAAATCTTGTTAGGATCCACTACAAGATATACTGGTTGTCCAGGGTCCCTTGTTTTCATGCCCTTGGCCTTCGCTTCTACAACAACAGGCCTGGCAACATGTTTATAGTCATGGTGACGGTGTGTTTTGTATTTTCAGATAAAAGCTTCACTTAATTGACTTATCACACTGAATTGTCTTGATTCTTTCAGAATGCGCGACGTCTGCCAATGCGAAAGCCGTGGATGTCGGGCCCAGGGTGGTGTCCAGTGGGATACAAGAATAATACAGAAGCATCGACTCGAGGATCAACTGAAGATATTGGAAGATGCCAAGGCCGACAGCGAGCGCGCCGTTCAAGAAGAACTCGATCACATCTCCCAACACCTCGCAGAGACTACACTCGCAGACACTCCTGTTCACGCTGCAGCCGATGATCTCTGTCACAGGCTCTCTGACCTCCACCTAAATCCAAAGTCGACATCGTCCGAGAATCCATCTCGACGTTCTGCGATCCGGGACGTTGTTGCACACTTGAGTGAGATTGAGGCAGCCGTAGCTAGCTTGCGGCTCAAGGTTGCTGAGAATATTGGGAAGGCGCACAGTACCAATGGCTCAGGCTTCGCTCTCGACCCTCTTCTACGCGATTGCTATCGTCTCCAAGCCAACCTCAGCAAGGTCACCCTCAAGGCTGCTCCGGTCACAGCTATGAAAGAGGGAATATCACAAATCCTATTAAACGTTCAAGTCCAACTGGAGGCCCAGAAGTCGGAGCGGGTTAAGGAGCATAGTAAACACACTGCTGCTACGGCCTACACGACCGGTATGATTCCCCATTGGATCTATCTACTTCAATCATCTAATCATCATTGAGTAGAGTCGTTCTACCAACCTTTGCTGCCCAACGCAGACCCCATACTGCAGGCCATAGGCTTTTTTGTGATCGTTTTGCGGACCATTTATGGTATCAGTCGCGAGGGCTGCATTTTCGTACTCGGATTTCTTTCGTACTTCGCCCAACTCTGTCTAATGAGAGGCTCTCCAAAACTCTCTTATCGGGAGCAATCCGTTTTAGCCAGCATCCCAAAGGATCCCCGCACTATCGATGACTCGTTCGACATCGAGCCTGAAACTGTAATTTATGCCGTCTGTCCTGAACCAAGCTGCCATGCCACGCATCCTCCAAAATTCCGGGATAAATCACCTATCCCCATCTATCCTTCAAAGTGCAGACATCGTCGTGGGGGCAGGCGTTGCAATACAATTCTTCTTCGACCAAGGGCGGTACCATCCAAACGGGGTTCCACGACGATCTACACGCCTATCAAGCCATTCGTCTACTTTAGCCCAGTCGAGTGGCTAGGCCGTTTGTTATCGCGTCCTGGTTTAGAGGCAGAGATGGATCGCTCATGGACAGATGCACAGAGTTTTCGAAAGAGTAACCCTGGTTTGATAAAGGACATTTTTGATGGGGATCTACTTCGAAACTTCAAAGGCCCAGATGGAAAGCACTTCAGTATTGGCAATGGAGAGGGTCGATACACTTTTTCGCTGTCTGTGGACTTCTTCAATCCCCTTGGAAATAAGCAAGCTGGCAAGAAGATTTCCATTGGGTTAATCACTCTCGTCTGCTTGAATCTCCCACCACACCTACGATATCGATCAGAAAACATGTTCCTCGCCGGCATCATCCCTGGTCCCAACGAACCGCCTGCCACAGCCATCAATCATTTCCTTCGCCCTATTGTTGACCATTTCATAACCATGTGGTCACATGGTATTCACTACAGCCGCACAGATGGCCATCGTGACGGACGACTTGTTCGATGCGCGATTGTGTGTGTTGTCTGCGACCTCCCTGCAGCCCGTAAAACTGCTGGTTTCGCCGCTTTTTCTCACAACCATTTCTGCGCCATCTGCGAATGCACGCTAAAGGCTAATGGCTACGACGATCTCGATCCAGTATCTTGGAAGCGGCGGACCAATAGAGATTGTCGCCGTTCTGCCAAGCAATATCGACGAGCAGGAGCTGATCGCGGTGAGAAGATTGTCGAACAAACAGGGGTCCGGTGGTCCGAGCTTCTCCGTCTTCCTTACTTCGATCCCGCTCGGTCTGTTGTCATCGACCCAATGCACAACCTCCTCCTTGGCCTTATCCACGAGCACTTCACTGGCGTTCTCGGTCTTTCTCTACCGGTTGACAAGAACCAAAATCCTCCAGTCCTGCGACTATCTCTTTCGAATGCCTGGATGCAACTATCTGATAATGAGCAAAAGTCGTGGAGAAGGCTCATTCGGTGGTTGGAACAGCCAATGTCCCAGGACTTAAACACGCCAGAAGGTTGTGATCAATGGCTTTTGAAGCTTGCAAAACAACATCGGGCATCGCTAGCGCTGTTGTGTCAAGAGCTTCTAGTAGCCCCAGTCCCTTCACATCCTGCAAAGGTTGGCCAAGCAACTTGCAAAGACTTGGCCAGAGGATTGCTTGAATGGGTATGTTTGTCATCGGTCATGTTAAAATTATTCCACTCATTGCTTTTGCGCTAGCGACGACAACAGCCAGAAAGTGATACAGATCCACTCAGGCATCAAGCAACGGGAACGAAGTGCGGTTACGTCCTAAAACCGGAAGAAGTTCAGGCCATTTGGGACGACATTTCTTCTGTCATTCGACCATCTTGGTTGACCTCCGTGCCAGCTCAGCTTGGTAGCGCTAGTCACGGAAAACTCAAGGCGGATCAATGGCGGGTTCTGGGGACAACATTCCTGCCACTGTCCTTGATACATCTTTGGCAAGCTTCGGATGCTGAAAACAATGACGAACGAGCCACAAGATGTGCTCGGATCCTTGATGTCACCCTTTCCCTTCTATCTGCTGTCGCAATTGCCCTTTCACATACTACCACTCACAGTCATGCAGATGTTATGCAACAGCATCTGCTCGATTACCTGCAGGGTTTGAAGGAGTTATTTCCCGACTACAAATTCCGTCCAAACCATCATATGGCGCTCCATTTGCCAGAGTACATCAAACTATTTGGCCCTGTTCATTCCTGGTGGGCATTTCCATTCGAACGAGTAATTGGAATGCTCCAGCGCATCTCGACAAACTATAAACCAGGTACGAGATTTATACAATTTTAAATCGTTTGCCTGACAGTCAATAGGGGAATATGAGACGACTATTTCACGGACTTTCGTGCGATCAAGCAACCTACGAAACATCTTCTACCGTCGAGGAACTCCTCAGGTTATCCGAAACTGTGAGCCTATCTTCCAACGCCTCATTCGCCCTAAATCTCGCAGCACACTGGTGTCCGACATCCTTCAGTTTGACCATGATGATGATGTGTACCCCTATGATGATGATTCACAGTGGACATTTCCGGAAAAGAGTTCTGTAATTCCAGATGATCTTCGGGGCTGCATTCGAGCAACATTTGATGCAGATTACGAGGTGATCTCACTCTCTCATTTAACTATTGGTGGTCGCACATATTCAACCTCAACGAAACATCTTGGAAACTCTCACATCCTACTCAAATCCGGGATTCCTGGCCAACTAGTACCAGCTCGCATTGACTACATTACCCAGGTCATGGTTCCTTGTGATCGGCAAGACATGGCCATTGCCTATATTGCTGCTCGCAAGTACCGGCCGCTCAATTTGGCCAATGATCCATTCCGGGCATATCCTTGTCTGCAAGCTGAGCTCTGGAGCGAAGACCTCAGTGACTTGGAACTTTATCCTCTAGATTCAATCAAAACTCATTTTGTCAGTTTACCTGTCTTGTGGGAGGGTCAGAGCATGATGGTTGCGGTTTCGCTCAGTCGTGTCAGTCCCTTATTAATATTTTCAATGCCTTGCTTACCAAAAAAGGTAGGAGTTGTGACGATGTCACGATCTCCAGTCGTGTCCGTGATCGGCGGATGCATCGCCCGATGCCTGTTACTCATCCGTAAATCTTGTATTTTTGTTATCTCAAAAATGTATTTAAAACTGTTATATTTTTGGGTCGTTGAACATATCATGAAAATTTCGAGTTTTTCTGTATCTTTCCCAATCGAAATATCTAACGTTTTCATGTAGAGAAAATTAGTTTAAAATATTATCTGTTTGAGAAATTTTATCACCCAAAAAATACACAGTTTTGGATCAGTTCTTGGCAGCAGAAAATTTGAGGTGAATGCAATATATTCGTGGTTTGAACTTGTTTAGAAAACTCTAAATATTCTGATACATTTCTGTGCCATTTTTGCTCCCGAAAGACAAAAACACGTTTCAATTCATTTTCTCAACATTTTCAGACCAGAAAAAGACGGCCTGCCCGCAGTGTATAAGCATAAAGTAAAAATAATCATTTCAAAGTCCGCTGATGGATTCGAGTGATAACGATAAGGCCGATTATATAGGTGGCAAATAAATAAACACTGTTTTTCTGCTCAGGGGTGACCTTAAAGAATGTCAAAGGAAGATAAACGAGATTTAGCAAAATCGACAAACCTGGGACTTCCTGGTGTAATTGGTTCTGTGAGGATCAGAGATGTACAAGGCCTCGCCTT
>WNGA01010634.1_pt1 | contig 15709 bp, 15 predicted proteins | sample 5400061 | NCBI WGS metagenome assembly WNGA01 (sample SAMN13153366, study PRJNA577476) | soil metagenome | isolation source: 100 cm soil or saprolite under grassland replicate 2 | place: USA:California | collected 2016-06-15
CTTAAGCGAACTCCCATAGCGGTGCCCGCCGGCAGGATCAACCGGAGTTGATCTCGCGCGACGGATATTACGCCATCTCAAAGGAATCTTGGCGAGGTAGCTCGAACATACCTCTGCCTTGATCGCGAGCGTCGGGTTCAAGAGGGCACGCGCCCGGCAAAGGGTGCGGGGTTCTCAAACCTCCACAGTGTCGGCCGCGTCAGAATGAGGCCCGTCACAAATCGGGGCCTTCGCCGAGAGCGGCCACCACGGACTCGGGCGACGGTGACTCGAATAGTTCGTCGCCTTTGCCGAGTCTTTCAAGAGATACCGGAGCGGGCTATATGAGTCTTTCGACTTCGCTTCGCATGGAGCCCGCGGGGCTAGCAATACTGATACCAGCGGGAATCGGACATCGCTCCGTGCAGTTCGTCCGAGACCGCGCGGATCGGGATGACGGGCATCGAGTACGTCGCGGGGGGATGCACGACCTGCGCGCCGACGAACCCGACGTTGTTCAGCGGGTTCACGTCGGCGACGAGGAGGAGCGGATCGAATTGCGAGTCGTGGCACGCACAATACACCGGGTCCTGCCCGTACACGTCGTACGTCGGCGGCGACACGGTGTAGTTCCGCGGGGGCGGCGGATCGGAGACCACGTGCCATCCCGGGTAGCAACAGAGGTGGGTGCAGCGGTCGAAGAGTGCGACGATTCGGATGTTGCGCAAGGGATCGTCGTAGAACAGACTGAACCCGGCCGGGAGGCCGTACGGAGTCGGATCGGGGGACCGGAAATACGCGTCGTCGCGAAGGACTCGAATCACGAGGGCCGGGAAGCCGGTTCCCAGGACATATGTGCCGTCCGCGCGAAACAGCCCCTTCCAGACCGCGTTCGCACCTTGCCATTCCGCGAAGTCCGTCACCCGCACCGCGGTTCCCGCCTTCGGATTCCACCACTGATCGGTCGGGAATTTCGTATACGTGAACCGGTCCTCGACGGTTCCGTTGAAGGGCACCGGGGCAGGAAGGAGCGTCCGGGCGAGGCTGAGCACCGCCCAACCCTCCGCCGCCTCTGCGGCGGCTGCGGCTCCCAGGACGAGCCCGGTTTCAATCCACTCGCGCCGCGTCAACGGCCTCTTTGACGACGGCGCCGACAAATCCGATCCCCCGAGACGGGCCCGAGCGGGGCCCATCGAAGTCCAACCCCTCCACCCGTTCTTGAACCTATGGTACGAATTGTCATGGCGGTGGATTCGTCAGGGACTCGAGCAGCTCGATCACATCACGGTCGCTCTCCACGTTGAAGCGGGCTCCAGACGGAGCGAGACCGACGCGGACGGAAAACGCCGAGGGTGGGAGGACCGCGAACATCGCCTCGTCGGTCCAATCGTCGCCCGCTGCGAGGAGGAAGTCCCAGGGCTCCCCGGAGAAACGGGTCGCAAAGTACGTGCCCTTGTTCACTCCGCCGCGGCGAATCTCGACGACGCGATTCCCGGACAGCACCTGCAGATCGAGGCTCGCGGTGAGCGACGTCAAGACGTCGACGAGCTCCCTCGCCGCGGCCGTCCCCGTCTCGATGTCGACCGAACGGTAGTGCCATGCGAGCGAGAAGTCCTTCTCTTCGACGGCGGAGCCGGGCAGCCGCTCGACGAAGCGATCGATGAACGGCCGCACGCGATCCTTCCACTCCACGTCCGCGGAAAGCATCGCCTTCCACTCGCGGTCCGCGCGGTCGCGCACCCATGCGCCGTGCTCCCCGATCAGGGTGATGGGGATCTCGCCGAACCACCGAGCCAAATCTCGGCGGGAGCGGCCGCTCACCAACGCGACATGATTTGCGGAGTCGGACGCGAGGTCCTTGAGGATTCGGGCAACCCACGGGTCCGGGGGGACCGCATCGCGGTCGATGGAGAACGGGACGAGGGTGCCGTCGTAATCGAGGAGGAGGAGACGCCTCCTTGCGGTGCGGTAAGCTTGGCGGATCTGATCCGTGTGTGCGGCGGAGAGTCGCTTGACGGCGAGGTCCTGCGAGAGCCGGACGACGTCGTCGAGACGTTCGAGGAACCGCATCGCCCAGGTACGCGCGTCGTATCGTCGGAGGCGGTCCTGCATCGCCCGGATGCGGGCCGCTTGCTCGTCGACGGGCATCGTCAACGCGCGGCCGATCGCGCGCACGATCTCGTCCGCATCGTTCGGGTTCACGACGAGCGCCTCGAGCAGCTCCCGAGAGGCCCCGGCCATCTCGCTCAGGATGAGGACGCCGTTCGGCTCTTGCCTCGAGGCGACGTACTCCTTCGCGACCAGGTTCATCCCGTCTCGGAGCGGTGTGATCAACGCGACGTCGCACGCCCGGTACAGGCCCAGGAGCTCCTCGAAGTCGAGTTGGCGGTACAGATAGCGGATTGGCGTCCATGCAAGCGTCCCGTAGCGGCTGTTGATCCGGCCGACCCGCTCGTCGATCTCCCGCTTCAGGCGGGCGTACTCGGCCACGCGCTCCCGCGACGGGACGACGGCGAGGACGTACGCCACCTTGCGGCGCCACTCCGGATGCGACTCGAGGAACCGGCCGAACGCCTCGAGCTGCTCCGGGATGCCCTTCGTGTAATCGAGGCGGGAAATCGAGAAGAGGAGCTTCGACGACCCGAGGGCCTTGCGGAGCCTCGCGATCGAACTGAGGGCCGCCGGTCCGACCGGCGCGGAGGCGAACGTCTCGACGTCGATCCCCAGGGGGAAGACGTCGGCCTGGACGACGCGGTGTTCCGCGGTGATTGTCCCGATGCGACTCTCATAGCCGAGACCGCGCCGCACGCTCCCGACGAACGCGCGCATGTAATCGTACGTGTGGAACCCGACCAGGTCGGCGCCGAGCACGCCTCGGAGGAGATCGCGGTGCCACGGCAGGAGACGGAAGACGTCGTACGGCGGGAACGGGATATGAAGGAAGAATCCGATCCGTGCATCGGGGGCGCGCTCGCGGATCATCTGCGGCACGAGAAGCAGCTGGTAGTCGTGAATCCATACGACGTCATCCGGGCGGAGCGCGTGCGCGACTTCGTCGGCGAAGCGCTGGTTCACCTCGCGGTACGCGGCCCACTCCGACGCGGAGTACCGCGCGTACGTCGAGAAGGAGTGGAACAAGGGCCACAACGTTCCGTTGGAGAAGCCGGAATAGAATGACCGGGCGAGCTTTCGAGGGAGGAACACGGGATGGCAATCGAACTTCTTCTCGAGCCGCGCCGCGATTTCGTGAGACTCGGAGGGCGCGACATCGCCGGGCCAGCCGAACCAGCGCGCGCCGTGCTCCCGGTAAAAGGACGCGAGGCCCGCTGCGACGCCGCCTGGATTCACGCGGACGTCGAGCCGCTCCCCGATCCGCTTGAGCGTGATTGGGAGGCGGTTCGATACGAGGAGGAGGGTCATGGTCGCCCGAACCAATGCAATCTCGCAAGGACACGAACGGGGCGTCACGCGGGACCTCGCGCTTCGCGTCCTCCGATGGATGCGCATTCCTCACGAAGCACCCGGCGTAATAATGTTGTCCTCGGCAACCGTCCAATGAAGCGCAGGTTTGCGGTTTCTCGCGAATCTTCTCCGATGCACCGTAGCGTCGCGGACACGGAGCGGTCGAGTCCCGAAAGCGTTTATAGCCCGGTCCTCGATGGGCGCGCACCTGCGGGGATCGCCTAGCCTGGTAGGGCGCGGGGTTGCTAACCCCGTGCGCTCTGCGCTCGGGGGTTCAAATCCCCCTCCCCGCGCGGAGTCCCGCATCGAGCGCTGCGGCTACGCCGAGACGCAACGGCTATGTAGAGCGCGGGCGATCCCGCTCAGATGCCGAAGTTCATCGACGCGCATCCCATGAATCCCCTGACGGCGGAACAACTTCGCGAGGCCCAGCGCTCGGCGGCTGACGAGTTCGGCGTGAGTCATCACGACATCCTGTACAGCGAGGCGGAGAACAAGCTGTATTGCGTGCTCGACGCGCCGGACATGGAAGCGATCGAGAAGCACCACGCGAAGATCGGGGTCCGTTGCGACTGGATTCACGAGGTCGAATCCACGCGGGATTGAGCGCACCTGGGGCCGGGGGGCGTTCGCCGGGACAGGCGCAGCCTCGGCCCGGAGACCGCCCGGGGTACTCGCTCCGTGGACAATAATCCGGTCCTTGAGAACCACGGGGAACGATTAAAGAAGGGACGTGCGGGATGACGGAGCGCCCTCCATGGCCCGGGAACCGTTCAAGGTCAAGGTCGTCCTCCTCGGCGACGGCGGCGTCGGGAAGACATCGCTCGTCCGCCGATTCGTCGTCGACCAGTATTCGGACGACTACATCACGACCGTCGGCACGAAGGTCTCGAAGAAGAGCGTGAACGTCGGCTCGGCCCTCGACGAGGTCGAGATGATCATGCAGATCTGGGACGTCCTCGGGCAGAAAGGATACAGTGGCGTCCAGGAGACCGCGATCAAGGGCGCCCAAGGCGTCCTCGTCGTGTACGACGTCACGAACGGCGAGAGCCGCCGCGCGATCGACGACTACTGGATGCCCGCGGTCTGGCGCCTCGCCGGCGTCATCCCGATGGTCCTGGCCGCGAACAAGTCCGACTTGGCCGAGGACCGCGTCTGGGCGGAAGAGTACCTGTATTTCCTCGCGCAGAAGTACACCTGCCCCGGCATCCTGACGTCCGCGAAGACGGGCGACAAGGTCGAGTTGGCCTTCAAGGCGCTCGGAGACCAGATCCTCCGATCGGCCCACCACGCCGTGAAACACATCGACCTGGTGACTCCGCCGCAGGAGCCGGTCGATCGGCTGATCCGGGTGACGGACAAGATCATGACGGACTTCTGCTACCGCATGGGCGGCGTCGAGACGGGCATGCCGATCGTGAAGCGCCAGCTCGGGCTGGCGGGCCTCGATGTGCGCGCGCCGACCGCCGAGGCAATCCGCGCCCTGATCAATCGCCTCGCCACGGTCGAGCAGGATTTCAAGGCGCCCGAGGAGATCGAGGCGAACCGCGACCGCCGGCTCGGGTGGCTCGACGGGCCGGACCTCTAGGTCCGCGTCGGGATCTCACGGCTTCAGCGGGAAGTTCTTCTCGCCGGCCCGGATCGGGATCGAGAGCCAGTTCTCCCGCGGCGGGAAGGGACACACGTAGTCCTCGCTGTACGCGCAGTACGGGTTGTACCCGAGATTGAAGTCGATCACGTACTCGTCCGTGGGAGGTTCCTCGATGTCGAGGTAGCGCGCGGCGCCGTACGTCTCCTTGCCCGACGTCGAATCGCGGAATGGCACGAAGAGACTCTCGTCCTCGTGGCGGTGGCCCGGTTGCGGCAGAGATTTGTACGCCGCGAGGCGTTGCTTGGTCCCGTCAATCTCGAACTCGAAGACGCCGTAGCGGATCATGTCGCGAGGCACGCCCTTCGACGTCGCGAGGACGACCTTCTGAGGGTTCGGGTCCTTGACCAGCTTCGCTCGGACGCGGTACTTCGGATCCGGCAGGTAGTACGCGAGGCCGTCGAACTTCGCGCGCAGGGCGTGCGGGATCGGGGACTCGCGGTCCTCCTTGAAGAAGTAGTCTTTCTCCCGACGCATCATCTCCACGCTCTTGACGTAGTCGTCGTGGGAATGCTGCGGCGGCATCGAGTCGGAGGAGACCGGCGGTCCGCCATAAATATGTGGCCTTACATCGAGAAGACCTGTTCTTTCGCCTTCGCGAGGAGGTCTTTCTCCGTCTGGCCGAGATGGACAGCGGGAATCCGGGCCTCGACGAGTTCGACGATCTGCGTGGCGGTGCCAATCTTCTGCGCCTGCACGGCCTGCTTCACGAGGTCGGTCGCGAGGCGGACCTTGAGCTTCGAGAGGCCGGCATCCTCGGGGGCAATCGAGAGGAGTTCCTCGACGAGCTTGAACGATTCGTCGAAGCGGCCGGTCTTCGCGAAGGATTTCACCGCCCGCTCGAGCATTGCGAAGCGATGCACCGTACCGGGGTCAAGCGCCACGCCGGGTCAGATGGCGGGCAGGCCCTTATGCCTTGTTCCCCTTCAGTACCGCGGCATCTCGGGCTCGACGCGTTCCGCCCACTCGTCGATTCCGCCCACGAGGTTCTTCACCTTTCGGAAGCCGAGGTCGCGCAGAAAATTCGTAATCCGACCGGACCGGACGCCCGTCTTGCAGTACACGACGATCTCGTCCGCGGTGCTGAGCTCGTTCACGCGCGCCGGCACCTGCACGACCGGCATGAGGATCGCCTTGTCGAGATGGGCGATCTCCCACTCCATCGGCTCGCGGACATCGAGCAGGACGACATCTTGCCCGCTGTCGACCTTCGCCTTCAGGTCGTCCGCGGAAATCTGGAATTCCTCGCCCACCTGTTCCGTCGGAGCGCGGAGCCCGCAAAACTCCTCGTAGTCGATGAGCTCCTTGATCGTCGGGTTCGTGCCGCAGACCGGGCAGGCGGGGTTCTTCCGGAGCCGCAGTTCGCGGAACTTCATGCGGAGCGCGTCGAAGACAAGTAGGCGGCCAATCAGCGTGTCGCCCTTCCCCAGGAGGACCTTGATCGCCTCGATCGCCTGGATCGATCCGATGATCCCCGGCAAGACGCCGAGCACGCCGCCTTCGGCGCACGAGGGGACGAGGCCCGGGGGCGGCGGCTCCGCGTAGAGGCAGCGGTAGCACGGGCCCTTCTCCGCGTCGAAGACGCTCGCTTGGCCCTCGAAGCGGAAGATCGAGCCGTAGACGTTCGGTTTCTTCAGGAGGACGGACGCGTCGTTCACGAGGTACCGCGTCGGGAAGTTGTCGGTCCCGTCGATAACCACGTCGTAGTCCTTCAGGATCTGCAGGGCGTTGTCCGAGGTCAGGCGGGTCTCGTACGTCTGCACGTCGACGTTCGGGTTGATCTGCGCGACGCGCTCCTTCGCGACCTCGAGCTTCTTGCGGCCGACGTCCTTCGTGCCGTACAGGACCTGCCGCTGCAGGTTCGTCTCGTCGATCACGTCGAAGTCGACGATCCCGAGACGACCGACGCCCGCGGCGCTGAGGTATTGCGTGAGCGGCACCCCGAGCCCGCCCGCCCCGATGACTAGAGCGGACGACTGCTTGAGCTTCAGCTGACCCGCCATCCCGACCTCCGGGAGGATGAGGTGGCGGGAGTAGCGTTTGATCTCCGAGGGGGACAGCGCATCCTTCCGTTTCGATGCGAGACGGTCCATGAGGGAGAACGATCCTCCGGCGATGCTCGGCACGATCGAGATCGTGTCCCCTTCCTTCAGCGCCGTCCGGTCGTTCCGGAGGTGGCGGATATCTTCCTCGTTCACGTAGACGTTCACGAAGTTCCGCAGCCGGCCGTCGTCGGCGTAGAGGTGCCGGCGGAGCTGGTCGAACCGGCCGACCAGGCCCCCCATCGCCTCCTGTACGGTCTCCGCTTCGACATCGACCGCGTCCTCATTGCCCGCGTACTGCCGCAGGGCCGTCGGAATGATGATCTTGACGCTCGGCATCTCCGGATTGTCAACCATTACGGTGCTCTACTTAAGGTTCGCCCTGCCGGAAATCCGGATCCGAATAACGCGACGCACCCGAGCCCACCGGGGCCATAGCTCGGCTCTCGGAAGCGACGGCCTGTTAACCTTAAGTAAGGTTAACTTTCGCTGTCCGGCTGAGGCCGCTTCGCGGGCCTCCGAGTCGGAAAGACGGTGTCTTCGGGGACGAACCGTTTCGTCCGTTCGTCGAAGACCCAGGCGGTCAGCTCCTTTGGCTCTCGATTGACGATGCACAGGATGAGGTAGGAATACCAGCCCGCGGCGCGGGACCGGTCGAACTCGGAGGGAGCGGCCGGGTGGTTCGGATGGCTGTGGTAGATCCCGATCAATTCGAGGCCGTTCGCCCGTGATTCGTTGTCCGCGTGGAGGAGTTCGAGCGGGTCGACGACGTAGCGGTGCTCGCGATCTTCCGACGCGGTGTTCTTCGCGCGACGTGACTCGACGACGCGTCGCGGATCGCCCACGTAGCCAAGGAGAAATCCGCAACACTCCTCGGGGAACGTGTCTCGCGCGTGGTCCTCGATGGCCTGCACGACCGCCTTCGGAATCTCGATCGTCATGGGCCCGTCTCCCAGTACCGTTCCCCGAGGTACATCGCGCCGCCGTCCGGGAACACGGCAACGATGAGCCCTTTCCGGATTCGCTCGGCGAGCCGAATGGCGGCATCGAAGGCCGCGCCGCTCGATGTGCCGACCAGGCAACCTGCCTCTCGAGCGAGTCGACGGACTGCGGCCTGCGCGTCCTCCGTCGCGACGGACATCGTCTCGTCCGCGAGAGTCGAATCCCAGATCCCCGGGACCCGCGAACTCTCGAGGTGTTTCACCCCCTCGATCCCGTGGAAGGGACCGTCCGGCTGGACGGCCACCAACGCGATGCGACGACTCTGTTTCCTCAGGAATCGCCCGACGCCCACGAACGTGCCCGTCGTCCCGAGGCAGGCAACGAAATGCGTGATGCGCCCGCGCGTCTGGTCCCAGATCTCCGGTCCCGTCGATTCGAGGTGCGCGCGCCAGTTCGCTTGGTTGTTGTATTGGTCAAGGTACCAGTAGGTGCTCGGCTGGGATGCGACGAGCCTCTTCGCGGCCTCTTGGGCGCCGTCTGTCCCCTCGGACGCGGGCGTGAACACGAGTTCCGCGCCGTAGGCCTCGAGGATCCGTCGGCGTCCGACGCTCAGGTTCGCAGGCACGCAGAGCGTCGCTCGGTACCCTTCCGCCGCGGCGAGCATCGCGATCGCGATTCCCGTGTTGCCCGAGGTCGCGTCGAGGAGAACGCGATTCTTCGTCAGGCCGGCCTTTTCCGCGGCGCGCAGCATCCCGAGCGCGGCGCGATCCTTGACGCTCCCGCCCGGGTTGAACCACTCCGCCTTCGCGAAGATCCGGACGCCCGGGGCGACGTGCGTCGCGATCTGGTCGAGCGGAAGGAGCGGCGTGTGTCCGATCCGGTCCGCGAGGCGCGAGACCTCCCGCGTTTTCGCGTCGGCACGCATACCGCGGACGGCCTCACGTCCCGACGTCCGAGGACTTCCCGAGAGCAAGCTTCAGGACATGCAGGGAGAGGAGGGCGCACTTGAGACGGACCGCGCTCAGCGGGATCCCGAGCTTCTTCAGGATCGCCTCCCGATCCAGCGTTTGCGCGTCGGCGACGGGGATGCCTTTGAGCATCGTCGTCAGCATCGAGGCGCTCGCCTGGCTGATCGCGCACCCTTGGCCCTCGAACCGCACCTCCGCGACCCGGGACGCGTCGACCTTCAGGTGCAGCACGACCTCGTCGCCGCACAACGGGTTCGAGTCGTGCGCGTTGTATGTCGCGTCGGTCAGGGGCCCCTTGTTCCGCGGATGCTTGTAGTGGTCGAGGATCTGCTCCTGGTACAGGTCGTACGCCGCGGACATCAGGCGAAGACCTCTTGGACCCGCTTGATCCCGGCGACGAGGGCGTCGACGTCTTCGAGGTCGTTGTAGATGTAGAACGACGCGCGTGCCGTGGCCGGAAGGCCGAAGCGCTCCATGAGCGGCTGTGCGCAGTGGTGGCCCGAGCGGACGCAGATCCCTTCGACGTCGAGGATCGAGGCGATGTCGTGCGGGTGCGCGTTGTCGATCGTGAAGGACACGACGCCCGCGCGCTTCGTGACGTCCTTCGGCCCGAACGTCCGCACGCCCTTGAGCCGGCCCAGCTTCTCGAGCGCGTATTCCGTGATCTCCATCTCGTGCGCCCGGACGGCTTCCATCCCGATGTTCGACAGATAGTCGACCGCCACGCCGAGGCCGATCGCGCCCGCGATGTTCGGGGTGCCGCCCTCGAACTTGTACGGAACATCGTTCCACTTCGCCGATCCGAGGTGGACCTCGCGGATCATCTCGCCGCCGCCGAGCAGGGGCTCGGTCGCCTCGAGGAGCTCCGGTTTCCCGTAAAGGATGCCGATCCCCGTCGGCCCGAGCATCTTGTGACCGCTGAAGGCGAGGAAGTCCGCGTCGAGATCGCCCACGTCGATCGGCATGTGCGGGGCCGCCTGGGCCGCATCGACGACGCAGATCGCGCCGACCTCGTGCGCCCGCTTGACGATCTCCTTGACGGGGTTGATGGTCCCGAGGACGTTCGAGCACAGGGCGACCGTCACGATCTTCGTCCGCTTCGACAGGAGGTCGTCGTATTGCACCATCTTCAGCGTGCCGTCGTCGTTCACATCGACGTACTTGAGGACGGCCCCCTTGTGGTCCTTCACGAAGTGCCACGGCACGTGGTTCGAGTGGTGCTCCATCACCGAGCCGACGATCTCGTCGCCTTTCGTGATCTTGCCCTTGAGGCCGTAGCCGTACGCGATGACGTTGATCGACTCCGTCGTCGACTTCGTGAACACGATCTCGTTCGGAGACTTCGCGCCGATGAACGCGGCGACTTTCTCCCGGGCGCCTTCGTACTCCCGCGTCGACTCCTCGCCGAGCTCGTAGATCGCCCGGTGGACATTCGCGTTGTACCGCGAGTAGTAGTCCGAGGTCGCCTCGATGACCTGTCGCGGCTTCTGCGACGTCGCCGCGCTGTCCAGGTACACGAGCCGCTTGTCGCGAATCGTGCGCTGGAGGATCGGGAAGTCCGCCTTGATCTTCGGGACGTTCAGCAGGACCTTCGCGGGTTTCGCCATCTCGTTCCACCTTCCGATGCCGGGCTCCCTACTTGAGACTTCTCGTCAGCCGATGCCGCCCCCGAGCTCCAGCTCCAGGAGGCGGTCGACCTCGACCGCGTACTCGACCGGGATGCGCCTCGTCGCGACGCCGGCGAGGCCGAGGACGACCATGCGGATCGCCTCTTCGTCCGTCACCCCGCGGGACGTCATGTAGAACAGCATGTCGTCGCTCACCTTCCGGACGACGCCCCGCTGGGCGATCTCCGCGTCCCCCTCGTCCACCTCGATCGACGGCACGGTCTCCGCGCGCGACTCGGCATCGAGCATCAGGGACGACCACTCCACGGACGAAGTGACGCCCGTGGCTCCGGGCGCCACCCGCACGCCGGACCGGAGGCTCGCATGACCGCCGCCGCGGACGATGCCGTGGTTCACGATCCGGGAGCGGGTGCGCGGGGCCCGATGGATCATCTCGGCCCCGATGTCCTCGTGCTGGCCCGGCCCCGCGAAGGCGACGCCGACGAACTCCGCGGACGCGCCGGTCCCCTGCAGATCCGCGCGAGGCACCTTCCAGGTGCGGCGCGAGCCGAGGTTGATGTCGACCCACTCGACGGACGCACGCTCGTGGACGATCGCCCGTTTCGTGACGAGGTTGTCGACGCCTTTCGAGAAATTCTGCAACGCGATGTACCGCACGCGCGAACCCGGCATCGCCAGGACCTCGATCGCGGAGACGTGCAGCTCGTCGGGCGTGTACACGGGCGCGGTGCACCCCTCGATGTACGTCACGTCGGCGCCGCGGTCCGCGACGAGGACGTTCCGCTCGAACGGCTCGACGCCGGCGTAGTCGTCCCGGATCTCCGCCTGGAGCGGCACCTCGACGCGGACGTCGGGAGGGACGTACAGGAACGATCCGCCGGTCCACAACGCGGAGTTCAACGACGCGAGGGGATGGTCGTCCGCCGCCACGACGGACGCGAAATGCGCCTTCACGAGATCGGGGCGTCGTGCGAGGGCCGCCTGCATCCCGAGGAACCGCACGCCCTGGGATTCGAGGCCCTTCCGCACGCTGCGGTATGCCTCCTCGGAGGCGGCGAGCGCGCCGAGGCCCGGGGTCTTGGATGGCTCGCGCTCCTCGATCGGGACCGGAGGCGGCGCGGCGTCCGCGCCGACCATGCCGTCGAAGTCGACCTCCCGCAAGAACGAGGCCCACGCGGGCACGCCCTCGGACCGAAGCGACTCGAGGCCCCGCAGCCGCAAGCGGAGCATCCAATCGGGCTCGTGGCGGCGCTTCGACAGGCCCGCAACCGTGTCCGCGCTCGGGCCCGCGCCGATCGCAAGGCGTCCGCCATCCTCCGGAGCGGCGGTCCCGGGGAGGTCGGCGGACGTCATCCTCACTCCAGGGACACGGTCTCCGTCTTCGCCTCGAGCGCCGCTTCGAGCGTGTGCCACGGCAGGCTCGCGCACTTCACCCGGACGGGGAACTCGCAGACGCCGGACAGGACGGCGAGCTTGCCGAGGGACGCGTGCGCCTCCGCAGTCGACTTGCCCTTGACCGCGTCGGTCATCAGCGAAGCCGAGGCTTTCGAGATCGCGCACCCTTGGCCGACGAACGCGACGTCTGCGATCGTGCCGTCCTCGACACGCAGGTAGACGGTCACGCGGTCCCCGCAGAGCGGGTTGTGGCCGACCGCCTTGGCGCTGGCGTCGGGGAGCTCGTGGAAGTTCCGAGGCCTCTTGCTGTGGTCGAGGATCGTCTCCTGATACAACTCTCGGAGGTCGGGCATCAGGTCGCCCCTCGCCGACCCCGTGGGGACGATCGACCAATCACCGGATCGCGCTTCATGAGGACACCCCGAGGCCGGCCCCTTTCGGAAGGCGCGAGAGGATGAGTTGGTCGAGCTTGATGCGGATCGGCGCGACCTTCACCTGGTTCACGACGTCGGCCACGAAGGCGTACGTCAGGATGTTTCGGGCCGCCTCCTCGTCGATGCCCCGGGACCGCAGGTAGAAGACGGCGTTGTCGTCGAGCTGGCCGATCGTCGACGCGTGATTGCACTTCACGTCGTCCGCGAGGATCTCGAGGCCGGGCGTACTGTCGACGAACGCCTCCTTCGAGAGAAGGAGGTTCTTGTTCGTCTGCCGCGCGACCGTCTTCTGCGCATCCTTCCGGACGTAGATGTTCCCGTTGAACACGCCGCGCGCCTTGCCGTCGAGGATGCCGCGGTACAGCTCGACGCTCGTGCACGATCGCGCCACGTGGTCGATCCGCGTGTAGTTGTCGTGCTGCTGCGTCTCGCGGGGCATGAAGATCCCGTTGAGCGTGAGGCTCCCACCTTCTCCGTCGAATTTCGTGGACACGGAGTTCCGGGACAGGGAGCCGCCGAAGGACATCGAGTGCGCCGTCACCGTCGAGTCCCGGTCCTGGTCGATCGTCATTGTGCCGAAGTGGAACGCCCGTTCGGACTCCCGCTGCACTTGGTAGTGTTCGAGCGTGGCGCCCGGCCCGACGACGACCTCCGTGACGGCGTTCGTGAAGGTGACCTCGGGGGCCCAGCCCGCGTACGTCTCGATGACGGTCGCCTGGCTGTTCGCGCCGAGCAGGAGCAGGTTCCTCGGGTAGGAGACGATCGGCAGGTCTTTCGAGGCCGACAGGAAGAGCAAATGGATCGGTTCGTCCACGACGGTGTTCTTGGGGATTTCGACGAACGCGCCGTCCTGGAAGAACGCCGTGTTCAGTCCGACGAACGAATCGGCCTCGAGGGGCGCGTGCTTGCCGACGTGCTTCTCGAGGATGCCGGGCTCCGAGCGGAGGATCTCCGCCGCGGACGCGATCCGGACGCCCTCCGGCAAGGATCGCAGGTACGAGAGGCGGGGCGAGTACCGGCCGTTCACGAACACGACGCGGCTCGTCTTCAGCACGCCGAAGGTGAAGGCGTCGAGCTTCTCGGCAACGACGCCATCCGGACGCGCCAGGATCGCCGGTTTGAAGGGCACCCGGAGGAGCGGCGCGAGATTCGTGTACTTCCAGTCCTCGTGCTTCTGCGTCGGGAACCCGAGGGTCTCGAACCGCCCGATCGCCGCCTTGCGGAGCGTCCGGAGCCACTTCGGCCCGCCTAGCTCCTTCTCCGACGACGCAAACTCCCCGACGTACGTCTGCTTCGCGTCGACGGCGACCGCCACGTCCGTCACCGACCTCACGGACGCACGGGCGCTGGCCTCGGGGCCTCCTCGAGGATCCAGCCGTATCCGTGCTTCTCGAGGTTCCGCGCGAGGTCCGCGTCGCCGCTCTTCACGATCTTCCCGTCCACGAGGACGTGCACGACATCCGGGACGACGTAGTCGAGGAGACGTTGGTAGTGCGTCACGACGAGCATCGCCCGGGTCGGACTGCGCATCGCGTTGATTCCGCTCGCGACGAGGCGCAGGGCGTCGATGTCCAAGCCGGAGTCCGTCTCGTCGAGGATGCAGAACTTCGGCTCGAGGACCGCCATCTGGAACACCTCGTTCTTCTTCTTCTCGCCGCCGGAGAAGCCTTCGTTCAGGCCGCGCTTCATGAACGTCTCGTCGAGCGCGAGGAGCTTCGCCTTCTCCTGGACGAGCGCCATGAAGTCCATCGCGTCGATCTCCTCCTGGCCGCGGTACTTGCGGATCGCGTTCAACGCGGCCTTCAGGAAGTAGGCGTTGCTCACGCCCGGGATCTCGACGGGGTACTGGAACGCCATGAACACGCCCTCCCGGGCGCGGTCCTCGGGTCGCATCACCAGGAGGTCCTTCCCTTCGAAGTGGACTTTGCCTTGCGTGACCTCGTACGTGATGCGGCCCGCGAGGACCTGCGCGAGCGTCGTCTTGCCGCTCCCGTTCGGGCCCATGATCGCGTGCACCTGACCGGGTTGGACCGAGAGGTCGATCCCCTTCAGGATTTCCTTGCCGCTCACCTTGACGTGCAGATCCTGAATCTCAAGCATGCTGTGGTCCTCCGTGACGCGGGCGCGATCAGCCGACCGTGCCCTCGAGGTTCAAGCTCACGCCGATCAGCTTCTGCGCCTCGACCGCGAACTCCATCGGCAGCTTCAGGAACACCTGCTTGCAGAAGCCGTTGACGATCATGTTCGTGGCGTCCTCCGGCGTCAGGCCCCGCGTCTGGCAGTAGAACAGCTGCTCGTCCCCGATCTTCGAGGTCGACGCCTCGTGCTCCATCTGCGCGGTCGGATCCTGGACCACGATGTCGGGGAACGTGAACGCGGCGCACGCCGAGCCGATCAGCAGGGAGTCGCACTGGGAGTAGTTCCGGGCGCCGGTGGCGCCCTTGTGGATGTGCACCCGGCCGCGGTACGTGTTGCGGCCGTAGCCGGCGGAGATGCCCTTGGAGATGATCGTGCTGTGGGTGTTCTTCCCGATGTGGAGCATCTTCGTGCCCGTGTCGGCCTGCTGGTAGTTGTTCACGACCGCGACGGAGTAGAACTCGCCCGTGGAGTTATCCCCCTGAAGGATGCAGCTCGGATACTTCCACGTGATCGCGCTGCCGGTCTCGACCTGGGTCCACGAGATCTTCGAATTCACCCCGAGACACTTCCCGCGTTTCGTGACGAAGTTGTAGATGCCTCCCTTCCCTTCCTTGTCCCCCGGGTACCAGTTCTGGATGGTGGAGTACTTAATCTCCGCGTCATCGAGGGCGATCAGCTCGACGACGGCCGCATGGAGCTGGTTCGTGTCCCGGATCGGCGCCGTGCATCCCTCGAGATAGCTGACGTACGCCCGCTCGTCCGCGATGATCAGGGTGCGCTCGAACTGGCCCGTGTCCTGCGCGTTGATCCGGAAGTACGTGGACAGCTCCATCGGGCACCGCACGCCCGGAGGGACGTAGGCGAAGGAGCCGTCGCTGAAGACCGCGCTGTTCAGGCCGGCGAAGAAGTTGTCGTTGAAGGGCACGACGGACCCGAGGTACTTCCGGACGAGGTCCGGGTGTTCCTGGACCGCCTCGGAGAACGAGCAGAAGATGATGCCCTCATCGGCGAGCCGCTGCTTGAACGTCGTCGCGACGGACACGCTGTCCAGGACCGCGTCGACCGCGACGCC
>WNGA01018533.1_pt1 | contig 15709 bp, 18 predicted proteins | sample 5400061 | NCBI WGS metagenome assembly WNGA01 (sample SAMN13153366, study PRJNA577476) | soil metagenome | isolation source: 100 cm soil or saprolite under grassland replicate 2 | place: USA:California | collected 2016-06-15
CTGCTCGCGCTCATCCTGGGCGTTCTCCTGGCCGGCTGCGGGGGAGAAACGACTGTGGCGCCCACGGCCGAGACCGTGATCGGGACCGTTCCGGGCGCGCAGACCGTCGACGTCACCGCCGGAGACCCGGCTGCAGGCAAGGAGATCTTCACGAAGACAGCCCAGCCGCAATGCTCGAGCTGCCACACCTACGGCCCCGCGGGATCGACTGCGACGGTCGGGCCCAACCTCGACACCGTGCTCAAGGGAAAAGACGCCGAGTTCATCCTCGAGTCGATCGTCAATCCGAGCGCCGAGGTGGCCGCGGGCTTCCAGGACATCATGCCGAAGGACTACGGGACGAAGCTCGACCAGAAGCAGCTCGCCGACCTTGTCGCGTTCCTGCAGCCGAAGAGCTGACGCTTCCCGACGGCTTTCCCCAGCACGTCGAGGTTTTCGCCTGCGATCTCGACCGCACGCTGATTGCGGAAGACGGCGTCCTTCGCCCTCGTACGCGCGCGGCGATCGCGGCAGCGAGGGGAGCCGGAATCCGAGTCGTCATCGTCACCGGCCGGATGTTCCGCTCGGTTCGTCCCTATCTGGAAGAGGCCGGCATCGACGACCCGGTCGTCTGCTACCAGGGCGCGGTCGTCGCCGAGCCTCCGACCGGACGCTTTCTTCGGCACGAGCCGATTCCCGTCGAGCTGGCGAAGGAGACCATCGCGGCGATCGACGCCGAAGGCTTTCCCGTCAACTGCTACGTGGACGACGAGCTGTACGTCGCCCGCCATACGGCCGAGTCGCAGGCGTACGCGTCCTTCCAGCACCTCCCGGTCCATGAAGTTGGCGACCTCGTCGAGTGGCTCGCGAAGCCGGCGACGAAGCTCGTCGCGGTCGGGGAGCCCGCGCGTCTCGACGTGCTCGAGGAGCGGATGAAGGCGCGCTTCGAAGGCCGCCTCTATATCTCGAAGTCCCTCCCCTACTTCCTCGAGTTCGCGAGCCCCGAAGTGACGAAGGCCTCCGGTCTGGCCTTTCTCGCCGAGCACGTCGGCTTCTCCCGCGAGCGCACGGTGGCTTTCGGGGACGGCGAAAACGACGTCGAGCTCCTGGAGTGGGCCGGCTACGGCGTCGCCGTCGCGAACGCACACGAGCGCGTGCTGGCGGTCGCCGACTTGGTGTGTCCGCCGGTGGACGAGGAGGGAGTCGCCCAGGTGATCGAAGGCTTCTTAGACTCTCGGCGATGATCGACATTCGCGCCGCGCGCGCCGACCCGGACGCCTGGCGCGCCGCCCTCGCCCGCAAGGGGGCGGCGGAGGAGTTCGACGCGCTCCTCGAGGCAGACCGGGAACGGCGCGCCCTCCTTCCCCGCATCGAGGAGCTGCGAGCCCGCCAGAAGCTCAAAGGGAAGCCGACCCCTGAGCAGCTCAAGGAGCTGAAGAGCGTCAAGGCAGAGCTCCAGGCACTCGAGGCGGAGCTCGAGCAGGTCGAGGCGCGCTTCCAGGAGCTCCTCGACATCGTCCCCAACCCGCCCGACCCGAGCGCTCCGGACGGCTTCACCGAGGAGGACGCAGTCGAGCTGAAGCGAGTCGGCGAGCCTCAGGAGCTCGGGTTCGACCCTCGCGACCACCTCGAGCTCGGGCAAATCGACATGGAGCGGGGCGCCAAGGTGTCCGGAGCGCGCTTCGCCTACCGGCTTGGCGAGACCGCGCTGACAGAGCTCGCCCTGTACCGCTTCGCCCTCGACCGACTCGTCGGCAAGGGCTTCACGCCTGTGTTGCCGCCGGTCCTCGTCCTCGAGAAGGCGATGTACGGAACCGGGTTCCTGCCGACGGACGAGGTCAACCTCTACCGAATCGAGCGCGACGAGCTCTACCTGACCGGAACCTCGGAGGTGGCGCTCGCCGCCATGCACATGGAGGAGAAGCTTGCCGCGGACGAGCTGCCGCTCCGCTACGCGGGCTATTCGACCTGCTTTCGCCGGGAGGCGGGGGCCGCCGGGAAGGACACCCGCGGCATGTTCCGCGTCCACCAGTTCGACAAGGTCGAGATGTTCGTCTTCTGCCTCCCGGAGCACTCCCGGGAGGAGCACGACCGCCTGCTCGCCATCGAGGAGGAGCTCGTGGGCGAGCTCGGGATTCCTTACCGCGTCGTGAACATCGCGGCCGGGGACCTCGGAGCCTCTGCGGTGAAGAAATACGACCTCGAGGCGTGGTTTCCGACGCAGCAGCGCTACCGCGAGATCACGTCCACGTCGAACACGACCGACTACCAGGCCCGCCGGCTCGACGTTCGCTTCCGCCGGGAAGACGGCGGGCTGGAGCCCGTGCACACGCTGAACGGAACGGCCGTCACGGCCCGCGTACTACTCGCGATCATGGAGAACTTCCAGGACGAAGGCGGCACGTATTCAATCCCGTCGGTTCTCGAGGAGTTCGGCGCACTCCGGAAAGGCGCTGCGGGCCCGGGCTAGACTGACCCTCGCCTTCGGCGGGGTGCCCGAGTGGTTGAAAGGGGCGGTCTTGAAAACCGCTAGACGCCGAGAGGCGTCTCGTGGGTTCGAATCCCACCCCCGCCGCCTAGTCAAGCGAAAAACGGCCGGTTTGCAGCGCGTCTGGAACGCGCGTTCCCTGGATTGCCCTGGGTGCGTTGTACCGCTTGAAACCGCTAACGACCGCTCAGAACTGGCGCCGACTGGCGCAAAACTGGCGCGCAATGTACTGACCTCGTCGGCTACGTCGTGAGCACCCGCGACGAGGTCCTACGTGATCAGCCCGCGGAGTTTCTTCGCGTCCGCGGACTGCGCGACCGCCTGACCGATCGAGAGCAGTTCGAAGTAAACGAGCCGCTGGTCGAGGACCTGGGCGGCGTTCATGGCGTCATCGAGGATCTTGTACGCCTGCTCATCTTTCCTTCTCGCGGGATCGAAATGATCACCGCCGAGCTTGTTCGCGACGTACTTGATCACGTGGCGCCGGCTTACGTGCTCACCCTGGAAGACGACCCCGGGCGAGGCGAGAAACTCAGAAAGGCGATACACGCGCCGCGGCGGGCCTCCTCGTTCATAGCGCTCCTGAATCAGTTCCGCGGACATCACTCCGCTGTATTGCAGCGCGCCGCTGATTTCCCCACCACCGGAGCGGCCGCCGCCAGCGGTGGCGAAGAAGACCCGCGCAAGTTCCAATCCAGCGAGGCTGTTGCTGAGATCGACCGCCTCGAGCTGTGGCTCCTTCGGCTCGCCTGCAATCCGCCACACTTTCGCGTAGTCCCCGAGCACGAGAAGGCGCCGGAGCACGGTGCTGCTCCGCCGTAGCGAGTGCTCGTCGATCGACTCGTCCCACTCGTCTTCAAGAAACGCGAGGTCGCTTTTGACCACAGCCAGCAGCTCGGCCTGGTCAGACGGCAAGCCCCGGGACTGGCACACAGCCGAGCATCTCACAGCACCCGTGATGAAGCGCAGCTTGTGCCTCGGCCAAAAGGCCCGCGCAAATTTTCGCACCGGTACACGTTCCAAGTGGAACGCCCCCGGTTTCCGACACCGGGACCGGCCACGCTCGCGCCGTGTCAGGTTGGCGCCGAACGCGCCGCCGACGGCCGACCGCAACTCCGTGATCTCCGCCCGGTGTTGACCGTTGCCAGGAGCCCCGCCCGAGACTTCCGCTCGTGGTTCAGATCCTCCGCTGCTTCACGCCGTAGCCGCTGCTTCTTGGCGCTGCCGCCGTGCCGCGTCCCTGGCGAGCGTCAGGCGCGCGACCGGCCCGCGATCGCACTTTCCGAGGTCTGCGGTTAGATAGTGGGATGAGCACAAGACAGCGGCGTCATCGGCTGGGAAGTGACTTCAACCTCGGAGGCGAGCAGGCTGAGGCCGACCCGCTCCTCGACCGGGTGTTCGTAGAGTGGACTGGATACCAGGCGGTCGAATCGCCCATGAATCCCCGATGTTTCCTGATTGGCCGCACTGGCAGCGGGAAATCGGCCGTCCTGCAACGGTTGGAAGAGGTCCATCCACGCCGTGTGATCAGGATCAATCCTGAGGATTTGTCTCTTCCGTACATCGTCGACCTCGGAGTGATTCGGAGCCTCGATGCGCTCAACGTTCATCTTGATCCGCTATTCATCGCACTCTGGAAGCACGTTCCGTTGGTGGAGATCATTCGACACCGATACAGCGTCGATTCTCCGACGAAGAAGCGCACGGTCTTGCAGTCACTCAAAGACTCATTCAGCCGAGACCCGAGCAAACAGGCCGCGTTGGAGTACCTGGAGCAGTTCGGCGAGAGCTTCTGGGCTGAGACGGATGATCGCGTCCGCGAGATAACCACGAACTTCGAGAATCAAGTGAAGAAGCTTGCTGGCGTGGCCATTGACGTTCCGCTTGTGGGTGAGGGTCAGTTAGGGATCGAGGGGCTTACCGTGCGGCGCGAGCTTGCCGATCGTTACCAACGTCTCGTCAATGAGACTCAGCTCTCCCGCCTCAACAAGATGATCGCGGTCCTGGATGACGAGGTCCTGTCCTCAAAGCAGAACTTCACCTATGTCGTCGTCGACGACCTCGATCGAGACTGGGCAGACGAGAAACTTTCGAACGACCTGATCCGGTGCCTCTTCCGTGCGGTCCTGGATCTTCAACGAGTGGCCAACCTGAAGATTGTCGTGGCGCTACGGACGAACATCTTTGAGCACCTGAACTTCGGCTCTCGAACAGGCGGACAAGAAGAAAAGTTCCGCTCGCTGATCTTCCGGATTCAGTGGACCCGATGGGAGCTGATTGCAATGGCCGACGAGAGAGCACGGGTCGCGGCCGAGGAGGCGGGCATCCCGGGGATCAACGGAGTCGCGGACGTGCTGCCGCAGACGGGCCGAGCCCGCGGAAACCCGATGGACTACATCCTCGAGCGCACCCTCCTGCGCCCTCGCGACGTGATCGCGTTTCTCAACGAGTGCCTCATCGGGGCAGCTGGGAAATCAAGACTGAACTGGAAAGACATAGCGGCCGCCGAAGGACGCTACTCGCAGAACCGGCTGCTGGGTCTTCGCGACGAGTGGAAAACGAACTACCCCGGGATCGACTTGGCCTTCAACTTATTTCGTGGTGCTCCGGCTGAGATGAGTCAAGACGACTTGACTCCGTACCTTGACGGCATCGCGCTGCTCATGGTCGATCATGAGTTTGAGGGGGTTCGGTGGGTTACGGAGGTCGCAGAGCCGGTGTGGAGCGGCGGCGCAGCTCCCGAGGCGTGGGCAGATAGCTATCAGCCTCTCGTGAAGCTCCTCTACGACATCGGCTTCCTTGGCATTGGCGATGGCGGTCCCGCGATCTTCTCATACGAAAAACCCGGTTACGCGGACGCGCCCACAAACCTTCGCGACAGCACCCGCTATTCAGTCCATCCGACGTTCCAACCAACCCTCGGCGTCCGGAGGCCGGTAGCGAGCAGGTGACTAGGGCTCCTCGCGGTCCAATGAGGTCCCCGAGCCTGAGGACGAGCTACTGCGTGAGCTTCGGGGCATTTCGACCGTCTCCGCGTAATCGAGACCAGCCTAAGAGCACGCCGGGGGCCTAGCGCGGCCCGAAGAAGCGGGCGTTCTGAACGACACCGCTCCGCTTGCGCGCCACAGGGGCAACGGGCGTCAGCCCTCGTGTAGAGCCAGCTTTCCATGGATGCGCCGGCCGCTCTAACCGGGGGCCCCGCTGCGAGCGGCGTGGCGCTCGAGCCGCACACCGAGCTTCTGGTGCGCCTCCGCCAGCGCCGCCTCCATGTCGAGGCGAGGCTCGCGCGAGCCTCCAAACTCCTGCTGCTGCCTCGGCTTGCCCAGTACGCGGTCGAATATCTCCGTGCACGCTCGCAGCGCGACACGATCGTCGGCCGAGGCGAGCAAGAGGTTCAGCCGGACGAACGCCCGGCCAAAGAGGTCGAGCTCGGCCACGGCGAGATCTTCGAAGTCCGCGGCCTCGAACTGCTCCCTCAGCTCTTTTCGTCTGCGGATCTTCTTGGCACGGTTGCGGCCCCCCTTTGCGCGATCCTCGCGCGTGAATGCGTGGGCTGCCGCGCCGTTTTTGAGGAGACGCGACCGTGTGTCGGCGGTCGCCCGGCCAGCCGGTCTGAGACGTCTTTGGGAACTGGATTGCATACCCCTGATCGTAGGTGTGCTCTGGGCGATGCTGTGGGAAAAATGAAATCAACGGACACCCGCTGCCTTGGTAAAACGAGAGTGTCGCGCCGCTCGAAGGCGAAGCGGTCATCTCGAAGGAGCATCCGAACAGCTTCCGCGATACCTCACTCGAATCTGAGCTTCGCGCGGCCGGCGCAGACGAGCTCGTCGTCTGCGGATGATGACGAGCATGTGCGTGGACGCGACCGTGCGGGCGGCGGTCGACCTCGGCTTCAACACGGCCGTTGTCCACGACGCCTGCGCAACGTGCGACCTGGAGTTCGGAGGGCAGGTCGTGTCCGCGGCCGCCGTCCACGCGGCCTTCCTCGCGTCCGTCGTCTCGACGGACGAGATCGTGAACGCGACTCGTGGGGGCCCTCCCCCGCGCTCATGAGCCTCTCCTCAAGAGGTGACCCTGAGGCAGCTTCGCGGCCAGCATCGAGACGTAGGCGTGGCGTAGGTCATGGAAGGTGCACGGGCTGTTTGACGCCAGCCGTCGCTGCAGGCACGTTCACGCAATGCGAACGGTGATCCTGCTTCGGCACGGGAAGTCGAGCTGGTCGGATTCGACGCTTGCCGACATCGACCGCCCGCTCGCGCCGCGAGGCGAACGCGCCTCGAGGAGCATCGCCAAGTACATTCGTCGTAAGAGGATCCGCCCCGCGCTCGTCCTCTGCTCGCCCTCACTTCGCACCCGCCAAACGCTCGACGCGATCGAGCCTTCGCTCGGCAAGCGCTGCGCGGTCGAGGTCGTGCCGCAGCTCTACGCCGCCTCGGAACAGGAACTGCTCGAACGACTGCAGGCTCTTCCCGAGTCCGTCAGTTCGGCAATGCTCATCGGTCACAACCCGGGCCTACACAACCTCGCGCTTGTCCTCGCTTCGCGGGGGGCTGACCTGCCCCAGCTCGAGGAGAAGTTCCCGACCGGTGCGCTTGCCACGCTCGCCGTCCACAGCGACAGCTGGACCGCTCTAAGCCCTGGCGAGGCAGAGCTCGTCGATTACGTTGTACCCAGGCAGCTGGACTGAGCTCCAACGACACACGGGCGAGGAGGTACGTGTGACGACCGACAAATCGGGGCGCACGAGTGCCGGCATCCTGCTCTGGCGCAGCCGGAAGGGCCGCTTGGAGGTGCTCCTGGCCCATCAGGGCGGACCTTTCTGGGTCAAGAAGGACATGGGCCACTGGACGATTCCCAAGGGCGAGGTTGAGCCCGGTGAGGAGTTCGTAGCGGTGGCTCGGCGAGAGTTCGGGGAAGAAACCGGACACGAAGCCCCCAACCACCCGCTCATCGATCTTGGACAGATCACACAGAAGTCGGGCAAGCTCGTGCTGGGGTGGGCAGTTCAGGGAGACCTCGACCCATCGACCGCCGTGAGCAACACCTACGACATGGAGTGGCCGCAGCGCAGGTGCCCTTCCTCGATCGGCTTCAAGCGGCCCTTGCACCCGACCACGCATAACCGATCCTCAGCGCAGGATGTGGACGCGGCCTCAGAGTCTCCTTGCCTCCCAGTAGCCCTCCATGCGCTCGATGAAGCGCTTCGGCTTCTCGGCGAAGAGGCGCTCGCCGTATGCGAATGCCTCCCCTTGGAGCTCCTGGCGTCGCCTGGCGACCAGCGTGCGCACGTGCCCGAGCTGCTCGCTCGTGAGCGGCGGGTCTGCCTCGTCGAGGTAACCGACCAGGACTGCCAGGTCGTGATCATCGCCGATGCGGTCCGAGAGCTCATGTGCCTCGTCGGCGGTCGCCTCGATCACCTCGGGCCAGCCGCGGTGCACGAGGCGCAGGTGATACCAGAGGTCCTTGGAGCGTTTTCGCCACTCGTGCAGCGCCTCGTCGCTGGGGTCGTCGAGCGCCTCGCGATAGCGCCTGCGCCCGCGGGAGTAGGCGCGCCTGAGGCCGGGTCGAAGGAGCTCGAACCCGTCGGCGTGGAGCGGCCAGTCCTCGATCGCCTCGTCGCCCAGCTCGATCTCGGTCGCGGTTCGGTCCCGCAGCGATTCGAGCTCCCCGTTGCCGGACGCGTCGTCGCCGGCGAGCGGAGTGCGAACCGCCGACCAGCCGCCGGGCGGCGGATCGTCGGCGAACCGCTCGGCGAGCCCGCCCACCGTCTCGGCCCGGACCTGAGCGTCGCGGACGTCCGAGAGCGTCTGCCCCGCGCCCCGAAAGCGCTCGTTTTCGCGACGGTACAGATCGTCGCCGATCACCGGACGGACAAGCTTGAGCGTCGCGCGCAGCTTCTTTAGGTCCTTGCGCGCCTCGTGCACGGCCTCGACTGGGTCGGCGTCCTCGTCGCGCAATAGCCTCACGGCATCCTCGACGCGGCCATGGGCCACGCGCCGGATGCCCTCGTCCTCGGACTCCTCCTTCTTGAGCCTGAAACCGCTCATCGCGGAAGCCCTTTCGTGGCCAGCGTCTCGTTGAGGTACGTCTTGTTCCCGGTCACCTCTTCGTCGAACCACTCGGGCGGCTCGAACGCGTCGGCCGCCTCCTCGTCGGGAAACTCGACCTCGGCGACCAGCAGGCCGTCGAGGTCTTCCCGATAGCGATCGAGCTCGATCTCGAGCTCTCCGTGGGAGATCAGGTGTCGCGTCTTTGCCAGCCGGCGGCCCGCGGTCAGCGGCCACAGCGACTCGAAGCGCTCGCGATCGAGCTCGATCTCCTCCTCGGCGCGCGTCCGTCCCGAACCCGCCTTTACGGTCAGCAATAAGTCGGCCTGCTTGCGTCGCAGGCGCACCTCCGCGCCGCCCTCGCCGTCGGCGAGCGCCAGATATCCCTGCTCGATCTCCACCGCCTTGCTGTCTTTTAGATCTGGCAGCTCAGCGACCAGGAACTTGCGCTCGATCTCCATCTCTGAAGTTATTACCCAACCACCGCCGCGACGAACTTAACGGCCGATCGCCTTCGCCGCCGTCAATCGCGTCGCGAGAAAAAGGCTCAGCAAGAACGAGACGCCGAACTGGACAAGCTGACCGTCCGAGCCCGCCTCACCGCGGTCACCGCGCGCGAGCTTAACCGTGCCAACACTCACGGAGATATTCCGGCAGCTCATCGATAGGGCGCTGCACGTTCCGGCCATGTCGCCAACGGGGCGGCCAAGCTGGTTTTCGAACTGGCCAGCGCCGTCAACGAGGACGAGGCTGAAGAGGTGGAGGGCGTCGCGTGGGAAGAGATGACCCCCGCGCAGCGTGCGGCGGCACGAGCCGTCATCGACCGGGAGATCGTGAGGCTGGCGCAACTGGACGAGGCGCCGGAACCTGAGGTTGGCTGAAGGCCTAACGACCTCGCGGCACAGGTTGGGCGTGAGCGTTCGATCCGGCGCCTGACCCACGCCTGACCCGGGCGGTCGAGGGCGCATGTCCACTGGCCGTATGACCTGACCCCCGGCTTAGCCGAGAGGGGCAGAACTCGATCGTTTGAGACGAAGGCGGGGCTGACGTAACGCGTTCGGGCCTTGTCGGCCCGACAAAAGCCCTCCCCAAGGAGTCGGCGGATGGGCAGAGATCGAACCTGCGGGACGCTCGACCGCTACGGCCACCTGATGCCCGGCAGCGGGGACGAGGCGGTCGCCCTCGTCGACGCCTACCTCGAGCGCACGACTGGCGCATTTACTGGCGCGAAAGGGCCGCAAGCCGCACCGTTGAGCCAAAGCTAGGCGGTCTTGAAAACCGCTAGACGCCGAGAGGCGTCTCGTGGGTTCGAATCCCACCCCCGCCGCCTTACGAAGCCAAAAGTCTTCGATTAGCAGCTAGTTCGGAACGAACGTTCACGCGTCCGCGGCTTCGCTCAACGTCCGTCCGTTGCCTCAAGTCTGGTAGCCGAGTAGTCGACTACCGTCCCGGGTTCGAACCATGGGCCCTGCTACAGTTGGAGGAGTGATGGACGAGCGTTTTGACATCCTGCCGGATCCGCCTGAATCTATCGGGCGGCCTCGGCCCCCGCGGTAACTTCGCGCCTCGCCGCAAGGCTCTTCGCCAACCTTTCGAAATTCTCGAATGCCCGGTCTGCAGCCGTCGCCCGCGACTCTTCGCGAACCCACTCGACTGCCATTGACCATCGCTCCCACGCCCGGATAATCACACCCCCCAGAGCCGGTCAACGAGGTCCAGCGAGAGGCCTTCAAACTCATCCTCGATTACGGCGATGCCCTCAATGAAGTTGGGCAGCGCTTGAAGTGTGTAGTACGCCTCGATCTCATCCTCGGTGGCTTTCTTGGTGTAGTTCGCTTTGATGATGTCTCGGATCTCTTCGTGGCCGTGAAGCGACATGGCCTGCCTTGATGATGCTAGTAGCGGTTCGTCCCATCGCCGAGTCAGATCGGCCGCAAGAGCTGCATATCGACTCTTTTCCGCCTCGCGGAGTTGGTTGACGGCAAATAGCGACGAGGAAACGCGGCTCTTTTCCGCCTCGCGGAGTTGGTTGAGAGCAAAAAGGGCCGACACGATGATTACGACGGGCGTTCCGATAGCCGAAACAAGGTCTGTCCACTTGACCCCAGTCGTCGTGACGTGGACAACATCGAACGGCCACCACGCGAGAAAGCCGAAACCAACGGCAACAGTGGCAAGGAGCAACAGGTGCCAAGACCGGAGCGACTTGAGCATCCTCGAAGCCTAGGAACATCGTCGGGCGGCGTGTCGACGCCTCAGGCTATGCCAGAGGAACAAAAGAAGCCCAAGCCCTATCCGCATGACCCGCACTCGAATGCGCCGCGCCTCATCGTCTCGAACCCTTCAACGGCGGGGATTCAGCCGACGAATAGGCCCGATGGACGCAGCATGCCCCACGGCGAGTACGAGAGGCGCGTAGCACGCGGGTAGGCCCCTTAGCCTGTCTTCCGGGGAGAGCCCGGTTGCGAGCCCTGACAGGTCTACTTCCTCCAAGGCCCTCCCGCTCCAAACGAGAAGCGCCCCGAAGGGCGCTCTCGCATCGGTAGGGCTCGAAGTGAGCTAGTCGTCTTGAACGACGAAAGGACCGGCTTGATTCCCCCAAGCCGAGCCGCCTGGCCCGCGCTCTGGCCCACAGAGAGCCCGAAGGCGCACCGGGCCTCAGAATCGAGCCCGTCTTGAAAAACCGCTAGACGCCGTGAGGCGTCTCGTGGGTTCGAATCCCACCCCCGCCGCCTATTCTTTGCAAAGTCCAAACGGGTGCCTGTTAGAAACACTCCAACGGGATGACGCAAGGCCCTCTCTTCGAATCCGTGCTCTCGGCAGCACAAGACGGCGCCGACTGGGCGCTGACCGTGCTTTACCAAGGCCTGCATCCTCCTCTCGTGCGGTTTTTGAGCGCACAGGAACCCGTCGAGGGCGAGGACCTCGCCTCGGAGGTCTGGCTCGACGTGGCCAGTGGTTTGAGTCGTTTCGAAGGAGACGAGAGCGCCTTCCGCTGCTGGCTGTTCACAATCGCGCGTCGGCGGCTCATCGACATGCGCCGCACTCGCACGCGTCGGCGAACCGGGCCAGTCCCGCTCGAGCATCTGATCGATCGGCCCGATCCCAGTGAAACGTTTGCCAGGGTTGAAACCGGAGAGGTCCTCGCCTGTCTTGCCGCTTTGCCACCGGCCCAGGCGGAGATCGTCCTGCTGCGCGTCGTCGCCGGGCTCGACTCGTATGAGGTAGCCGCCGTCACCGGTAGAAAGCCAGGGACGGTGCGGGTGATGCAGAAGCGTGCCCTCGAGCGCCTGGCCGAACTCGTTCCCTCGAGGCAAGGAGTCCTGTAACACGATGAGTCCTTGGCACGATTTGGAAAGCGAGATGCAGCGTTTACCACTGGACACCGACACGGCTGACCGGCTTCTCGCCGGTTCGGTAGCGCCGGAGGATGCGCCGCCCGGTTACGCCGGTGTGGCAACCCTTCTCGCTGCCGTAGCCGATTCTCCAACAGCCGATGACCTTTCCAGAGAGTCGGAGACCGTCGCGCTCCTCGCAGCCGTGGTGCGTTCGTCTCAGCCCAAGATGACAAAACCACGCAGGAGGTCAATCGTGCCTCGACTCAGACTCGCCACGGCGTTCGCGACCGTGGCTCTGGCCGGAACGACCGGCCTTGCCTTCGCCGGCATCCTGCCAGGAGCGGCGCAGGACGTCGCTTCGACCATGTTCGCCAAGGTGGGTGTCTCGGTCCCTGGCCCGAACAGCAACGCCGGCGACCACCCCAACGTTCGCGGCAAGTCTTCCGACGCACCCGAGACGTCGTCCAACTCCGGCAAGGGAAGTGAGATCTCCGACCTCGCGACGAGCACAGATCTCACCGGTGTCGAGAAGGGCGCCGCAATCTCGACGCTCGCAAGCGGCGGCCAGAGCCAGGCTGGCCAGCACGGCCAGGCCTCCGGCGCGCATGGTGCATCCGTGGAGACGCCGAACAGCGGCGGCACCGGGACGGCCGACACGGCTAGCGGCGAGGAGAGCTCGCAAGGAACCGCGATTGCAAACGGGGCCAGCGACGACCACAGCGTCGCAGGCTCGGATAACGCAGTCGACGGCCAGTCGCACCGCCCCTAGAGCGGGTCGGCGCCGTTCGCGGCTCGGCGCTAGAAGCCGAACGAGTCGAACGAGCCGCCCGAGTCCAGCGCGGCCGGATGGGCTCTGTCATGGGGGACGACGACCGTCGCGGTGCCGTCGCAGGCGTTGCCGTGGTCGTCCCAGGCCAGGTATTGGATCCGGTAGACGCGGCCGTCGCCCTTGCCACGCCGCTCGGCGCGTAGCCACACCTGATCGGAACGCTCGCCGCGCTTGGCGTCGGGGCCACGGAGTACGGGCTCGTCCTGAGTGACGGAGCGAATCTCGTAGGAGAGCGCATCACCGTCGGGATCGGCCGCGCCCGCGAGACTGACCGGCCGGAACTTGTGGTTGGGAGCCCAGAGCCGGTTGAGGCTCGGCTGGACGCCGGAGCAGTCGGGCGCCGTGTTGGGCGGATCCGCCGGGGGCTCATCGGCGGGCGGCTCGCTCACAGGCGGCTCCTCGTCACCCGGCGGGGGCGAATCCTCCCCGGGGGGAGGAGGCGGCGGGGGCGGATCGTCCCCGGGGGGAGGAGGCGGGGGGGCGGGTCGTCGCCCGGTGGAGGCGGCGGAGGCGGTTCCTCGTCGCCGGGCGGAGGCGGCGGCGGAGCAGCGTCGTCCACGATCGTTGCCACTCCCTGGCCGTCCGAGAGACTTGCGTTGACCGCCCTCGAGAGCGCGAGGGTGAACGTCTCGTCGGATTCGACGAGAGAATCGTGCACAAGCGCGACGGAGACTGTCTTCGAGGTCTCGCCGGCCATGAAAATGATCGTCCCGCTGCGAGACTCGTAGTCGCTCGGGGCCGCGGCCGAGCCGTCGGCGGTCGCATAGTCGACTGTCACGATTTTCCCGCTCTCGCGTGACAGGAAGAGCGTGAACGTGGCGCTCTGACCTCCTTCCGGTGCGGAAACGTCGTCGACCGAGAGAGAGACCTGAGGATCGTTGTCGAGGATCGTCCCTGCCCCCCGGGCGTCGCCGAGGGTAGCGCCCACCGGATTCGACAGGTCGAGCGAGTACGTCTCGTGCAACTCGTCGAGCGTCTCTCCGACGACAGCGACGGCAACCTGCTTCGAGAGCTCGCCGGCTGCGAAGGTGAGCGTGCCCGTCGTGGCGGTGTAGTCGCCGGGGGCTTTCGCCGACCCGTCCGCAGTCGCGTAATCGACGGTTACGGGGCCCGCCGACGCCGCCGAGAGCGAGACCGTGAAGAGCGCGTTCTTGGTGCCCGAGTCGCCTTCGGTCACCAGTGCGTCACTGACCGCGAGCGAAGGGGCGTCGGCCGCGGCCGAAGCTGCAGCCAGCACGAGGAAGAGAGCCGCTGCGGCGAAAGCGAGTTGCGTCCTCACGATCACGTTGTAGGCTGCCCTTACACGCGGCGAAATCGCCCCATGAGGGGACGCTCTTTCGAGGGATCCTCGCCGAACGGGCTACTGCACCGTCAGCGTGCTGAGCTTGATCGCCGTCAGCTGCACGCTGCGGGATCCGCGCGACTTACGCGGCCGAGCGCAGCGCTTCGATCTCGCGTTGCACGGCGAGGCGCTCGAGCGCAGTGTTCTCGAGCTGCCGCACCCGCTCGCGCGTAAGGCCGAGACGGCGGCCGATCTCCTCCAGCGAGGCCGGCGCGACGTCCCCATTCAGCCCGTACCGCATCTTGAGGACGTCCCGCTCCCGCTCAGGAAGCTGCGCGACCGCCTCACGGAGCGTGTCGAGGCCAAGACTGACCGTGACCTCCTCCTCGGGGCTCGGCGCCTCACCGGCAACGAGCTCGCCGAAGGGCGTCCCTTCGTCGGCGCCGACCGGCCGGTCGAGGCTGGTCACGGCCCGCGCGGCCTGGCGGACCTCCCGCACCTGCTTGAGGGGAAGCTTGGCCGCCTTCGCGATTTCCGCCTCGGTGGGCGGACGACCGAGCTTTGTCATCAGCGCGCGCTCGGCCCGGGACATCTTCTGCTCGCGCTCGACGATGTGTACGGGAATCCGAATCTCCCGCGCCTTGTTCGCCACGCCACGCTGCACCGCCTGGCGGATCCACCAGGTCGCGTAGGTGGAGAACTTGTACCCGCGGCGCCAGTCGAATTTCTCTACGGCGCGAATGAGGCCGATGATGCCTTCCTGGATCAGGTCGAGGAGCGAGAGGCCGTGACCCTGGTAGCGCTTCGCGATCGACACCACCAGGCGGAGGTTCGAGTTGATCATCAGCTCCTTCGCCTCCCGGTCGCCTCGCTCGATGCGCTTCGCGAGCTCGACCTCCTCCTCGGCTGTCAAGAGCGCATACCGCCCCGCCTCGTTGAGGAAGAGCTGCAGCGCGTCCGTGGTGGCGTGGGCGAGATCGCCGTTCACGTAGGTCGCCGCGGGCGTGTCCTGGCGACCACAGTCGTCCTTGAGCTCGATCCCGCGGCGCTCGATTTCCTCGTAGAGGCCCTGCACGTCGTCGTCCTCGAGGTACAGCGCGCTGGCGACCTCGTCGACATGCGAATACTCGATACAGCCGTGCTCCTCGCCCTCCGACAGGAGCGCTTCGATCCGTGCATCCATATCTCTTCCTATTTCGCGCGAACGTCCGGGACAAACAGCGAACGTATGTTCTATTATATCGCAATGGCGAGGGCCCAGTACCTCGAGGACACGTGCAAGACCGCTCTCAACCGCGTGCCCGATGCGAGCCGAATCCCGTTCCGCTGGACGATCAACCCCTACCGCGGCTGCACCCATAGCTGCCACTACTGCTTTGCGCGTGCATTCCACCGGTACCTCGACCTCGGGATCGGCGAGGACTTCTCGACCAAGATAGTCGTCAAGACGAACGTCGCCGAGGTTCTGCGGCGGGAACTCTCGGCCGCGCGCTGGACGGGCGAGACCATCGCCATGGGAACCGCCACCGACCCCTACCAGCACTGCGAGGGCCGCTACAAGCTCATGCGCGGAATCCTCCGCGCAGTCATTGACTTCCGCAATTCGCTCTCGCTGCTCACGAAGTCGACGCTGATCCTGCGCGATCTCGATCTCTTTCGCGAGCTGAACGAGGTCGCCCCGGTCACGGTCTCGATGAGCGTGGGCACGCTCGACGAGTCGGTCCGCCGCATCGTCGAGCCCGG